>Ga0308161_1000061_pt1 | contig 337861 bp, 268 predicted proteins | sample PhyFR2_FD_201034 | JGI IMG/M metagenome (GOLD analysis project Ga0308161, IMG submission 201034) | Phyllosphere microbial communities from UC Gill Tract Community Farm, Albany, California, United States - DLSLF.R2 | ecosystem: Host-associated > Plants > Phyllosphere > Unclassified | place...
CGCAAGTCGAATATCTACAAGGGTGTCATCACCCGCATCGAACCCTCCCTCGAAGCCTGCTTCGTCAGCTACGGCGAAGACCGCCACGGTTTCCTCCCCTTCAAAGAAGTTGCCCGCTCCTATTTCCGCGAAGGCGTCGACGTCCGCAATTGCACCATCAAGGAAGCGCTGCGCGAAGGCCAGGAAATCATGGTCCAGGTGGAGAAGGAGGAACGCGGCAACAAGGGTGCCGCCCTCACCTCCTTCATTTCGCTGGCCGGCCGCTACTTGGTCCTGATGCCGAACAACCCGCGCGGCGGCGGCGTGTCGCGCCGTGTCGAAGGCGAAGAGCGCCAGGAACTGCGCGAGACCATGGACAAGCTGGACCTGCCGCAAGGCATGTCGGTGATCGCCCGCACCGCCGGCATCGGCCGCAACGTCGAAGAGCTGCAGTGGGACCTGAACTACCTGATGCAGTTGTGGCGCGCGATCGAGGGCGCCGGCAAGTCGGCCCCGGGCGCTTTCCTGATCTACCAGGAATCCTCGCTGGTCATCCGCGCCATCCGCGACTATTTCCAGCCTGACATCGGTGAAGTCCTGATCGACACCGACGACATCTACGACCAGGCCCAGCAGTTCATGGCCCATGTGATGCCCGACATGGCGCACCGCGTGAAGCGCTACAGCGACGACGTGCCGCTGTTCTCGCGTTTCCAGATCGAACACCAGATCGAGACCGCCTACGCCCGCACGGTGCCGCTGCCGTCGGGCGGCGCGATCGTGATCGACCACACCGAAGCCCTGGTGTCCATCGACGTCAACTCGGCGCGCGCCACCCGCGGCTCGGACATCGAGACCACCGCCTTCAACACCAACTGCGAAGCGGCCGACGAAGTGGCCCGCCAGCTGCGCCTGCGCGACCTGGGCGGCCTGATCGTGATCGACTTCATCGACATGGAAGTGGCCAAGAACCAGCGCGAAGTCGAGCAGCGCCTGAAGGACGCGCTGCACCATGACCGTGCCCGCGTGCAGATGGGCAAGATCTCGCGCTTCGGCCTGATGGAACTGTCGCGCCAGCGCCTGCGTCCGTCGCTGTCGGAAGGCTCGCACGTCACCTGCCCGCGCTGCTCGGGCACCGGCCACATCCGCGATACCGAATCCTCCGCCCTGCAGGTCCTGCGCATCATCCAGGAAGAGGCGATGAAGGAAAATTCGGCGACCATCCACGTGCAGGTGCCGGTCGACGTCGCGGCCTTCCTGCTGAACGAAAAGCGCGGCGAGATCCTCAAGATCGAGACCCGCCACCGCATCACCGTCATCCTGATTCCGAACAAGCACCTCGAGACCCCGCACTACAAGCTCGAGCGCATCAAGGTCGACGATCCGCGCCTGGAAGACGCCGCCGCCAGCTACACCCTGGCCGAGTCGACCGAAACCGACATGGCCTACGCCAAGCGCCAGAAGGAAGAAGCCAAGCCGCGCCAGGAAGCCGTGGTCAAGTCGATCACCCCGGCCCAGCCGGCACCGGTGGTCGAGCGCCCGCCCAAGGTGGAAGCGCCTGCCGCGGCCCCTGCTCCTGCCCCGGCGGCGCCGGTCTTTACCCCGCCGCCGGCCCCGCGTGGTTTCTTTGCCAAGTTGCGCGACTTCTTCTTCGGCGAACCCGAACCGGTCGCGCCGCCTGCCCCGGCCGCCCCGGTGAAACCGGCCGAGCCGGCGCCGGCCGCCGCCGAGCGTGGCGAGCGCAACGGCCGTGGCCCGCGCAACGCGAATGGCCGCGGTGGCCGTAACGGCACCGGCAAGGGTCGCGAGCGCGAGGACCGCGACCAGGTGGCGAAGGCCGTGCCGGGCGAGGACAGCGTCAAGCCGGTCGAGCTCGAAGGCAAGCCGGCACGTCCGCCGCGCCAGCCGCGTCCGCCGCGTGAAGTCCGCGAGCCGCGCGAGAACGCCGACGTCCAGGGCCAGGCCGCAGCGCCGGCACCACGCGCCGAACGGTCCGAGCGCGCCGAGCGTCCGGAGCGTGGCGAACGCGCCGAGCGTGGCGAACGCCCGGACCGCGCACCGCGCCAGCCGCGTGAGCGCACCGAGCGTACGGAACGTACCCAGCAGGCGATCGAAGCCAAGCTGGACGAGCTGAGCATCGTCCAGGCAACCACCGCCACCACGGTGACGGTGGCCTCGACCGGTCCGGATGGTGAACAGGAAATCGTCCAGCAGCAAGTCGTGAAGTCGGTGACCGCGATCGGCCCGAACGGCGATGGCGAAGATCTCGACGGCGACGAACCGCGCCGCCGCCGCCGTCGTGGCGGCCGCAACCGCAATCGCCGCGACCGCGACCAGGTCGAGGGCATGGAGCAGGATGGCATCGACGGTGACGCCCCCCCGGCCTTCACCCCGGTCGCCGACGAGGAAGCCGCCAAGGTGCAGGCCGAAGCCAGGGCCGCCCGCGCCAAGGCCGAGCCGAAAGCCGCCAAGGCCGGCGACAAGGGTCCGTGGCCCTTCCCGACCGCCGAGTCGGTGAAGGCCGCCGTGGTGAAAGCCGCCGCTGACCAGGCTGCCGCCGAGCAGGCCGTCGAAGCCGCCCGTGCGGCCAAGGCTGCGAAAGCCGCCCAGGCCACCGCGAACGCCGAGCAGGCTGCCGCTGCACCGGCCGCCCAGCCGCGCACCGCATCGGCCCAGGCGCCATGGCCGTTCCCGACGTCGCAGTCGGTGGCCGCCGCGCTTGCCGCTGCCCAGGCACCGGCCGTGGCCGAGCCTGCTGCCCGTGCTGATGCTGCGGTTGCTGATGCTGCGGTTGCTGATGCTGCGGTTGCTGATGCTGATGCTGATGCCGCGATTGCTGACGCTGCGGTTGCCGAGGTGGCGGTGGCCGCCGCGCCGGCTGCCGAGCCGGTCAAGGCCGAGGCGCCGGCACCGGCCGCAGTGGCCGCACCGGTGGAAACCGTAGCGGCGCCGGCAGTGCCTGCTCCGGCACCCGTTGCAGCACCGGCCCAAGCACCGGCGCCGGCCGCTGCGGCACCGGCTGCCGCCCCGGTCGACGTGGACGAAGCGCTGGCCAAGGCCGGCCTGACCCTGGCCGCGACCGATCCGGAAAAGCTGCGCGCCGCCCAGGAAGCCGCCGCCCAGGCGTCGGCGCCGGCCCGCGTCGGCCGCGCCCGCAAGGTAGCGCCGCCGCCGGTGGACGAGCCGCTGATCCAGGTGGATACCCGCCAGTGATCGACGCAGCCATGCGTTGAAGTAAAAGGGGGAGCTTCGGCTCCCCTTTTTCATGCCCGCGTCCGGAGTCGCTCGTTCGGGGTCAGAGCACATTGCATCCAGGATTTGGGGTCAGAGCACTTGGGGTGGAAGAAGCCCCAACGCAATCCAACGGAATTTCCTGTCATTTCAGCTAACCGCATGAAATAAAACACAAGCGTTCACGCGTCTGCTTGCATGTTCCTGGATGCCAAACAATTGCCTGCCAAAATGCTCTGACCCCGAAATTCAACAACAATGTGCTCTGACCCCGGACGAGTTCGAGGGCGTGGGCATCGCCGCCACCTTCGATCCGGACCAGGTCTACGCCTCGGAAACGCTGGGCCGGGGCATGTGAGGTTTCGCCCCGCATGCTATCGTATCGAAATGTCTGAAAAAATTATTTTGCTGGGCGACGCCAGGTCGCCCGCGCTGCCTGTCCCGGACACGCTGGAAGCCCCGACCGGCCTGTTGTCCGATGCGCTCGCGCGTCCGCTGCACGACTTGCGCATCTCCGTCACCGACCGCTGCAACTTCCGCTGCGTGTATTGCATGCCGAAGGAAGTGTTCGACAAGGATTACGCCTACCTGCCCCACTCGGCGCTGCTGAGCTTCGAGGAGATCACGCGCGTGGCCGCCCTGTTCGTCGCCCACGGCGTCGAAAAGATCCGTCTGACCGGCGGCGAGCCCCTGTTGCGCAAGAACATCGAGGGCCTGATCGCCCAGCTGCGCGCGCTGCGCACGCCGTCCGGCCGCCCGCTCGACCTGACGCTCACCACCAACGGATCGCTGCTGGCGCGCAAGGCGCGGGCGCTGAAGGACGCCGGCCTGGACCGCGTCACGGTCTCGCTCGACGCGCTCGACGACACCGTGTTCCGGCGCATGAACGACGTCGACTTCGCGGTCTCGGACGTGCTCGACGGCATGGCCGCGGCGCATGCGGCCGGCCTCGGCCCGATCAAGGTCAACATGGTGGTCAAGGGCGGCATGAACGACGACCAGATCCTGCCGATGGCGCGCCATTTCAAGGATACGCCCTACATCCTGCGCTTCATCGAATACATGGACGTGGGCGCCTCGAACGGCTGGAACATGAATGAAGTGGTGCCGTCGGGCGAAGTGGTACGCCGCATCTCGGCCGAGATGCCGCTGGCGCCGGTGAGCGCCAACTACGCCGGCGAGACCGCCTCGCGCTGGGCCTATGCGGACGGCAGCGGCGAGATCGGCCTGATCTCGAGCGTCACCCAGGCCTTCTGCCAGGACTGCTCGCGCATCCGCCTGTCGACCGAGGGCAAGCTGTACACCTGCCTGTTCGCCACCCGCGGCCACGACTTGCGCGCCCTGATGCGCGAAGGCCGCAGCGATGCCGAGCTGTCCTCGGCCATCGCCCAGATGTGGCGCAAGCGCGCCGACCGCTATTCCGAAACCCGCACCATCAACACGGCCGGACTGGAACGCAGCGCACAGCGTATCGAAATGTCGTATATCGGCGGTTAACAAAAGGCAGACAACAAGAACATGGACAAGGAATCGATCAGCGGCCTGCTCCTGGCCGGCGGACGCGGCACGCGCATGGGCCACGTCGACAAGGGATTGCAACCCTTCGGCGGCTCGACCATGGCCGCGCACGTGCTGGCGCGCCTGGCGCCGCAAGTCGCCACGCTGGCGGTGAACGCCAACCGGAACCTCGACACCTACGCGGCCTTCGGCGTGCCGGTCTGGCCCGACGACACCCCCGGCTTCGCCGGTCCGCTGGCGGGACTGGAAGCCGGCCTGCGCCGCTGCACCACCCCGCTGCTGCTGACCGCGCCCTGCGATTCCCCTTTCCTGCCGGCGGACCTGGCCGCGCGCCTGCTCGAAGGCCTGCAGCGCGACGATGCCGACCTGGCCGTCGCGGTCACCGAAGAGAACGGCCTGCGCCAGCCGCATCCGGTGTTCTGCCTGGTCAAGACCAGCCTGGCGCCGGTGCTGTCCGGCTACCTGGCGGCCGGCGGCCGGCGCATGGATGGCTGGTACCCGCAGATCAAGGTGGCCGAGGTGCTGTTCGGGGATGCCGACGCCTTCCGCAACATCAATACCCGGGAAGAGCTGCAGCAGCTCGATACGGCGCGCGCGCCCAGGTTGGCGGACGTGGTCAGTTGCCTGTCCAGCTACGACCCGGAAGCGCTGCCGGTGCGCGACGCCCAGCGCATCATCCGCGAGTTCGTGACGCCGGTGCGCGCCACCGAACAGGTGGCGCTGCGCGCCGCGCTCGGGCGCGTGCTCGCCGCGGACGTCATCTCGCCGATCAACGTGCCGGCCTACGACAACTCGGCGATGGACGGCTACGCGCTGCGCGGCAGCGACCTGCTGTCCGATGCGCCGGTGCGGCTGGCCGTGGCCGGCACCACCTACGCCGGCCGCGCCTTCGACGGCCAGCCGCAGCCGGGCCAGTGCGTGCGCATCATGACCGGCGGCGTGATGCCGGCCGGCTGCGACAGCGTGGTGCCGCAGGAATTCGTGCAGGTCGACGGCGATGCCATCGTCCTGGCGCCTGGCGTGATCCGTCCAGGGGACAACCGCCGCCTGGCCGGCGAAGACCTGAAGGCCGGCAGCGCGGCGCTGGCAAAAGGCAAAGTCGTGCGTCCGGCCGACCTGGGCTTGCTGGCGTCGCTGGGCGTGGCCGAGGTGCCGGTACAGCGCCGCCTGCGCGTCGCCTTCTTCTCCACCGGCGACGAGCTGCGCTCGATCGGCCAGCCGCTGGAGGAAGGCTGCGTCTACGACAGCAACCGCTACACGATCTACGGCATGCTGCAGCGCCTCGGCTGCGACATCATCGACATGGGCGTGGTGCGCGACGACCCGCAGGCGCTGGAGCAAGCCCTGGTGGACGCCTGCGAAAACGCCGACGCCATCATCACCTCGGGCGGGGTCTCGGTCGGCGCCGCCGACTACACGCGCCAGATCATGGCGCGCCTGGGCGACGTGACCTTCTGGAAGATCGGCATGCGTCCTGGCCGCCCGCTGGCCTTCGGCCGCATCGCCGCCAACGGCCGCGGCGCCTTCCTGTTCGGGCTGCCGGGCAACCCGGTGGCGGTGATGGTGTCGTTCTACTTCTTCGCGCGCGAGGCGCTGCTGCGCATGATGGGCGCCGAGGCCCCGCTCGAACCGGTGCGCGCACGCTCGGCCGCCACCATCCGCAAGAAACCCGGCCGCACCGAATACCAGCGCGGCATCCTGGCGCGCGGCGCCGACGGCCAGCCCGAGGTGCGCATCACCGGGGCGCAGGGGTCGGGCATCCTGCGTTCGATGTCGGAAGCGAATTGCATGGTGGTGCTGCATGACGAGCAAGGCAACGTCCAGGCCGGCGACATGGTCGACGTCATCCTGTTCGAGGGCTTGATCTGACGCTACCGACGGCGGCAATGTGCGCGTGGGCACGCGAGTGCCCACCCACGTGCCTGATCTGACGCTCCCAGCGGCTGGGGTGTTCGCGTGGGCACGGGGTGCCCACCCTACGTTTGTCGATCTGTTTCCAATCTCTTTTGAAGGCGAATCCGCGCATTCGCCACATACTCCTTGCACGCATTCCCATCGATGAACGCCGCGTTGCCCAGTTGCGGCTGCTTCGCCTTGCGCTCCCACAATCCGCTGAATTCGGGGTGGGCGGACACCAGCACGTCGCACTTGAGCCCGGCGATCGTCGCCATCGAACGTTCGATGTCGGCCCTGGCGGCCGGGTAGCCCGGGTTGCCGTCGAAGCGGGCGCCGTCGGCGGCGACCGCGTTCAGGCTGTCGGCATAGACGATGTCGACCGTCTTGCCGCCCTCGCTCGCGCGCCAGGTCCAGCTGGCGCCGCCTTTCGTATGCCCGGGCGTGTGATGGGCGGTCACCGCCAGCGGGCCGAGCTTGACCACTTCGCCGTCGTGCACCGTGCGCACCCTGGCCACCGGCGCCATCGGGTCGAGACTCGTGTATTGCGGGTCGCCCTTGTCCGCCTGGCCGCTGCGCAGGACCGCCGCCGCCGCCGGGCTGGCCAGCACCGTGGCGCCGCTCAGCTTCTGCAGTTCGGCGAGGCCGCCCGCGTGGTCGGCGTGTTCGTGCGAGGTCAGGATGTAGCGGATGTCCTCGACGCGGAAGCCGAGCTGGCGCACGTGCCGGGCGATCTGGGCCGGCGCCTCCGGCGTGGCGCCGTCCACCAGGATGTGGCCGGCCTTCGAGGTGATCAGCACCGAACTGATGCCGCCGGTGCCGACGTAATAGGTATTGCCGAAGAGCGCGAACGGCGCCTGCGGCGCGTTCCAGTCGGCGGCGTGGGCGGCGCCGGTGCACAGGGCGGCGGCGAGGAAGAGGGGGCAGAGTGCGGGGCGGAGTAAGGTTTTCATGACCACCGATTGTAAGGCCGTGTTGCCGTATTTACAGCCGCTGTGTGACGAAACGCCGTGCCGGTGTGACGCCCGGCCCTTCCGGTCACTCTTCGGGCTCGGCGGCGGTGCCCAGCATCAGCTGTGCCGCCTCGTTCGGCAGCGCTTCCACCGACTTGAGCTTGCGCGCCATCTGGCGGCTGCGCACTTCGGCGCTTTCGATGTTCTTGGCGGCGCGCTCCAGCGTCAGCTTGGTGGCCGCCAGCACGTCGCCGAACTTGCCGAATTCCGTCTTCACCGCACCCAGCACCTGCCACACCTCGGACGAACGCTTTTCCAGCGCCAGCGTGCGGAAGCCCATCTGCAGGCTGTTCAGCAGCGCGGTCAGGGTCGACGGGCCGGCAATGGTCACCCGCAGCGTGCGCTGCAGGTCGTCGGCCAGGCCGGGACGGCGCATCACCTCGGCGTACAGGCCCTCGGTCGGCAGGAACAGGATCGCGAAGTCGGTGGTCTGCGGCGGCGACACGTATTTCTCGCAAATGGTCCTGGCTTCGCCCCGCACCGCGCGTTCCAGCTCGGCGCCGAAGCGCGCCACGCCATCGGCGTCGGCATTGTCGGACGCTTCCACCAGGCGCTCGTACTGCTCCTTCGGGAACTTGGCGTCGATGGGCAGCCACAGCGGCGGGCCGCCGTCGACCACGCCCGGCAGCTTGATCGCGAATTCGACGCGGGCGTTGGTCCCGGCCACGGTCTCGACGTTTTTCGCGTACTGGTCGACGGTCAGCACCTGCTCGAGCAGCATCTCGAGTTGCACTTCGCCCCAGGTGCCGCGCGTCTTGACGTTGGTGAGCACGCGCTTGAGGTCGCCCACGCCGACCGCCAGCTGCTGCATCTCGCCCAGGCCCTGGTGCACGCGCTCGAGGCGGTCCGACACCTGGCGGAACGATTCGGTGAGGCGGGTCTCGAGCGTCGCATGCAGCTTTTCGTCGACGGTCTGGCGCATCTCTTCCAGGCGCTTGCCGTTGTCGGCCTGCAGGTCGCGGATCCTGGACTCCAGCGTGGCGCGCACTTCCAGCATGCGCTGGGCATTCGATTCGGTAAGGTTGGCCAGCGCGCCGTTGAGGGTATCGGCGAAGCGCTTGAGCGTGCGCGCCTGCTCCTCGCGGCCACCGGCCGCGTGCAGCTGGATCTGCTGGCGCATGGCTTCCAGCTGCTGGGCGGTGGCGCCCTGATTCTGCGCCAGGTGCGCCGCCAGTTCCTGGCGCGTGGCCTGGGCGCTGGCCTGCATTTCGTGGCGCAGCTCGCGCTCCAGGCGTTCGAAGGCCTGGAACGTGCCGTTGTCGTTGTTGTTACCGTGATTGCGGCTGCGCGCCAGCAGCGCGAACTGCAGCGCGATCACGGCCGCCAGGCCGAGCGCGAGGACAATGAATTCGAGGGTGGACATGGGGGTATCGGCGCGGGTGCTCGGTGTGGCTCGTCAGGGCTTTTCAGTGCGGCTTCTCAGTTCGGTTTCTCAGTGCGGTCTGTTGCGCATCCAGTCGGCGGTCTGGTAGAACGCCTGCATCAGGCGCAGCCGCAGCTCGTCGTCGTAGCCGAGGTCTTCGAGCGCCATCGCCATCGCGCGCAGCCACTGGTCGCGCTCGCTGGTGCCGATCGCGAACGGCAGGTGGCGCGCGCGCAGCATCGGGTGGCCGTATTTTTCGATGAACAGATTCGGACCGCCCATCCAGCCGGACAGGAACATGAACAGTTTTTCGCGCGAGCTGTCGTTGGGGACCGGGTGCATGGCGTGGATGCCGGCGAAGTCCGCCTCCAGCTGCATGATGTCGTAGAAGCGGTCGACCAGTTCGCGCAGGCGGCTTTCGCCGCCGATGATCTCGTACAGGGTAGGTTCTTGGGTGTTGTCGGTATCAGCCATCCGCCAATGATAACGCGGCGTTCGGGTTACGGCCAGGGTGGAAGGTTTCCCATCCATCCTGGCCGCAAGGCCTCGCCTTATGCTTCCCTCAGCGTCTGGAGTGGCGGCTGCCTGAGCACGTTGCGCAAGCCCAGCCACCCGCCGACCAGCGCGCAGACCGCGCCGACCACCAGTCCCGCCGCCCACACGGTCGGGTCGAAATGCCACGGGAACTTGAACTGGTACTCGGCCAGCGCCCAGCCCAGCGCCGCCGCGCCGGAGGCCGCCAGCAGGCCGGACAAACCGCCGACCAGCGCGAACTCGATGCGCTGGGACTGTGCCAGCTGGCCGCGGGTGGCGCCCAGCGCGCGCAGCAGGCCGGCTTCGCGCGTGCGCTCGGCCTGGGACCCCATCAGCGCCGCGTACAGCACCAGCACGCCCGAGGCAAGCGTGAACAGGAACAGGAACTCGACCGCGGTGACGACCTGGTCGAGTACCTCCTGCAGCTGGCGGATGATGCCGCTGACGTCGATCACGGTCAGGTTGGGGAACTGGCGCGTGAGCGTGTTGGCCAGGCCGATGCCTTTCGCCGGCAGGTGGAAGGCGGTCATGTAGGTGGTGGGCGCGTCGCGCATCGCCGCCGGATTGATGAGCACGAAGAAGTTGGCGCGCATCGAACCCCATTCGAGCTTGCGCAGGCTGGTGACTTTCGCGTCGACCTGCAGGCCGCCCATGTCGAAGCGCAGCGTGTCGCCCAGCTTCAGGCGCAGGGTCTGGGCGATGCCCTGCTCGACCGAGGCTTCGGCGGTGCCGGGTCGGTCGCCGTACCACTGCCCCGCCACCACCTCGTTCCCTTCCGGTAGCGTCGGCACGCTGGACAGGTTGAATTCGCGGTCGGACAGGCTTTTCGCGCGCGGGTCGGTGTAGGTGGTGGCGGTGACCTGATTGCCGTTCACCGCCACCAGGCGCCCGCGGATCATCGGGTACAGCGGCAGTTCCGCCACGCCGGCGGCGCGGATCTGGCGCGCCACGCTGTCCTTCTGGTCGGGCTGGATGTTGATGACGAAGCGGTTCGGCGCGTCGGCCGGCGTGGACAGGCGCCAGGCCTGCATCAGGTCGCCGCGCACGACGGTCAGCACCAGCAGCGCCATCAGGCCCAGCGACAGCGACACGATCTGCACGATGGTGGCGCCGGGGCGGCGCTGCAGCGAAGTGATGGCGAAGCGCCAGCCCTGGTGCGCGAACAGGTTGCGCATGCGGCGCAGGGCCAGCAGCGCCAGCCAGCCAACCAGCGCGAACACGGCGAAGCTGCCGAGGAAGCCGCCGGCGGTCAGGAGCGCGATGCGGGCGTCGCCGGCCTGCCACAGCAGCAGGCCGACGAACACCGCAGTGCCCAGGCCGTAGGTGGCCAGGGCCATCGGCTGCGGCGCCGCCTGTTCGCGCCGGATCACGCGGTTGTGCGGGACGTTGCGCAGCTGGATCACCGGCGGCAGCGCGAAGCCGACCAGCAGCAGCATGCCGGTGGCGATGCCCTGCAGCGCCGGCAGGATCGAGACCGGCGGCAGCTCGGCCGGGATCAGGCGTCCGATCATCTCGAGCAGCACGAAGTGGGCGCCGAAGCCGGCCAGCACGCCGAGGATGCTGCCGGCCAGGCCGACCAGGGCGAATTCGGCCAGGAACATCAGGCCGACCTCGTTCTGCGTCATGCCCAGGCAGCGCAGCATGGCGCAAGCGTCCAGGTGGCGCTGCATGAAGCGGCGCGCCGCCATCGCCACGGCCACCGCCGCCAGCATCGCCGACAGCAGGCTGACCAGCGCCAGGAAGCGCTCCGCGCGATCCAGCGTGTTGCGCATCTCGGGGCGGCCGTTTTCGAGCGTCTCGATGCGCACGCCCTTCACGTTCTCGAGCTCGATGCGCTTGCGCAGCCAGCGCTCGTAGTCCGCCACCGGCGCCATGTCGTTGGGCGACGTCGAGGCCACTTGCATGCGGTAGGTCACGCGCGCGTAATTGTCGACCAGGCCGGTGGCCTTCAGGTCTGCCAGGGGCAGCATCACGCGCGGCGCGAAATTCGAGAACGAGGCGCCGCGATCGGGCTCGGTGGCGATCAGGCGCGCCACCTTGAAGGTCTTGTCGCCCAGCTGGATGCTGTTGCCGACCTTGATGCGCAGCGGCGGCAGCAGGTTGACGTCGACCCACACCGTGCCCGGCGCCGGCACGCCCTCGGTGGCGTCGCCCAGCGCTTCGCTGGCGTCGTCCGGGCTGGTGGTGGTACGCAGCTGGCCACGCAGCGGATAGCCTGGCGAGACCGCCTTCACGGAAGCCAGCAGGGCCTGGGAATCATTGCCCTGCCCGGCCTGCGCCATGCTGGGGAAGGTGACCGTATCGGCCAGCAGCAGGCCGCGCCGCTGCGCTTCCGCGCGCCAGGCCGGGGGCGGCGGCTGGTCGGCGTTGACCAGCAGGTCGGCGCCGAGCAGCTGGTGGGCGTCGCGATTCAGGCCGCTGCGCATGCGGTCGACGAAGAAGCCGACCGCGCTCAGGGCCGACACCGCGACCACCAGCGCCACCAGCAGGAAGCGCAGCTCGCCGGCGCGCCAGTCGCGCACGGTCATGCGCAGCGTTTGTTTGAAGAGCGGAGTCGGCATGGCGGGGTCCCGGCAGCTCAGGCGGTGGCAAGTGACGGGTCGAAGAACCGGTCGACTTCGGCCAGGAACGCGCGCTTGCGTTCCGGGTCCAGGAAGGCGGCCTCGAAACTGTTGACGGCCAGCTGGCGCGCATGGCCCGCGTCCAGCGGCAGCGCCTCGAACGCGGCCAGGTAGTTGTCGTTGACGTAGCCGCCAAAATAGGCCGGATCGTCGGAATTGACGGTTACCGCCAGGCCGGCGTCGAGCAGCACGCGCAGGTTGTGGCTGCCCATCACGTCGAACACGCGCAGCTTGATGTTGGACAGCGGGCACACGGTCAGCGCCATCCGTTCGCGCACCAGGCGCTGCACTAGCGCCGGGTCGTCGAGGCAGCGCACGCCGTGGTCGATGCGCTCCACCTTCAGCACGTCGAGCGCGCTTTCGATGTAGCTGGGCGGCCCCTCCTCGCCGGCATGCGCGACCAGGTGCAGGCCGAGCCCGCGCGCGCGTTCGAACACGCGCGCGAATTTCTCGGGCGGGTGGCCCAGTTCGGACGAGTCCAGGCCGACGCCGATGAACTTGTCGCGGTGGGGCAGCGACTGTTCCAGCGTGGCGATGGCCTCCTCCTCGGACAGGTGGCGCAGGAAGCACATGATCAGGCTGGCGCTGACGGGGCTGTCCTGGCAGGCGCGCCAGATGCCGTCGATGACGGTCCGGAACGGCACGCCGCGCGCGGTGTGGGTCTGGGGATCGAAGAAGATCTCGGCATGGCGGACATTGTCCGCGGCGGCGCGCGCCAGGTAGGCCGCGGTCATGTCGTAGAAATCCTGCTCGGTCAGCAAAACGCTTGCGCCGGCATAATAAATATCCAGGAACGATTGCAGATCGGTGAAAGCGTACGCCTGACGCAACGCTTCTACCGAGGCATAGGGAAGCGAAACACCGTTCCTTTGCGCAAGCTCAAATATCAGTTCGGGCTCGAGGGAGCCCTCGATATGGATGTGCAATTCTGCCTTCGGCATCGCTTGCAGCATGCGGCGCAACGGTTCGTTCAACATGATAATCTCCACGGTGGATCGAGTGGTTTCGGGTAGCTGAAGAGAGTGTAGCGCATGCACGCAACCCACTCATTTCACTCTGGAATTTTTGTAAATCGCCAGCGCGATACGCGTGCGCCACTGCTTAGCAAGATGGTGCACTATTTATTTACCATTTGATAAACTTGATGGATTCTGGCTGGACCAAAAAATCTCGCTTGGCAGCCCCATCCGGAGTATGTCCCAGGACCGCAAATCCATCGTAGCGGACTCTTCAAAAAAGTTATTTTCTTATTCGTTTCAAGGACTTGGCAGCAGATCACACAAGCATGTGACACTGTTTTGACTTCGGGAACTAATAAGCACATAATAAATTTCATAAGCGTAAGAAGACGCTCTCAGCGGGCGCTAACCAACCGGTCCCAAGCCTGGAAATTGTTGCATGCAGCTTTTTCCGGATTCCCCAGAAGACCGGGTGAAAACAAGAACATCGCCCTGCGTTTCATGTCGGGTTTCCTGACTGCCGAATGTGGATGGCGACCTGCGGACAGCATTTCGATGCCGCACGCGGGGCTTGGGCAACCGTCTTTCATCGGCTGCCGGACAGTGATCAGTGTTAGCACATTAGAGGACATTCACATGACCATATTCGATAACTACGCAGCCCGCTATGAGCGTACCCGGGAAGAGGAATATTCCCTGTCGGAGTATCTGCAGCTTTGCAAGAAAGACCCCCTGACTTACGCCAGCGCTCCCGAGCGCATGCTGGCCGCCATCGGCGAACCCACCCTGGTCGATACCCGCCTCGACCCGCGCCTGTCGCGCATCTTCGCCAACAAGGTCATCAAGCTTTATCCCGCATTCCGCGAGTTCTACGGCATGGAGGAAGTGATCGAGCAAGTCGTTTCCTATTTCCGCCATGCGGCCCAGGGCCTGGAGGAACGCAAGCAGATCCTGTATCTGCTGGGCCCGGTGGGCGGCGGCAAATCGTCGATCGCGGAAAAGCTCAAATCCCTCATGGAACAGGTGCCGTTTTATGCGATCAAGGGCTCGCCGGTGAACGAATCGCCGCTCGGCCTGTTCAGCGAAGTGGAAGATGGCGCCATCCTCGAAGAGGACTACGGCATCCCGCGCCGCTACCTGCGCAACGTCCCGAGCCCGTGGGCGGTCAAGCGCCTGCACGAATACGGCGGCGACATCAACAAGTTCCGCGTGGTGAAGCGCTATCCGTCGATCCTGAAGCAGATCGCGATCGCCAAGACCGAACCGGGCGACGAAAACAACCAGGACATTTCCTCGCTGGTCGGCAAGGTCGACATCCGCAAGCTCGAGGATTACGCCCAGGACGACCCGGACGCGTACAGCTATTCCGGCGGCCTGTGCCTGGCCAACCAGGGCCTGATGGAATTCGTCGAGATGTTCAAGGCTCCGATCAAGGTGCTGCACCCGCTGTTGACCGCCACCCAGGAAGGCAACTACAAGGGCACCGAGGGCTTCGGCGCGATTCCCTTCGAAGGCATCGTGCTGGCGCACTCCAACGAATCCGAGTGGAAGACCTTCCGCAACAACCGCAACAACGAGGCCTTCCTCGACCGTATCTACATCGTCAAGGTGCCGTATTGCCTGCGCGTGTCGGACGAAATCAAGATCTACGACAAGCTGCTGCGCAACTCCTCGCTGGATAAAGCGCCGTGCGCGCCGGGCACGCTGCGCATGATGTCGCAGTTCGCGATCCTGTCGCGCCTGAAGGAGCCGGAAAACTCGAGCATCTATTCCAAGATGCTGGTGTACGACGGCGAAAACCTGAAGGACACCGATCCGAAGGCCAAGTCGATGCACGAGTACGTCGACTATGCCGGCGTGGACGAAGGCATGAACGGCCTTTCCACCCGGTTCGCCTTCAAGATCCTGTCCAAGGTCTTCAACTTCGACAACACCGAGGTCGCGGCCAATCCGGTGCACCTGCTGTACGTGCTCGAACAGCAGATCGAGCGCGAGCAGTTCCCGCCCGAGACAGAGCAGCGCTACATGTCCTATATCAAGGAACACCTGGCCCAGCGTTACGTCGACTTCATCGGCAAGGAGATCCAGACCGCCTACCTGGAGAGCTATTCCGAGTATGGCCAGAACATCTTCGACCGCTACGTGACCTTTGCCGACTTCTGGATCCAGGACCAGGAATTCCGCGACCCGGATACCGGCGAGAGCTTCGACCGCGAATCGCTGAACGCCGAACTGGAAAAAATCGAGAAGCCGGCCGGCATCTCGAATCCGAAGGATTTCCGCAACGAGATCGTCAACTTCGGCCTGCGCGCGCGTGCAACCAACGGCGGCAAGAATCCAGCCTGGACCAGTTACGAAAAATTCCGCACGGTGATCGAGAAGAAAATGTTCTCGAATACCGAGGAACTGCTGCCGGTGATCTCGTTCAACGCCAAGGCGAGCGCCGAGGACGCTACCAAGCACGCCGACTTCGTGGCGCGCATGGTGGAAAAGGGTTACACGCCGAAGCAGGTGCGGCTCCTGTGCGAATGGTATCTGCGAGTGCGCAAATCTTCGTGATGAAGTATCCGTAGGGTGGCACCCCGTGCCGCCCTACGGTCTGCTACAAGGAGCGTGGTTGGTCGAACCGGTGGATGGGCACTCTCGCTATGTAGTCCCTGTCCCACCGAAGTCCGGCCAACCGCGCAGCCCCGCGGCGCGTTACTATATAAGGGACCGGGAAGCGCATCCGGCCCGCCGCGAATTTCAGCAGGAGGCCCGTTTTGACTTACCTCATCGACCGACGCTTGCAGGGCAAGAACAAGTCTGCGGTCAACCGCGAACGCTTCTTGCGCCGCTACAAGGCGCAAATCAAGGATGCGGTGGGCCGGGCGATCAAGGGTCGCTCGATCACCGACATCGAAAACGGCGAAAAGGTCTCGATTCCTGTCAAGGACGTGAACGAGCCGCGTTTCGGACATGCGCACGGCGGTGTCTGGGAAACCGTTAACCCCGGCAATACCGAATACCAGAAAGGCGACCAGTTCAACCGTCCGCGCGGCGGTGGCGGCGGCGCCGGCCGCGGCAAGGCGGGCAACAGCGATCAGACCACCGAAGACGATTTCATCTTCGAGCTGAGCCGCGAAGAATTCATGAATTATTTCTTCGAGGACCTCGAGCTGCCGAACATGATCAAGACGCAGCTGACCCAGGTCGTCGAATTCAAGAACCAGCGCGCCGGCTACAACATCTCCGGCACGCCGTCCAACATCCATGTGCTGCGTTCGCTGCGCGGGGCGCTCGGCCGCCGCATCGCGGTGGGCGGACCGTCGCGCAAGCAACTCACGGCGCTCGAGCATGAACTGCGCGAACTGCGCGAAAACGGCGCCGAGGATGACGATCCCCAGGTGCTGGAACTCAAGCACAAGATCCACCACCTGCACACCCGTCTGCTGGCGATTCCGTTCATCGACCCGATCGACCTGCGCTACAGCAACCGGATCAAGGTGCCGAAGCCGTCCACCGCGGCCGTGATGTTCTGCATCATGGACGTGTCCGGTTCCATGGACGAAAGCCGCAAGGACACCGCCAAGCGCTTCTTCATCCTGCTCTACCTGTTCCTGAAGCGCGCGTACGAGAAGATCGAGGTGGTCTTCATCCGCCATCACACCGCCGCGGCCGAAGTCGACGAGAACGAGTTCTTCCACTCGCGCGAGTCGGGCGGCACGGTGGTGTCCTCGGCCCTGCACATGCTGAACAAGATCGTCAGCGAGCGCTACAGCAATGGCGACTGGAACAGCTACGTGGCGCAGGCGTCCGACGGCGACAACTGGGACAACGATTCGGTACTGTGCAAGCAGATCCTGAACAACCAGATCATGCCCCGGGTGCAGTACTACACCTATGTCGAGATCACCGACGGCCCGCCCCAGAACCTGTGGGAACAGTATGCCGAGGTGGCGTCCACGCACGCGAACTTCGCCATGCAGAAGATCGTGACGCCGGCCGACATCTATCCGGTGTTCCGCGAATTGTTCAAGAAGCAGCCAAAATAGACACCGCAGTCCTGTGAAGCGAGGCCCGCTCATGCCAAGAGATCCCAACAACCCGCGCGCCCTGCCCGAACAGTCGGAGTGGACCTTCGACCTGATCGAGCAGGCGCACGAGGAAATCCGCCGGGTGGCCAGGAAATTTGGCCTGGACACCTACCCCAACCAGCTCGAGGTCATCACCGCCGAACAGATGATGGACGCCTACACCTCGGTGGGCATGCCGGTGTCGTACAACCACTGGTCCTTCGGCAAGCATTTCCTCAGCACGGAAAAAAGCTACAAGCGTGGCCAGATGGGCCTGGCCTACGAGATCGTGATCAACTCGAACCCGTGCATCGCCTACCTGATGGAGGAAAACAGCCTGACCATGCAGGCGCTGGTGATCGCGCATGCCGCCTATGGCCACAATTCCTTCTTCAAGGGAAATTACCTTTTCCGTACCTGGACCGATGCCGACGCCATCGTCGACTACATGGTCTTCGCCAAGAACTACATCGCCGAGTGCGAACAGCGCCATGGCATCGATGCGGTCGAGGATGTGCTCGATTCCTGCCATGCGCTGCAAAACTATGGCGTCGACCGCTACAAGCGGCCGGCCAAGCTGTCGGTCGCGCAGGAACAGAACCGCCAGAAGGAACGCGAAGAATACATCCAGTCCCAGGTGAACGAACTGTGGCGCACGCTGCCGCGGCGCGAGGAAGCCCAGAAGGATGCCGCCGCGCCCCAGCGCTTCCCGGTCGAGCCCGAGGAAAACCTGCTGTACTTCATCGAGAAATACGCGCCGCTGCTGGAACCGTGGCAGCGCGAACTGGTGCGCATCACGCGCAAGATCTCGCAGTATTTCTACCCGCAGCGCCAGACCCAGGTGATGAACGAGGGCTGGGCCACTTTCTGGCACTACACGATCCTGCACGAGCTGCACAAGGAAGGCATCGTCGGTGACGGCTTCATGCTGGAATTCCTGCAGAGCCACACCAACGTGGTGTTCCAGCCGGCCGCCACCAGCCCCTATTACAGCGGCATCAATCCGTATGCGCTGGGTTTCGCCATGATGATGGACATCAAGCGCATCTGTGAGAGTCCGACCGACGAAGACCGGGCCTGGTTCCCGGATATCGCCGGCAGCGACTGGATCAAGACGCTCGATTTCGCAATGCGCAATTTCAAGGACGAGAGCTTCATCGCCCAGTACCTGTCCCCCAAGCTGATCCGCGAATTCCACTTCTTTGCCGTGCTGGACGATGACCGCAGCGACAAGCTGACGATCTCGGCCATCCACGACGAAGCCGGCTACCGTTACGTACGCCAGCAACTGGCCGAGCAGTACAACCTGGGCAACCGTGAGCCGAACATCCAGGTCTGGCAGGTCAACACCCGCGACGACCGCGCGCTCACCCTGCGCCATACCCAGTTCCAGCGGCGCCCGCTGAACCAGCAGGCGCATGAAGTGCTCAAGCACGTGGCCCGGCTCTGGGGTTTCGACGTGCGCCTGGAAACGGTCGATCCTTCCGGCCGCGTGGTCAGCAGCCTCGAGTGCCGGCGCGAAAAGCGCGCGCGTTACTGAACGCCGCCAGCCAGGCCCCTTCCCCGCCTGCGCCGCCCGGCGCAGGCGTTTTTCCAGGCACGCGCTGCCTGTCGCCTTTCCCCTCTATATATATATATACAGCTTGCTCCGTCGCCCGGCCAGCCCGGACGCAAGGACCCGTGTTTTCGAACGCTCGTCCCTTTCGTTACGTGCTGCTCGTAAATCTCTTCCTTATCTGATATTGTTCAAAAACCATCTTACATGCACACTGAGCCATATCAAGGACCGATAGACGTATAAGAGCTCCTTATGGCTTTTGCCTTGTTTTTAAAGGGTTTTCTGTTCAACAGTACGCCCCCTGGCATGTAAATTTCGTTATAGTTGGCAGAAACGCCACGAATCGAATATATCTTATTTGCTAGCTGGCAAATTCAGCATCGAATATTCGGTGAACGGCAGACCTGACCTCATCTTCCACACATCAAGAAAGGGCGCCACTCGACATTGCAAAAAAACTAACTTCCCACGTCGTCAAGAGACCTGCGTCTTCTTCATACGGATGTGCTCGTTTGCTTGCTTTTACAGGCAAATAGCCTCTCTTTGAAGGTATAAAAATGTATGTGCAAAAAAGAATTCGTAGGTATAATTCGCCGATGTCCCGGATGCGGCTCTTAGCATTTTGTCGTGTTTTGTGGGTTTGGTAGCAACAAAAAAGGTTGGTATTGGAGAAAGCAGGATGAATTTTTCGCAAGAGAAGAACGCCGGGAAGAATTTCACTGGGATCGCCATTGTCATCGTCTTGCACCTGATCGTCGCTTATGGGCTGGTTACCGGTCTCGGTAAGCGACTTGTCACCAAGATGATCGAGCCAGTGGAGACCAAGATTATCGAGGAAGTAAAACCGCCGCCACCGCCGGATGTACCGCCGCCGCCGCCGCCGCCGGAAATGAAGGCTCCCCCGCCTCCATTCATTCCGCCGGTTGAAGTGCAGGTGCAGACCCCGCCGCCGCCGCAAAATGTGATCGCTAACACGACGCAACAAAAGCCGGCGACGACGGAAATCAACCGCACTCCGCCGGCCCCGCCGACCCAACCGACGGCGCCAGCGGCGCCGCCGGCACCGGCAAGGACTGCGGCAGTGGTGGATTTCAATACGTGCTCGAAACCGGAATATCCGAAATCGTCGCTGCGTAATGAAGAAACGGGTATCTCGACCATCTTGTTCAAGATTGCGGCAGATGGTTCGGTACAGGGAGCTTCGATCCAGAAATCGAGCGGCTTCCGTGACCTGGACAAGGCTGCAATGTCAGCCTTGAGCAAGTGCCGATTTAAAGCGGCAACTGAGAACGGCCAAGCGGTTGAATCCTCGCAGCCTGTGCAGTACGTCTGGACGCTGGACTAACCCGAGGCAGTAGCATCGTCTCAAACTGTGATTTTCGTTGTCATCTGTTCAGCGAACAGTTCATTTTAAATTTTTGGAGGAAGCATGTTTAAGAATACCCGTTTGTCCGCTCTGCTGGCGGCTGTCCTGTTCTCGGTTACGGCAGCTTCGGCGCTGGTCTCCGCACCAGCCGCTGCCCAAGACCAGGCTGCAGCAACCGCTCCGGCAGCACCGGCTGACGCAGCAGCAGCACCGGCCGCCGACGCAGCCGCCGCACCGGCAGCCGACGCTGCTGCCGCTCCGGCAGCCGCCGCACCGGCCGCAGCTGCTGAAGGCAAGCAAGAAGAAGTGGAGAACCCGTTCGGCTTCCAGGCTGTGTGGGAAGGTGGCGTCGTTTCGCGCGGTACCCTGATCATCCTGGCCCTGATGTCGATGGGTTCGTGGTACATCCTGATCACCAAGCTGATCGACCAGGCGAAGATCTTCAAGCAAGCGAAAGAAACCAACCAGAAATTCTGGAAAGCACCTTCGATCGCCGCTGGCTCGGCTCAGCTGACCGACGGCTCGCCGTTCCGCTTCATCGCTGAAACCGGCACCAAGGCAACCCAGCACCACGACGGCGCCCTGCTCGAGCAGATCGACCTGTCGACCTGGGTGACCATGCAGATCCAGCGCGCCGTGGACAAGGTCCAGTCGCGTCTGCAGGACGGCCTGTCGTTCCTGGCAACCGTCGGCTCGACCGCACCGTTCATCGGTCTGTTCGGTACCGTCTGGGGTATCTACAACGCACTGACCAACATCGGCATGACCGGTAACGCGTCGATCGACAAGGTTGCAGGTCCGGTGGGTGAAGCACTGATCATGACCGCATTCGGTCTGTTCGTCGCAGTTCCTGCTGTTCTGGGTTACAACTGGCTGGTTCGCCGCAACAAAACCGCGATGGAAGACGTCCGTTCCTTCAGCGCCGACGTGCACTCGGTCCTGATCTCGGGCGCCATGCACACCTCGGAAGCTGCACGTGCCGCCACTGGCGCTAAAAAGGTTGGCTAAATCATGTCGATGAGTGTTGGCTCCGAAAGCGGAGAAGATCAAGTCCTGTCAGAGATCAACACCACGCCCCTCGTGGACGTGATGCTGGTTCTGCTGATTATCTTTCTGATCACCAGCCCGGTTGTCCTCAAGCTGCAGAAGATTAAACTGCCCGTAGAGACCAACCAGGCTGCGAAAACCACGCCGGAAGACGTGAACATCGTCGTCAACAAAGATGGCGAGATGTACTGGAACCAGCACAAGCTGGCCAACACCGACGAACTCTTCGAATTCCTGAAGAAGGAAGCGGTGAAAGTGCCCCAGCCGGAAGTGAAGATTCGTGGCGACCAGGAAACCCGCTACGAAGCCATTGGCAAGGTGCTGTACACGGCCCAGCGTGCCGCAATTCAGAAGGTCGGTTTCATCACCGAACTGCCTGATAAGGGCTGATTCGATGGGATAAGCAGGGCTGGCGGCCCGTCCGCCAACCCTGCCCTGCATCCTGTCCTTTGAAAGGAAACCTCATGAGTATGAACGTTGGTTCTTCCGGTGGCGCAGGCGCTGATCCGGAACCGATGATGGAAATGAACATGACGCCGCTGATCGACGTCATGCTGGTGCTGATCATCATGATGATCATCACCATTCCGAAGCAAAACCATTCGGTCAACTTGAACATGCCGGTGGGTACCCCGCCGCCGCAGACCAAGGAGCCGGTGGTGGTCACGATCGACGTGGACTTCGACGGCACCATCCTCTGGGATAACACCCCGGTCCCGGATCGCGCCACCCTCGAAGCGAAACTGTCCAACGTGGCAGCCATGGCCGATCAGCCGGAAGTGCACCTGCGTCCGAACAAGCTGGTCGAATACAAGACTGTCGCGGGCGTCATGGCATCGGCCCAGCGTCTCGGCGTGACCAAGATCGGTATGGTCGGTAACGAACAGTTCCAGTAATCGCTTTGGCTATAATGAACACGGCAGGGTTTCCCTGCCGTGTCTATTTTGAATGAAAGAATTTCGATAATGTCCAAGTTCCGCCTCGCACACCTCGGCCTCGCACTGGCCGCACTCGGCTTTACCGCCGCCGCCCCGGTGGTTGGCCTCGCCCCGGCTTACGCCGCCGAGACTCTCCGTACCGAAATCGGCAAGCCGCTGCAAGAAGCGCAGCAACTGATGAAGCAGGGCAAGAACAAGGAAGCCCTCGCCCGCCTGCGCGACCTCGACAAGGTCGGCAACAAGTCGGCGAACGAAACCTACCTGATCGAACGCACCCGTGCCGGTGCCGCCTCGAGCGCAGGCGATTACGCCACCGCCGCCAAGTCCTTCGAATACCTGATCGGCTCCGGCAAGCTGTCGGCCAGCGAAAAAGCCCAAATGTCGAAAGGCCTGATCGGCATCTACATGCGTGCCGGCGACCTGACCAAGGCCAACGCCGCCATCCAGGCCCAGCTGAAAGAGCGCGACGATCCCGAGCTGCGCGCCTACCTGCTGCAGAACTACTACAAGCAAGGCAACACCGCCGCGCTGGAAAACGAACTGCGCGCTGCTGAAAAGAACGGCCGCATGAGTGAAGACCAGCTGGGCATGCTGGCCAACATCCAGCTCAAGAAGGGCGACAAGGTCGGCTACGTCAATACCATCGAGAAACTGGCCGCCAATTACCCGAAAGTCCAGTACTGGACCGACCTGCTGAACCGCGTGCAGGGCAAGCCGGGCTTCTCGGGCCGCCTGTCGGTGGACGTCTACCGCCTGAAGCTGGCCAACGGCCTGATGAAGAAGCCGAGCGAGTTCATGGAAATGGCCCAGCTGGTCCTGCAAGCCAAGGCCCCGGCCGAAGCGATCAAGGTCATCGACAAGGGCTACAAGGCCGGCGCCCTCGGCACCGGTGCCGACGCCGCGCGTCACCAGCGCCTGAAGGACCTGGCCGAGAAGACCCTGGCAGACCAGAACAAGAACCTGGCCGCAGACGAAGCCGAGCTGACCAAGACCAACGACAACGATGGCCTGGTCGCCCTGGGCTATAGCCTGGTGCAGTCGGGCCAGGCCGACAAGGGCCTGAAGATGATGGAAGCCGCCATCAAGGCCGGCAACCTGAAGTATCCGGAAGACGCCAAGCTGCACCTGGGCGAAGCGTATGCCGTCGCCGGCAAGAAACAGCAGGCGATCAGCACGCTCAAGGGCGTGGGCGGCAAGGAAGGCACCGCCGAACTGGCGCGTTACTTCATCATGGCCATCAACAAGCCGCTGGCCTAAGCACCCTCGCTTCCGCCACGTACTGCCGCCTCGGCGGCAGTATCCGAAAGCGCCGCCCGCGTTCCCGCAGGCGGCGCTTTTTGCATTCGGGGCCCCATGCAGGCGCCCCTGCCCCGCCCTGCGCTTTCCGCGATAGCGCTTTGCAACATGCCACTTGCCGTATAATCTGGTATTTCGCCTCGGAGCACGAATCATCCAATGAAGGTATTTCGCGGACTTCCCAACGACAGGGCGCGTGCGCCTTGCGCCCTCACGATCGGCAACTTCGACGGTGTCCACCGCGGACACCAGGCGCTGCTGGCCCACGTGACCGCGGCCGCGCACCGGCTCGGACTGGAATCCGCGGTGATGACGTTCGAACCGCATCCGCGCGAATACTTCGCCCACCGCGCCAACGACCTGTCCCGGGCGCCGGCCCGCATCGCCAACCTGCGCGACAAGCTCGAATCGCTGTCCAACGCCGGCGTCGACCGCGTCATCGTCGAGCATTTCAACGAACACTTCGCCGCCATGTCGCCGCACGAATTCACCGAACGCGTGCTGGTCGACGGCCTGCACGTCAAGTGGCTGATGGTGGGCGACGATTTCTGCTACGGCGCCCGGCGCGCCGGCAACGTCGCCCTGCTGGCCGAAGCGGGCAAGGAATACGGCTTCGAGGTGCACAGCCTGCCGGCCGTGCTGCACGACGCCACCCGCATCTCGTCCTCGGCCGTGCGCGCCGCGCTGGCGGCTGCCGACTTCGACGCCACCCGCGCCCTGCTCGGCCATTCCTATGCGATGTCCGGCCACGTGATCCATGGCGCCAAGCTGGGCCGTACGCTGGGCTTCCCGACGCTTAACCTGCGCGTGGCCCACCGCCCGGCCCTGGCCGGCATCTTCGTGGTGCAGGTGCATGGCCTGGCCGACCGGCCGCTGCCGGCGGTGGCCAGCCTGGGCGTGCGCCCGACGGTCGAGGATGCGGGCCGCATGCTGCTCGAGGTGCACGTGTTCGACTACAACCAGCCCTGCTACGGCAAGCTGGTGCAGGTCGAGTTCCTGAGCAAGCTGCGCGACGAGGAAAAATACGTCGACCTGCCCACGCTGACCGCCGCCATCGAGCGCGACGCCCAGCAGGCCCGCGCCTGGTTCGCCCAGCGCGCCGCCGCCCTGACCGCCACCGACCGAATTTGAACGCTGTCGATCGCGGCGCCGCGGCTCCGGCCGCCGTGCCCTGCTTGCCCACGTTCGCACCTAACAGCAGTCCACCTTAGAAAAGTCCTATGTCCGATACCAAACAAGGCCAGAATGCGGCCAACCCCGCGGCCAAAAACGCGGCCAAGCCCGCCCCCAAGAAGCCCGAGAGCAAATACCCGGTCAACATGACCGACACCCCCTTCCCGATGCGCGGCGACCTCGCCAAGCGCGAGCCGGGCTGGGTGAAGCAATGGCAGGATAAAAAGATCTACGAGCGCGTCCGCAAGGCCGCCGCCGGCCGTCCGAAATTCGTCCTGCACGACGGTCCGCCCTACGCCAACGGCGATATCCACCTGGGCCACGCCGTCAACAAGATCCTGAAGGACATGGTCGTGAAATCGCGCACCATGGCCGGCTTCGACGCACCCTACGTGCCGGGCTGGGACTGCCACGGCATGCCGATCGAGATCCAGATCGAAAAACTGTACGGCAAGAACCTGCCGACCGCCGAGGTGCTGCAGAAGGCGCGCGCCTACGCGCTCGAGCAGATCGACCGCCAGCGCGCCGGCTTCATCCGCCTGGGCGTGCTCGGCGAATGGGACAACCCCTACATGACCATGGCCTACGGTAACGAGGCCGACGAGCTGCGCGCCCTCGGCACGCTGCTGGACAAAGGCTACGTCTACCGCGGCCTGAAGCCGGTCAACTGGTGCTTCGACTGCGGTTCGGCACTGGCCGAGGCCGAAGTGGAGTACCAGGACAAGCGCGACCCGGCGATCGACGTCGGCTTCCCGTTCGCCGAGCCGGACAAGCTGGCGCAGGCCTTCGGCCTCGACGCCCTGCCCGAGGGCGACGGCTTCATCGTGATCTGGACCACCACCCCGTGGACGATCCCGTCGAACCAGGCGCTGAACGCGCACCCGGAAGTGACTTACGCGCTGGTGAAAACCGTGCGCAACGATCAACCTGTGCTGCTGATCGTGGCCAAGGACCTGGCCGCGGCTGTCCTCGAACGCTACAAGCTGGAAGGCGAGATCGTCGCCGAAACCACGGGCGCCAAACTGGAAGGCATCCGCTTCAAGCACCCGCTGCACGCGGCCGACCCGTTCTACGACCGCACATCCCCGGTCTACCTGGCCGACTACGTCACCACGGACAGCGGCACCGGCGTGGTCCACTCGGCCCCGGCCTACGGTATCGAAGACTTCCAGTCGTGCAAGGAGCACGGCATGAAGGACGACGATATCCTGAAGCCGGTAATGGGCGACGGCCGCTTCGCCTCCACGCTGCCGCTGTTCGGCGGCCTGACGATCTGGGATGCGAGCAAGCCGATCTGCGCCGCGCTGACCGAAGCCGGTGCCCTGTTCGAGTTCAAGATGTTCCCGCACAGCTACATGCACTGCTGGCGCCACAAGACCCCGATCGTCTACCGCGCCACCTCGCAGTGGTTCGCCGGCATGGACCTCACGCCCAAGGATGGCGGCCCGACCCTGCGCGAGACCGCGCTGGCCGGCATCGCCGAGACCCAATTCTTCCCTGACTGGGGCCAGGCGCGCCTGCACGGCATGATCGCCAACCGTCCGGACTGGACCCTGTCGCGCCAGCGCCAGTGGGGCGTGCCGATGGCGGTCTTCATCCACAAGGAAACCGGCGCGCTGCACCCGCGCACCCCGGAACTGCTGGAACAGGTGGCCAAGCTGATCGAAGCGAACGGCATCGACGCCTGGCACAGCCTGGACGCGCGCGACCTGCTGGGCGAGGACGCCGATACCTACGAGAAGAACCGCGACACGCTGGACGTCTGGTTCGATTCCGGCGCCACCCACCAGACCGTGCTGCGCGGCTCGCACAAGCAGCAGCTGGCCTTCCCGGCCGACCTCTACCTGGAAGGCTCGGACCAGCACCGCGGCTGGTTCCACTCGTCGCTGCTGACCTCTTCGATGCTGAACGGCCGTCCGCCCTATAAAGCGCTGCTGACCCACGGCTTCACCGTCGACGAGAACGGCAAGAAGATGTCCAAGTCGCTCGGCAACACGATGGCGCCGCAGAAGATCTCCGATACGCTCGGCGCCGACATCCTGCGCCTGTGGGTGGCCTCGACCGACTATACCGGCGAACTGTCGATCGGCGAGGAGATCCTCAAGCGCGTGACCGAATCGTACCGCCGCATCCGCAACACCCTGCGCTTCCTGCTGGCGAACACCTCGGACTTCGACCCGGCGCTCCACGCCGTGCCGGTGGCCGGGATGTTCGAGATCGACCGCTACGCGATGGCCGAAACCGCGCGCCTGCAGTCGGACGTGTCGGCCCATTTCGAGCGCTACGAGTTCCACCCGGTGGTCTCGCGCCTGCAGATCTTCTGCTCGGAAGACCTGGGCGGCTTCTACCTCGACATCCTGAAAGACCGCCTGTACACCACGGGCGTCGACTCGATCGCGCGCCGCTCGGCCCAGACCGCGCTGTGGCACATCGCGCACAGCCTGCTGCGCCTGATGGCGCCGATCCTGTCCTTCACCGCCGAGGAAGCCTGGGCCGTGTTCGCCGGCGAGAAGACCTTCGCCGACAGCGACGAGACCATCTTCACCCAGACCCTGTGGACCTTCCCGGAAATCGCTGGCAAGGACGCCCTGCTGGACAAGTACGCGCTGCTGCGCAGCGTCCGCAACGACGTCACCAAGCAGCTGGAAGAGGTGCGCGGTTCGGGCGCGATCGGTTCCTCGCTGCAGGCGGAACTGGCGCTCAAGGCGGCCGGCGACAAGTACCGCGCGCTGGCGAGCCTGGAAGACGACCTGAAGTTCGTGTTCATCACCTCCGCCGCCAGCGTCGACGAAGTGGCGGACACCGCCCAGGAAGCCGTGGCCGTCACCCCGTCGGAAGCGGAAAAGTGCGAGCGCTGCTGGCACTACCGCCGCGACGTCGGCCATGACCACGCCCATCCGGGCCTGTGCGGCCGCTGCACGAGCAACCTGTTCGGCAGCGGAGAGAAGCGCCGCTTCGCATAAGCGCAGCGGCACCTGCGCGCGCCCGCGTCCGGCACCCGGACGCGGGCGCTGTTCCCTCCTCATCCTCGATCGACATGGCCACCAAAAAAAAATCGACCATCTCCGCCGTCCATTCACGCCCGGGCGCAGGCGCCAGCCTCGTGCCCTGGCTCGGCGTCGCCTTCATCGTGATCCTGATCGACCAGATCACCAAGATCACCGTCACCCGCACCTTCGTGCACGGCGAGGAAAAGGCGATCACCGGCTTCTTCAACCTGGTGCTGGCGTATAACCCGGGCGCCGCCTTCAGCTTCCTGTCCGACCAGGGCGGCTGGCAGCGCTACTTCTTCACGGCCATCGGCGTGGCGGCGGTCGGCTTCATCCTCCACCTGCTGCGCAGGCACGCGGGCCAGCGCATGTTCTGCTGGGCCCTGGCCCTGATCATGGGCGGTGCGCTGGGCAACCTGATCGACCGCGTCGCCTACGGCCACGTGATCGACTTCCTCGACTTCCACCTGGCCGGCGTCGGCCATTTCCCGGCCTTTAACATCGCCGACAGCGCGATCTGCCTCGGTGCGTTCCTGTTCATCGTCGACGAACTGCGCCGGGTGAACAAGAAGTAAACAAATGCACGTATGGAGGATTCAATGAGCATGGACCTGAAGGGCAAGAAGATCGTCCTGGGCCTGTCCGGCGGCGTGGCCTGCTACAAGGCGGCCGAACTGTGCCGCGCGCTGACCAAGGAAGGCGCCAGCGTGCAGGTCGTGATGACCGAGGCGGCCACCCATTTCATCGGCACGGTGACGATGCAGGCGCTGTCCGGACGCGCCGTCTACACCGACCAGTGGGACGGCCGCATCCCCAACAACATGGCCCACATCGACCTGACGCGCGACGCCGACGCGATCCTGGTGGCGCCCTGCTCGGCCGACTTCATCTTCAAGCTGGCGCACGGCGCCACCGACGACCTGCTGTCGACCCTGTGCCTGGCGCGTCCGCACACGGTGCCGCTGCTGGTGGCGCCGGCCATGAACGTCGAGATGTGGGAAAAGGCGCCGACCCAGCGCAACGTGGCGCAGCTGCGCCAGGATGGCGTGCGCATCGTCGGACCCAACGCCGGCTCGCAGGCCTGCGGTGAAACCGGCATGGGGCGCATGCTGGAGCCGCACGAACTGCTGGAAGAGCTGGTCGCATCGTTCCAGCCGAAGGTCCTGGCGGGCAAGCGCGTCCTGATCACGGCCGGCCCGACCTACGAGGCGATCGACCCGGTGCGCGGCATCACCAACCTGTCCTCGGGCAAGATGGGCTATGCGATCGCCCGCGCGGCGCGCGAGGCCGGCGCCGAGGTGACCCTGGTGTCCGGCCACACCGCGCTGGAGACGCCCTACGGCGTGCGCCGCATCGACGTGCGCAGCGCGCAGCAGATGCTGGACGCGGTGATGGAAGGCGTCGCCGGCCAGCACGTGTTCGTCGGCGTGGCGGCGGTGGCCGACTGGCGCGTCGAGAACGCGAGCGCGCACAAGATCAAGAAGGACGGCAGTGCGGCGCCGACGCTCCATTTCGCGCCGAACCCGGACATCCTCGCCAGCGTCGCCGCCACCACCTCGCTGAGCGGCTGGCCCTACTGCGTCGGCTTTGCCGCCGAGTCGCAGAACCTGATCGAGTACGGCGCCGCCAAGCGCGAGAAAAAAGGCATCCCCTTGCTCGTTGGCAATATTGGACCGCAGACCTTCGGGCAAGATGAGAATGCGATCGTGCTGTTCGACGACAGCGGCCACACCGTCCTGCCGCGCGCGTCCAAGCTCGAGCTGGCGCGCCAGCTGGTCTCCGAGATCGCCAAGCGCCTGGAACAGCGCTCGCTGCTGGACTGAGTTCCATCCCGCATCACGCATCACGCATCACCGTATCAAGTACAAGCAAAGCAAAGCACCGCATGAAAACCATCGACCTGAAAATCATCGACCCGCGCATGAAGGACTTTCTGCCGGCCTATGCAACGACCGGCAGCGCCGGCCTGGACCTGCGCGCCTGCATCGACGCCGCGCTCGTCATCGAGCCCGGCCAGACCGTGCTGGTGCCCACCGGCCTGGCGATCCACATCGCCGATCCGGGTTATGCGGCGATGATCCTGCCACGTAGCGGACTCGGCCATAAGAACGGCATCGTCCTCGGTAATCTGGTAGGCTTGATCGACTCCGATTACCAGGGCCAGCTGATGGTATCGACCTGGAACCGCGGCCAGTCCGCCTTCACCCTGCAGCCGATGGACCGGCTGGCCCAGCTGGTCGTGGTGCCGGTGCTGCAGGTGGGCTTCAACGTCGTCGAGGACTTTCCCTCGAGCGACCGGGGCGCCGGCGGCTTCGGCAGCACCGGAAAACAATAAAACCGTATAAATCAATGAGGAGCACATGATCCGTCGCCTGCGCCTGCCCGCAATGGGCCTTTCCCTGTCATTGCTGCTGTCGGCCTGCGCCACCCAGGAATACCGCCCGATCCAGGCCACGCCGGGCACCGCGGAACGTGCTCCGGAAGCGCCGGCGCTCACGCCGCAGATCAGCGCCGCCGCCAGGGTCCTGACCGAAATGGCGGAACTGCAGGAGCGGCTGTACAAGGTCGCCGCGCCGCTCCTCATCCAGAACGCCGAACTGTGCAAGGGCCAGGCGCGCAACCTGCTGGGCTTCACCGCCAAGAACCGCTGGTCCTATCCGGGCGACTACAACGAGGCGGCCCACGTCGCCTTCGGCATGGACGAACGGCTGCAGGTGACCAGCGTGCTGGCCGGCAGCGGCGCCGCGCGCGTCGGCCTGCAGACCGGCGACGTGCTGCTGGCCGCCGGCGGCAAGCCGCTGCCCACCGGCCAGCATGCGCCGGCCCAGGCCGGCGGCATCTTCGGCAAGATCATCGCCAGCCAGGCCAGCCTGCCGATGACGATCGAACGCCGCGGCAGCGAGCGCCAGATCGCGATCCCGGTCACGCGCACCTGCGCCTTCGCCATCGAGGTCGGCAACGCCGACAACGTCAACGCCTACGGCGACGGCACGCGCGTGCTGGTGACGCGCGGGCTGATCAACTTCACGCGCAACGACGATGAACTGGCCTTCGTACTGGCCAAGACCATGGCGCACAACATGCTGGGCCATCCGGCCACGCAGCGCAACCAGGCCACCATCGGCAGCATCATCGACAACCTGCGCAGCATCAATCCGGACACCTCGATGCTGATCGGCAGCGGCGGCATCAAGGCGATGCCGGCCGACGCCGACGCCGCCGCCGACCGCCTCGGCATCTACCTCGCCGCCCGCGCCGGCTACGACGTCGCCGACGCCCCGGCCTTCTGGCGCCGCCTGGCGGAAGCCTATCATTCGACCGTGCTGAACGGCTATTCGGCCAACCACCCGGCGCTGACGGCGCGCATGGCGGCGGTGGACCGCGCCTTGAACGAGGTGAAGGTCAAGCGCTCGGGCAAGAAGGCGCTGGTGCCTTGATGCCGAGGCGGGGCGGCCGGCTTGGCTTGCCGCCTCATCCTGCACGTCGTTACCCGCCCCTTGAAACGTCGTTCCCGCGAAAGCGGGAACCCATGCCGGGTTTCCGAAGCCGGTATTCCTGAAGCACCTCGGCTACGTCCAAGGTACGGAAATCCTGTACCTCGGCATGGTCCCCGCCTGCGCGGGGACGACGTGCCCGATGAGGGCCGATATTGCGCAACCCTCCGCTGCACCCGTCCTCCATTTCTTGTACCATTACCAACCTGCGGCCCTCCCCGAATTCAAGAGCAAGAACCGGGAAGCCGCACCGCGCACCGCCGTCCACAATTCGCCCCTGACCTGGGGGAACGACAACAATGAACACCGCGAACCTGCTGCGCCTCGTCCTGCTCGCCGCCATCTGGGGCGGCTCCTTCCTTTTCATGCGCATCAGCGCGCCGGTGCTCGGGCCGGCGCTCCTGATCGAGTTGCGGGTGCTGTTCGCGGCGCTGTTCCTGGCCGGCGTGGGCCTGGTACTGAAAAAGCGCCTGCACCTGCGCGCGCACTGGAAGCATTACTTCATCCTCGGCTTCTTCAATTCCGCGCTGCCTTTCCTGCTGTTCGCGTTTGCCGCGCGCACGCTCTCGGCCTCGGTGCTGTCGGTGCTGAACGCGACCGCGCCGATGTGGGGCGCGCTGCTGGGCGCCGCCTGGTCGCGCCAGGCGGTCGGCACCCGGAGCGGCATCGGCCTGGTGCTGGGCACCGCCGGCGTCGCCCTGCTGGTCGGCTTCGACCACGTGGCGGCGCGGCCCGGCGCCGGCATCGCGGTGGCGGCGGCGCTGCTGGCCGCCTTCAGCTACAGCGTGGCCAGCCTGTACGCGCGCTCGGCGAAAAGCGTCGAACCCTTCGCGAATGCGCATGGCACCATGTGGGCCTCGGCGCTGATGGTGCTGCCGGTGCTGCCGCTGTTCCCGGCAACCGGCGCGTTCACGCCCGGCATCGCCGCGGCCGTGCTGGCGCTGGGCGTGCTGTGCAGCGGCATCGCCTACATCCTGTATTTCCGCCTGATCGAGGAAGTCGGCACCACGTCGGCGCTCACGGTCACCTTCCTGAACCCGGTGTTCGGCATCCTGTGGGGCGCGCTGTTCCTGGGCGAGACGGTCGGCTGGTACACGATCCTCGGCTCGGCCATCGTACTGGTCGGCACCGCCCTGGTCACCGGCTTCGTGCCGCGTCTTGGCCGGACGGCCGCGCTGCCGGCGCACACCAAATGACGATACGGACGCTGGACATCGGCCTGCCCGCCGGCTACCGCCCGCAGGATGCGCTTGCCTTCCATGGCCGCGATGCCGAAGGAGCGGCCGAACAGGTCGACGGGCCGTCCATCCGCAAGGGCGTGCTGCTGGACGGTGTGACGGTCGAACTGCGGATCGCGCTCGACGCTGGCCAGGCGCGTTGCAGCATCGATATGGCCAGCGATACGGCCGGCGATGAAAACCACGACGGCGCCGTGCTGCCACAGGCGCACGCGGCCCTGCGGAACATGCTCGGCCTGCGCATCGACCCGGCGCCGTTCGAAGCGGCGGTGCGCGACGATCCGCTGTTCGGCCCGGTGGTACGGCGCACGCCGGGCCTGCGCGTGATCCAGTCGGCCACCGTGTTCGAGGCGCTGACCTGGGCCATCATCGGCCAGCAGATCAACCTGCCGTTCGCGATCGCGCTGCGCCGCAGCTTCATCCAGCAGGCGGGCCGCCGCCACCCCGGCGGACTGTGGTGCTATCCGGAAGCGCCGGACGTCGCCCGCCTCGACATCGAACAGCTGACCAGCCGCAAGTTCTCGCGTGCCAAGGCCGAGACTCTGCTGCGCCTGGCGCGCCTGGTCGCCGAGGGCGCACTGCGCCTCGACCGCGATGCCAATGAAAACGGCAATGGCGACGACGACCTGGCCGCCACCGCCGCCCGCCTGCTGGCGATCAAGGGCATCGGCCCCTGGACCGTGAACTATGCGCTGCTGCGCGGCTACGGTGATCCGGATTGCTCGCTGCACGGCGACGTGGCGGTGCGCACCGCCATCGGCCGCCTGCAGGGTACGGCGGTCCGGCCCGATCTTGCACAAGCTGAAGCCTTCCTGGCCGCCTACCGCCCGCACCGCACGATGGCGGCGGCCTACCTGTGGGCCAGCCTGGGCCAGCCGGCTGCCTGAGCACGCCGCCGGCGCCGCGATGCCAACACCGCTACACCTGCCTGATCGAATCAATAGGCGCTTTCCAGGCCGGGCATTCAAGTGAAACGACACGCATCGATCCTTGTCCTGGCACTGGGCTGCGTTGGCGCAGTCCAGGCGCAGGACCTATTTTGAGCCGCGCTTCCGGCAAGCAGGCTCAGTTCCAGCGCGGCAATCCCTCGAACTGCTGCGCGCCCTCGCCGGAGAAGCGGATCAGTTCGGACAGCGGCACGGTCGCCAGATTGTCGCTGCCGTAGTGGCCGCCCAGCGCGCTGGGAATCTTGAGGCAGTACTTGCGTCCTGCCGCCAGCGGCCCCAGCGTGGACTCGGCCAGGTGGACCGCGTCGGGCATGTACCAGTCGTTCAGGAAATCCTGGTTGTATGACAGGGCGTCGAGGGCGGCGCGGTCTTCCGCCACCGGCTCGCAGCACAGGTCTTGCGGCGACAGGCGCCAGTACATGCCGTCGGCGTCTCGGATGATCAGGTTGCCGAAGGCGTTCTCGCCCAGCACCTCCACCGCATCCAGGCCGACCCAGCCCCAGGCCTCGTTGATTTCATCGACAGTAATCATACGCACTCCATCAGTGACCGACTCGATGAGCCGACTCCCGTTCGACCGGACTGGACGGCAGGGGTTCACGTAACGGGGAATGGATTTGAGGCAGGTCGAGCCCGCATCGGGGCGGAGAGGCGCCATGCGGGAAATGAAAAAGCCGTTGATCCTCAATAGAATCAACGGCTTCGGAATTTGGTTGCGGGGACAGGATTTGAACCTGTGACCTTCGGGTTATGAGCCCGACGAGCTGCCAGACTGCTCCACCCCGCGTCTGATGGTTCGTATTATACGAGGCTTCGGCAGTTTAGGCAATGCCGATCGCATCCGCCCCGGGAACACGCCCTGCACCGACCGATCCGGCACAGCCGGCGCAATCCGGTGTAAAGTAAGGGCAACCCCACAACATCCGTTTTCTATGAAATTCTGCTCCGAGTGCGCCCATCCGGTCACGGTGTCCATTCCCGAAGGCGACAACCGTCCGCGCTTTGTGTGCACCCATTGCGGCACCATTCATTACCAGAACCCGAAGATGGTGATCGGCTCGATTCCAGTCTGGGAGCGCGGCGGCGAACTCAAGGTCCTGCTGTGCAAGCGCGCGATCGAACCGCGCCACGGTTACTGGACCCTGCCCGCCGGCTTCATGGAAAACGAGGAGACCACCGGCGAAGCCGCGCAGCGCGAAACCGAGGAGGAAGCCGGTGCCCACATCAGGCTGGGCAAGCTGTTCACGCTGCTGAACGTGGCCCACGTGCACCAGGTCCACCTGTTCTACCTGGCCGAATTGCTCGACCTCGATTTCGCGCCCGGTATCGAAAGCCTGGACGTGCAGCTGTTCGCCGAACACGAGATCCCGTGGGACGACCTGGCCTTCCCGACCATCCGCACCACGCTCGAGCTGTTCTTCGCCGACCGCGCGCGCATGCGCGACAGCGGCGGCGACTACGGCTTCCATGGCGCCGACATCACGCGGCGCATGCGTGCTCCCGAACAACCCGACTGACGCGCCCGGAGAGCGAGAACAGAGCATGATCCCCTGGCTCGAGGCGAACACGCCCTTCCCCGACGTTTCCGAAGCGCTGACCACCGACGCGCCCGGCCTGCTTGCGGCCGGGGCCGACCTGTCGCCGCGGCGCCTGCTGCAGGCCTACCGCAACGGCATCTTCCCCTGGTTCTCCGAAGGCCAGCCGATCCTGTGGTGGAGCACCGATCCGCGCATGGTGCTGTATACCGACCGCTTCAAGGTCAGCGACAGCCTGAAGAAAACCCTGCGCAAGGTCGAACGTTCCCGCATCGAAGGCGGCCCCTGGGACGTGCGCTTCGACAGTGCCTTCGAACAGGTGATGCGCGCCTGCGCCGCGCCGCGCAAGGACGGCCCCGGCACCTGGATCTCGGAAGAGATCATCGCCGGCTACGGCGGCCTGCACCGGCTGGGCCATGCACACTCGTCGGAAGTATGGCTGGACGGCGAACTGGTGGGCGGCGCGTACGGCGTCTGCATCGGCCGCATGTTCTATGGGGAATCGATGTTCGCGCGCGTGTCGGACGCGTCCAAGGTGGCGCTGGCCTACCTGGTGGCCTTCCTGCGCAGCCATGGCGTGCGCATGGTCGACTGCCAGCAGGAAACCGGGCACCTGGCCTCGCTCGGCGCGATGCCGATCCCGCGCCGGCAATTCCTCGAGCATTTGCACCAGGCGATCGCGGAACCGCCGATCGAACGCTGGGAAGCCGCGTCACCGTTGACCACCTAAATGTACGCGGCGCGGTCTTTGGCTACAATGGGGTCACACCTCGCCCCGAGAGCCTTGCATGACGCACCTAAATGACCTGCCATTTTCCACGCTGCAGTTCTATACCACGGCGCCCTACCCCTGCAGCTATCTCGACGCGCGCCAGGCGCGCTCGCAGGTGGCCACGCCTTCGCACCTGATCAACGCGGATGTCTATTCCGAGCTGGTGCGCAATGGCTTCCGCCGCAGCGGCATCTTCACCTACCGTCCGTATTGCGACGGCTGCCGCGCCTGCATCCCGGTGCGGGTGGCGGCGGGCGACTTCGTGCCCAACCGCAGCCAGCGGCGCGCCTGGAAGCACCATGGCGACCTGACGGCGACGGTCGCCAACCTGTCGTTCTCGGACGAGCACTACGCGCTGTACCTGCGCTACCAGACCACGCGCCACGTCGGCGGCGGCATGGACCAGGACAGCCGCGACCAGTACGCCCAGTTCCTGCTGCAGAGCCGGGTCAACACGCGCCTGGTCGAATTCCGCGAGCCGGACGGGACGCTGCGCATGGTGTCGATCATCGACGTGCTGTCGGACGGCCTGTCGTCGGTGTACACCTTCTTCGACCCGGACCTGGCGGGCGCCTCGCTCGGCACCTACAACGTGCTGTGGCAGATCGGGCAGGCGCGCGAGCTGAACCTGCCCTACGTTTACCTCGGCTACTGGATCGAGCAGAGCCCGAAGATGGCCTACAAGACCAATTTCCGGCCGCTGGAAGCGCGTATCGACGGCACGTGGGGTGTACTGGAACGCTAGCGTGCCCACCCCACGTTGTACAGGTTAAAATGTCGTGAATTCACCATCGACCGACACATGTCCGACAAACTCCTGTACGCGCTTGCCCGTCCCCTGCTGTTTTCGCTCGATCCTGAAACGGCCCACAACCTGACATTGCCGGCCCTGCGCCGCGCCGCTGCCATGGGGCTGACGGGCATCGTCAGGAAACCCGCGCCGGACCCGCGTACGGTGATGGGAATCACCTTCCCGAATCCGGTCGGCCTGGCTGCGGGCCTGGACAAGGATGGGGCCTACATCGACGGCCTGGCCGCCCTCGGCTTCGGCTCGATCGAGATCGGCACCGTCACCCCGCGCGCCCAGCCCGGCAACCCGCGCCCGCGCATGTTCCGTCTGCCGGCCGCGCGCGGCATCATCAACCGCATGGGCTTCAACAATGGCGGCGTCGACGCCTTTGTCGCCAACGTGCAGGCTTCGCGCTTCTACCAGGAAAAACAGGGCGTGCTCGGCCTGAACATCGGCAAGAACGCCGACACCCCGATCGAACGCGCCGCCGACGACTATCTGGCATGCCTGCGCAAGGTGTATCCGTACGCCAGCTACGTCACCGTCAACATCTCCTCGCCCAATACCAAGAACCTGCGGCAGTTGCAGGGCGCCTCCGAACTGGACGCCCTGCTGGCCCAGCTCAAGGACGAGCAGGCGCGCCTGGCCGACCAGCACGGCCGCTACGTGCCGCTGGCGCTGAAGATCGCCCCCGACGTCGACGCCGACCAGATCCGCAACATCGGCGGCGCGCTGGTGCGCCACGGCATCGACGGCGTGATCGCCACCAACACCACCCTCAACCGCCGCGACGTCGAAGGCATGCGGCACGCCGGCCAGCAGGGCGGATTGTCCGGGGCGCCGGTGTTCGACCTGTCGAACATCGTGATCCGCGCGCTGAAGCAGGAAGTCGGCGAGGCGGTGCCGATCATCGGCGTCGGCGGCATCCTGCGCGGCCAGGATGCGAGGGCCAAGATCACGGCGGGAGCGCAGCTGGTGCAGCTGTACAGCGGCCTCATCTATCGTGGCCCGGCGCTGGTGCGCGAGTGTGCGGATGCCCTGCGCGGCGTCAAATAAACCACCGCGGCGTCCCGCAAACCACCGCGTCGTCCCCGCGCAGGCGGGGACCCATACTGAGCTGCCAAAGTCGGTTCTTTTTGAAACATGCAAGTGTGTCCAAAGTACTGAATTCTGTGATTCAGCATGGATCCCCGCCTTCGCGGGGACGACGTTGATACGTTAACGAATTGGACATTCCATGAAGCGACAAAAACTCGGCCGGACCGACCTCACCGTCTCGCGCGTCTGCCTCGGCACCATGACCTTCGGCGAACAGAACACCGAAGCCGACGCCCACAGCCAGCTCGACTACGCGCTCGAGCGCGGCATCAACTTCATCGACAGCGCCGAGATGTACCCGGTGCCGCCCAGCGCCGGCACGCAAGGTTCGACCGAACGCTTCATCGGCAGCTGGCTCAAGAAGTCCGGCAAGCGCGCCGGGATCGTGCTCGCCACCAAGGCCGCCGGTCCGAACGCGAACCAGACCTGGATCCGCGGCGGCCGCCACAACCTGGACGCCGCCAACATCCGCGCCGCGCTGGACGACAGCCTGAAGCGCCTGCAGACCGACTACGTCGACCTGTACCAGCTGCACTGGCCCAGCCGCAACGTGCCGATCTTCGGCGCGAACCAGTTCGACCCGGCCAAGGAACGCGCCGCGGTCCCGATCGAAGAGACGCTGGCGGTGCTGGGCGAGCTGGTCAGGGAGGGCAAGATCCGCCACATCGGCGTGTCCAACGAAAGTCCGTGGGGCGTCAGCGAATACATCAAGCAGGCCGAGACGAAAGGCTTGCCGCGCATCGCCACCATCCAGAACCTGTACAACCTGACCGCGCGCGCCTTCGAGACCACGCTGCTGGACGAGGTCTGCTACCGCGAAGAGGTCAGCCTGCTGGCCTACAGCCCCCTCGCCTTTGGCCAGCTCAGCGCCAAGTACGTCGACGACCCGCAGGCGCGCGGCCGCCTGACGATCTACCCGCCGACCTGGAGCCCGCGCTACCTGCGCCCGGGCGTGTTCGCCGCGGTGAAGGAATACGCGGCGCTGGCGCGCGCCAACGGCATGCTGCCTGCGCAGATGGCGCTGGCGTGGTGCTATACGCGCTGGTTCACGGGGTCGACCATCATCGGGGCGACCACGCTGGCGCAGTTGAAGGAGAATATCGATGCCGAGCAGGTGACGCTGTCGGACGAGGTGGTAGCGGCAATCGATGCGATCCATGCCAGGTACACCAATCCCGGCCAGTAAGCACGTCGCCCCTGCGCAGGCAGGGGCCCAAGTCATCGCTGCGTTATCGATACGCTCGCAAACTTGAATCCCTGCCTTCGCAGGGACGACGCATAGCCGTGCTAACGTGGGTGATGCTGCCTACTCCGCCACCACCGGATGCAAGGCCTTCTCGATATCCGCCCGGGTAAACCCCTGCGCGAAGCGCTCGATGAAGTCATACGCATACGCCCGCAGGTAGGCCCCGCGGCGCACGGCCAGGCGCGTCACGTTCGGTGCGAACAGGTGCGAGGACTCGATCGCGCGCAAGCCGCGGTCGCGGCCGTGGTCGAAGGCCATCGAGGCCACGATCCCCACGCCCATCCCCAGCGACACGTACTGCTTGATGACGTCCGAATCCATCGCGGTCAGCACGATGTCCGGGTTCACGCCGGCCGTCGCGAAGGCGGCGTCGATGTGGCTGCGGCCGGTGAAGCCGACGTCGTAGGTGATCAAGGGGTACTCGGCCAGGTCGGCCAGCTTGATCGGCGACTGCCCCAATAACGGGTGCCCGTCCGGCACCACCACCAGGTGGCTCCAGCGATAGCACGGGAAGGACACCAGGTCCGGGAAGGTGCTCAAGCCTTCGGTGGCGATGCCGATGTCGGCGCGGCCGGACAGCACCCATTCGGCGATGTGGTCCGGCGCGCTCTGCTGCAGGGCGATGCGCACGCCCGGGAAGGCGGTGCGGAAGGCCTGCACCACCTGCGGCAGCGCGTAGCGCGCTTGGGTGTGGGTGACGGCGACGGTGAGCGTGCCGCTGTCCTGGGCCGCGTACTCGCTGCTGGCCTGCTGCAGGTTCTCGGCCTCGACCAGCAGGCGTTCGACGATTTTCAGGATGCCCTTGCCGGGCTCGGTCAGGCCGGTCAGGCGCTTGCCGTTGCGCTCGAAGATGACCACGCCCAGCTCGTCCTCGAGCTCGCGGATCTGGCGCGACACGCCCGGCTGCGACGTGAACAGCGCATTCGCCACATCGGTCAGGTTGAAATTGCGGCGCGCCGCTTCGCGCACCGAACGCAGCTGCTGGAAATTCATATGCCTTCCCCTTGATCGACGAACACGTGCATGCGCTTCGGCTTGACCAGCAGGGTCTCGCCCTCCTTCAGCCCGAGCTCGCGGAAACGTTCGTTCGGGATCACCGCTTCGATCATCTGGGCGTTGTCGGCGCGCTCCAGGTCGAGCTGGGCCAGCGGGCCGATCGCATGGGCGCGGCGCAATTTGACGGCCACGCCCTCGCCACCGGCCACGTAGCGCTCGACGTCGAGGTCGTGCGGACGCACGTAGGCGATCGCTTCGCCGTTCTTCACGTTGGCGTGCTGCGGGGTCGACAGCCGCGCGTCGCCGCTGGCCAGCACGCCTTCGTCGACGCGGCCATGGAACAGGTTGACGTTGCCGAGGAAGCCGTAGACGAAGGGCGAGGCCGGCTGGTTGTACACCTGCGACGGCGTACCGAGCTGCTCGACGCGGCCCTTGTTCATCAGGACGATCTGGTCGGCCACTTCCAGCGCCTCTTCCTGGTCGTGGGTCACGAAGATCGAGGTCACGTGCAGCTCGTCGTGCAGCTGGCGCAGCCAGCGCCGCAGTTCCTTGCGCACCTTGGCGTCGAGCGCGCCGAAGGGCTCGTCCAGCAGCAGCACGCGCGGCTCCACGGCCAGCGCGCGTGCCAGGGCGATGCGCTGGCGCTGGCCGCCGGACAGCTGCGGCGGATAGCGGTCGGCGATCCAGTCCAGCTGCACCAGCTCGAGCAGCTTCTTCACCTTGTCGCGGATCTGCTGCTCGGACGGGCGCTCCTTGCGCGGCTTGACGCGCAGGCCGAAGGCCACGTTCTCGAACACGGTCATGTGCTTGAACAGCGCGTAGTGCTGGAACACGAAGCCGACCTGGCGCTCGCGCACGTGGTGGCCGGAGGCGTCGGCGCCGTCCAGCAGCACGCGGCCCGAGTCCGGGAATTCCAGGCCGGCGATGCAGCGCAGCAGCGTGGTCTTGCCGCAGCCGGAGGGGCCCAGCAGCGCGGTCAGCTCGCCGTCGGCGAACTGCAGCGACACGTCGTCCAGGGCCGTGAACTGGCCGAACTGCTTGCGGATGTGTTGGACTTCGATCGTCATGCTCGGTGCTCCGTGGTTTGCATCTGCAGATTGGTCTTGCGGGCGGCGTGCAAACGCCATTCGATGAGGGACTTGATCGCCAGCGTAACCAGCGCCAGCAGGGCCAGCAGCGACGCGATCGCGAACGCGGCGGTGAAGTTGTATTCGTTGTAGAGGATCTCGACCTGCAGCGGCATGGTGTTGGTCTCGCCGCGGATGTGGCCCGACACCACCGACACGGCGCCGAACTCGCCCATCGCGCGGGCGTTACACAGGATCACGCCGTACAGCAGGCCCCACTTGATGTTCGGCAGGGTCACGCGGAAGAAGGTCGCCCAGCCCGACGCGCCCAGCACCAGCGCCGCCTCTTCTTCCTCGCTGCCCTGGGCCTGCATCAGCGGGATCAGTTCGCGCGCCACGAACGGGAACGTGATGAAGACGGTCGCCAGCACGATGCCCGGCACCGCGAACAGGATCTTGATGTCGTGGTCCATCAGCCAGGGACCGAACCAGCCCTGCGCGCCGAACAGCAGCACGTAGATCAGGCCGGCGATCACGGGCGACACCGAGAACGGCAGATCGATCAGGGTCAGCAGCACGCTTTTGCCGCGGAAGTCGAACTTGGCGATGGCCCAGCTTGCCGCCACGCCGAACACCAGGTTCAGCGGCACCGAAATGCCGGCCGCGATGAAGGTCAGCTTGATCGCCGCCAGCGCATCCGGGTCGATGACGGCTTCCACGTAGGTGGCCCAGCCGCGCTTGAGCGCTTCGAAGAAGACCGCGACCAGCGGCACGAACAGGAACAGGGTCAGGAACAGCAGCGCGACCGTGATCAAGGCATGGCGCACCCAGCGCGGTTCCAGGGTATGGGTGGCCCGGCGCGGCGCCGGCGCGGCCGCGTCCTTGGCGACGGTGTCGAGGACGGCGCTCATGATTTACCCGCCCGTTTGCGGGTCCAGGCCTGCAGCAGGTTGATCGTAAGAAGCAGCACGAAGGACACGACCAGCATCACCACGGCGATGGCGGTGGCGCCGGCATAGTCGTACTGCTCCAGCTTGGTGATGATGAACAGCGGCGTGATCTCGGACACCATCGGCATGTTGCCGGCAATGAAGACCACCGAACCGTATTCGCCGGTGGCGCGCGCGAACGCGAGGGCAAAACCGGTCAGCAGGGCCGGCACGATGCCCGGCAGGATCACACGGATGAAGGTCTGCCACGGGCTGGCGCCCAGGCTGGCGGCGGCCTCTTCCAGCTCGCGCTCGGCGTCTTCCAGCACCGGCTGCACCGTGCGTACCACGAAGGGCAAGCCGATGAAGGTCAGCGCCAGCACCACGCCCAGCGGCGTGAAGGCGACCTTGATGCCGAGTTTTTCCAGGTACTGGCCGATCCAGCCGTTGCTCGAATACAGCGAGGTCAGCGTGATACCGGCCACCGCGGTCGGCAGCGCGAACGGCAGGTCGACCAGGGCGTCGATGAAGCGCTTGCCGGGAAATTTATAGCGCACCAACACCCAGGCCACGATGCCGCCGAAGATGACGTTGATGAGGGCGCCGATCAGCGCTGCGCCGAAGCTCAGCCGGTAGGACGCCATCACGCGCGGCGAGGTGACGGCGCTCCAGAACGCGTCCCAGCTCATCGTGAAGGTCTTCAGGAAGATGGCCGACAGCGGAATCAGGACGATCAGCGCGAGGTAGAAAATCGTGAACCCGAGCGAAAGCCCGAAACCGGGAATGACCCGGTTCGCGCTGCTACGGGAAACAAATGGATTCATGCGATCGCCTTATTACAAATTCTTCTAATAAGGGCAGATAATCGCACTCAACAATCATATTGCAAACGAAGCATTCGTTATTTGCATAGATGATTCAGCTAATAAGATATGCGGCAAGCGAGCCTGTCGGAACAGGCTCAATAGAGGAGTTTGACGGCGACCGTGGCCAGGGTCAGCGCCAGCAAGCCGCGCAGCAGGCGTTCCGGCACGATGCGCGCCGCCCAGGCGCCCAGCGTGATGCCGGGCAGCGAACCGACCAACAGGGTCAGCAGCAACATCCAGTTGATCGACCCCAGCCACCAGTGGCCGACCGCGGCGATCGCCGTCAGCGGCACCGCGTAGGCGATGTCGGTGCCGGCGACCTCGGCCGGGCTCAGCTTCGGGTACAGCATCACCAGCAGCGTCGCGCCGATGGCGCCGGCGCCGATCGAGGACACGGTGACCAGAATGCCGAGCACGGCGCCGGACGCGATGGTGGCGGCGGCCAGGGCGCGGCCATGCAGCTGGCGGCCGGGCCTGGCGTGCACCCAGGCCAGCATCTTGCCGCGGAACAGGATGGCGACCACGGTCAGCAGCACCGACACGGCGATCGAATAGCGGATCAGCTGGCCGATGGCGGGGCCGAGCGGGCCGAAGTACTGCAAGGCCAGCGTCGCCGCCAGCGCGGCCGGCAGCGCGCCGATGCACAGGCGGCGTACGATATGCCACTGCACCGTGCCGCGCGCGCGGTGGGTGATGGTGCCGGCACTCTTGGTGATCGATGCGAATGCGAGGTCGGTGCCGACCGCGACCGATGGGGTGACGCCGAACAGCAAGGTCAGCATTGGCGTCATCAGCGAGCCGCCGCCCACGCCGGTCATGCCGACCAGCAAGCCAACGGCGAAACCCGACAGAATATATGTGATGGACATGCTTTACCCTTAGATTATCCCAAGGGTAAGGTGCCTCAACCGTAAACCAAACGACAGCTTCCTTATTTGCTTATGCGGAGACTGGTTCTGGATCGATCTGCGCGACGGACATGGAGGATGCGTTACGGGCCGGGTGGACGGCTGCACCCCGCCCTTCGCGTTCACGCGCTGCATGCGCCGTCCACGCGTCGATTGCCGGCGGCAACCGGATCCTGCACGAGAGTGGCGCCTTTGCCTATCGCCGCGTGGACGGGAAACCCGTCCACCCTACCCGCCATGCCAGTGCCCACCCTACAAATGCAATTACTTGTTGGGCTGCGGCGTCAGGCGCAGGTAGGGTTTCGGCGCCGTGAAGCCCTTCGGATACTTCTGCTGCAGCTGCGCCGGATCCTGCACGGTCAGCGGGATGATGACGTCGTCGCCATCCTTCCAGTTGCCCGGCGTCGCCACGGTGTAGCCGTCGGTCAGTTGCAGGGCGTCGATCACGCGCAGCACTTCGTCGAAGTTGCGGCCGGTGCTCATCGGGTAGGTGATGATGAGGCGTACTTTCTTGGCCGGATCGATCACGAACAGCGAGCGCACGGTGGCGGTGGCCGACTGGTTCGGGTGGATCATGTCGTACAGGTTCGAGACGGTTTTATCGGCGTCGGCGATGATCGGGAAACCGACCACGGTCTGCTGGGTCTCTTCGATGTCCTTGATCCATTTTGCGTGCTGGTCGGCCGGGTCGACCGACAGTGCGATCGCCTTGACGTTGCGCTTGTCGAATTCCGGCTTCAGCTTCGCGGTCAGGCCCAGTTCGGTCGTGCACACCGGCGTGAAGTCGGCCGGGTGCGAGAACAGCACCACCCAGGCATCGCCCGCCCAGTCATGGAAGCGGATGCGGCCGATGGTGGAGTCCTGCTCGAAATCGGGGGCCGTGTCGCCCAGGCGTAAAGTCATGCTTATCTCCTTGAGGTGAATCGTTCAAAAAAATCGGTTGTACAAGACGACGGCCCAGGTCGCGCCGGCCATCGTGATCGCCAGCGCCACCGCCGCGCTGCCCAGGTCCTTGGCCGCCTTGGACAGCGGATGGCGCTCCAGAGACACGCGGTCGACCACGGCCTCGATCGAGGCGTTGATCAGTTCCACCAGCAATACCAGGCCCAGCACGGCGATCAGCGCCAGCTTCTGGAAAGCCGATATTTTCAGGAGCAAGGCCGCCACGGCTGCCGGCAGCGCCACCATCAATTCCTGCCGGAATGCGTGTTCATGCTGCCAGGCGTGCCTGAAACCGTCGAGGGAATACCGGAACGCGGAGACGATACGCTTGAGGCCGCCTTTACTCTTGAACTCGCTGGTGGATGGATCCATTGACTGTCGTGCTCTGTTTGGGAACACCATTATGCGCATACCGCTTGCCGTTCACGCAACAGCAATCTAAAGGCTTTCCCTATTTTTTTCACATTATGGTATAAACTAGCGCAATATACCGCACTGCACCAACCACATCATGAAAATGGAAACCCCTGAACCGGCGAAAACTTCCATCCAAGTGATCGAGCGCATGGTCGCCCTGCTCGATGCGCTGGCCAGTTATCCCGACCCTGTCAGCCTGAAGGAATTGTCCAAGGTATCCGGCCTGCACCCTTCCACCGCGCACCGCATCCTGAACGACATGGTGTTGACGCGCTTCGTCGACCGGGTCGAACCCGGCACCTACCGGCTCGGCATGCGGCTGCTGGAACTGGGCAACGTGGTCAAGAGCCGGCTGTCGGTGCGCGAAGCGGCGGTGGACCTGATGCGCGCGCTGCACAACAAGACCAAGCAGACGGTGAACCTGTCGGTGCGCCAGGGCGACGAGATCGTCTACATCGACCGCGCCTTCTCGGAACGCTCGGGCATGCAGGTGGTGCGCGCGATCGGCGGCCGCGGTCCGCTGCACCTGACGTCCACCGGCAAGCTGTTCCTGTCGGTCGACGAACCGAAGGCGACCCGCGCCTACGCGACCCGCACCGGCCTGGCCGGCCACACCAGGAATTCGATCACCGACCTGACGCGCCTGGAACGCGAACTGTCGCTGGTGCGCGCACGCGGCTATGCGCGCGACAACGAGGAACTGGAACTGGGCGTGCGCTGCATGGCGGCCGGGATCCACGACGACAGCGGCAAGCTGGTGGCCGGCCTGTCGATTTCGGCGCCGGCGGACCGGCTGCAGGAAGAGTGGCTGGAAGACCTGGTGAGCACGGCGCTGCAGATTTCGACGACGCTGGGGCACCGGGTGATCGCCTGAGCGTCGGGTTTCCGGAAAAGAATGCGCTGGCTCACGATCACATCCTGTTCCAGCGCCTCGTCAACAGGCATTCCGCACGCGATTCCGGCAACCCGTCCGTCCTGGCGTCCCGCCCTTATCCAACAACCGACAGGAACGGATCGAAGGTATAAAACTGTACCGGCGCGTCAGGGCCAGTTGTAACGCCTACCTTGACCTGATAGATGATTCTCCCTACGCTTTGGGCCTGGGCGATCCATTGGAAATTACCGGTGCCGGCTTGCCAGTATCCTTGGGTACCCCAGACATTATTGCCGTCGGAAATTTCGAAAGAGCTGATCTGCACGCTATCGCCCATGTTCCCCAAGCTGTCGATCGCGCTGACATTCCAGCCGACCCATTCCTCTGCTTGCACGTTCTTCGTGTCGAGCTCGCTGCTTCCCTGTCCGGTGCTTCCGCTACTTACCCAATTGTCCATCATATAGATTCCCGTGCCGTTGGTCGGGCCTGGTGGCTGTGAAAACAGGGCCTGGGTATCGATGGCTATGTTGATGATGACGGTAGGATTTGCGGCGCTCATGATTGCGCTCCATTCACTGCTGCGATGGTAATATTGGCGGGCAGATTGCCGGACCAGCTGGCCACGCCGTTTTCGTAATTGCAGGACATCCCCTCGATCAGATTGCCACCCGTCGTGCTGGGGTCGATCACGCCCGTGAAGATCGCTGGATTGCCCGCCTTTTGGCCAGGTGCCGCGTAAGGCGCGGGTATGTGTTGCCAGCCGCTCGACGCGGTGATGGAGGAAAAACTCAGCATGCCCTGGACGTTATATTGCGGATCGATCGGGACGATGCTCCAGCACACCCGGCTACCGGCGCTGACGACCGTATTCAGCGCGATGCTGCCTTCGTTGGTACTGCCCAGGGCGATCTGATTGTCTACGACATAGACCCCCGCAGTTTGCCCTGGTTCAAGCGCATTGATATCCACCCACACCTGGATGAACACGTTACAGCTTTCTGGATCGATATTGGAAGTAACTGGCATGATAAACATCCTTTGCGTGTAATTGACACGGCGTCGCATGGAAAGCGGGCATTGCCGCCGGATACGCTCCGGACGGCAGCGTGCGATTACCAAGTACTCATCCGAACATAAATGTGTTTTGGCTGTCATGACCGGCGCGTTGCTGCGTTGGCTCGTGCTTGCACCGGATCCGGTTCTGTTTGCCATCGTCACATTCATTTCTGGTCGAGTACTCAGCAACTGCCGAACAGGATATAGGAATAAATTGGGTTTCCATTAAGACTGATAGTGACTTTGGCCCCGGTTGGAATAATCGAACCGCAGGTCTGGGCACACGCGCTCAATTGCCCTCCAACGGGAATCGAAACAGGTGAATTAATGCAATGTTGACCAAAATACGGAAGGTCGAAGCAGATTTGGTTCGTACCGGGATTATACGAAGCCGAAACACAGGCTTTGACTTGCAGCGCCTGGACATTATCGGCCAGTGGCATTTTCTGGGTAGCCGGAACGCTATCGAATCCGGTAACGGCAAAATTTGGCACATGGTCGGAACCGGCATTGGCATTGCCGCGGCAATCAGGACAGTTTGACATGGTGGATCCCCTTTCAAAGATAAGAAATGCGCGCTATGAACGCGTGCGATTGATGGCGCCACTTTCCTTGATTTTCATCTATCAAATAACGGTGTGCCATTACGCTCCATATCAGCAAAGGTTGTGCCAGCTTAAAACAGCCGGCTTTAACCGATAAATGGCTGCCATGTCATAAAATCCCTGGAAAGAACACGGGAGGCGTGTAAAATTTGGCATGGTTTTTACACGATCACAGTTGCGACAATCGACAGCTGCCCTGACCGGAGTAGTCTTCATTTCATGACCGATGAGCTTTGCACGCTAACCTCGCCTCTGCCCCATGCCGCGGGGAAGGATCGGCCTTTATTGGCGCTGACCATTGTCTGGCACCCCGATATCGAGCGCGTCGGCGAGCAGTTTGTCGCGGCCGAGCAATCTTCAGGATGGGAAGTAAGCCGATACGCGCCTTTGTTCCGCCGCGCCGGCGGTCCCGAGCTGCCGCTCGGCCACAGTGGGATTTCACGGGAACCGCTGCGCATCACCAGGGACACGGATGACAATGTGTCCGTGCACTTTCCCAACACAAAGATGGTGATTGAACTGAACAGCTGCGTAGTGCAGGGCAGTGTCAGGCTGATCAAAAGCCAGATCGATACCGGACAGCTATTAACGCTGGGCAGAGCCGTGGTGTTGTGCCTGCATTGGATGACTGTGCTACCGAAACCCGGCGCAATCGCCGCCGTGACCGGTGTCGGCAGCGCGGCAATCATGCTGCGCGACCAGATTCGCATGGCGGCGGCCAGCGATTTACCGGTGTTGCTGATGGGTGAAACGGGAACCGGCAAGGAAATAGCCGCCCGCGCCATCCATGCGTTGAGCAGGCGCGCCCACGCCAGCCTGGTCACGGTCAACATGGCGGCACTGAACGAAGCGCTGGCAGCGGCCGACCTGTTTGGCGCGGCCAAAGGCGCCTACACTGGCGCGCAATCCGAACGCAAAGGCCTGTTCGCCGAAGCAGACGGCGCCACCCTGTTCCTGGACGAAATCGGCAACGCACCGGCCAGCGTCCAGCCGATGTTATTGCGGGTGCTGGAAGGCGGCGACTATCGACCGCTAGGCGCAGCACACGACCGGCAGGCAACGGCACGCCTGATCGCGGCATCCGACCAGAACCTCGATAGCGTCGACTTCAACCAGGCACTGCTGCGCCGCCTGGAAGGGTTTGTGATCCAGTTGCCGCCGCTGCGCCAGCGGCGCGAGGACATTGGCGTACTCATCGTCGAACTGCTCGGAAAGGACGCCGGCCGCCGCTTGCCGTCCGCGCTGGTGCTGGCGCTGGCATGCTACGACTGGCCTGGCAATATTCGTCAACTGGCGCGGGCTCTGCAGCGTGCACTACTGATGCTCGACGCCGGCACGGCGCCACAGTTTGCCCAGTTGGTACGGGTGCCGTCTCATCCGCCGGATCAACCCGGTCATGCGCCTGCCACGGTCGCCGGACCGACCGGCGCGGTACCGGCGCGGCGTAAGCCGTCAAGCTTGAGCCACCAGGATATTCTGGATGCCATGGGCCGGCACGGATGGACCATCCAGCATGCCGCTCATGCCTTGGGAATTTCCCGTCCTACCTTGTACAAGCTACTCGAACGGCATCCCGAGATCCGGCGTGCCGAGCAGATACCTGTCGATGACATCAAGCGCGCCCTATTTTCAAGCAATGGCGACGTCGAGCGGTGCGCCGCGCTGCTCAAGACACCTGCCGAGCCGCTGCGGCGTTTGCTTCACAAGCACGAATTGGTTGACTGATCAGCGCGTCGTACTTACTTGCAATTCAGGGTCGGGCACATAGCGGTTGCCAATGACACCTTCGGACGACCGTACTGAAAAGCTGATCGAAAAAGGCCAGTCGCCTGGAACCTTTCCCAGCGTAAGCGTGGTTTTTTTCTTGCTCAGCCGTATAACATCTTTCCGGTCCGTGAATGGGCCGTCCTCGATGGGCTGCGTGGGGTTCGTCATCAACAGTACCGCTTTTGCAAACGTGAAGTCAGGTGACGGCCCGATGTAGTGAAACCAGAATTCCATCTCATCGTCGCATTTGACGGCGCACTTCCTGGGGTCAGTCACGGGATCGCCATTGAATAACCACCGAATGAAATGAGGGTCCTCGTTATACTGAACTTCGATGGTATGGGTGACCGGAGCCATGGTTGTTCCTTTGCGTTGGATATTGCGTTGTCGAACTGCTGGAAGTAGACCGGCCAGTCGGCCGGTCGCTTAAAAGTTGCTGTCAAGCTGGCGCTGCCCATGCGATCCTGGATGTGTCGCGGTCAATCCTGTGGATAAGACGGATCACGCCGCAGTGCCGCCAGTGCAGGTTCGGCATCGATAAACCCGGACGGATAACCCAATCGACGCGCTTCCAAAATGGCAGGCAGCGCCAGCTGCCTGATACCAAGCACTTCGTATGCCAGCCCGGCGCGGAATTGGATAGTGGCGTTGCCGGAGGCAAGCGCCAAGGCGCGCGTCATCAATGCGCGCGCAGATGCGCGGTCGCCACTCCGGGCCGCATACAGGCCCATGCGCGATACCAGCGTCGCATCCTGTGGACTGCGCGCCAGCAGCGGCGCGAGCAACGCGCAGGCTTTGGCATAAGCCTGGCGTGCCTGCGCTTCGCGCCCGGGAATCCAGAGCAGTGTGTCCGCCAGGTTCGCCCAGTTGAGATATTCGCCAGGTGCGCCGTGCAACGGCGACACGGCCTCCTGAAAAGCGGCCACGGCACCGACGTAGTCTCCGCGCAGAAAAAGCGCATTGCCCAGGTTCCCGTACAGGTTGGCGCTCGGCCTTATTTGCAAGCCCTGCTGCAGCACTGCCAGGGCTTCGTCCTGCCGGCTCTGACGCAACAGCGCGGCGTTCAGGTTGGCATACGCGATCACGGCGTCCGGCTGCACGGCAATGCTGCGCCGGAATGCTTGTTCAGCCCTGCGGTCGTCACCGCGTTCGAAGTGCACCACGCCAATGCCATCCAAAAAAGCGCGCTCCCCAGGAAAGCGCTTCGACGCTTGCTCCAGCCACGCCAGGGCGTCTGCCAACCGGCCCGCGTGGCGCAATGCCTCGGCCTTGCCATACCATGCGAAGAATTCGCCCGGATCGAGTTGCAGCGCGCGCCCGTAGGCGTCCAGCGCGTCATCGTAACGGCCTAGGCCTGTCAGCGACCAGCCTTGCGCGGCATGGGCGAGTGCCAATTGCGGGTTCAATGCCGCTGCTTGCTGACTGCTTGCAACGGCCTTGCGCAGCCAGATTTCATCCTGCGCATCGCCCGCATAACGCAAGGCGAACACCAGCGACATACCGGCCACGGCCGCCGCATTGTCGGGAGCGCGTGCCAGCACGTCGCTGAACGCGCGTGTCGCCGCATCCAGGTTACCCGACCGGTCGAACTGTTTGAGCGCCTCCAACCCATGGCGCATCGAGAGGGCTTGCGAATACGGCGCCGGGTGCTGCAGCCATGCACTCAGGTGTGGTGTGACTTGCCATGCGCCGGCCACCAGTACGCTGCCCGCCAGCACGGTTCCCGCCGCCCTTTTCCAGCGCGCAGCCGCCGCGCTCCACCTGCCGTCAGGACCAGTACGCAGCCCAGGCGCACTATCAGTTCCCGCCATCAACGCCAGCAATTGCTGGCGGACCTGAGCCATGCTGCCCAGGCGCAATTCAGGCTCGCGCGCGGTCATGGCGCGAATCAACCCGACCATAGGGGCGCTTACCGTGTCCGGGTACGGCCACGTGGCGGAATTCGCATGTATCTGCGCGGCGGCCAGCGCCAGACCAGTCAGGTTGGCATATGGACGGGCACCGCATACCAGTTCGTACAACATCACGCCCAACGCGAACACATCGCTGCGCGCATCGGGCGCGGCGCCTTGCAACTGTTCGGGCGCCATGTAGGCAACCGTGCCAGCCGGTTCCGCCAACCTGACGGAACAGGTGGCTTCAGCGTCATAGCGCTGCGAGAGTCCGAAGTCGAGGATACGTACACGGCCGCCCGGCTCCACCATGAGATTCGATGGTTTGAGGTCGCCATGCACCAGGCCGGATGCATGCGCATCCTGCATGGCTTCGGCTACCTGCGATAACCAGTCAAGCGCTGTAGCATGGGGCACGCGGCTTGTTTCGATGACTTGCCGGACGGTCTGTCCCGGCACCAGTTCCATGACGATCGAATGGCTGGGTCCGTCGTCTTCGACGGCATGCACTTTAACGAAGGCCGCATGATGCAGCGACGCGGCCACGCGCGCTTCGCGCATGGGCGAGGAGGCCAAGGGCGAACCGGCAGAAAGTTTGATGCGCTTGATGGCAACACGGCGTTGCAACTTGCGGTCCCAGGCTTCCAGCACTTCGCCGTAACCGCCCTGGCCCAGGTGTGCACCCAGTTCATAGTGGCCGGCAAATAACTCGGTGGACGGAGCGATGTGCGAGGACGCGCAATCGGATTCGGGAATGGCGCATGACGCAGGTGCGGAAGCAGGCGCACTGTCAATACCGAGATTGCCAATTTCTGCGCGCACGTCCATGAATGCCGCTCCATTTTGTGGCGACAATTATAGCAATGTTGGCATGTCACATGGACCTGCTTTTGCCTGTGACCTGGTGCGACCACGGCGGCGCATACGATTGGGTAGCATGGCCGGTCAGGCGTGCTGGCCTGCGGAATTGAAATCGATAATGCCGCCAAGGAAGCGCTTACGCCAAGACGACGCCAGGCAATGCTCTGCTGTTGTGGGAGCGATGCCTCAGGTCGCCGATGAGCATACTGCGGATGTAAAGCGCTGTAACAAGACCTCTATGGCGGCGTGGCACGATCTTGCCGTACATTCGTACCGTCTTCGGCGGTATGTCTTGCCGTGGAGGTTTTGTCGGCGTTCGTCAGTGGATGGCCGGCCCGGCCGCCGCCGACACCGTCACCGGGACCCCGGCCGCCGCAGTGGCCGGAATGGCCGCCGGCTTCAGCGCCTCCAGCCAGCGCCGCATGCGGCCCGCGTCGGCCGTGCGCGACTGCTTGCCCTTCGAATCCAGGAACACCATCACCACGTTGCGGCCCTGGATCATGGCCTGCATCACCAGGCAGCGCCCCGCTTCATTGATGAAGCCGGTCTTCTGCAAGCCGATGTTCCAGTCCGGCAGCGCCACCAGGTAGTTGGTGTTCGAGTACTGCAGCGAGCGGTTGCCGGCCTGGACCACGTAGTTGGGGTCGGTGGTGTACTGGCGCAGCAGCGGTTCCTGGTGCGCGATGGTCACCAGCCTGGCCAGGTCGCGCGCGCTGGAAACGTTCTGGCTCGACAGGCCGCTGGAATCCACGTAGCGCGTATCGTTCATGCCGAGTTCGCGCGCCTTGGCGTTCATCGCCGCGACAAAGGCCGAGATGCCACCCGGATAGTTGCGGCCCAGCGCCGCGGCCGCGCGGTTTTCCGAGCTCATCAGCGCGATATGCAGCAGGTTGCCGCGCGTCATGCGGGTGCCGACGGGCAGGCGCGAGCTGGTGTACTTGTGGCGGTCGACGTCGTCCTCGGTAATGGTGAGCACTTCGTCCTGGTCCTGGTGAGCCTGTACAACCAGCAGGCCGGTCATCAGCTTGGTGATCGAGGCGATCGGCAGCGCGACCGTGGCATTCTTTTCGAACAGGACTTCCGAGCTGGCCTGGTCCATCACGTAGGCGACGCTGGAGCGCAGCTCGAGCGGATCGCGGGTGCGGTTCAGGCCGGCCATGTCGCCGGCGGTGAGGAGGGCCAGCGCCGGGGCCGCGCGGCCCACGGCCTGATACACGACCTTGCGCTTGCCCTTGACCATGGTGACCCGGCGCACCATGCGCTTGCGGTTGTCCCTGGCGATGAGCTTGGCCGGCTCGGCACGCTTGGCCTTGACGCGCTTGACCGCGGTGGCGCGGCCCTTGGATTTCGACTTCGCCTCGGCAACGGCGGGATCGAACATCAAGGAGAGAGAGATGGCGGCGGCCAGCGCGAACTTGAGCATCGGAATTCCTTGAACGCGAACGGATGAGTCGGAATACGGTGGTGCGACGACGAGTACGGCAAATACAAGCCCGGGTGCACTGCGCCAGACTGTAGCACCCGCGCCGAGTTTTTACCACAACGCAAGAGCTCCTGCGTTGTAGAAATCTCTTGATATTTCAACAGCTTGGCGCCGCCGTGGGAGGCGGCAGCTCAGCCCTGATCGGCTCGAGTATAACGTCCTAGCCGAGGAAACGCGTGAATCCGGCCACCGGTTCACGCTCCGTGATCAAGGTATTTTCGATCTTGTCGGGATCGGCGACGCCGAGCGCCATGCCGCACACGATCATCTCGTTGTCGGGCAATTGCAACTGTTCGGCAATGATCCGGTGAAATTGTGTGAAAGCGGCCTGGGGACAGGTATCCAGGCCGCGTCCGCGCGCCGCTACCATGATGTTCTGCAAGAACATGCCATAGTCGAGCCAGGAGCCCTGCTGCATCACGCGGTCGATCGTGAAGATCAGGCCGACCGGCGCATCGAAGAAGCGGTAATTGCGCCCGTGCTGGGCCGTCATGCCCGCCTTGTTGTCGCGCGTCAGGCCCAGCAGCGCGTACAGGTCCCAGCCCACCTTGCGGCGGCGGTCGATGAAGGGCGACACCCACTCGCGCGGGTAGTAATTGTATTCCTCGGTGTGCCGGCTGGCCTGCGCCGGATCGCCGTAGGCGGCCAGGATCGCCGCGCTGAGCCGCTCCTTCGGCGCGCCGGTGAGCACGTACACTCGCCACGGCTGGGTGTTGGTGCCGGACGGCGCGCGCGCCGCCACGTCCAGGATGGCTTCGATGTCCTCCCTTGCCACGGGGGTCGGCAGGAAAGCGCGGATCGAGCGGCGCGAGGTGATGGCCGCGTCGACGGCCTGCTGCTGGGGGGTCTGGATCATGGGGTCTCCTTATTGCTAGGCAATCCTATTTCTTGACGACGAATGCGACGCCGGCCACCGCCACCGCCATGCCGAGCAGGCCGCCCGGGCCGAGCGCCTCGCCGAACATCAGCCAGGCCATTACCGCCGTGGTCGGCGGCGTCAGGTACAGCAGGCTCGTCACTTTGGTGGCGTCGTTGCGGCTGATCAGCCGGAACAGCAGGAAGATGGCGCCGATCGACAGCGCCAGGATCGACCACAGCAGCGCGCCGACGAAGTGGACGTTCCAGTGGATATTGGCCAGCGCCGGTGTGAAATCCTCGAACGCGACGGCCAGCGGCAGGAGCACCAGTGCGCTGGCGCAGAACTGGATCACGGTGCCAGTGCGCAGGTCGAAGCGGGGACAGAAGCGCTTCTGGTAAAGCGTGCCGGCCGTGATCGACAGCAGGGCCAGCACGCACAGCCCGACGGCGCCCGGAGCCAGTCCATCCAGGCCGAGCCTGGCGTACACGACCAGGCCCACGCCGGACAGTCCCAGGAGCAGGCCCAGCCACTGGCGCGGCGTCACCCGCTCGCCTACCAGCGGTGCGGCGAAGGCGGTGAGGATCGGCTGCATGCCGACGATCAGGGCGGACAGGCCGGCCGGCATGCCGATCTTGATGGCGCTCCACACGCCGCCCAGGTAGCCCGCTTGAAGCAGCAGCCCGGCCAATGCCACGTGCCGGATGCGGCCGCGCGGCCAGGGCGCGCGCGTGAGCAGCACCACCGGCAGCAGGAGCAGCACCGCGCCGAGGCAGCGCAGGAACAGGAAGGACAGCGGCGGCGCGTACGGCAAGCCGTACTTGGCGGCGATGAAACCGGTGCTCCAGAGCACCACGAAGAACAGCGGCACGGGCGAAAGCCAGCTGGCCTGGGACAAGGCGGACGGGGGAGCGGGATTGTCGGACATCGTGTGGCCAAAAAATCAATCCGGTGAGTCTAGCATGGTGCCATGCAGTTGCCGGTCGGCGCTTCAATGCGTATTGTTGTTGTATCGATACACACAAAAGTGTACGCAAACGATTGTATGTATTGATATACATCAAAGTATCGTTTTCTTATTGTGCGCCGCATCAAAAGTGCTTGACGCATAATCGTAAAGCAGTAAAATCGTCTATGTTGCGGTGCACAAGCCGCCTCGTATCAACACACTCCGCTTCACTGGTCCAAAGCAACACGTCCAACTAAACGTTCCACACTGGAGAACTACATGTTTGCATTCCCTGAGCAGTTTTCGAACGCGACCAAAGCCAACCTCGAATCCCAGTTTGCCCTGATGTCGACCCTGACCTCGAAGACCTTCGAAGGCATGGAGAAGCTGGTCGAGCTGAACATCAACACCGCCAAGGCCGCCCTCGAAAACTCGTCGGCAACCGCACGCCAGATGCTGGCAGCCAAGGATGCCCAGGAATTCTTCTCGGTGTCGGCCTCGCAGGCCCAGCCGAGCGCAGAAAAAGCCCTGTCGTATGGCCGTCAAGTCGCTTCGATCGCCGCCGACACCGGCGCCGAGTTCTCGAAAGTGGCGGAAAGCCAGATCGCCGAAGTCAACCGCAAGGTGATCTCGCTGGTCGACGAAGTGACCAAGAACGCCCCGGCCGGTTCGGAAGCCTATGTGTCGGCCCTGAAGACCGCCATCAGCAACGCCAACGCCGGCTACGAGCAGTTCAGCAAGACCACCAAGCAGGCGCGCGAAGCCATGGAAAGCAACGTGAGCAACGCCGTGTCGCAGTTCAGCCAGGCCGCCGGCAAGGTCAGCGCCGCCGCCTGAACGTAAGCCTGCGCTGCAAGCCATCACGGCCCGGATCGCTCACGCGGTCCGGGCCGTTTTTCTTGTGCGCTCGCTCGCCGCGCTTGTCCACCCCGCTTATTCGCCCCGCTTATTCACCCAGATACGCCGCCTGCACGCGCGGATCGTGCAGCATGTCCTGCGCCAAACCGCTCATCGTGACCGCGCCCGATTCCATCACGTAGGCGCGATGCGCCGCCTGCAGCGCCAGCCGGGCGTTCTGCTCCACCAGCAGGATCGTGATCCCCTGCCGCGACACGTCGCGGATCACCTCGAAGATCTTTTCCACCATGATCGGCGCCAGGCCCATCGACGGCTCGTCCAGCAGCAGCAGGGTCGGATGGCACATCAGGGCGCGCGCCATCGCCAGCATCTGCTGCTCGCCGCCGGACAGGGTGCCGGCCAGTTGCGCGGAGCGCTCCTTCAGGCGCGGGAACACGGCATACCATTTTTCGATGTCGGCCTCGATGCCGGCCTTGTCGTCGCGCGTGTAGGCGCCCATCAGGAGGTTTTCGTGGATGCTCATGCGCGTGAACACGCCCCGCCCTTCCGGCACCATGGCCAGCTTCTGCTGCACCAGCTTGAACGATTTGGCACTGTCCAGGGGCTGGCCGAGGTAGCGGATCGCGCCCTCCACCTTGCACGGCGGCAGGGTGCCGGTGATCGCCTTCAGCGTGGTGGTCTTGCCGGCGCCGTTGGCGCCGATCAGGGTCACCAGTTCGCCGCGGTCGACCCGCAGGTCGATGCCTTTCACCGCCTTGATGCCGCCGTAAGCCACCTTCAGGCCGGCGATGTCCAGGATATTGTCAGACCGCGTTTCATTCATTTCAATGCGCTCCACCCAGGTAGGCTTCGATCACCGCCTGGTTCTTCTGGATCTCGGCCGGCTGCCCTTCCGCGATCAACTTGCCGTACTCGAGCACCGAAATGCGGTCGCACAGGCCCATCATGAGTTTCACGTCGTGCTCGATCAACAGGATCGTCACGCCGGCGCGCTGGATCTTGACCAGCAACTCGCGCAGGGCCAGCTTCTCGGTGGCGTTCATGCCGGCCGCCGGCTCGTCCAGCGCCAGCAGCTTCGGCTCGGTCGCGAGCGCGCGCGCGATTTCCAGGCGGCGCTGGTCGCCGTAGGACAGGTAGCGCGCGGTGCGGTTGCCGAACTGCCCGATGCCGACGAAGTCCAGCAGTTCCTGGGCGCGGGCGCGGATCGCCGCTTCCTCGGCGCGCGCCGCCTTGTGGCGGAAGATGGCGCCGAACACGCCCTGGCGGGTGCGCACATGGCGCCCGACCATCACGTTTTCCAGCGCCGTCATCTCGCCGAACAGGCGGATGTTCTGGAAGGTGCGCGCGATGCCGGCTTTCGCCACCGCGTGCGGCGCCGACGGCGAATACGGCTTGCCGTCCAGCTCGAACGTGCCGGTGTCCGGCTGGTACAGCCCGGTGATCACGTTGAAGAAGGTGGTCTTGCCGGCACCGTTCGGCCCGATCAGCCCATAGATCTGGCCGCGCCCGATGCGGATGCCGACCTCGGTCAGCGCCTGCAGCCCGCCGAAGCGCTTGTTGACGCCGGCAATATTCAGGATGAATTCACTCATATCGATCGTCCCCGCCGGCTCACGCCGCCGCGTCCTCTTCCTTCTCGTCCTTGTCGGTCGCCGCCAGCGGACGGTCTTCCCTGACCGGCGACGGCCACAGACCGGCTGGGCGGTTCAGCATGATCAGCACCATGGCCAGGCCGTACAGCAGCTGGCGCAGCACTTCGGCCTCGATGACGACCTTGCCGAACAGCGCCTGCTGGGCCGGCTCGACCACGTGGCGCAGCACTTCCGGCAGCGCCGCCAGCAGCACCCCGCCCATCACCACGCCCGGGATGTGGCCGATACCGCCCAGCACCACCATCGCCAGGACGGCGATCGATTCGGTCAGCGAGAACGATTCCGGCGAGACAAAACCCTGGAAGGCCGCGAACATGGCGCCGGCCACGCCGCCGAACGAGGCGCCCATCGAGAACGCCAGCAATTTGACGTTGCGGGTGTTGATGCCCATCGCCTTGGCCGCGATCTCGTCCTCGCGGATCGCGACCCAGGCGCGGCCCAGGCGCGAATGCTGCAGGCGGCTGGTCATGAAGATGGTCACGATGCACAGCAGCAAGAACAGGAAATAATAGGCGTTTACCGACGGCATCCCGAAACCGCCGATGAAGACGGTGGCGCGCGAGCCGGCCTCGCCCGCCAGCGACACGCCGAAGATGCGGATCGGATCGATCAAATTGATGCCCTGCGGGCCGTTGGTGAAATTGATCGGATCGTTCAGGTTGTTCATGAAGATCCGGATGATCTCGCCGAAGCCCAGGGTCACGATGGCCAGGTAGTCGCCGCGCAGTTTCAGCGTCGGCGCGCCCAGCAGCGCACCGAACAGCGCGGCCACCAGCGCCGCCAGCGGCACCACGATCCACACCGACAGGTGGATGCCCTCGGCGCGGATCGATTCGCCGAACAGCGCGACCAGGGCGTCGCCCATCGCCGGCGAGTAATTGACGACCGATTCCAGCAGCGCGGCGAACTGCGGCGAGGCCAGCAGGCCAGTGAGGTAGGCGCCCACCGCGAAGAAGGCGATGTAGCCGAGGTCGAGCAGACCGGCGAAGCCGACCACGATGTTCAGGCCCAGCGCCAGCATGATGTAGAGCAGCGCCATGTCGATGATGCGCACCCACGAATTGCCGAACTGCGAGGCGACGAACGGGAACACCAGCATCGCCGCCAGCAGGATGGCCATGCTGGCATAGGACTGGCGCGGCTTGTGGGCGGTGTCGAAGGTCAGGAGAGCCATGGTCGTGTTCTCCTGCTCAGGCGCGGTCGGCCACGCGTTCGCCCATGATGCCGGACGGGCGCACGGTCAGCACCAGGATCAGCACCACGAAGGCGAAGATGTCCTGGTAGTGGCTGCCGAGGAAGCCGCCGGTCAGGTCGCCGATGTAGCCGGCGCCCAGGCTTTCGATGATGCCGAGGACGATGCCGCCGATCATGGCGCCATAGATGTTGCCGATGCCGCCCAGCACCGCGGCGGAAAAGGCCTTCATGCCCGGCACCGTGCCCATCGCAAACTGGATCGACGCATAGTTCGCGCCCCACATCACGCCGGCGACGGCCGCCAGCGCGGCGCCGATGGCGAAGGTCGACACGATCACGCGGTTGGAATCCACGCCCATCAGGCCCGCCACGCGCGGATTCTCGGCGACGGCGCGCATGGCGCGGCCCATCTTGGTCTTTTCGACCAGGAACACCAGCGCCACCATCGCCAGCGCCGCCAGCACCAGCAGCAGCACCTGGGTCTGCGAGATCACGGCGCCGCCGACCATGATCGGGTCCGACGACAACAGCTGCGGGAACGGCAGCGGGCTGCGGCCCCAGAACGGCATCGCCATCACGAAGGTCTGCAGCAGGATCGAGACGCCGATCGCCGTGATCAGGGGCGCCAGGCGCGGCGCGTTGCGCAGGCGGCGGTAGGCGATGCGTTCGATCAGGACGTTCACCAGCATCGTGACCGGAATCGCGCCGACGATGGCGATCGCCAGCTGCACGCCGCCCGGCAGGCCGGGAAAGCTGCTGTCCAGCATGCGCAGGATCGACAAACCGACCATGGCGCCGATCATCAGCACGTCGCCGTGGGCGAAGTTAATCAGGTTCAGCACGCCGTACACCATCGTGTAGCCCAGCGCGACCAGCGCATACATGCTGCCCAGCACCAGGCCATTCAAAATCTGTTGGATAAAAGTTTCCATGATGTTTTCTCTAGTTCTAAGCAAAACAAAAACGGCACCCGGATGTTCCGAAGTGCCGCTCTGGTCGAGGTGCTTTACTGTGCAGGAATTCCGTGCGCCATCATAGCGATGTTTTACAAAAACTAATATCGGAAAATCCACTCATGACCAAATATCGCCTTGCAAAAGAAACCACTGGGAACAATGGTGCACCGGCGCCATGCAGTGGCCGGCAGCATGCCTCACGGATGCGCGTGGGCGCACCGCGATAAGGCATGGCTACGTCGTCCCCGCGAAGGCGGGGGCCCATGCCGAGCTCCCGAAGTCGGTATACCTGAAGCATTCGAGATATATCTGCCATACCGGATTCTGTTGTTCAGTACAGGTTCCCGCCAAGGGGGCCGCCCAGGCCGGGAGCGACGGGTCACACGTCGCGCAGGGTCACCACCGGCATCGTCAGCGTGCGCTTGTCCCTGAAGAAGGCGATGTCGAACAGGGCCGCCGCGCCCACCACGTCCTTGCCGATCTGGCGCAGCAGCGTGGCCGCCGCCTCGATGGTGCCGCCGGTGGCCAGCACGTCGTCGACGATCAGCACGCGCCCGCCCTTGATGCGTTCCGGCTAAATCTCGATGGTGGCGCTGCCGTATTCGCGCTTGTAGTCGATGCGGATCGCGTGGCCGGGCAGCTTGCCGGCCTTGCGCGCCATGGCGAAGCCGATGCCGTGCCGGTAGGCCAGCGCGCCGGCCAGCATGAAGCCACGCGCATCCATCGCCACGATGAAGTCGAACGCGAGGTCGGCGCAGCGCGCCTCCAGCCCGTCGACGGCGAGGCGCCAGTGCTCGGGATTGTCGAACACGCAGCCGACGTCGATGAAATTGACGCCCGGCTCGGGATAGTCCTGGAAGAATTCGAGGGGGATCGTGTCGAAGCCGGTGACGGCCTCGTGGGTGCTTGCGTCGCGCATGGGAAAAAAACAGGAGGGAAATAAAAGGTCGGACCGGCCTGGCGGCTGGCCCCATGATACTGATGAGACGCGCGATCAAGAGCGTCTAATAAACCTTCAGGGCAAGGCGCATCGTCGAAGACAGTACGCTAGTACGGCGAGACGATGCAACGCGGCCATGGAGGTTTTATTAGACGCTCTAATCAGGCGGCGGCGGCCTTGTTGCCGTCCAGGCCTTTGGGCAGCGGGAAGGTGACGTTTTCCTCGACGCCTTCGAGCGCGCGCACGCTGGCCGCGCCGAGTTGCTTCAGGCGGTCGATCACGGCCTGCACCAGCACTTCCGGCGCCGAGGCGCCGGCGGTCACGCCGATGCGCTTCTTGCCTTCGATCCAGGCGGCGTCGATGGCGGCGGCATTGTCGACCATGTAGGCCGGCGTGCCCATCTTGTCCGCGACTTCGCGCAGGCGGTTCGAGTTCGAGCTGTTGGGGCTGCCGACCACGATCACGACCTCCACCTGCGGCGCCAGGAATTTCACCGCCTCCTGGCGGTTGGTGGTGGCGTAGCAGATGTCGCCCTTCTTCGGCTCGATGATGCTGGGGAAGCGCGCCTTCAGGGCGGCGATGATGTCGAGCGTGTCGTCGACCGACAGCGTGGTCTGCGACACGTAGGCCAGCTGGTCCGGGTTGGCGACCTGCAGCGTGTTGACGTCATCGACGGTCTCGACCAGGTGCATGCCCTCTTCCGCCTGGCCCATCGTGCCTTCGACTTCCGGGTGGCCGGCATGGCCGATCATGATGATCTCGGCGCCCTGCTTGCGCATCTTGGCCACTTCCACGTGGACCTTGGTCACCAGCGGGCAGGTGGCGTCGAACACCTTCAGGCCGCGCGACTCGGCTTCCTCGCGCACCGCCTTCGATACGCCGTGGGCCGAAAACACCAGGGTATTGCCGGCCGGGACGTCGTCCAGGTCCTCGATGAAGATCGCGCCCTTGTTGCGCAGGTCGTTGACGACATAGGCGTTGTGCACGATCTCGTGGCGCACGTAGATCGGCGCGCCGAACTGCTGCAGGGCACGCTCGACGATCTCGATCGCGCGGTCGACGCCGGCGCAGAAGCCGCGCGGCTGGGCCAACAGAATCTCGTTATCCATGGATGATGGTCTGGTCTCTGGTAATTACAGTACGGAAATCAGCTGCACCTCGAAGGTCAGCGGCTGGCCGGCGAGCGGGTGGTTGAAATCGAACACGGCGTGGTTCTCGCGCAGTTCGCGCAGGATGCCGGCGAAGCGGCCACCGCCCGGCGCGGCGAAGTCGACCAGGTCGCCGACCTGGTAATCGGCATCCGGCACCGAATTCTCGTCCAGGGTCTTCTTCGACACGGCCTGGATCAATTCCGGGTTGCGTTCGCCGAACCCTTCAGCCGGACTCAACTCGAAGACCTGGTGCGTGCCTTCCGCCATGCCCAGCAGGCGCTGTTCGAGGAAAGGGGCAAGCTGGCCCTGGCCCAGCATCAGCGTGGCCGGCGTGGCGCCGAAGGTCGTGACGATATCGGTACCGTCGGCGCTGGCGAGGCGATAGTGCAGCGTCAGGTAGGACGATTCGATGACAACGGGAGCGGTGGAGGATGACATGGGGGCGTTGGAGTTGCGTGCAAACCGCTATTGTAAGCCAGAGCCGGCCTTTGCGTCCGCCTTCCCCCAATCTCGACCGGCCATTTTTTGCTTATATTTTGAGCAAGGGAAACCATGGGAATCAACGATTGGAGCGAACAGGAGCGGCCGCGCGAGCGGCTGGTGCGCGATGGTGCGGCCGCGCTGTCCAACCCGGAACTGCTGGCCCTGCTGCTGCGGGTCGGCGTGCGCGGCAAGAGCGCGGTCGAGCTGGGACGCGACATTTTGCAACACTTCGGCTCGCTGCACGGCCTGTTCGGCGCCACGCTGAACGATTTTTCCGAAGTGCACGGCCTCGGCATGGCCAAGTATGCCCAGCTGCAGGCCGTGATGGAACTGGCGCGGCGTGCCATCGGCGAGCAATTGCAGGCCGGCGCCTCCTTGTCCTCGCCGGAACTGGTCAAGCGCTACCTGCGCATCAAGCTCGGCGGCCAGCGCCACGAATCCTTCGTGGTGTTGTTCGTGGACGTCAAGAATCGCCTCATCGCCGATAAGGAATTGTTCCGGGGCACCCTCACCCATACCAGCGTCTACCCGCGCGAAGTGGTCAAGGCGGCGCTGGCCTGCAATGCAGCCAGCGTGATCCTGGCCCACAACCACCCGTCCGGCGTGGCCGAGCCGAGCGACGCCGACCTCGGCCTGACCCGCACGCTGGTGACGGCACTGGCCCTGGTCGAGATCCGCGTGCTCGACCATTTCGTGGTGGCCGGGCCGCTGGTGTATTCGTTTGCCGAGCGCGGGCAGCTGTAGCGATGCCCCGCCCAGGCCTTGCCAGGACTATCCGGCCTGCCCTTGCAGCGCCTGCTCGATGCTGGCTTCCAGATCCGCCAGCTGGAACGGCTTGCGCAGCAGGATGCCGGCGCCGATGCTTTCCTCGATCGCGCGCATGTCGGCGTAGCCGGTCGCGATGATCATCGGCATGCCCGGAAACGCGTGGCGCGCCCTGCGCATCAGCTCGGCACCGGTCATGCCCGGCATCAGGTAATCGGTGATCATCAGGTCGGGCCGCTCGCTTTCCAGCGCGGACAGCGCCGCCATGCCGTCCGCGGCCTGGGTCACGACATGGCCCAGCGCGCCCAGGGATTCGGCAATCGAGGTGCGCACCTCGTCGTCGTCCTCCACCACCAGGATGCGGGCGCCCGGACGGCGCTGGCGCGCACGGGCGGCATCCGGACTGGCGCCGTCCTGGCCGAGCGTGGCGCAGCGCAGCCAGATCTCGACGGTGGTGCCGCTCCCCGGCGTACTGAGGATGCGGGCGCCGCCGCCGGATTGCTGGGCCACGCCGTACACCTGGCTCAGGCCCAGGCCGGTACCCTTGCCGACGCCCTTGGTGGTGAAGAAGGGTTCGAACACGCGGGCGGCGACCTCGGCGCTCATGCCCTGGCCATTGTCGGTCACGCCGATGCACACGTAGTCGCCCTCGGGCAGCAAGGCGGCGGGCGGCACCGCGCGGCGGGCGTGGAAACGCAGGCAGCCGCCCTCCGGCATGGCGTCGCGGGCATTGATCGCCAGGTTCAGCAGCGCCATTTCGATCTGGTTGGTGTCGGCCAGTACCGCCATGCCGGCATCGGCGCCGATATCGAATTCGAGTGCGATACCGGAACCGACCGAGGTCGCCACCAGGTCGCGGATGCCTGCAAACAAGGTTTCGACCGCCACCGGGCGCAAGTCCAGGCTCTGGTTGCGCGAAAACGCCAGCAGCTGGCTGGTCAGCTTGGCGCCGCGCTGGCAGGCGTGGCGTGCGATATTGGCGCGCTTGCGGGTGGCCTCCTCGGCGGTCGTCATCACGATCAGGTCCATGCTGCCCTGTACGACGTTGAGCAGGTTGTTGAAATCGTGGGCGATCCCCCCGGTCAGTTGGCCGATGGCTTCCATCTTCTGCAACTGGCTGACCGTCTGCAACGCGCGCTCGCGCTCGATGATTTCGTTGGTCAGGCGGTCGTTGGCCTGGGCCAGGGCGCGGGTGCGTTCGTCGATGCGCGCTTCGAGGGTTTCGTTGAGCTGAACCAGTTGTTCCTGACTGAGGCGCAACACTTCCGCCGCCTGCTCGCGCTCGACCAGCATGTCGCGCGCAAAATACTGGCGACGCCGGCCGCGCAGGGCGGCCGAGGCGGCGCTGCGCAAGGTCTGTACGTTCAGCGGCCGCTCCAGCAGAAGCACGCTGCCGAGCTCGGCCAGCCGGGCACGCACCCCGGAAGTCGCCAGCCCGACCGGCCGCGACGCCAGCAGGATCAGGGGGAAATCCGACCAGGGCGGTTGCTCCGCCAGGTGACGGGCCAGTCGGTCTAGGCCGGCGCCGTCGAGCGCTTCCTCGGCGAGGATGGCGACCGCCGCGCCTTCCTCCATGGCGGCGAGCAGGCCGCCGGTATCCGCCGGCACGGCGCAGGCCATGCCGTCCTGGACCAGCACTTCCGCAATGACCTCGGCGTCGCGTCCGCGCGGCGCCAGGATGAGAACGCGCTGCTCGTGCGCGCTAGCCAGCGTCATCACCGTTGATCATCATCGGCGTGCCGCCGCGGTAGGTCGGCAAGCCGGTGAGGACGCCTTCGAAGCCTTCCAGCGGCATGCCGATATGCACGCCCTTGCTGTTCAACAGCAGTTCGTGGATGGTCAGCGCATGGGTCGTGGTCCGGCTCTTGATCACCGTGATCGCGCGACGCAGGCGGCCGTTCGACTCGAAGAAACGCAGCAGGACCGTGGTATCGCTCAGGTAGCTCAGGTCGACGTCGGTACGCACCTCACCGATCAGGCCGTGCTGGCCCAGCACCAGCACCGTGGTCACGCCCTGCAGGTTCAGGTAGGACAGCAGTTCGTGCATCTGCAGGGTCAGGTATTGCTCGCCAGGCATCGCCTGCAGGTAGGCATTCAGGCTGTCGATGGCGATGAACTTGACGCCGTCCCGCTCGACGGCATCGCGCAGCATCTGCGCGAATTCGCCCGGCGACAGTTCGGCCGGATCGATGTGGTGGATGGCCAGCTGGCCATTGTCGACGTAGGGCTGCAGGTTCATGCCCAGGGTCGCGTTGCGCGCGAAAAAGGTGCCCATCCCCTCGTCGAACAGGTAGAACGCCGCCTTGTTGCCGTTCTCCAGCGCGGCCAGCATGCAGCGCACCGACAGCGTGGTCTTGCCGATGCCGGACGGGCCGACGATCAGGGTGTTGGTGCCGGCCACCAGGCCGCCGCCCAGCAAGGTATCGAAGCCGTCCGAACCGCTGGAGTGGATCTGGGGGGTGAATTCGCGCATGTGCTCGGCCGCCACCAGGCGCGGGAAGATGCGCAGGCCGCCGGTTTCCAGCGCATAGTCGTGATAGCCGCCGCGGAACTGGATCCCGCGCATCTTGATGATGTTGACGCGGCGCCGTTCCTTGCCGAATTCCTTGGCGATCTGTTCCAGGCTGATGACGCCGTGGGCGATGCTGTGCAGGTGCTGGTCGGACTGGCTGGTCTTGTCGTCCAGCATCAGCACGGTACAGGCGCGCGAGGTGAAAAACTGTTTCAGGGCCAGGATCTGGCGCCGGTAGCGCAAGGGATTCTGCGCCAGCAGGCGCATTTCGGACAGGCTGTCGAATACCACGCGCACCGGCTTGACCAGGTCGACCTGTTCCATCACGTACTGGGTCGTTTCGCCGAGCTCGACCTCGGCGGGATGGAACACCGATTGCTGGGCGTCCGGCGCGAGTTCGTTGTCGCCGGCCAGTTCGTGGATCGCGATGCCATCCATGTCCCAGCCGTGGCTTGCGGCCACCGCGATCAGTTCGTCGGCGGTTTCGGACAGCGTGATATACAGGCCGCGCTCGCCGCGGGCCGCACCATCGCGCAGGAATTGCAGGCCGAGCGTGGTCTTGCCGGTGCCGGGCGAGCCCTCCACCAGATACACACGCTGGGCAGTCAGCCCCCCGTTGAGGATGTCGTCCAGGCCGGCGATACCGGTCGAGATACGGAACGTCGGGATGCGTGAAAGCTGCTGGGTGGTACGGGTGTCGTTCATGTCGCGCGTATATTCGTCAAAATTTGCCTGTTTACCACTTTGCATTATATGCGCAGACCGGCGGTCAAATCAGGTCGACGAGAGGAAGTTTTCGCTTCGAAAACAGCAGCTTATGAACAGGAGAGGAAGACGCAATTGCCAAATTTTACGATTGTTAAATCCATTTAATAATTTGAGACACAATTTTTTTTCGCAAGTTGTTGATTACGTGGCTGTTTTCACGTTATACTCTCGTTTTTCCGATTGTGGAAGTTTACTCAAGGAGTGCGCTATGGCACGTGTTTGCCAAGTTACTGGCAAGGGCCCGATGGTTGGCAACAACGTCTCCCACGCCAACAACAAAACCAAGCGTCGTTTTCTGCCGAACCTGCAGAACCGCCGCATCTTCGTAGAATCCGAAAACCGCTGGGTCTCCCTGCGTATTTCGAACGCTGGCCTGCGCGTCATCGACAAGCTCGGCATCGACGCTGTCCTGACCGACATGCGCGCCCGCGGCGAAAAAATCTAATTAGGGAGCTATCATGGCAAAAACTGGCCGCGACAAGATCAAACTGGAATCGACCGCAGGTACCGGTCACTTCTACACCACGACCAAGAACAAGCGCACCATGCCGGCGAAGATGGAAATCACCAAATTCGACCCGAAGGCTCGCAAGCACGTGATCTACAAAGAAACCAAGATCAAGTAATCTGGTTCTTTCGTAGTCAAGAAAGCCGTCCACCGATGTGGGCGGCTTTTTTTTTATTGCCGGCAGCTTCTTGCAGAAACATTTGTTGCGGGGTTCCATCCAGTGCATTGAGACGGATCAGCCCGCCTCGTGCGCGACAGCACGCCCTTCCCCGGCGTGGCCGCCATCATCGCCGCCAATGGCAGGCGTCCGGTCGACCTGATTCTGGTGCATGGCAAGGCCCCTAGTGCAGGCGCCTTCGCTTCTGCGCATACATCTGCTGGTCGGCCTCGCGCACATAGTTGAGCAATCCCTGGTCGACCTGCGGATTGCACGGGACGATGCCGACACTGATGGCGATCCGGTAGGGCCGCTCCTGCATCAGGTTGAAAGCGTGCAGGTTGTCCAGCAGCCGGGACAGGATCACGCGCGGTTGCGCATCGTCCACGGTATAGGCAACGAATTCGTCGCCACTCAGCCGGGCGATCACGTCGGTATCGCGAAAGGACTCCCGGAACACGGCCGCGGCATCGCGGATGAGGCGGTCCCCCGCTTCATGGCCGAGTTCGTCGTTCACCTGCTTGAGACCATCGATATCGGCGAATATCACGGCACTGCTGGCATGGCGGCGCTGCGCGACCCGGAACAGATGATCGGCATGGACGAAAAAACCGCGCCGGTTATTCAGCCCGGTCAGCACGTCGGTCAAGGACAGCACACGCATATCGCTCTCCACGGCGTCGCGGCGCGCCAGCTCGGCGGCGTGCGCATGCTCCCTGTCGGCGATCTGTTCGTACTGCGTCAACACCAGGCGTTCGAGCGAACTGCGCGCCTGGATCTTGCCCAGGGCTGCCGCAGCGAGTTCCAGGATCGCTAACAGGATCCGCTCGCGTCCGGCCCAGATGCCGCTGTCGGCCTCGCGCTCCCAGCCGACCGCCAGCGCGGCCATGGCCGCGGACACCGGCACCCCGACCACCATGACCCGCTGTGCCTGCAGGCTGCAGTATGCGGGCAAGGCGGTGCCGCGGCCGCCAGGTACGTCCGCGAGCACGTCGGACGCCATCCGGTAATAGGGGTGATCGGACGCCGCCGGCGAAGGCATGCCACGGGCATCGAAGCCGACCACGTTTTCGCTGTCGCCGTGCACGATCAGCAGGGCGGCGGCGGACTGCGTCAATTCCGCCATGCCGCGGCCGGCCAGGCCCAGTACATCCAGCGCATCGTCGGTCTGCAGCAATTCACGCGATATGGTCAACAGCGCACGCAGTTGCGCCGGCTCCAGCTGGGATATGGAATGCTGAATCATCGTGGTTCTCCTGTTTCTTCACCAGACGAACGCCTGTCCGCATGCCGGATGCGCCGAACTCAGCTGTCGCTTGGCGGCGAAGGGGTAATGGCTTCGGAAATGGTCTGTTCCGGACTCGGATCGCGCCGGTTGGCCCGCTCGGCAAGGACACGGCTGATCACCGTGTCGGGTACGCCCTTGTAGCGCATGTAGCGCCATGCGAGCACAGGGCCGCGTATGCCCTGGATATTCACACCCCGCGCGACTGCATTTGCAGTGTCGATATCGGACCGTCGCTGGCGCTCGCTCATTCGGTCCCTGTGATGGTGGAAGACATGGTGATGGATGGGTCCGGTCGCTGTGCGGCATACCGTTCGACTCAATATACCTGCAACCAGGGTGTTCGGCCAGCGTGTTCAGGATGATGCCGGGCCCGGATGTGAAAACGCCCCTTGGCAGGGGCGTTGGTTAAAGCGGGTCCGGCAGGGCTTACGCGTAGCTGCGCAGGCGCATCGAAAACTCCTGCAGCGCCTTGATGCCGGACGCTTCCGCGCGCGTGCACCAGTCCTGCAGCTGATGCAGCAGCTGGTCGCGGGTCGAATGCGAACGTTCCCAGATCGCGCCCAGTTCCACGCGCATCTGGTGCATCGTTTCCAGCGCCTTGCTGTGCTGGAACAGCTCGACCAGTTGCGCCTGCTGCGGCGAATCCAGCTTGGCCGGCTCGCGCTGCAGCAGCTTGCGGCTGCTCTTCAGGAAGCGGGCTTCCAGTTCGGCCTTGTGCTTCAGGTGCTCGACTTCCTCGCGGAAGGCGACCTTGACCGACTTGGCGTATTTCGCCATCACGTCGTAGCGGTTGGCGATCACGGCCTGCAGGGTATCGAAGTCGGCTTCCACCTTGTCCTTGGCGATGCGCGGCTTCGGAATGGTCTTCTTGACCTTGGCCAGGCCCATGATTTCCATGGTACGGATGTACATCCAGCCGATGTCGAATTCGTACCATTTGCTCGACAGCTTGGCCGAGGTGGCAAAGGTGTGGTGGTTGTTGTGCAGCTCTTCACCACCGATGAGGATGCCCCACGGGATCAGGTTGCAGGCCGCATCGTTGCAATCGTAGTTGCGGTAGCCGGTGTAATGGCCCAGGCCGTTGATGATGCCGGCCGCGGTGATCGGGATCCACAGCATCTGCACGGCCCAGATCGTGATGCCGGCCACGCCGAACAACATGACGTTGATCGGCAGCAGCGCGGACACGCCCAGCCAGCTGTACTTCGTGTACAGGTTATTCTCGATCCAGTCGTTCGGGCAGCCGTGGCCGTACTTGTCCAGGGTTTCCTGGTTCTTGGTTTCGGCGCGGTACAGCTCGGCGCCTTCCAGCAACACTTTCTTGATGCCGCGCGTCACCGGGCTGTGCGGATCATCGACGGTCTCGCACTTGGCGTGGTGCTTGCGGTGCACCGCGGCCCATTCCTTGGTCACCTGGCCGGTGGTCAGCCACAGCCAGAAGCGGAAGAAATGGCTGATGACCGGATGCAGCTCCAGCGCACGGTGGGCCTGGTGGCGGTGCAGGTAAATGGTAACCCCGGCGATCGTGATATGGGTCACCACCAGGGTGTACCCGACCATCTGCCACGCCGAGAGGTCGACGAGACCGCCGTCCAGGAAGGACAGGACAGCGTGGAAGATGTTACTCAGAAAATTCATTAATGCTCCAAAAATGGATGGCTTAGACAGATGCCGTTCTTTCTGCGGAACGATCGATGGGAAAAGAGGTCATGCATTGAGGTGTGTTGACGCACCCTGCATTTTACGCACATCTACTGACGCACGGCACGGCAAGACGCAATCAATGCGGCGTGGGCCCCGAATCGGTGCCAGGCTGCGTGATCCGCGCCACAACCGACGCTATATGGGAGTCGAGCAGGCGAGTATCAACCGATGGATACCCCAGTTTGATGTCGCCGGCTTGCACCAGCGCATAAATCTTCTTGTTGATTTCGGACACGACGCCGCCCTGCCCGTTTTCCGGATCGGCGATCCAGAAGCCCAGGTCGAGTTCGTAGCCGTCGGGGCCGAAGCGCGACAGCGAGCAGCCCGGCGCCGGCTCTTCCAGCACGCGCGGGGTGCCGACCGCCTGCGCGACCAGCAGCGGCATCACGGCGTCGAGGTCGGAACCGTAAGCCACCGTCAGCTTGGTCGAGGCGCGCACGCGGCGGTTGGTCAGCGACTGGTTCTGCACGGTGCCCGAGATCAGCATCTCGTTCGGCACCACGGTTTCGACGCCGTCCAGCCCCTGCAGCACCGTATAGCGGGTGTTGATCTGCGTGACCTTGCCGGTGAAGTTGGTCACCGAGATCATGTCGCCGATCGACAGGCTGCGCTCGAGCAGGATGATGAAGCCGGACACGTAATTGCTGGCGATGCGCTGCATGCCCAGACCGAGGCCGACGCCGAGCGCACCGCCGAACACCGACAGCACGGTCAGGTCGATGCCGACCAGGTTCAGGCTCAGCAGCACGGCGCCGACGATCAGCACGGCGCGGCTGACCCGCGCCAGCGCCGCTCGCAGCGAGCTGTGCAGCGCGCTCATGCCCATCAGGCGCTCTTCCAGGGCGGTGCCCGCCCACAGCGCCAGCATCAGCAGCACCGCGACCGTCACGATGCCCTGCAGCAGGTCGGCCAGCGACACCTGGCTGCTCTTCTTGGGACCGTATTTCAGCGTGTAGCTGTCGAGGAAGTCGACAATGTCCGGCCACATGCCGGTGATGTACAGCACCACCGCCAGCCAGACCACCAGGGCGATGACCTTTTCCAGCGTGAGAAAGGTTTCGTCCAGCGGTCCGCGCCGCGCGAACACGCGCCGCAGCAGGTAGAACACCAGGCGGATCACGCCCAGCGACCAGAAGATCGGGATCGCGACCTTGACGATGTTGGTATGGAAGCGGTACTTCGCCAGCAGGAACTGTGCCAGCGTCAACAGGCCGACCACCAGCAGCGGCGCCATCACATGGGTAAAGCTTTCCACGCCGGTGTGCAGGCTGTCCTCGCGTCCCGGACGGCCGCGCCACCACACCCGTACCAGGCGCGCCACCAGCCAGCCGACCAGCATGCAGGCCGCGATCGACCCGAGCTGCCAAGGCATGCCGGGGCGGCTCAGGTCGCCGAGAAGGTCATCGATCAGGCTGGTCAGTGGCATCGGCGCGTCTTTGCTTACCCGGCGGATTTGTCTTCGGCGGTGTCTTCGGCAACCTCGGCGGCAGCGGCCTTGGCCGGCTTGGCGGCGGCCTTGCGCTCCATCACGGCGGCAAAGAAGCCATCGGTGCCGTGCCTGTGCGGCAGCATCTTGAGAGTGTCGCCCATCTCGAGTTCGATGCGCTGTTCGGCCAGTACCTTGTGCATCGGCACCAGTTCAAAGTCGGGATGCGCAGCCAGGAAGGCTTCGACGATGGCGTCGTTTTCCTCGTTCAGCAGGCTGCAGGTGGCATACACCAGGCGGCCGCCGAACTTGACCAGGCGCGCGGCGCTGTCCAGGATCGCGGCCTGCTTCTCGGTCATCTCGCCCACGCCGTCCGGCTGCTGGCGCCACTTGACGTCCGGATTGCGGCGCAGCGTGCCCATGCCCGAGCACGGCGCGTCGACCAGCACGCGGTCGATCTTGCCGGCCAGACGTTTTACTTTTGCATCACGCTCGTGCGCGATCACGACCGGGTGCACGTTGGACAGGCCGCTGCGCGCCACGCGCGGCTTCAGCTTGGCCAGGCGCTTTTCCGAGACGTCGAAGGCGTACAGGCGGCCGGTGTTGCGCATGATCGCACCGATGGCCAGGGTCTTGCCGCCGGCGCCGGCGCAGAAGTCCACCACCATCTCGCCGCGGCGCGCGCCCAGCAGCTGGGCCAGCACCTGGCTGCCCTCGTCCTGCACTTCGATCGCGCCTTCCTTGAACAGCGGCAGGTTCTGCAAGGCCGGCTTCTTGAGGACGCGCAGGCCGGTGGCCGAATACGGGGTCGGCTCGGCGGCGATCGGTGCAGTGGCCAGTTCGGCGATCACTTTCTCGCGGTCGGCCTTGAGGGTGTTGACGCGCAGGTCGAGCGGGGCCGGGGTGTTCAGCACCTTGGCGAGTTCGAGCGTCTCTTCCTCGCCGTACTGGGCGACGAACTTGTCGTACAGCCAATCCGGCAGGTTGGCGCGCTGGCGCGCCGGCAGCAGCGAACGGTCGATGTCCTTGATGCGTTCCAGCAGCGCGGTTTCGTCGTCGGACAGGCCGCCGAGGGCATCGATGCCGACCGTCTCGGCCATGCCGAGCAGGACCAGGCGGCGCATGGTCGCGCCGCGGCCGCCGCCGGTGAAATCGGTGTAGAAGGTCTTGTTGCGCAGCACAGCGTAGACGCACTCGGCGATGGCGCCGCGCTCGCGGCCGCCGAGGCGGGAATGGTCCTTGAAGTAGCGCGACAGGGTGACGTCGGCCGGTGCGGTGAAGCGCAGGATCTCGCGCAATACCTCTTCCGCATTGCCGAGTATCGCGGGGGGCAATCTCATGGTGTTCCTTGAATGATTCTGGATTAAATACTGAGGGTCTCGGCGATGCGAACTTCGCCGTCTTCGATGCCGAGCCTGTCTTCGACGAACAGGCGCACCGCTTGCGGATAAATGACGTGCTCGTACGCCAGAAGGCGCTCGGCCAGGCGCTCCTCGGTATCGCCCGGCAATACCGGCATCCGTGCCTGCAGCACGGTCGGGCCGTGGTCCAGTTCGGCGGTGACGAAGTGGACCGTGGCGCCATGTTCGAGCACGCCCGCGTCGAGTGCCTGGCGGTGCGTATGCAGGCCCGGGAACAAGGGGAGCAGCGACGGGTGGATGTTCAGCATGCGGCCGGCGTAATGTTCCACGAAGGGCGCGGTCAGGATGCGCATGAAGCCGGCCAGCACCACCAGGTCGGGCTGGAAGCCGTCGACGGTCTGTTGCAAAACCGCATCAAAATCCTCGCGCGACGCGTACGCCTTGCTGGGCACGACGGCTGTCGGAATGCCATGCGCCTGCGCGAACGCGAGCCCCTTGGCCTCGGCCTTATTGCTGATCACGGCAGCGATGCGCGCCGGCCAGCGCTCGGCTGCGAGCGCCCGCACGATGGCTTCCATGTTGCTGCCGCGGCCAGAAATAAGGATCACGATATTTTTCATAAGCGGACATTGTAACCCGAGGCGGGTGCTGGGCCAAAGGAAAGGGATTTGGAGCAGAAGATGGAAAATAACACCGACCAGCGTCGTCCCCGCGCAGGCGGGGACCCATACTGTATGACCGCAGTCCGTACGCTGTAAACCACCATGATGCGGTTGAAACAGCGACTTCAGCCGCGCAACATGGGTCCCCGCCTGCGCGGGGACGACATTCAGGGCGCGCCTATTGCTCGAACGGCCGCGCCCCGACCCAGCCCACCGACTGCAGCGACTGCGGTTCCTCGAACGAATAGAAGACCCTGAACGGCACCTTCTTCTCGGCCCAGAACTCGGCGGCGTCGCGGAACACGTCGAGCAGCGTCTCGCGCGCTTCCTTGTCGAATTTTTGCGTATTCGGCAATTGGTCCAGCACGGCGATGAAGCCCGGCTGTGGGCCGGCGCCGGCGATGACCTCGGTCATGCAATTGCGCAGTGCATCGAAATTCTTGCTGCACGGCTTGGAGAGGTAGAATTGCTCGCCGATGCGAGCGCACACTTGCTGCTTGGTCAGGGCGTCGGAGCACAGGGCGTAGAGGAAGTGATGTCCAAGACGCACCGCTTCCTTCTGCAGCTCCGGAATACGGAAAGCGCGGATGGACTGCACAAGATTCGGCGGTACTCTCATCAACAAACTCATTTTTTCCTCAAGTAACCCAGTCCGGCTTGGTGACGCCGGCGCGTGGTTTCCTGTGGAAGCGTCGGGCTTGTTCGCTTTCTCCTGGTCTCGTTTCCACGCGCCAATAAAACCCTAAGTCACGTAAGGGTAACGTTTTGTATTAACTGAATCAACCCGAATATGGCCGAGCATGCCTCGATTTGTAAAAAAAGACAGGTTTTTACATCTCTTGATGGTGCTTTTCACACGCCTTCCCACTATCAGGCTGTTGCCCTGAAGTGCATACCTCCTGTTACATTTTGTTGCCACGCGGATTAATTTTAGACCCCGAGTGGCGCTACCATTCAGTGGTGGGCAGTCGCCTTTTACTCCTTCACTTCGACATCGAAGCACGACAGAACGAGGTAATAACATGAATTTCAAAGCCAAATTGATCCTTTCCGCCCTGGGCGTGTGCACCCTGCCGCTGGCCCAGGCCCAGGCAGGCGATTTCGAAGACTTCGGCCGCGTGACGCGCGTGCAGCCGCGTATCGAACAAGTCCGTACGCCGCGCCAGGAATGCCGTACCGACTACGTCCAGACCCAGGTGCAGCCCCAGCGCAGCCAGGGCGGCTCGGTGATCGGCGGCATCGCCGGCGCCCTGCTGGGCAGCCAGGTCGGCGGCGGCAACGGTAAAGTCGCCGCCGCCGCCGCCGGCGCGATCGCCGGCGCCGTGGTCGGCGACCGCGTCGACAACGACGGCCGCAACTACGCGCCGCAAACCCAGGAACAGGCCGTGCGCCAGTGCCGCACCGTCGATGCCGTCGAACAGCGCACCAACGGCTACGACGTCACCTACGACTACCGCGGCCACACCTACACCACCGTGATGAACCGCGACCCGGGCAACCGCGTCCGCCTGCGCGTCTCGGTCGAACCGGACCAGTACCAGTAAGAACCTATCTCAGTAGGGAGGATGAAGTTGATGACGGTGCATGACAAGCGCGGGCAAGGCGCAAGGGGGCCGCATGGCGAGCCATGCAACGACGAGCAACGCGGCACCCGCTTGTCAGGCGCGTCAGCAACGAGTCATTCCCTACCGAGATAGGTTCCAAGCCGATCGCTCATCTTCCGGCGCGGGGGACCTCTTCCTTTCTCCGCGCCGTCGGGTTTGTTCCGCAGCGGCCGTGATGCTTGCGCTGCGGAAGTCCATGCCTTGATAATAGGATGTTCCCTTCAGGTCATCCTATGCTCATCAAACGCAAATCCATCGAACAGGCCGAATCCTCGCGCCGCCCCACGCGCAAGCCCAAGTTCGCCCCCGTCACCCTGTCCGAACAAGATGGCGTGCGCTACCTCCACTTCGGTACCGAATGGGTGCAAGGTGCCATGCGCATCCGCAAGCCGGACTGGCCGGAACTCGAATATGCGCAGCAGATGATGGCCTGGATGCTGTTCATCGACCAGCCGCAGACCATCGCCCAGCTCGGCCTGGGCGCCGCTACCCTCACCAAGTATTGCTACCGCCAGTTTCCCGAAGCGGGCGTCACCGCGGTCGAACTGAATCCGGCGGTGATCGCCATCTGCAACGCGATGTTCAAGCTGCCGCCCGAGGACGAGCGCCTGCAGGTGCTGGAAATGGACGCGATGGACTTCGTGCTGGACGAAGCCAACCACGGCGCCTTCGATGTGCTGCAATGCGACCTGTACGACGCCACCGCGCGCGGCCCGGTGCTCGATACGCCCGAGTTCTACCAGGCCTGCAATGCCTGCCTGGGCGAGCACGGCATCATGACCGTCAACCTGTTCGGCGACCACCCCAGCTTCAACAAGAACATCAAGGCCATGCGCTTTGCCTTCGATCACGTGATCTGCCTGCCCGAAGTCCACGATGGCAACGTGGTCGCCCTGTGCTTCCGCACCCGGCCTGAGCTCGACCCGGCGCGCCTGGCCGCGCGCGCGGCCGAGATCGTCGCGGCGACCAAGCTGCCGGCCAAGTCCTGGGTCAAAGGCATGCTGGCGGCCTGACCTCATCCACAGCGAGCGTTTTCATGCCTACCGCCGCCTCTTCTTCTCCCGCCTCGGCCTCGACCACCCCATCGAAACCGAAGGCGCTCGACCTGCAGACCATTTTCTCCTGGTTGCTGGCCGACGGCATCGTCGAAAAGTCGACGGTCAAGCCGCATTATGCCCAGGCCCAGGGCATCCTGAAGAGCGCGGCCGGGTCCATGCATCCGCTTACCGCCATTGCCCAGTGCAAGATCGTCTCAGCCAAGCCGCCGCACCGGCTCCTGACGCTGGACGTGCTCGGCGACTGGTGCGCCGGCAAGGTCGGCCTGCCCTTCCTGCGCATCGACCCGCTCAGGATCGACTTCACCAAGGTCGCCGACGTGATGTCGGCCACCTACGCGGCGCGCTTCAACATCCTGCCGGTGGAACTGAAAGGCGACGCGCTGGTCGTGGCCACCGCCGACCCCTTCCACACGGAGTGGCAGGACGAAATCGCGCGCATCTCGCGCCGCCGCATCGAACTGGTGATCGCCAACCCGCTCGACATCGCCCAGTACATCGCGCAATTCTTCAGCCTGGCGAAGTCGATCCGCGACGCCAACAAATCCAGCGGCCAGGACCTGGCGCTGCGCAACAACTTCGAGCAACTGGTCGAACTGGGCAAGCTGAACAAGCAGGTCGACGCCAACGACCAGCACATCGTCAACATCGTCGACTGGCTGTGGAGCTACGCCTTCGACCAGCGTGCCTCGGACATCCACCTGGAACCGAAGCGCGACGCCGGCGTCATCCGTTTCCGCATCGACGGCGTGCTGCACCAGGTGTACCAGGTGCCGGCGGTGGTGATGATCGCCATGACCGCGCGCATCAAGCTGCTCGGGCGCATGGACGTGATCGAAAAACGCAGGCCGCAGGACGGCCGCATCAAGACACGCACCAACGCCGGCCAGGAAGTCGAGCTGCGCCTGTCGACGCTGCCGACCGCCTTCGGCGAAAAGCTGGTGATGCGCATCTTCGACCCGGAAGTGGTGGTCAAGACGTTGCCGGAACTCGGCTTCCCGCCCGACGATGCCCAGCGCTGGGATGCGCTTACTAAACGTCCCCACGGCATCATCCTGGTGACAGGACCCACCGGCTCTGGCAAGACCACCACGCTGTACACCACCCTGAAGGCGCTCGCCACCAGCGAAGTCAACGTCTGCACGGTCGAAGACCCGATCGAGATGGTGGAAGCGGCGTTCAACCAGATGCAGGTGCAGCCGGGCATCGACCTGTCTTTCGCCGACGGCGTGCGCGCCCTGATGCGCCAGGACCCGGACATCATCATGGTCGGCGAGATCCGCGACCTGGAAACGGCCGAGATGGCGATCCAGGCCGCGCTGACCGGCCACCTGGTGCTGTCGACCCTGCACACCAACGACGCCGCATCGAGCGTGATGCGCCTGCTGGAACTGGGCGTGCCCTACTACCTGCTGGAAACGACCCTGATCGGCATCATGGCCCAGCGCCTGGTGCGCACGCTGTGCACGCATTGCAAGTCGCCCGACGGCGAGATCAGCGACGAGGTCTGGCACAGCGTCGGCGGCGCCTGGCAGATCCCGAAGCCGGCCACCGTCTACCGTCCGGTCGGCTGCCCCGAATGCCGCCAGACGGGTTACCGCGGCCGCACCGGCCTGTACGAACTGGTGAGCGTGACCGACGCCTTCGCCCGCCAGATCCAGGCACAGACCGACCTGGCCGCGCTGCGCCGGCAAAGCACGCTCGACGGCACCAAGCCGCTGCGCATCGCCGGCGCCTTCAAGGTGATCGAAGGCGTGACCACGGCCGAGGAAGTGCTGAAGGCAACGGTAGCACATTGAGTGCTACCGTTGAGTAGCACATTGAGTGCTGCCGTTGAGTAGCACATTGAGTGCCGCCGTTGAGTAGCACATTGAGTGCCGCCGTTGAGTAGCACATTGAGTGCCGCCGTTGAGTAGCACATTGAGTGCCGCCGTTGAGTAGCACATTGAGTGCTGCCGTGGAGTCGCGCACCGGGCGGCTGTGCGGTCGCACGCGTTGGCATCGCATCACTGTTCGCGTACCTCTGGCGCAAATCAAAATGTGCAGCTATAATGCATGCCTTCTTCGGGTCGTTAGCTCAGCTGGTAGAGCAGCGGACTTTTAATCCGTTGGTCGCAGGTTCGAATCCCGCACGGCCTACCAAAGAATTCAGTAGTGGCAAATGAAGGCGTTACGAGTGATCGTGACGCCTTTTTTGTATCTGCGACACTCCCTTCTTCTACCTACTGTGGCGTGCTTGTAACGTCCAGCAGCCCGTCTGCTACCGCCGCGTGACACGCCATGTATGCCAGCGCCAAGTGCGCGTACCGTCGCACCATCGCGGCCGACTTCCAGCCGCCCCTCTTCTGCAGGTCGTACAACGGCGTTACGTTCTGAATCAGCCAAGCATGAAAGATCTGAACTCACTGTGTGAACGCAATCAGCTCCATCTTCAGCCCTCGCATCCCATCCGGCGCATAGATCGCGATCGCCTGCGCTTTCAGTGCGTTCTCGTAGAGTCCGTTCCTGGTCGACAGCAGGAAGTAATAGGTGTCCGGACGAACCGGCACCGCCGTCGGCACCTGCGGCATGTGCGTCAGCGTGATGCCGGGAAGCGCCGACACCACGATCCGTTCGATGTCGTCGGGTGAGCCGATCTTGAACCGGACCGGCACCGCCGCCACCAGCTCGAGCGCCGCCATGTCGGCGCTGACGGCAAGGCAGAGCTGCGTTTCCTGAGTCAGTTTCGACGCATCGAGGACGCCCCGGTAATGGGTGCGGCGATTGTCCTCTGCGATGAGCGCAATGGTGAAGTACTTGGCCGAGATGACGGTATCGACCAGCTCGCGGATCACGGCATCGAGCTGTGCAAACGTGACGCCCGGGTCGGCGTGCTCATAGGCGGGCAGGTCCGGCGTTTTGTACCTGTCCGAGAACGTCATCAAGCCACCCGCCAGTGCAAGCAGCTTCTCGTACAGGTCCTCGGGATGCTGCACCCGGGAACGCGCACAGTGCTGCAGGGACGCGTTCGCCGTGCTGATGATGTTCAGCATCCACCACGACGTGATATCGCCGGCATGCACCTCGAAGGTGGACGCGTTCGTCTTCCGGTGCGAGTTATGGAGCGACACGATCTTGGCCGACAGCGCGCTCATCAGGCCCTCGAGCAGTTGCTGGAGCGGACGGGCAGCACTGATCGCCACGCACGGCGGGATGAAGGTCGGATCGGCCTCGAAGCCACCGCGCGGGTCGCGATGGATGCGCAGCACGGGAAAGCTGACATGGCCATCGCGCGGCGCGGCGTGGGTCATCAGGCGGAGCCGCTTCTTCAGGAACGGGACGTCGACCGGGAGCGCATCGCTGAACAGGTCGGACGTTTCCGCTTCCGCCAGCGCATAGCGGCCGCCCTCCTCCGCATTGGCGCCATGCGGCCTGATGGCCGGGAGTGCGGCGTAAAACGTGAAGGTGTTGATTTCCTGCGGCAGCTGGGTCAGGTCGACCGGAAGCGGCAACAGGTCCGTTGCCGGCGCGTCGTACACCGCTCCATCCTGGAAGATCAGCGACATCGCCTGCGTCTCGAGCATGTTATGGCTGAGTGCTTCCATGTTCCATTGCAGCGAGCGTGCACCCCAGAAGTTGGGGTTCAAAGCCGACACCATGCGAAGCAGCCTCGTTTCGTGGTACAGGTCCTGCCTCTGGAAATGCTGGGGTCCCAGCGTCAGTCCTTCAGACCACAAGATTTTCGCGCCCATGCTCATTGCCTCTCCTTGATCCAGATTCGCATTGTTCAGATTTCACAAAGCATGGCCGGCATTGCGCAAAAAATTGTTGATCAGGCGCATCAATCCTAAATTTCTTCTTCTAAATAAATCTGTTGATAGGACGCAACTTTAGTACTTACAGGAAGGCAATAATGACACTTCTTCTGCTCACGATGGTTTAAGGGGAAACAGCATGCAGAGTTTCGTGCCAGGCTTGTTCGACCGTTTGGATGCCGATGACGATGTGCCGCAAAGCCAATTCCGTACATCTCCTCGCAAGCTTGACGAATGGCGGGAGAGCATCACCCGCGACCTCGAAGCACTGCTCAACACGCGATCCGCCCTGCTTCCCGATGCACTGGCCGGCCTCCCCGAGGTGAGCGCTTCCATCGTGAACTACGGCCTGATCGATTTCGCCGGCATGTGCATGACGAGCGACACGGACCAGAAAAGGATCTGCACCGCGGTCCAGAAGGCGATCGAACGGCACGAACCCAGGCTGCACAGGGTAACGGCGACGCTGCAGCCCAGGAAAGGCGCGATCAACCGGGTCGACTTCGTGATCACCGCCGAATTGAAGAACGCGCCGGTGGCAGAACCGATGCAGTTCAACGCCGTGTTCCAGCCCTCGCTCCAGCGCTATTCGGTGCAGAGCGTACGCAGCGCTCATTAGGCACAATCGAGGCACAATCACCATGGATGAACTGTTTGCGCAGTACGAACGCGAGCTCGTCACCATGCGGCAGCTTTGCCGCGAATATGCCGAGCGCTATCCGAAGGTCGCGGCCAAGCTGCAGATTGGCGACGAGGCTTGCGACGACCCGCATGTCGAGCGCCTGATCCAGTCCGTTGCCCTGCTGTGCGCCAGGGTGTCGAAGCGGCTGGACGACGCGTACCCGCAATTCACGGAGGCGCTGCTCAACCTCCTGTTCCCGCACTACCTGCGGCCGTTTCCCTCATGCGCGATCGTGCGCTTTCTTCCTGCCGCCCGCGGCGCCGGCGGCAGTGCGGGCACCGTCCAACGAGGAACCTTGCTGGAATCGGCGCCGGTGCGCGGCGTGAACTGCAAGTTCCAGACCGCATACGATGTCAGGCCGTCTCCGGTCACTATTACCTCTGCCCGCTTCGACGAAGTCATCCGCGCGCCGTCTTCGGCCAGGCTGGCGCCGGGCGTGACGGCATCGATCGGCATCGAGTTCGAATCCACCGCCCCGCTGATGACGCCGGCCCGGTTCAGGTTGTATCTCGACGGCGATGCTTCGTTCAGCGCGGCGCTGCGCGATGCGCTGTTCATGCGCACGGCAGCGGCATACGTCGAGGTCGGCGAGGATGGCGCATGGCAGCCGCTCGCCGCGATACCCGTGGCAGCAGCCGGTTTGGCCGATGACGACGCCCTGATCCCGTTCGACGCCCGCTCGCACCGCGCCTACCGGATCCTTGCGGAGTACTTTGCTTTTCCAGAGAAGTTCAACTTCGTCGACATCGACCTGGCCGCACTCTGCGCGCGCCTGCCTGCGGATTGCACCCGCTTCACGCTGCACCTTGGCCTGGCAGGCGTATCGCCAGGCTCGGACCAGGCAAGGATGCTCGCCGGCCTGTCGGCACGAAGCCTGCTCCCTGGCTGCACGCCGGTCGTCAATCTGTTCAGGCAGCCGGGCGTACCGATCGACTACAACCAGCAGACGGCCGAGTATTCGGTGCTGGCGCATCCGGCCCATGCGTCGGCCTACGAAGTCTATTCGGTCGACCGCGTCCACATGGTGCGGCAGCAGGGCAAGGACATCGTGCCCGTCGAATTCCGTCCCTTCTATGCGCTCCGACACGGCGAGAGCGATGCGCGCAAGGGGCGCTACTGGATACTGCGCCATGACGACACGTTGGCTGCTACCAGTCCGGGGCACGAAAAAGTCATCTCGCTCGTCGATGCCGATAGTGGGCCGCTCACGGTCGAAAGAGCAACGCTCTCGATCGACCTCACCTGCACTAACCGGGACCTGCCCTGCCTGTTGAAAACCGGCTCGGCCGGCGGCGACCTGTCCATACCAGGCGCCACCGGAGGTACTGCAATCCGCTTTCTGCGCCGACCCACGCGCCCCCATCGCCCGGCAAGCGGCCGGGGCGCCCACTGGCGCCTCATCTCGCACCTGACGCTCAACCATCACTCGCTTGCCACGGAAGGCGCGGACGGCTTGCGCGAGATGCTGGCCCTGTACGACTTTACGGGATCGGCGGTATCGCGGCGGCAGATCGCCGGCATTGTCGGGCTGGAACATGTGGAGGCCACCGCGTGGTTGCGGCACAAGCGCGGCTCGTCGCTGGCGCATGGGACGGAGGTACGTCTGACGATCGACGAAGAGGCTTTCGTCGGCGCCGGCCTGCACCTGTTCGTGCAAGTCATCGACCAGTTTTTTGCGCTGTACGTCCAGATGAACAGTTTTATCGAACTCGTGATCCTGTCACACCAGTCCGGAGAGGAGCTGTTCCGATGCAAACCGAGAAGCGGCAGCATGCCGCTGTCCTGACCGAGCACCTGTGCGCGGCACCGTACCGGTACCGGTTCGCACAACTACTGAACCTGCTGGTGCGGATACTGCGCCAACAGGGCATCCCGTATCCTCAGGCGTTCAGCCGGGTGCTGCGCTTCCGTAACAGCGTGTCGCTGGCTTTCCCGGCCAGCGAGATCGAAGGCATGCAGGTCGAGGCCACCGATGATGACGGCATGCCGCGCATCCACATCACGCCAAGCTTCATCGGCCTGCTCGGCGCCAGCGGCACCCTGCCCCTGCATGATACCGAGCGTGCGGCCGCCAGGGCGAACCTGGGCGCGGACGAGAGCTGGAAGCCATTCGTCGACCTGTTTTCCAATCGGGTCATTGGCCTGTTCTACGAGGCCTGGGGAAAGTACCGCGTCGAGCACGGCCTGGACACGCGAGGCCAGGACGATTTGCTGCCGCTTCTGAGCGCGCTGGGTGGTCTGCGGCCAGCCAGCTTCGGGCCAACCAGGCCCTACGCGTCCGTTCCGACGGAAGTTGCCGGCTACTATGCCGGACTGCTCAGGACGCGTCCAATCGCCGCCTCTACGGTGGAGCGCGTGCTGGGCGAGTATTTCGGCGTGCCTGTCCGTGTCGAGGAGTTCGTCGGCGCCTGGGACCCGATACCGGAGAAGATGCGCAGCACACTGGGCGTCACCAAGCCTACCCTCGGCTTCGGTGCCGCCCTGGGCGTGCGCGCGTGGCGCAACGACTTGCGGGTCCGCCTGCGTATCGGCCCCCTGGATGAAGAGGCGGCGAAATCGTTTTTGCCGAATGGCTGGTCTCAGGCCGCGTTGAGGGAGATGGTCAGCCTGTTCGCGGTGCCTTCGATGCAGTACGAAGTCATGCTTTTACTGGACACGCCGTGTCTCAAGCCCTTGACCCTGGCGACCAGAGGGCCGGATCGACGGCGCCTCGGCTTGAACTCCTTCCTGACCGTCAGTGCCGGGAAGGCGAGCCGGCCCGATATACGCTCTGTCCTTCGGTTGACGGCAGCGAAGGGCCCGACAGGTCAACGGGATCGCACCTCACAGGCGCCGGCAGTCCGGCGGTAACCAATTCGCCTACGAAGCAACCGTGCGCACAGATGTCCCTTCGCCGTGTCGAGAACCGGTTGAGCCATTCACTCAGGGGGCTCTCATCTTCTCATCACATTCAGTTTCGTCCAACAGAGCCGCCTGGCCACCAAAGCAGTCGTGGCACTGGTTGATGAAAATGAGCTCGAGCGCCCATTTGTATCTACCGCCATGGCGGCTCGATGGCGGCGTGGAAAAAGCGGAACACGCCGTCAGTTCATATTGCGATCAATCAAGCTGAGCAAAATTAGCATATCCAAAGAAAGGTGTTCGTCTGGTCACTACTCGTCAAGGCAACAGCAGAGCCCGGCTTTTGCTTATTATCAAGGCCATTTGAAACCGCTTGGTTACCTTAGCCGATGGAAATTTAATAGCTTTTACCATCGGAGGCAATATATGGACGGAAGCCAAGCGATCGCGGCGGGCGCTGCGCTGTCGGCGTTCAGTCTCGATGCGCAGCACGATCGCCTGATGCGCCTGGAATTCCCCCTCAGCGACGGACCGGATCGCATCCTCCTGCCGAACCGACTCAAGGCGCACGAGGAAGTCTCGCGGTGCTTCCGCTTCGAGGTCGAACTCCTGTCGGACGACGCCCGTATTCCCCTGAAGGCGATGATGGCGAGGATGGTCACGATCTCCGTCGTACGTGAAGACGGCTCGCTGCGCTACTTCAACGGCTACGTCACCGAATTCCGCTTTCTGCGCGCCGATGGCGGCTTCGCGTTCTACCACATGGTCCTCGAACCCTGGCTGGCCTTCGCCAGACTGCGCAAGGACAACCGGTCGTTCCTCGGCAAGAGCGTCATCGAAATCACCGAGCTCACCTTTGCCCAGTATCGCCAGGCCGACTGGAACCCGGTCATTGTCGGCGAGTATCCGCGCCTGACCTGCGCGAACCAGTACGACGAGACCGACTACAACCACCTGCACCGCCGCTGGGAAGAGCTTGGGCTGCACTATTACTACGAGCATCGGGTGGACGGGCACACGCTTTTTCTCGGCGACCGCAGCACGCTCGCCCAGCCGATCGATCCGACCGGGATCGACGACGCCGGCGAAATCCCGTTCCGCGACAAGGCCGGTTCGCTCGAAGACGATGGCATCCGCGAATGGAGTCCCATGCGTCGCCTTGGCTCCGGCCAGACGACGCTGGCCAGCTTCGATTACAAGAATCCGGTCGCGCAGCGCTCGACCGCCGAGTCCCTGAACAACCAGGGCGACGTCTTCCCCTACGAAATCTACGAAGACACGGGCGCGTACGGTTTCCGCACGCACGACGACGGCGAACGCCTTGCGCAGCAGCGCATGGGCGAGCGCGACGCGAACACGCAAACCTTCGAAGCGCGCGGCAACGACCGCACCGCCCAGCCGGGCCGGTGCTTCAAGCTTGCCGGCCACTTCAGCGCCGAGCTGCGCGTGCCCAAGCGCGGCGAGCCTGCCCAGGCCAGCATCCGCGACCGCGACTATCTGATTCTCTCGGTCGACCACGAAGCCAGCAATAACTACCACGCCGGACCGGGCGCGCCGTCGAACTACGAGAACACGTTCCGCTGCGTGCGCAAGGATATCCAATGGCGACCTGGACGCCATTACAACAGCCAGTCCTGCACCTATCACGGCATCCAGACGGCGATCGTGGTCGGGCCGGCCGGCGCCGAGATTCATACCGACGGCTACGGGCGGGTCAAGATCCAGTTCCCTTGGGACCGCCTGGGCAAGCATGACGAGAACAGCTCGCCCTGGGTGCGCGTGATGTCGCCTGGCGCCGGCGTCGAGTTCGGGCATGTTCGCCTGCCGCGGGTCGGCGAGGAAGTGGGCGTGGTCTTCGTCAACGGGAACATCGACCATCCGCTGATTCTGGGTGTGCTGTACAACTACACGCACATGCCGCCGTGGCAGTTGCCGGAGCAACAGGCCCTGAGCGGTCTGCGCAGCCGCGAGCTCCAGGCGGGCGAAACGAGTGGGCGTGGCAATCACCTGGTGCTGGACGATACCCCAGGGAAGATCCAGGCGCAGCTGAAGAGCGATCATCAGTGCAGCCAGCTGTCGCTCGGGCATATCTCCCGCATCGAAGATCACCAAGGCCGCCAGGACGAACGAGGTGAAGGCTGGGAAATCGCTACCGATGCTTGGGGCGTCGCGCGGGCCGGACAAGGCATGCTGATCACCACCGAGGCACGCCCCAACGCGAGCTCCTATGTTAAGGACATGGGCGAGAGCATTCAACGTCTCGTCTCCGCTCAAGAAAGACAAAAGAACCATGCGGACGTAGCGGAGAAAAACCGAGCGCAGGAAAGCGGCCAACAATCACACGTAGCGGCATCGGTCAAGGCACAAAACGACGCGGTTCGGGGTAAAGGTGGTAGTTCCGCAAAATGCGGCTTTCCGGAACTCTCCGAACCCCATTTGATACTGGCGAGCGCTGCTGGAATTGCTACTACTACGGCGCAGTCTACCCACATCGCTAGCGAAGGGGATACCGCGATCACAACCGGGAAAAGCGTCGCGATTGCAGCCGGTGACAGCTTCTTCGCGAGTGCCGTCACGACGCTACGCCTATTCGTTCAAAGAGCTGGCATGAAGCTGATTGCTGTAGCAGGCGATATCGACGTGCAGACCCTGTCCGACAGTATCAATTTGCTCGCGAAATTGAACATTACACAGACGGGGAATCGAATTGTTATCAATGCCAAGGAAGACATTGTCATCAATGGCGGTGGCAGCTACGTCAAATTCAGTAAGGCAGGGATTGAACACGGTACAACCGGCACATTTGTGGCCCATGCCGCGTCCCATAGCTTCATCGATCCAAAGAGCCTTGCGCTTGCCTCAAACGAAATGGAAAAGGGTCACTTCGATCAGACCCCGGTCCTGCGCGATTTCGATGGGCCGTTAGCAAATCGCAAGTTCGAGCTGACGCGCGAAGATGGAACGATCATCAGGGGTCTCACCGATGCCGAGGGCCGTCTGCCTATACAAAAAGGCATAGATATGGCAACTGCCAAATTAAGAATATTGAGTGAATAAAATGGACGAAGAAACTCATAATGTTAAAACGATGACACAAAGCGTAGGAGGCGTGATGGAAGGGGAATTCCATCTCACGCCAGTGGATACCGAACAACGGGAAACGGTTTTCATAGCGCCTCCCAACAGAGTCATCCCTGTCATATTCTTGCCGGGTGTCATGGGAAGCAATCTGCGCATGAGTAGGGCAAGAAAAGCAGACCTCCAGAGTAAAGACGATATCGCCTGGCGACCAGATAATTTAGGCGCCTCTACGTTGCTTACCAATGTACGAAAAACAGCCTATTTAAGCCCTCGGGAACGTCAGATGAAGCTCGACCCTGACGAAACTGAAGTGGACTATTACCGGTATACCGAAGACCAGGGCAGGTTTGACCCAAGCGGGACGCTCAGTCGGCAATCCGATACTCGACACAGCAATGTACCGGACATACTTCGAGATGTTGGTTTGCTGACGAGCGACCATGCCAGCATAGGATTGGATTTTTCAAAAAAACACCCGAATGCGGCGACAGCAGCACAAAAAGCCCGTTGGCGCGGCTGGAGTGAAATTTCGTTCGGCGACTACAGCCGGGCATTATCTACTCTTGAAGGCAGGCTGAACCGTATTATTAGCTCATCGTATGGACAGTACAGAGATAAGACAGGCCACAATCCGCTGGATGTCTCTTGGATCTCAAATTCAAGTAACAACAGCCAGCTCGTATTTGTGACAGGCGCTTCGCCGAAACAATGGGGAGCGCCCAACGCGGCCGTGCTTGAAGAGAAAGACGTTTTGCGTGTCGCCAATTGTCTATATCCGGTCCATGCAATGGGATATAACTGGTTACAAAGCAACGCTGTGTCCGCCAAAAAGACAGCAGCCCGTATCAGGAATCTCATCAAGACATACCGAACACATGGCCACAAGTGCGACAAAGTGATTCTAGTTACCCATTCAATGGGTGGTATTCTGGCACGCGCTCTAATTCATCCTGAAATGGGAAACTTGAATGATTGCGTTCTAGGCATCTATCACAGCGTACAACCAGTTTACGGTTCTGCAACAGCTTACAAACGCGTCCGTAGCGGAGTAGACGGCCATTCTGCTGCTGCAGCCATCATCGGAAACACAGGGCAGGACGTTACTGCGGTATTTGCCAATGCACCCGGCCCTCTTGAACTTCTACCAACGCCAGAATATGGCCATAACTGGTTGAAAGTCCAAGACCGCAATGGGAAAACCCTGGCGCAGTGGCCGACAAACGCAGGCATGTCGCCAACCCTCTGCAACGCAACCAAGGCGGTGGGAGTAAGCGGAGCACCGGTGAACGATATTTACACCCAAGCGCCTGAAAGCTGGTGGCGCTTGATCAATCCTGAGTGGATAAACCCGGCAGGGAAGACATTCGACGATTCCTCAGATAAAAATTTAGTCAATGACAGAATTGGCGATGCTCAGGCATTTCACGCTAAAATCAAAAATACGTTTCACGCCCATACGTATGCCAGTTACGCAGCCGATGTTACAAATCCGACACATGGTAACGTGATTTACAAAATCGAAGCTTTATCCCATGAAGATATTAACATCAACACGGCAATTGCAGCTGCAAAAGAATCACCACTGCTATGGAGACTGGTAGGCGAGGACGGGAAAGGCGATCTGATAGTTTCGTTAAAAGACCACCGCAAGTTTAAATTAAAACTCCTGCCACCCCAGGATGCGGGAGACGGTACTGTCCCTTCCGATTACTCGGCAGCAAAAGTGAAAGCGGCTGCGCACTTTGTCCAAATCGGATATGACCATCAAGGTAGCTACAAAGCGGATGCTGTCAATGTCTCCATGCTATATGCGATGATAAAGATTGCCAATACTGCCGAGGGGTGGAAAACCTGATACGCATATGACGTACTCTTTCGCCAAGACCTGGTTTAGCAATCCAAACAGGATCAGGACATCGCTGCCCAAACAGCTTTCTTATATATCAAAATGCCCAGTCCCACTTCAAAATCAGTATTAAAAAAACGACTTATTTTTACGGCCTTAGCTGGTGTCATTGCCGCTGCAGGCCTTTATCTCTATCCTCATCATCAGGCCTATTCTTACGAGGACACCGGCGTGCCAACTCAAACCGAAATATCTCCGCGATTGAAAAAGATGTTTGCAAGAACAAAAGCTGTCTGTTTCGGCCGGTATGTGCTTGACGTTCCTGAAGAAGCGCAGTTCATCTTAGGTTATCAAGAAATGCCAGCAAAAATCATTACGCATGAGAATGCGATTGGAAAAGAAAATGATCTGGCAGATGCATTTCGCAAAGATAAACTTCTTAATCGACCCGATGCAGAATTCACTTCCATCGTAGCCGGACCAGTTCCGAACAGCTTGTTGCTGCGTTATTTTGGAAGTCCTTATTTAAAGTCGGTTGGTGGCGAAGGGATTAGGATTTTTGTCCCGGCAGGCAACCATGTCTTCGAGTTCGGCTGGGGATCTGGAGATGAAGAGAGTGCCGATCAGATCATAGGTAAATCGGCCGACATCGCGCGCAACCTGCGTGCCCGTGATAATACGGAAGTGCCGAAAGGCCCGGGCGTTTGCATCGACTTGGGTTTCATTGCAGAAACCACCGGAAAATTCCAGGAGATATTCTCGGCTGGAGTGCATTTTCCGAGCCTGCCTGATGTAAGTTTCTCCGTGATGTCAAATAAAAATGCTAGCACAGATGGGCCCAATGGCGTGGGCATCATCGCGCGTCATGAAGCGGCCATGCGGGATCAAGGCGTTGTTTTCCCTAGCGATACCGAACTGGCACGTTTGCGCATCGGCAAGCATATCGTTAATGGTTGGAATGGCGAAGAAGTCTTGTTGCGGCATAATGGAAAAGATGGCGTAATGATCCATGAGTTCATGTGGGAGGTTGTCGGAAAGACTGGTGATTTGCGTCATCCTGCAAGTGTCGATATCAATCTCGATACCGGTGTATCTGCAAACACAAAATACGCGACAAAAGGTTCACTGACCGATGATGAAGCCGTCGCTCTCTGGGACAAACTTCTTTCCAGCCTACGTTTCCGGGATTGATAGGCAATGCTTCCGGAATTGAGCCTGGCGCCTGATCGAAACGATTAAACCGGTCCAGAGAGAGTACGATACATGTCAATGAAAATTATTGTTGTGGGCGATGCTACCGATCACGGCGGCAAGGTAATCAGTGGCTCGCCACTGCATGATGTGGACGGGAAACCCATCGCGCGACTTGGCGACCAGGTGGAGTGCCCGCAGCATTACCCGGGCGGCAAACCACACGGGGTCAACAAGATCATCACCGCCCACGCCAGTGTGACCGTGGGCGGTATTGCGGTAGCCGTCGAAGGCTGTGCCACTGAATGTGGGTGCAAGTTGATCGGCATGCATCGGGCTAGCGTGGGCTAAGCAGGCTCAATCACTGTCCTGTCAGCTCACCATGTAACTTACTTGTGACGTGACGCCTGATAAGTTACCGTTCCTCCCCTTTGCAAAGCATTCCAGTAACACCGCAAACAAAACGCCAGGCCCTTGCCTGGCGTTTTCGCTTTTCGCCTCTCCCCTTCCGTCGTACTGGCGACCTGACTCGACTGCAATTGGTTTAAGTCAAAAACTGGTTTCCATCAGGAACTTACATTGGATCGGTCCGGCAATGTCCGGCGAGCACTCCCCAATGCGCCAGCCTGCTAGCATCGTCGCCCGCCGACCCAACGTGCAGCGCGTCCCACCCGCATCCACAAGGAGGTCAAGCTGAACAAGGTCCCGCCCCTGCGTCACGTCGCGTGCCTGATCCTGGCCGGCGCCGGCACCCATGGCGGTGCCCTGGCCCAGGAGCGCCCCGACCTGACCACCATGCCAATCGAGCAACTGCTCAACCTTGAGGTGAGCACGGCTTCCAAGATTCCCCAGAAGATCAGCGAGGCGCCCAGTGCGGTGTCGGTGATCACGTCCGAGGACATCCGCCGCCATGGCTACCGCACGCTGGCCGACCTGCTGCAAAGCGTGCGCGGCATCCATGTGAGCTACGACCGCAACTACAGTTACGTCGGCACGCGCGCCTCGGGCCAGCCCGGCGACCTGAACACGCGGGTGCTGGTGCTGATCGACGGGCGCCGCCAGAACGACATCGTCTACGACCAGGGCGCGGTCGGCACCGAATTCCCGGTGGACGTGAGCCTGATCGAGCGGGTCGAGTTCGTGCCGGGGCCGGGCGCGGCGATCTACGGCAGCAGCGCCTTCTTCGGCGTGATCAACGTGATCACCAAGAATGGCGCGGCCTATCGCGGCACCGAAGTGACCGCCGGCGCAGCCGACCATGGCGCCAGGCAGGCCAGCGCCACCTTCGGCACGCGCGGCGCGAACGGCCTGGACCTGCTGCTCGGCAGCTCCTGGTACGACACCAAGGGGAGCGACCTGTACTTTCCCGAATTCGACGACGGCATCGGCAGCCGCGGCGTTGCAAACGGCCTGGACTACGACCGCTACCGGCGCCTGTTCGCCAAGCTGTCGTTCGGCGGCCTGACCGCCGACGCCTACCTCGGCCGGCGCACCAAGGGGGTGCCGACCGCTTCCTACGGCCAGCAGTTCGGCGATCCGCGCAGCCGCACGCTCGACGAGTACGCGGGCGCCGGCCTGTCCTTGCGCCGCGACCTGTCGGACACGCTGGAACTGTACGCCGGCCTGCACTTGTCCCGATACCGCTATACCGGCATCTATATCTACGCACCCGACAGCGCCTCGGCCAACGCCGACCTGTCCACCAGCCGCACCATGGGCGCCGAGCTGCGCGTGCTGAGCACGGCCCTGCGCGGCCACCGGATCATCGCCGGCGCCGAGCACCTGCGCGACACCGAGCGCAGCATGCGCAACCTCGACCTCGACCCGCCCACGATCTGGCTCGACGACGACCATCCCAAGCGGCGCTCCGCCATCTATCTGCAAGATGAAATGCGCCTGGGCGAGCGTTTCATCCTGAATACCGGACTGCGACACGACGCCGATTCCGAAGGCGGCAGCACCACCAATCCGCGCGTGGCCCTGCTCTACAAGGCGACGCCCCAGATGACGTACAAGGCCCTGTACGGAACGGCCTACCGTTCCGCCAACTCGTACGAGCGCTATTACGCAAGCAATGTCGACTACAAGCTCAACCCGAACCTGCGGTCGGAACACATCAAGACCTATGAGCTGATCGCCGACTACTTCCCGACCGACCGTTTCCGCGCCGGCGCCTCGCTGTTCGAATATCGCTTCCGCGACCTGCTGGCGCTGGCCACCGACCCGGCCGACGAGCGGCTGTACTTCTCCAATATCGATGCCGCGCGCTCGACCGGGCTCGAGCTGAAAGCCGAATGGGTACGCGAGGATGGCGCCTCGCTCAAGAGCAGCGCCAGCTTCCAGCAGGCGCGCAACGGCGCCACCGGCGACTGGCTCGGCAACTCGCCGCGCCGGCTGTTCAAGCTGGCCTATGCGACGCCGCTGTCGGCCAGCGGCATGGGCGGCGCCGTCGAGTACCGCTTCACCGGACGGCGCCTGAATGCATTCGGCGGCCAACTCGGCGGCTTCGGCATCGTCAACCTGACCCTGCTCGGCCAGCCGTTCGGCAAGTGGCTCGAACTGTCCGCCAGCCTGGACAACCTGCTCGGCAAGCACTACGCCGATGCGTCGAGCGAGGAACACTTCGACAACGCCACGCCGCCGCGCCGCCTCCGGGGCATCGGGCAGGACGGCCGCACTTGGCGCTTCCAGGCCACGCTGCGCTTCTGACGATGGCCCGGTTTCGTCCGATCCAACTGCTGAAGGGGGCCGTCGCGATGGCGCTGGCGCTGTCGTCGCCTGCCCATGCCGGGGAGGCGGCAGCCGAGTATGCGGCCAAGGCGGCCTTCATCTACAACATCGCGCTGTTCAGCAGTTTCCCGAACACGGGCAGCGTGGTCCGCCTGTGCGTGCTCGGGCGTGACCCGTTCGGCAGCGTACTCGGCGCGCTCGAAGGCAAGGCGCTGGGCCAGGCAAGGATCGCGCTGGCCTATCCGCGTTCGGGAAGCGACGCGGCGCGGCAGTGCCAGATCGTGTTCATCAGCGAATCGGAAACCGGCAACCTGGGCCCGTTGGCCGAGGCCTGCCGCGAATCCGGCGTGCTGACGATCGCGGACATCAAGGGCGCCGCCCGCAAGGGCGTGATGCTCGAACTGACGATCGAGGACAAGCGCATCACCTTCGAATTCAACGGCGCCGCGGCGCATGCCGCCAACATCGTCTTGAGCTCGAAAGTATTGCGGCTGGCCCGCGCGGTACATTGAACAGGCAGGTGACAATCATGGAACGTCTCGTGGAATGGATCAACCGGCAGGCGCTGAGCACCAAGCTCACATGGGCCAACCTCGTCACCAGCGGCAGCGCCATCCTGACGGCGATGCTGTTCCTGATCGGGATCCAGATTTACTTCTTCACCTCGGCATCGATCCATCAGACCCAGGCCCAGGCCATGATGGCCAGCGAAAACCTGTCGGCGGCGATGGTGTTCGGCGACCGCGAGGCGGCCAGCGACATCCTGGCGGCGCTGCGCCTGTCGACGGACGTGCAGTCGGCGGTCGTGTACGACAAGCGGCGCGCGCCCTTCGCCAGCTTCGTGCGCAGCCCGGCCCCGGTGCCGCCCGCGCCGGCCAATGGCAACGGCTACGTGCTGACCTGGCGCGAGATCCTGGTCAGCAAACCGGTCCGGATGCGCGACGACCAGCTGGGCACGGTCGTGGTGCGCAGCTGCCTGGCCGGCATGTACCGCCAGATGGCGCTGTACCTGGCGCTGACGATTCCGCTGATGCTGGCGATGCTGGCGCTGGCCCACTTCGCCCTGTCGCGCCTGCAGCACTTCATCACCGATCCGATCCTCGCCCTGTCCCGGACCAGCGAACAAATCTCGCGCCTGGGCGATTATTCGATCCGGGCCAAGGTCGGCGCCTCGGCCGACATCGGCATGCTGTCGCGCGCCTTCAACAGCATGCTGGACCGGATCGAAAAGCGCGAAAGCGAGCTGGAAGCGGAGATCGCCGAGCGCAAGCGCGTCGAAGCCAGGCTCGACCGGCTGGCCCACTACGACCCGGTCACCCAGCTCAACAACCGCCACTTCTTCAACGAGCGGCTCGAGGCCGTCATCAACCAGGCCCGGAAGTTCAAGAAGCGCACGGTGCTGATGTTTATCGACCTGGACAATTTCAAGACCGTCAACGACACCCTCGGCCACGACATCGGCGACGAGCTGTTGCGCCTGGTCTCGCGCCGCCTGTCGGAGACGCTGCGCTTCGGCGACGTGATCTCGCGCATCGGCGGCGACGAGTTCGCGATCATCCTCGAGAACGTGACCCAGGTCAGCGTGGCATCCATGGTGGCCGAAAAATGCCTGGCCACGCTGGGGGCGCCGATCCGCATCCAGGGCAACGACATCCACATCGGCGCCAGCATCGGCATCAGCCTTTACCCGGACGACGCCACCAACATGCACGAGCTGCTGAAGTACGCCGACACCGCGATGTACCACGCCAAGAACAACGGCAAGAACGCCTACCGCATGTTCACCTCCAGCATGCAGGAAGATGCGCGCAAGCGCTTCACCATCGACAACAACCTGCGCCGCGCACTCGAGCGCAACGAGTTCCTGCTGCATTACCAGCCCCAGGTCGAGCTGCACAGCGGCGCCATCTGCGGCGTCGAGGCGTTGATCCGCTGGACCCATCCCGAACTCGGCCTGATCAGCCCGACCGACTTCATCCCGGTGGCTGAAGACACCGGCTTGATCGTGCCGATCGGCGAGTGGGTGCTGCGCGAAGCCTGCCGCGAGCTGAAGCGCTGGCACGACGAAGGCCACCGGCTGCGCATGGCGGTCAACCTGTCGGGCCGCCAGCTGATGGAGGACAACCTGGTCGCGTCGGTACTGGGCATCCTGGTCGAGGCCGGCGTCAGCCCGCGCTGGATCGAGCTGGAGCTGACCGAGAGCATGCTGATGGACGCCTCGCCCGACATCATGCGGCGCCTGCACGCGCTCAGGCAAGCCGGCATCCAGCTGGCCATCGACGACTTCGGCACCGGCTATTCCTCGATGAGCTACCTGAAAACCTTCCCGGTCAATTCGCTGAAGATCGACCGCAGCTTCGTGCGCGACCTGCCGCAGAATGCCGAGGACGCGGCCATCACCAAGGCCATCATCGCCATGGCCAAGAGCCTCAAGATGGAGGTCGTGGCGGAAGGGATCGAGACCAGCGAGCAGAATGACTTCCTGCGCGCGCACGGCTGCGACAAGTCGCAGGGCTATTACTACAGCCGTCCGGTGCCGGCCGCGCAGATCGTCCCGCTGCTGCGCCGGCATGAACCGCAGCCGGGCGCCACCGAACCAGCCTGCAGCCTGGCCTGAGACCCGGCAGCCGGCTGTCGGCAGCCGGACCTGACGAAGCACGCGTGCGCTACCCAGAAAAAAGATCCTTGGCAATTTTCATAAACCGTATATAATGCCGGCCTTCTTCGGGTCGTTAGCTCAGCTGGTAGAGCAGCGGACTTTTAATCCGTTGGTCGCAGGTTCGAATCCCGCACGGCCTACCAAAGAATTCAGTAGTCGCAAATGAAAACGCCAGGCACCTGCCTGGCGTTTTTGTTTTTTTTCGCAAGGCATCCGGGGCGCGCATTACAAAACGGTCTGGATCCGGCGCGATACGGATCGATAGGAAATGAGACGCATCGCTTGCGCCATACGCATTTCCGTATCGTCAAGGCGCCAGCGCAATCACCTCATCGCCCGCCATCGGCGTGCAATCCGGTCCCAGTTGTTCCCAGCCGCGGTGCACGACGATGCGCGCCCTGTCATGGCACAGTTCGACCCGCTGGGTCTGCGGCGCGCGGCGGTGCACGAAGTCCTCGATCGACGCCGGCACGCTCACGCGCAGGGACAGCGCGTGGATATCGTCGACCGGGTGGTCATTGACGTGCACCAGCGGCACGAACTGTCCGGCAAACATCATCCAGTGCGACGGCACCCGCACCGGGCCGGCCGCGTAGCCCTGCTCGCGCAGCCAGGCTTGCGCGTGTTGGCGCGGCGTGTCCTGGCCGTCGATGCGGCCCCAGGCGCTGGCGATCAGTTCCGCCACCCACTGGTTGCAATTCTGATAGCGGGTGCCGAAGGCGTAGGCGTTGGCGCTGTACTGGCCGGCGAGCAGCGCCAGCGCCAGGCGTTTGTCGCGCGCGGCCTGTTCCAGCAGCGCGCTTTCCTGTTCGGGCAAAAACAGCAGGGCGATGTGGCCGCGCGTCGGGGCGTCGGCGCCGAGCGCGAAGCCGGCCATGCCCTGGTCGAACAGGCGCGGGCGCGATTCATCGCAGGCATAGTAGAGCTGGCGCACCGCCCATGGCCCCTTGGACGTTTCCTTCAGGGCGATGCCGGCATGCGAATACAGCAGGTTGAAGCGGCTCAGGTCGAGGCCGGCACGCGATACCAGGGCGACGCTGGTGCCCGCACGCTCGAGTTCCGCCTTGACCGCGCCCGCGAACTGCAGCACGCGGTTCTGGTCCTCGGCGGTGAGCTTGTCGGCGCGGTCGCAGAAGGTCGGGAGTCCGGCCCAGGCGCCCGCGCTCGCACACAAAGCAAGCGCGGCCAGCAACAGCCGCGCGAACATCAGATCGTGACCTGGCGCGAGCCCAGTTCGCGGTACCAGTCGTCCTGCAGCGCCAGGAAGAACGGGCGATGGGTGTCGGCGTGGGCGAATTCGTAGCCGTAGGTGCGCACGTTGACCTGCACCAGTTCGCCGCTGTTGACGCGGCGTTCGGCCAGGGCGCGGTCCGGCACGTCCAGGTAGAACGCCGGCGCATCGCCGCCCGCGGCAGCCTGCAGGGTCATGCGGGTACTGCCATCCTTGCCCGGCGTCTGGGCGACGTCGATCACGCGGTACTGGCCCTGGGCCACGCGCTTGTCGTTGTTCGAGCTGTTGCTGGAACCGCCGATCGAGTCCGAGATGCTGCCCGACGATGCCGAGCCGGCGCTGGACGCGGACGAGGCGACGCTGTCGGCACGGGCCGGCACGGCGCACGCGGCGACGAGGGTGGCGGCGCACATCGTGCGCGAAAGGAGGGTGAAGGTCATGCGAGTCTTTCGTTGTCGAGCAGAATGACTCTCATACTACTAGCCACGGCGGCGGCTGAGAAGACAGCCGTGGCTCAGCCAGCCACGCTTGAGCAAATATGCGACTCGAATTCATCCGCGGTGTTGTTTATGCGTCATGTCCGAGCACGACAGGCAAATTATGCCGAGCACACTTGACCATCCCGAGGGCTTGCCAGTATGACAAACATTTGCCTGTACCGGCAAACAATTGTTTCTTTCCTTCACGAAAGTACTTGGCCGAACGCCATCAGCCCGCTATAATTCTGCCCGTCGGGTCGTTAGCTCAGCTGGTAGAGCAGCGGACTTTTAATCCGTTGGTCGCAGGTTCGAATCCCGCACGGCCTACCACGAACAAGCAATACAACGAAAACGCCAGCCTTCGGGCTGGCGTTTTCGTTTTCCGGCACCCTTAGCAATATCAGTCCAGCCGCCCTGCCCTATCCAGGGCAATCAACAGGGCTGGCGAACCTCCCGCCACCAGCACCATCCAACGGATACCCGGTTCCGGCCCGTGTACGGCGCCCGCGCCGGCGAGCAGTTTTTCCCTGGTTTCCTTCGATAACGTGTTTCACGCACTGACTGGAGCGATCATGAAATTGCCGAGTATTGCCCTTGCCGCCACCGCCCTGCTGGCAGTGACCGCCAGCGCCGCCGACCTGCGCGCCACCGCTCAGCAGAGAATGGACCTGGAAGGCACCTACAAGCTGGAGAATGGCCAGCGCGCCCGCGTCTTCGAGCTCGACCAGCGGCTGTATGTCGAGCTCGGCCGCTACCGCAAGGAGCTGGTGCTGGTGGCGCCGGACCGCTTCGCGTCGCCCGACGGCGCGATCTCGCTACAGTTCCAGCCGGATGCGCCGGGCGAGCGGATCGTGCTCGGCTACCGGCGCGACGACCGGCAGGCGATGCCGGTGATGCTGGCGTCGGGCCAACGCCAGCGCCATGGCCGCGGCAGCGCCGACTGATCGCGCAAACACCGGACAAACAACGCCAGCCCGCGCGGCTGGCGTTTTGCTTCCCGGCCCCTGCCGCTTCCCGGCCCCTGCCGACGTCCGGTATTGAAATGCAGTAAGCTGTGCGCCCATGCCACAGACCATCCTTGCTCCCGTCCACCACGAACTGATCATCAAGAAGAGCCGCTTCATCGCCTGCGTGCAGCCGATGCCGGACCGCGCCGGCGCCCAGAAGATCGTGGCCGCGCTGCGCGCCGAACATCCGGGCGCTGCCCACGTGTGCTGGTCCCTGCTGGCCGGCGGGCAATCGGCGGCGGTCGACGATGGCGAGCCCAGCGGCACCGCGGGACGGCCGATGCTGGACGTGCTGCGCCACCAGGACCTGGAGGGCGTGCTGGCGACCGTGGTGCGCTACTTCGGCGGGGTCAAGCTGGGGGCCGGCGGCCTGGTGCGGGCCTACACCGACAGCGTGGCCCAGGCGCTGCTGGGCGCGCAAAAGGTCGCCATCGTGCGCCTGCGCCAACTGCGCTGCCATGTACCCTACCCGCTCGAAGGCTTGCTGCGGCGCGAGTTCGAGTTGGCCGGCGCCACGCTCGACGCGGTCGAGCACCTGGATGCGGTCGGCTTCACGTTTTCCCTGCCCGAGGACAAGGCCGACGCGCTGGTGGCGCGCCTGAACGAAGCCGGCAACGGCCGCGTCGCCTGGCTGCGCACGCCCGATGACCGCATGGAAAGTTGAGACCGCCAGCAAGCTCGGCCTGTTATCGCTATCATCCTGCCCTATACCGGACATCACGACTCAAAAGCGGACTCGCCGCTTGCGAATCGTTATAGTGGCCGGTTCCCGCCCGCGCACGTCACTCTCACCGCTGCCCGGGCTCATCCATACAAGCAAAGCACACTACATGATCAAGAAGAGCCTGGCCCCACTGGCCCTCGGCGGTTTCGGCATTGGCATGACGGAATTCGTCATGATGGGCATCCTGCCCGATATCGCGACCGGCCTCCAGATTTCGATCCCGCAAGCGGGTTACCTGATTTCGGCCTATGCGGTCGGCGTGGTGGTGGGCGCGCCCACCCTGGTCAGCATGATGTCGCACCGTCCGCCGCGCAGCGTGCTGATCTGGTTCATGCTGATGTTCACGGTGTTCAATGCGCTGTCCGCGTTCGCGCCGAACTTCCAGACCATGATGCTGTTCCGCTTCCTGGCCGGTCTGCCGCACGGTGCCTTCTTCGGCGTCGGCGCCGTGGTGGCGGCGCGCCTGGCGGAAAAAGGCAAGGTGGCGGCGGCGCTGGCCAGCATGTTTACCGGCCTGACGCTGGCCAACGTGGTGGGTGTGCCCGCAGGCACTTGGCTCGGCCATAACATGAGCTGGCGCGCGGTGTTCCTGATCGTGGCCGTGATCGGCCTGGCCACCGCCTTCCTGCTGCAGAAACTGGTGCCCTATTTTGAAGCGGCCCCGGGTGCGGGCTTGCGCCAGGACCTCAAGATCTTCCGCAATCCGAAGCTGTGGCTGGCCCTGGGCATCACCTCGATCGGCACCGGCGGCTTCTTCGCCTGGCTCAGCTATATCGCCCCGCTCCTTACCGAGGTCTCGCATTTCCACGCCAACGCGATTCCCCTGATCATGACCGTGGTCGGCGTCGGCATGACGGTGGGCGTGCAGGTCGGCGGCAAGCTGGCCGACCGCGTGCCGCCGCTGCGCGCGATCCTGATCCTCTTGATGACGATGGTCGTGATGCTGTGCCTGAATGCGCTGCTGGCCTGGTCGCAGCCGGCGATGGTGGTGCTGGCCTTCCTGGTGGGCGCCAATGCGCTGGCGCTGGGACCGCCGATCCAGATGCTGCTGATCGAGCATTCACGCGAAGCCGAGATGCTCGGCTCCTCGCTCGGCCAGTCGGGCTTTAACATCGGCAACGCCACCGGCGCCTTCCTCGGCGGCATTCCGCTGACGCTGGGCTTCTCGTTCGCTTCGCCGCAGTGGGTGGCGGCGAGCCTGGCGCTGTGCGGCGTGCTGCTGTCGGCCTGGATGCTGATGCACGGCCGCCGCCAGGGCGTGCGCGCCCTGGCCTGAAGCAAGAATTACTTCAAGGCAGGTAGCCCTGGCCGCGCAGGCTGTCGAGCGCGCCCAGGATCACCGCCTCGGTGTCCACCGCTTCCGTGAAGCCGGCACGGCGGATCTTGCCCATGTCCGAGATCATGTCGAACTCGGTGTTGAAGATGAAGTCGCCGAACGGCCAGGCGACCAGCTTCTCGTAGGGTACCGACTTCAATCCGCGCTTGTCGGCCAGGCGCTGCCAGGCAGCGGCCTGCGACGGCATCTGGCGCGCCAGCGAGAACGGCTGGGGCGCCGCGACGTCCATGCCGAAGTCCTGCGCCACCGCTTTCCAGATACGCTCCCAGCGGAACGGTTCGCCGACCAGGTTGAAGGCTTCGTTGCGGGCCGCCGGGTCCAGCGCGGCCCACACGCTGGCCCGCGCCATCCAGCCGGCATCGGTGATCTGCGCCAGCACCCCATTGTAGGTTTTATGCGAGCCCGGGAAGCGCAGCGGCACGCCGGCTTCGCGGCTGAGGGCGGCGAACACCCCCATCACCATCACGATGTTCATCGGGTTGCCGACGATGTCGCCGACCACCACGTCGGGACGCAGGATGCTCCATTCGAATTCGCCGGCGGCGGCGCGCTCGCGCAGCAGGTCTTCCTGGGCGTAGTAGAAATTCGGGCCCAGGTGGCGTGGATCGTCCTCGTAGAACGGCGCCAGCGCATGGCCCAGGTGCACGCCGTACACCTTGGCGCCCTGGTAGTGCACCACGCGCTGCAGCGGCGCGCCGACCGCCTTCAGGCCATCGAGCAGGTTGCGCAGCATGCCGCCGTTGATCGCCTCCTCGTCGGCCAGGTCCTTGCCGCCCTTGAGCGCGGCGTAGAACACGTGGGTGGTGTCGCGCGCCGCCTGCAATGCCTGGGCGGTGGCGGCGGCGTCCGTCAGGTCGGCCTGGATGGTATCGACGCCGTCGATGAAGGTGCGCGGCAGCGCGCGCACCTGCCAGTCGGGCTTGCCCTTGAGTTCGCGCACCACCGCGTTGCCGATGATGCCGCTGGCGCCCACGACCAGGGCGCTGTACTTCGTCGTCATGTCGATTCCTTGCTGGGGATGGAAAGACGCAAGCTTAACGCCTGTTCGAAAACCGCGTTGTCCCCGCCCACACCGTCGTCGTCCCCGCGTCCCACCGTCGTCCCCGCCTGCGCGGGGACGACGTTCATGAGCCGACGGGACCTCACGCCAGCGGCGCCTGCCCCATTGCCCGGCTGATCTCGGCGGCTTCCTGGATGATGTCGTGCAGCGTTTGTTCGTCGACCAGGAAGTCGAGCGCGCTGTCGCCGTGGTCGGGCAGCGGCGCCGGCGGGCGGCCCAGGGGCGACGGAACCGTCGCATACAGGTTGGCCAGCAGCAATGTGTCGAGCAGCGAGGCCGGCGGCATGTGCAGCCAGGCGTCGCGCAACTCGAAGATGGCTTCGGCCACCGGTTCGGGCAGCGCCAGGCGGCGCGCCACTTCGCGTGTCAGCACGTCTTCGCACAGCTCGGCCCAGCGCTCCGGGTCCTGCTCCAGCAGCCCGGGGAAGCCGTCGGCACGCGACAACAGGTAAAAGCCGCCGACCTCATGCACGATACCTGCGAACATCGCGGTGTCCGGATTGACGCAGGTGACGCGGCGCGCGAAGACCTGGGCCAGGGCCGCCACCTGCACCGTGTGCTCCCACAGCTGCCCGCACTTGGCGCGCAGATCGGGATCCTCGATGCGGCTGCCGAACTGGCGCACCACCAGGCTGGCGACCAGCATCTGCAGGTTGCGGTAACCGATGCGGGTGACCGCGGCGCGCACGTTGGTGATGGGGGGGCCGCCGGCGCTGAACGCCGAGGTATTGGCCAGCGCCACGGTGCGCGCCGCCAGCTGTGGTTCGCCCAGCACCAGGCGGATCGCCTCCTCGAGGTGGCAATCCGGATCGTCCAGCGCCTGTTGCAGGCGCAGCACGGCGTTCACGCTGGTAGGAAAGGAAATCTCGCCGCGCGCGGCCTGGGCGGCGATGATTCCGAAAGTTTCGATCTTGTTCACGGCGGCGATTATACGCCCGCCCTGTTCATCCTCAAGGCGATTATTTGGCCGAAAAAAAGGCCGGCTGCAAGAGCCGGCCTGAAGGGCAATCGGTTACGATCGTGCTTATTTCACGGATTATTTAACCTGGATCGCGCTCTTGACGTTGGTCACGCCGTCGACGCCCTTGGCAACCTTGACCGCCTTGTCGGCCTCGGACTTCGAGTTGACGAAGCCGCTCAGCATCACGACGCCCTTCTCGGTCTCGACGTGGATGCCCAGCGATTCCAGGTCCGGCTCCTTGACCAGGCCGGCCTTGACCTTGGTGGTGATGGCGGTATCGGCCGCGGCGGCGCGGGTCTTGGCGGCGGCCACGGCGGCCGCATCCTTGCTCTTGTCGGCGGTAACGGCGGCGGCGTCGCGGGTCTTGTCGCCGGCACGTTCCAGCGCATTGTCGGTCTTCTGCGCCACGGTCGAGGCGGCGGCCTTGGTCTTGTCGGCGGCGACCTGTGCCACTTCCCTGGTCTTGTCGGCGGCGGTCGCGGCCACGGCCTTGGTTTTCTCGGCGGCGACGGCGGCGGCGTCACGCGTCTTTTCGGCGGCGCCCGAGGCGGCCGCGGCGGCGGCGTCGCGCACGGCGGACGGCCTGGTTTCGATCAGGCAGCCGGTCTTTGCATCGCCGCCGGTCTGCGCGCACTTGTCGACCGCGGCGGCCTTGGCCGGATCGCGGGTGTCGGTGCTGGCCACCAGGCCGCCCGACGCGGTGGCGCCGGCAGCGCTGGCGCCGGCCGCCGGATTGCGGTCGGCCTTGGCGTCGGCCAGGGCGGCGGTGCGCACCGACTTGGCACTATTCATGCAGTCGTCCTTCTCGGCGCCGCTCCTGGCTTCGCAGCGCGCCGACGCCAGCGAGAACTCGGCTTCGGCCAGGTTGGTGCGCGCCTTACCGCGGCTGGCCGGGGTGTTGTTGTACTGGGACAGGGCCTTGGCTTCGGCCTGGGTGCGCGCCAGGCGGGCTTCGGCCATGCACACGTCCTTGCCGTTGCCGCTCATGCCATCGCATTTCGCTACCGCTGCCTTGTAGTCGGCCGCGGCCTTCTGGGTGACGTTGCGGTAGGTCGCCGGGTCGTGGTTCAGGGCGAAGGTCGGTGCGGCGAAACTGGCGCCCGCCACCGTTGCGAGAAGCGTCGCAATCAGGGTTTTCATGATCGATTGTCCCTTGTATCGGTTTGTTGTGGTGGTACACCGATTAGACGCCCGAGCACGCACAAATTCTGTGCGTCACCGTACAATTTCCTGAAATACTATTTTTTAATTATCTTTCAACAAACCTTCGCGCCACACAGGCAGGGCATCTTCGAAGGGATGGGCGGCGCCGCCGAAACGCTTGCCGTCCTGCGCCAGCGCGACCCAGGTGCGGGTGTCGTGGCCGCTTCGCGCCACCGGCTGCTCGTCGCGCAGCCACGCCAGCCAGGCATGCACGCGGGCATACTCGCCCGGATGGTTGTGGCGGGTCCAGGCCAGCGCCGCCAGGTCGGCGTAGCCTTCCTCGCGGCGGGTGTCGCGCATCGCCTTCGATGCCGCCAGCAGCGCCGGATCGGCTGCGGTTTCCTTGCCCGTTTCGACGAACCCGGCCGGCAGCGCATGCCAGGCCCCCTGCGCATGGCGCCAGCAATGGCCGATCTCGTGCGCCGCCATGGCCTCGATCAGCTCGCCCTGGGCATCCTGGGGCACGCCGGCCAGCTGGGCTTCCGCGTCCGGATTGCCGCGCAAGGACAGCACCAGCTTGCAGCGGCCGCCATCGAAGCCCATCGCCATCGGCACGTCGTTCGCGCGTGCCTGCGGCTGGACGATGATGTCGATCGGCAGCGCCAGGCGGCGCGCATATTGAAGGACGGGAAAGGCGGCGCCCAGCCAGCGCGTTTCGAGCGCGGTCAGGTCTGCGGCGACCGCCGCCTGGGAGGCCGCGCACAGGACGGCGGCGGCAAGGAGGACTTTGAACATGGAGGACTTCCTCGGTGGCTATCTGAAATGCCTATCGGCAATTCCAGCCCTCGAAACAGCCCTCCTTGCAGAAATAATTTACGGCCTGTCCAAACCGTTAACGCTGTCCTTTTTGCCAGATCAGGAGACTGCCAGCGCAGGCGCGGCCAGGCGGCGCGCGCCGCTGCCCGAGGGTGCCGAGGGTGCGGATACCGCCGGCGCGGCCGCATCCAGCTTGAAGACGCTCACCAGCTGCGCCAGTTGCCCGGCCTGGTCCTGCAGGCTGGCCGCGGCCGAACCGGCCTGTTCGACCAGGGTGGCGTTCTGCTGGGTCGCTTCGTCCATCTGCGTGACGGCGCGGTTGACCTGCTCGATGCCGGCGCTCTGTTCCTGGCTGGCCAGGCTGATCTCGGCCATGATGCCGGTCACGCGCTGGACGCTGGCGAGGATCTCTTCCATCGTGCTGCCGGCCTCGTCGACCAGGCGGGTGCCGGCGCCGACCTTGGCGACCGAGTCGCCGATCAGCTGCTTGATCTCGCGCGCCGCCGCGGCCGAGCGCTGGGCCAGGTTCCTGACTTCCCCCGCCACCACCGCGAAGCCCCTGCCCTGTTCGCCGGCGCGGGCCGCTTCGACCGAGGCGTTCAGCGCCAGGATATTGGTCTGGAACGCGATGCCGTCGATGACGCCGATGATCTCGGCGATCTGGCGCGACGAAGCATTGATCGAGGCCATGGTCTGCACCACTTGCGCCACCACCGCGCCGCCGCGCTGCGCCACGCCCGACGCCGACTCGGCCAGGGTGTTGGCCTGGCGCGCGTTGTCGGCATTCTGGCGCACGGTGCCGGTCAGCTCTTCCATCGAGGCCGCCGTTTCTTCCAGCGTACCGGCCTGGCGCTCGCTGCGCGCGGACAAGTCCCGGTTGCCGGCCGTGATCTCGGCCGAGGCGTTGGCAATGGTCAATGTGCCGGCACGCACCTGGCTGACGATGTTGACCAGGCTGTCGCGCATGCCCGCCATCGCGTACAGCAGGCTGGCGCGGTCGCCGGGCCGGGTCCGGATGGTCACCGACAGGTCGCCGGCGGCAATGGCGCCGGCGATGCGCACCGCCTCGTCGGGCTGGCCGCCCAGCTGGCCCAGCAGCTTGCGGCTGATGATCCAGGCGGCGGCCATGCCGGCGCCGATGGCCACCGCCAGCAGCGCCAGCATCCAGGCGAAGAAGCTGCCGGACAGCTGGCGCGCCTGGGCGGTCGCCTGGTCGTTCAGCTTGTCCTCGAGATCGATGAGGGCGTTGACGCTGGCGAGCCACGCGACGAACGCCGGCGCGGCCTGCGTGCCGAGCAGGGCGGCCGCTTCGGGTACCTTGTCGGCCTGGCGCAGCTCGATCAGCCTGGCGATCAGCGGCTGCGTGCGCCCTTCGACTTCCTTGATCCTGGCCAGCGCCTGCTTTTCCTCGGGCAGGATGTCGGCATGTGCCGCGAACAGCGCGTCCAGCGGCCCCGCCGACGCCTGGTAGTTGCTGTCCAGTTTGCGGATCAGTTCGATGGTCGGGCGGGCGGCGGCGGCATCGGCGGCCAGCACCAGGTCGCGCACGGCGATCGAGCGGTCGTGCACGCTGCCGCGGAAGTTGATGGCATAGCGCTGCTTGACGCCGTTGACGTCATTGATGCTGGTGAGGATGCCGTCGATCTGGCCAACGCGGTGGATGGCCAAGCCGGCAACCACGGCCATGAAGGCCAGAACGAGGCCGAAACCAAGCGCCAGGCGCTTGCCGATGGTGAGTCCGGAGGGGGTCATGATGTGCTTGCTGAGTCAGCGTGAGTGAAATGGTATGTTTCCGATTAGAAACAAAATCACTATAGCACATTCCCCTATCAAAAATTCTGTTAGGCAACTAACATTGTCGTCAATTTAGTTAATTTTCCTAAATTAACAACAGCCCGGCGGCCTGGCCACCGGGCTATCCTGCGCAGTCACGCGCAGTTCCGTCAATTCAGCGCAATATCCACTTCAACGGCTTCTTGGCCGGCGCCAGCCTGGCGGCGGTGACGAAGGATGGGCGGATGTCGTTCGGCACCGCCTTCATCTTGTCCAGCGCCTTCTGCACATCCGGGCGGATCACGACGTAGCGCTGCATCAGCGCCTGGGCGCGGGCATAGCCGCCGGTGGCTTCGATGGTCAGGAACTCGCGGTCGAGGTCGGCCACGGCGCCCTTGATCTTGCCGAGGTCCACCGAGAAGGTGCCGTCGCCGTGCGACACGAAGCCACCCTTGTCCAGCAGGTAGTTCACCTGGATCGCCATGCCGCGCGCATGCGAGTCGGTCAGGCCGAAGTGCAGCGTGCGGAAGGCGGAAGCCAGGAAGGTGGTGTACAGCTTGCGCTCGGCCGCCGCCCCCTGCCCCAGCGAGTTCTTGAGCTGCCCCTTGTCCATCATGTAGGCCAGCGCCCATAAGCCGGTGACGTCGGCCTTGGCTTCCTCGATCGTCGAATAGGCATCCTTCAGGTCCTGGCGCGGGGTCGAGGGCTTGCCGTCCTTCGTCGTGGTGGCGTGCGGGCCGAGGCCGTGCATGATCTCGTGCGCCAGGATGTGGGTGAAGAAGGCGTCGAAGTCGAGGTCCTTGCGGTCGGCCGGCCTGAGCACGAGCTTCGAGATCGGCGTGAGCGTGGCCTCGAACTTGGCTTCCTGGACGTTCTTCAGCATCACGCGCTTGGAGCCGCGCTGGCGGATGATGCGCTCGTCGTTGGGCAGGTTGTAGGCGGCGGTCTGCACGCCCATGTTACCGTCGCCGGCGCCGTAGACCTGGTTGACCACCACCATCGGCGCGATCGCGCCCACCTTCGGGTTGCGGTACCTGGCGTCGAGCGGCAGGTTGTTTTCCAGCTCCTGCATGTGCTGGCCGAAGAAGTCCAGCTTGGCGGTTTCCTTCGCGTCGCGCACGTTCACATACGCCTCGAACGCGGCCTTGTAGCCGAACAGTTCGTCGTTATAGGTTTCGTACGGGCCGATGGTGACGTCGACCGGGGAATCCAGGTCCATCCAGGCGAAGTCGGACGCCAGGTAGTCGTTGGAGAGGAAGGCGTCGGCGCGCAGGTTCAGGAACTTCCTGAGCGAGGCGTTGTCGGTGGCCGCGGCGGCTTCCTTCAGCAGTTTCGACAGGCGTACGAGTTCGGGGCGGTACTCGTCCGCGTACTTCACGATCTTGAATGTGCCGTCGCGTTTTCCTTCATTACCGGTGCGGATGGTCGTGAAGAACCACTGCGCCTGCTCCTTGTCCCTGGCCGGCAAGCCGTTCATCCACGCTTCCAGCGCTCCCTTGCTGGCGCCTTCGGGATAGAAATTGGCGCCCGCCGGCTTTTCCGCCGGGATCCTGATGCCCGCGTACTCTGCCGGCATGAAGGAGCGGTTGCCGTCGATGATCGACCAGGGGCCCTTGTTCAGCCAGAAATAGTCGCGGCGCGCCTGGCCCAGCGGCGTCGTGTCCTTCTGCAACGCGGCCGCCAGCGCCTCGTTGCCGGACCAGCGCTGGCGCAGTTGCAGGATGTCGACGATCTTGGCCGCTTCGATCAGTTTTTCGATGGCGACGAGATCGCCTTTACCGAGTTTGCTGGTGTCGGCGCGCAGGTCGACCGGGGCGAAGCGCTTGGCCATCGCATTCAGGTCGGCGGCCGAGGCTGGAACTGCCGGATCGGCGGCGTGGGCCAGGCCGGCGGCGGCCAGCAGGACCAGTGGAGCAAGGAGGTTCTTCATGGAATCCCTGGAACAAGTTGCAATCCGACGATTGTAATCCCGTTCAAGGGTGGGCAGGCGGATGGCCGATGCCATCCGCCCTCATGCAACCGCGACCGGCATCACTGCTGCCGCTTTTTCTCTTCTTTTTTCACCTTTTTATCCGCCTTCTTTTCTTTCATGGTCTTGGCCGGCTCTTTTTTGGTGGCTTTCTTCGCATCCTGGCTTTTACTCATGGCTTTGCTCCGGTTGATATTGAGTGAAAATAAAATACCGACAGAATCGGAACGATTCTACCGCATTGGACATTACAAAAGAAAAAAGCCCGCCAAAGCGAGCTTTCATTCATCACTCCGTCATTTCCGACGCCCCATGCCATCTGCATGGTGGCGCCGGCGCAGCGTTGGCACCCATGCTATCTGCGTGGTGTCCCAATCGGCCTGGCGGCGGCCCGTGCTATCTGCACGGTGCCGCGCCTGCCTGGCGATGCGTTGCCGTACTTCGGAGATCAAGCCTTTGCGCGTGCTTACGCCGCGCGGATATTGCTGGCTTTTTCACCCTTCGGACCCGTGCCGCGCTCGTACGAGACACGCTGGTTTTCGGCCAGGCTCTTGAAGCCCTGCGACTGGATGTCCTGGAAGTGCGCGAACAGGTCGGCACCACCGTTGTCAGGCGTAATGAAACCAAATCCTTTTGCGTCGTTGAACCATTTTACCGTGCCGGTTTCGATACTCATGTTAATTCCTTTGCTAAATGTAATGGGCCGTGCCCGAGATACACTCGTAACCAAGAAAAATCTAACAGAGGGATCCGAACAGGAAAGGTTCTTGGGAGAACCGGACAGGAAAGAGACCAACAATGACGACGACTTGATGCAAGTGCAGAGTTCCAATATACATGAATGGCGCATCGTGGGCCAGCTTTTATTTCATTTAATTCGAAACAAAAGCACGGCCCGGTTCACCTTGCCGGATTAATATTTCTAATAATCCATATTTAAAGCCGCTAACACAAGCCCTGGGGCAAGGCGCATCGTCGAAGACAGTACGCTAGTACGGCGAAACGAATGCAACGCAGCCATGGGGCTTGTATTAGCGGCTCTTAATTAGAAATTTTCGAATCGACTAATTGGCAACGTCGAGTGCGTCACCGGTGTATTTCATCAACAATCCTTTCGGCCCGACCGCCCAGCCCTGCGACGGGCTGGCGAAGCCGACCGTGTTGACCGGCGTGCGGTCGAGCACCGTCCAGCGCTTGCCGCCATCGCGCGTCACGCCCGAGCCGGCCAGGCCGGCGGCCACCCAGGTGCGCGCCGCGCCCGGCACCGGCACCACCACCGACATGTAGCCGGCCGGCTGCACCGGCGCCGCGGTCCAGGTCGCGCCGCCATCGGACGTGACGGCGCCGTTGACGCCTTCCAGCAGCTTTTCCTTGTAGTCCCCGCCAACCGCGATGCCCTCCTTCGGGTTCGAAAAGGCGACCGAGAACACGCCTTTCGCCGCCGCACCGGCCGGGATCGGCGTGGCGGCGGCGCGCCAGTTGCGTCCGCGGTCACTGGAGTGGAACACACGCGAATGGGCGCCGCCGCCGGTGGCGATCCAGGCATCGCCGGTGCCCGCCACCACCAGGCAGGTGCCGCTGGCGGCGAACGCGCCCTCAAGCGGCAACGCGTCCAGCCCGCGCGTTTCGAGCTCGCGCCAGGTAGCGCCGCCGTCCGCCGTCACGTACACCTGGAAGCGGCCCGCCACCGGGTCGCCGAACACGATGCCGTTGTCCTTGTCCCAGAACGCCATCGCGTCCCAGAAGCCGTCGGCGTAGGCATTGGTGGCGACTGCCGTCCAGTGGGCGCCGCCGTCGACGGTGCGGTACAGGCGCGAAGCGGCGCCCGGCCCGGCGCCCATCGCGACGGCCGTGTCGGCGTCGAAGGCGTGGATGTCGCGCAGGTCGATCTTGTCGGCGTCCGGCACCTGCATCGCCTGCCAGTGCGCGCCGTCGATCGTGCGCAGCACCGTGCCCCGGGTGCCGCTGGCCCAGGCGACCTTGCTGCTGACGACCGAGAGGCCGCGCAGCTCGGCGCTGGTGCCGCTGGATCGGGCTTGCCAGGACTGGGCGGAGGCGGGGTTGGCGGCGAGGACTGCCGCGGTAAAGAGAGTGGATGTGCGCAGGGACATGGGCGGCGATATCGGCGGTTGTGGTGGTTGCCGATATTACACCGTTCGCTTGGCCTGGCCGAAGGTAGCGGTTTGCGAGGAACTTGCCCCCCTGCCTTCGCAGGGCGACGGATCAAACCTTAGCGGTAGACATCATGATCGTTGGCGTTAGAACGTCGCCCCTGCGCAGGCAGGGGCCCAAGTTCATGCCGTTAATTACCGGCCTTGGCGATGGTCGCCTCGGGCGCGCCCTGCGTCCAGCCGCCGCCCAGCGCGCGCGCCACCGATACCGCCGCCACCAGGCGCTGGGTACGGATCTGGGCCGCCGCGCGGTCGGCCGCCAGCGCGCTGCGCTGGGCGTCGGTCACGTCGAGGTAGGTCGACACGCCGCGGTCGTAGCGCGCCTGCGCCACCAGCAGCGCGCGGGCGGCGGCTTCCTGGGCCTGCACCTGCACGTCGCCCTGCTGCTGGCGCTGGGCCACGTCGGACAACGCATCCTCGACTTCGCGCAGCGCGGTCAGGAGGCGGCCTTCGTGGTTGGCCACCGCTTCGTCGTAGCGGGCCTTCGCCAGCGCCAGGTTGGCGCGGTTGCGGCCGGCGTCGAACACCGGCAGCGACAGGGCCAGCGGACCGAACGAGAACTGGCGCGCGCTGCCCTGGGTCAGGTTGCTCAGGCTCTCCGACGCGAAGCCGAAGTTGCCGGTCAGGTTCAGCGACGGGTAGAACGCGCCTTCGGCCACGCCGACCTGGGCGTTGAATGCGCGCAGGGTCGCCACGCTCGACGCCAGGTCCGGACGCTGGCCCAGCAGGCTGGCCGGCAGGCCGACCGGGATCGCGGGCGGCAGCGGCAGCGCACCGTCCTGGGCCGCCGGCAAGACCGGCTGGCTCGGCGACGCCCCCACCAGCACCGCCAGCGCGTGTTCCAGCGTATTGCGCTGGCGCTGCACCTCGTGCAGGTCGGCCTCGGCGTTGGCGCGTTCGATGCGGGCACGCGACACGTCCAGTTCGTTCGAAAGGCCGGCGTTGAAGCGCGCCTCGATCAACTCCTGCGATTCGCGCCGGGTCGCCAGCGCGTTCTTCAGGATCGCCAGTTCGGCGTCCAGGCCGCGCAGCTGCCAGTAGGTGGTGGCCACCTGGCCGGACAGCATCAGCAGCACGCCGTCGCGGTCGTCCTGGACCGCCAGTGCCTGCGCGTCGGACGCTTCGACCGCGCGCCGCACCCGGCCCCACAGGTCAAGTTCGTACGAGAAGTCGGCGCCGACCGAATAGTTGTTGCCTTCGATCGAACGGTGGCCCAGCGCCAGGCCTTGCGAGGTCTCGGCCGAGGTGCGCGAGTTCGAGATCCCGGCCGACACGTTCAGGCGCGGCAGCTGGCCGGCGCGGGTCACGCCCAGCTGGGCCTGCGCCTGCACCAGGCGCTGCGCGGCGGCGCGCACGTTCGGGTTGTCGTGCAGCGCGCGGCCTTCGAGCCGGGTGAGCGTGGCGTCGTTGAAGACGGTCCACCATGCCGCCGGCAGGCGGGCCGGATTGGCCGACTGAGCGCCGGCCTGGGCGCCGGCACCGCCGGCTTCGGCGGCGTGGCGGTAGGCCGGGGTATCGACCGCCTTCGGTGCGGCGAAGTCGGTGCCGACGGTGGCGCAAGCGCTCAGCAGCGTGGCGATGGCGGCGGCCAGCGCGGTGTGGATGACAGGCTTGAACATAGTAGTTTTCATTTAAGAGATATCCTTAACCCATCGCCCCTGCGAAGGCAGGGGCCCAAGTCCTACATGCGGTCCGCTGGCAGAACTTGGGTCCCTGCCTTCGCAGGGACGACGTGCGGGTGTTGCCGATTATCGTGCAGCTGGCGCCTTGATCAGTGAGCGCCGTTACCCGGCCCGCCCGGCGACTTGACCTTGTCGGCGAACCACAGCGGCACGATCGCCGCCAGCAGGATCACGCCGACCAGCCAGAAGCCGTCGTTGTAGGCCATCACGAAGGACTCGCGCCGCACGATGCCGTCGATCGCCGCCAGCGCCTTGTTGGCGGCGGTGGCGGGGTCGATGCCGTTGGCGATGAAGGCTTGCGTCATCTGGTCCAGGCGGGCCTGGGTCGCGGCCGAGGCCAGCGACACCGCCTCGCCGATGCGCGCCGAGTGGAAGTGCTCGCGGTTGGTCAGCGCGGTCGCCAGCATCGCGATGCCGATCGAGCCGCCCAGGTTACGGGTCATGTTGAACAGGCTCGAGGCCGATCCCATGTCCTTCGGCGCGATGCCGTTCATGGCGAAGTTCGACAGGGTCAGCATCACGAACGGCTGGCCGATCGCGCGGATGATCTGCGACACCAGCAGCTGGTCGTAGCCGGTCGAGGCGTCCATGTAGGCGTTCATCAGGCACGAGATGCCGAACATGGCCAGGCCGAACATGCACATCAGGCGGTTATCGACGCGCTGCGACAGGCGCGCCACGAAGGGCATCACGAACAGCTGCGGCAGGCCCATCCAGGCGATGACCTCGCCGATCTGCATCGGCGAATAGCCGGCGATCTGGCCCAGGAACAGCGGCAGCAGGTACGACGAGCCGTACAGGCCCATGCCGATCACGGCCGACAGGATGGTCGCGACCATGAAGTTGCGGGTGCCGTACAGGCGCAGGTTGACGAAGGGGTCGGCGCGCGAGAAACCGATCACGATCCAGCCCAGGATGCCGACCAGCGCCAGCGAGGCGAAGGTGATGATGAAGCTGGAATCGAACCAGTCCTTCGAGTTGCCCTCTTCCAGGAAGATCGTCAGGCTGGCCAGGCCGGTGGCCATGAAGGCGATGCCCAGCCAGTCGGCCTTGAGCAGGGTCTGCAGGTTCTTCGGCTCCTTGTCGATGCCCCAGTACATGCCCGCGATCAGCAGCACGCCCGGTACCCAGTTGATGTAGAAGATCCAGGGCCAGCCATACAGCTCGGTGAGGTAGCCGCCCAGGGTCGGGCCCATGGCCGGCGCCAGCGTCGCGGTCAGGCCGAACATCGCCATGCCGGTGGCGCGCTTGGACGCCGGCAGGCGCGTCATCACCAGCGTCATCGCCATCGGGATCAGTGCGCCGCCGGTGAAGCCCTGCAGCATGCGGAACACGATCATGCTTTCCAGGCTCCAGGCCGACCCGCACAGGGTCGAGAACAGCAGGAACAGCGCGGTGGTGCCCATCAGGTAGCGGCGCTGGCCGAGGGCGCGCGTGAACAGCGCGGTCATCGGGATGACCACGATCTCGGCGCACAGGTAGGCGGTCGAGATCCACGAGCCCTCTTCCTGCGTCGCCGACAGCGTGCCGAGGATGTCGCGCAGCGAGGAGTTCGTGATCTGGATGTCGAGCACCGCCATGAAGGCGCCGAGCAGGCCGGCGGCCACCGCGATCCAGGTGCGCGCATCGACGTGGGCATCGGGAGCCGGCATCGGCGGCGCGCCCGTCGCGCCCGGTGCTGCCATGGGCTTGGTGGAACTCGTCATGGACTTTCCTTAGTGAGCGGCGGCGGCGGTCCGGGCCTGGTCCTGCGCCACTTTCTGGCGCAGGTCGATCTCGACCACGGTCGACATGCCCGGCGCCAGGCGGCCCGAGTACTTGCGCAGGTCTTCCGGCTTGAAGACGATCTTGACCGGCACGCGCTGGACGATCTTGGTGAAGTTGCCGGTCGCGTTATCCGACGGCAGCAGCGCGAACTGGTTGCCCGAGGCCGGCGAGAAGCTGTCCACGCGGCCGATCAGCTCGTGGTCCGGCAGCGCGTCGACTTCGACCTTGACGGCCTGGCCGACCTGCAGGCCCGCCAGCTGGGTTTCCTTGAAGTTGGCGGTGACCCAGACGTCGTCCTGGACGATGGCGGCCAGCTGCTGGCCCGGCTGGATGCGCGCGCCGACTTCGACGCTCTTCCTGCCGATGCGGCCCGAGACCGGCGCCACGATCTGGTTGTAGCCGAGCTGCTGTTCGGCGTCCTTCCGCTGCGCCTGCAGCACGTTCACCTGGGCCTTGAGCACGTCGCGCGCCGACACGGCGGCGGCGATCTGGGCCTTGGCGGCGACGGCGTTGTCGCGGCGCGCGGTCACGTCGGCGGTGGCGCCCACGCGCGCCGCGGTGGCGGCGTCCAGCTCGGCCTTCGACACGGCCTTCATCTGGGTGTTGTACAGCTGGCCGAAGCGGGCCGCGTCCTGGTTGGCGCGCACCAGCGTCGCCTGGGCCTGCGCGATCTGGGCGTTGGCCGCAGAAGCCTGCGCCCTGGCCTGCTCGATCGAGGCATCGGCCTGGATGATCTGCTGCTGCATGCTGGCGATCTGGGCCTGGATCTGGTCGACCTTCACGCGCTGGTCGGCCGGGTCGAGCTCGGCCAGCACGTCGCCGGCCTTCACGACCTGGTTGTCGTCGAACATGACCTTGGTGACCACGCCCGGGATGCGCGAGGACATCGGGTGCACGTGGCCGGTGACGTAGGCGTTTTCGGTCTCGACGAAGTTGGCGCTGCGGTACCACATGCGGCCGCCGGCGGTCAGCGCGGCCAGGGCGATGATGCCGACCACGATCAGCACGCGCTTCGGCGGGCCCTTGCTCGCGTTGGCGGGCGCGCTCGGTGCGCCTGCTGCCGCGCCCGGTGCGGCTGTCGGTTTCTGCTGAACCGTGGTGTGCTGCTCTGACATGGATGTGACTCCGAAGAAAAAATGAAATGGGTTGATCGCATTATTCGACAAAGGATGGACGAAGTCAAGAAATGAAACGGTTGCATTTCATTTTGGATTGGCATAGAGTGCTGGCCATGGATACACCGAAGCAAGACAGCGAATGCTGCAACAGCAAGGCCGGCCGCCCCAAGGCCGCCGACGTCGAGGCGCGCATGCAGGAACTGCTGCAGATCGCCGGCACGCTGTTCCTGAAGAACGGCTACACCAAGACCAGCCTGGAATCGATCGCGCGCGCCGCCCACGTCGCGGTGCGCACCATTTACGTGAAGTTCGGCGGCAAGGAAGGCTTGCTGCGCGCGGTGCTGGCGGCCAAGCGCCACCGCTTTTTCCGCAGCCAGCCGATGGAGACCGACACCCGCCCCTTCCGCGAGATCGTCGGCGACTTCGCGCACCAGATGCATGACCTCCTCATCTCCGACGAAGCGGTCGAGATGCAGCGCGTGGTGCTGGCCGAGGCGCCTACCAACCGCGAACTGGCCGACGCCTTCTGGAACGGCGGTCCGCGCCAGACGCGCGAGATGCTGGCGCGCTTTTTCGCCCGTCCCGAGATCCGCGCCCAGATGCGCCCCGACGTGCCACTCGAGTTGCTGCCGAGTTTCCTGATGGCCTGCATCTGCGGCGAGCAGCTGATGGGCCTGATGTACCCGCGGATGAAGACGCCGGCGGAGGCGCTGCAAGAACTCGAGGGCCGGCTCGACCTCTTCTTTCGCAGCGTGTTAATATAATTATGTTAACGTCGGATAAAGGTACGCGGAAGCAAGTGTGCGTGAGCGCACCGAGCCTTCCTGACCCATCCGGCATGCTGTGACCTTTGAAGGAGAATGTCCATGGAAAACAAAATTACAAGCACGGCTGTTCGCCGCAAGGAGGGTGTATGAGCAAGACGTCCCGTTATGAATGGCGCGACCAGCAGGCTGCGCTCCAGGAGCGCATGAAGGGCTTCCTGGCCAATCCCGGCAACGAGCAACTGGAAGCGATGATCGCCGACATGCGCGCCTACGCCCAGGCCGCCGAGTCCGGCCAGATCGAGATCCCGCAAAGCTGGACCGCTTACAACTAAGCCAGGCCCTGCCGACGACCATGCCGCTCAGTTCGCTGAGCGGCATTTTTTTTATCCATTGCCGCATTTCGCGCGAGCCCTCTGCATCTGGCGCAGTCCCGTGCCGCTTCGTCGCATGCCGCCCCGCCCGTCCCGGGGTCTCGTTACGCTGTGTTCATTCCAGCAACCAACCCACCGGAGCACACAATGACACGCACGATCCGCACCGCCCTCCTGGCCCTGGCCGCCGCCGCGCCCCTGGCCCAGGCCGCCGACCTCACGATCCGCATCGACAACGTCCAGGCCGGCGAAGGCCAGCTGATGGTCGCCCTGTACGACGGCGCCGCCACCTACCTCAAGCGCCCGGCGCGCAGCGTCAACGTGGCCGCCCATGCCGGCAGTACCACGCTGGTGATCCCGGACCTGGCACCGGGCGGCTACGCCCTCGCGGTCTACCATGACGTCAACGGCAACGGCAGGATGGACGCCAACCCGATGGGCATTCCGCTCGAGCCGATCGCCTTCGGCAACGATGCCCAGGGCCACATGGGTCCGCCGGCCTTCGACGCCGCCAGGCTGGCCTTGCCGGCCGCCGGCCTGGCCACCCGCGTCACGCTGCGCTGAGAGACCGCCATGGAACGCCGCCACTTCCTGAAAACCCTGCCGGCCGGCCTGGGCCTGGCCGCCAGCGCCGCATTGCCCATCACCGCCCGTGCCGACGCCGGCACCTGGCGATCCTTCCACGCCGCCCTGGCACGCGATCCCGGCCTGTCGGTCTACGCCGGCGTGGAAGGCAGCCAGCAGGGCCAGGCCATGGTCGAGGGCCGCCTGCCGGCCGACCTGCAGGGGACCTTCTACCGCAACGGGCCCGGGCGCTTCGAACTGGACGGCGAGCGCTATGAGCACTGGTTCGACGGCGACGGTTTCGCGCAGCGCTGGACCATCGGCGACGGCAAGGTGGCGCACCGGGGACGTTTCGTCGAGACCCGCAAGTTCGTCGACGAATCGGCCGCCGGCCGCTTCCTGTATCCGGCCTTCGGCACCCACATCGCGCGCCGCGGCTTTCGCGACAACGACAGCCTCAACGCCGCCAACACCAACCTGCTGCCCTTCAACGGCAAGCTGTACGCCCTGTGGGAAGGCGGCTCGGCCACCGAGGTCGACCCGGACACGCTGGCCACCCTCGGCATCAAGACCTGGCGCGACGACTTGAAGGCGATGCCGTTCTCGGCGCACCCGAAGATCGCGCCCGACGGCACGCTGTGGAACTTCGGCGCCCTGCCCGGCAGCGGCAAGCTGGCGCTGTACCGGATCGGCCGCGACGGCGCCGTGCTGCAGGCCGGCGTGGTCGAGGTGCCGCAACTGGCGCTGCTGCACGACTTCGCGGTGAGCGAGCGCCACCTGGTGTTCGTGGTGCCGCCCTACGACATCGTCGACGACCCCGACCTGAGCCTGGCCGGGCGCCACGCCTGGGCCGGCAGCGGCCCGCAGGCGCGCCCGACCCGCGTCGTGGTCGTCGCCAAGGACACGCTCACGGTCCGCCGGGTCTTCGAGCTGCCGCCGCACATGGTGTTCCACTTCGGGAATGCCTGGGACGAGGACGGCGGCGCCGTCACCCATTTCGACCTGGTGCTGCACGAGGGCGACCAGCTGGCCGCGCTCGGCCACGTGATGGAAGGCGTGCGCGAACCGAACCGTCCCGCCGCCCACCGCGCCGTGCGCGTCACGCTCGATTATGCCAGCGGCCGCGCGTCCAGCGCCGGCCTGCTCGACGGCGCCGAATTCCCGCGCGTGATGCCGCAGGTGGTCGGCCGGCGCCACCGCCGCCTGGCGGTCCTGAGCAGCGACCGCCGCAACGCGGCGCTGGCGCTGGACACCGTGAACGTCGTGAACGTCGACACCGGGGGCGCCGACAGCTGGCGCTTCGGCCCCGGCTGGCGCGTGGAAGAGCACGTGCTGGTGCCGCGCCGCGGCGCGCGCGGCGAAACCGACGGCTACCTGGTCGGCGTGGCCCAGGACACCCGGCGCGGCGCCAGCGTACTATCGGTATTCGATGCGGCGCGCGTGAGCGCCGGCCCGCTGGCATTGGCGCGCTTGCCTTATCGCACGCCGCATTGTTTCCATGGTAACTTCCTGGCTGTCTGATATTCGAGGATCCCATGCCGACCCATCCGGGCGCCGCCGCCAACCACCCGCTGGAAATCATCGCCCTGTTCCGCCGCTGGCCGCGCTCCACCGCGCGCGACCTGGTCTACACGGCGCTATGGAGCAGCCTGGTCGCGCTGGCGATCGCGCTTGCCACCTGCACCCTGACGGGCACCACGGGCCCGCTCCTGTACTGGTTCGGCTCGATGCTGCTGACCTCGAACATCATCGGCTTCCTGATCCACGGCATGCTGGTGGCCCTGCGCCTGGCCGCGCCCGGCGCTTTTGCACGCCGCGCCTGGCCGATGCTGCTGGTCCAGGGCGTGCTGATCGCCGGCTGCGTCGTGCTCGGCCTGGCGCTGGCGGACCTGCTGTTCCGTGGTTCCGCCGCCGTCCTGCAACATCCGGGCAAACTGGCGCCGCTGCTGCCCGTGGGGGTGCTGATCGCGTTCCTGACGATCGCCGTGCTGGGCACCATCGCGCGGCGCCAGGCGCGCGAGGCGGAAGCCGCGCGCCAGCAGGAAAGGATCGCCGAAGCCGGCCGCCTGGTGGCCGAAGCCCGCCTGCGCGCGCTGCAGGCGCAAATCGAGCCGCACTTCCTGTACAACACGCTGGCCAACGTGGTCAGCCTGATCGGCACGGCGCCGGACCAGGCGCGCCACATGCTGGAGCGCCTGATCGACTTCCTGCGCGCCAGCCTGTCCGCCAGCCGCGCCGGCCACGCGACCGTGGGCGCCGAATTCGACCTGGCCGGTGCCTACCTCGACGTACTGGCGGTGCGCCTGGGCGCGCGCCTGCGCCACCGCATCGAGATGGACGACGGCTGCCGCGCGCTGCCGATCGCGCCGATGCTGGTCCAGCCGCTGGTCGAGAACGCGGTCATGCACGGCATCGAGCCGAAGGTGGCCGGCGGCGAGATCGTGCTGCGGGCGCACGTCGACGCCGATGCGCTGGTCATCGAAGTCCTCGACGACGGCGCCGGGCTCGGAAACACGCCGCCGCGTCCCGGCGGCGGCGTCGGCCTGTCCAACTTGCGCGAGCGCCTGCGCAGCCTGCATGGCCAGGACGCGCAGCTGCAATTGATCGAAAACCAGCTTGGTGGCGTGACCGCGCGCCTGCGGCTGCCCATCCTTTCCTTGAACATGGTGACGCCATCGACCCCATCCGCGCCCTGATCGCCGACGACGAACCGCACCTGCTCGACTACCTGGCCGGCGAGCTGGCCGCCGTCTGGCCCGAACTGCGCATCGCCGGCCGCGCCGCCAACGGCCTCGACGCGCTGCGCCTGATCGACGAGCTGGCGCCCGATGTCGCCTTCCTCGACATCCAGATGCCGGGCCTGAACGGCCTGCAGCTGGCCGAGCGCCTGGCCGCGGACGGCCGGGCGCCGCGCGTGGTGTTCATCACCGCCCACGAACACTACGCGCTGCAGGCCTTCGAGCACGCCGCCTTCGACTACCTGCTGAAACCGATTCGGCGCGAACGCCTGGAACGCACCGTGGCGCGGCTGAAGGAAGCGCTGGCCGCGCCGGCCGCGGCCGTGACCGCCGCAGCCCCGCCCGCGCTTTCCGCCGACGCCCTGGCCGGCCTGCTGCGCCAGCTCGGCGTGACGGCGCCAGCCGCGACGGCATTGGCACCCGCGCCGGCGCCGCTGCAATGGATCCGCGCTGCACAAGGCGAGGAAACGCGCCTGATCGCGGTCGACGAGGTGATTTATTTCCAGAGCAACGACAAGTACACCAGCGTCTTCGTGCAGGACGGCGAGCACCTGATCCGCACCCCGCTGCGCCAGCTGCGCGAGCAGCTCGACCCGCAGCAGTTCTGGCAGATCCACCGCGGCGCGATCGTGGCGGCGCGCCACATCGCCGGCACGCGCACCGATTTCCGCGGACGGCTGCTGGTGAAACTGAAGGGACGGCCGGAGGAGCTGGTGGTGAGCCGCAACTACGCGGACGTGTTCAAGCAGATGTAAGCGCCCCATGGCTTCCGTCCGGAATGGGTCATTGCCCATAACTGGTCTGGCCGGTTTACTGAAAATTCACCAAAAACACATCCAAACGTATAAATTGGCCCGACCAATTTAATGTCTCCGTGTTAAGATCGTTACGCCTGCCGGTCGTACCCCGGCGTTTCCGAAGCAGCCAGCCGGCCGGTCGTCAATTACAACGACAACCTTTGGACACCATAATGAAAACGATAATCATGGAGACCCTGGTACTGGCAGCCCTCGCTGCCGGCCAGGCACACGCGGCACCGATTTCCCTCGACAACGCCAGCATCACCGCCACCTACAACGGCCGCGCGGACGGCATGCTCGGCCTCGACCACGGCTTCCAGGCCGGCGCCGGCAGCAACACCAGCGGGCTCGATCCGAGCGACAGCGGGGTCGAATTCATCACCGCCGATGCCCTGTTCGCCTTCGATTTTTCGCGCACCGGCTTGCTGACCATCTACGCCAACATCGCGCCACCGCCCGATGGCAACTACACCCTGACCTTCGACTTCGGCGCGTCGCTGGCGGCGCCGATCGCCAGTTTCACCCTGGTCGACGGCAGCGCCGTGGGCGGCATGCCCGGCCTGTCGGTCCTGGGCAGCCATGCCATCGGCCTCGACCTGAGCCGGCTGGCCTGGAACGGCGACTTCATGCCGATCACCGCGCGGATCGCTACGGCGGACGCGGCGGACGTGCCGGAACCGGCCAGCGCCGCCCTGCTGCTGGCCGGCGTGGCCGCCCTGGCCGCTGGCCGCCGCCAACGCCGCTCGCAGCCGACCCTGCGTACCTGAGCGCCGACCGTTCCTTCCGGGAGAATGCACATGACATACCTGAATGCCGGGGCCGCGCTGCGCGCGTCGGTCCTGCTGGCCGGCACATTGTTCGCCGGCGCCGGCCTCCTTGGCGGCAGCGCCCATGGCGCGGCCGTGGATGCGGCGCGCGCCACCGCCCCGCTCGACGGCTGGGCCAGCCAGGCCGGCGGCACCACCGGCGGCGCGGGCGCGGTCGCCAGCCAGATCTACACGGTCGCCAACCGCGCCCAGTTGCTGGCCGCGATCGCCAACGGCGGCGCCGCGCCGAAGATCATCAAGGTGGTGGGCACCATCGACATGACCGAGGGCCGGCCCTACACCGGCACGGCCGACCAGTCGGCGCGCGGCGCGGTACGCCTCAAGAACAACACCACCCTGATCGGCGACGGCGCCAATGCCGGCTTCGTGAATGGCCACATCGTGCTGTCCAACGTTTCCCAGGTCATCGTCCGCAACCTCAGGATCGTGAATCCATGCGACGTCGAACCGCAGTGGGACCCGAACGACGGCTCGAGCGGCAACTGGAACGCGGCCTACGATGCGATCGGCATCTCGGGTTCGGACCACGTCTGGATCGACCATAATTCCTTCACCGACGCCCCGGTCACCGACGACTTCCTGCCGGTGGAAAACGGCCACGTGAAGCAGTGCCACGACGGCGCGGTCGACATCAGCAACGCCTCGGACTACGTGACGGTGTCGTACAACGTGTTCGGCGAACACGACAAGAACAACCTGGTCGGCTCCAGCAGCTCGGCCACCGGCGACGAGGGAAAACTGCGCGTCACCTTCAGCAACAACGTGTTCCGCGCCGTGCAGTCGCGCGCGCCGCGCGTGCGCTTCGGCCAGGTCCACCTGTTCAACAATTACTACGTGGGCGACAAGAAGGCCGCCGTCTACCGGAACAGCTACAGCATCGGCCCCGGCACCAGGGCAAAGGTTCTCTCGAACGCCAACGTGTTCGAGATCGCCGGGGCCGCCAACTGCGACGCCATCATCAGGAACCCGGGCGACGCCACCGCCGGCGCCTTCCAGGACAGCGGCTCGCTGCTGAACGGCGCGCCGCTGGGCACCTGCGCGCTGCCGGCCACGCCGGGCTGGACGCCGCCGTATGCGTTCACGGCGCGCCCGGCGGCGCTGGTGAAAGCCAATGCGCTGGCCCAGGCCGGCGGCGGCAAGCTCACCACCGCGATCAGCGGCACCGGCCCGGTCACGGTCGATACCGGACCCGTCCTGAACTGCCCGGCCACTGGCCTGTACTTCTGCGACGACTTCCAGGACGGCAGCGCGGCCAAGTGGAACCTGCTCCCCGTGAGCGGTCCGAACGGCAGCTTCCGCGTCACGGAAGAAGCGGCCGGCAGCGCCAGCAAGGTACTGCAGTACACGGCCGCCGGCACCGGCGGCGTGCTGGCGCTGGTGAAGCCGGACACGTTCGCCGGTGTGCCCTCGGGCGACTACTACGTCGAAGCACGCATCCGCCCGATGACCAACGGCACCACCGGCAACAAGCAGCTCTACCTGGTTACCCGCTACGTCGACGCCGGCAACTGGTATGGCGCCGGCCTGAACGTCCAGAACAGCACCACCAGCACCCAGGTCGAGATCGCGAAGATGCTGGCCGGCTCGCTCAGCCGGCCGTTCCAGGCGAAAGCCCCGATCGCGATGGACGCCCAGTTTTATACCGTGCGCTTCGAGATGATCGGCAGCGCCCTCACCGTCTACCTGGACGGCAGGAAGCTGGGCACGATCAGCGACGGCGCGTTCGCGGGACGCGGCCTGATCGGCCTGTACACCGCCAACAAATCCTTCCAGATCGACGACGTGCGCGTGGGCGACCCGCGCCAGAAGCCGGTGCAGCTGACGCTCGATCCGTCCGCCCTCGCCTACAGTGCCGAAGCGGGCGACGCGCCGGCCAGCATCACGGTCAGCGCGGTCACGGCCGACGGCATGGCCGACAGCTTCAGCGTCGCCTCCAGCAACCCGGCCGTGGTGAGCGCGGCCGCCAGCGGCAACACGGTCACGCTCACGCCGCTGGCCGCGGGCACGGCCAGCATCGTCTTTACCAGCGGCTCGGAACCCTCGCTGACGCGCGCCATCGCCGCCACCATCGGCGCCCGCTTCGTGCAGCCGACCCGGACCTACCCGCTGCAGGGCGCCACCCTGCCGGCCGCGCAAGCTGGCGCGGTCCACGTCGACGGCGCGCTGCGGCTGACCTTCGACAAGCCCCCTGCCCTGGGCACGGCCGGCAGCATCCGCATCTTCAGGAAAAGCGACGATGCGCTGGTGGACGTGATCCGCCCCGGCGGCGAATCCGACGCGCTCGGCTACCCCGGCCAGGCCCAGGTGCGGCGCGTGAACACCGTGCCGGTACGGATCGAGGGCAATACCGCCGTCATCACGCCGCACGCCAACAAGCTGGCCTACGGCACCGAATACTACGTGGCCATCGCCGACGGTGTATTCACCGGTACCACATTGAAAGGCCTGCCCTTCGCCGGCATCGGCAAGCTGGGCGGCTGGTCGTTCACCACCCGGGCCGCCGCGCCGACGGCAAGCACGGTCACGGTCGACGACGACGGCGAGGCCGATTTCCGCACCGTGCAGGGTGCGCTGAACTACGCGATGCAGGCCTTCCCGAAGGCGGCGCCGGTGACGATCAACATCAGGAACGGCAGCTATGACGAACTGCTGTACCTGAACGGCAAGGACAACCTCACCCTGCGGGGCGAAAGCCGCGACGGCGTCGTGATCCGCTATACCAACAACGAGACCCTGAACCCCGGCACCGGCGCCAGCCAGTCGCCCACGGTGGCGGGTTCCCCGGCCGGCGGCCGCGCGCTGATGCTGGTGGAAGCCTCGGACATGCTGCTGCTCGACACCCTGACCCTGAAGAACACGACCATCCGCTCGGCCGCGATCTCGGGCCAGGCCGAGACCCTGTACTTCAACAGCGACGCGCGCATGATCGCGAAGAACGCCAGTTTCCACAGCGAGCAGGACACGCTCAACCTGAAGGGCTGGGCATGGTTCTACAACACGCTGGTGGCCGGCAACGTCGACTTCATCTGGGGCGGCAGCCATGCGGCGCTGTTCGAGAACAGCGAGATCCGCAGCGTCGGCGACAGCGCCAACGCGAGCAGCGGCGGCTACGTGCTGCAGGCGCGCGTCCCTGTCGCCGGTGACATCGGCTACGTCTTCCTCGACAGTGCCCTGACCCACGGCCCCGGGCCCGGCCCGAACCGCGGCGACGTGCCGGCCGGATCCACCTGGCTGGCGCGCAGCCCGGGCGGCACGGCGAGCTGGGACAACATCGCCTTCATCCGCTGCAAAATGGACACGCACGTCGCCGCCGCGGGCTGGGCCGGCCTGGGCGTGAACGGCCAGCCGGCGCCGAATCCGGCGCTACCGAGCGCGGACGCGGGCTGGCGCGAGTACGGCAGCACCACGCTGTCGGGCATGCCGATCGATTTGCGCACGCGCGTGGGCGGCTACGTCTTGAACGAGGCGGAAGTGGCGGCGCGCTTCGCGACGCGGGCGAAGGTGTTCGCGGCGTATGGCGGCGGGGCTGGGTGGGATCCTCAGCCTTGATCTTGCAGGCGTCAACTTGCAGCCGTGATCTTCAATCAGTAACGCACGATATGCACGTCGCCCCTGCGCAGGCAGGGGCCCAAGTTTGCCTGAAGGGTCCGCAGCAAGTACTAGTCGCCCGCGACCAACTTCGGCCCCTGCTTTCGCAGGGGCGACGTGCGTACGCTAACTAAAACGATTCGACGCTGGCGCTACTCCGCGTTCCTCACTTCGGCATCAAATGCCGGAACGTCGGCTCGATGTTCTTCGCATGCAGGAAGCGGACGATATCTTCCAGCGTCGCATCCTTCAGCAGCAGCCCGTCCGGCACCCCGGACGAATACGGCTGCGCCTGTGGCTGCGGCTGCGGCACGCCGGCCGGCGCCAGCGCGACCGATGTGGCCTGCGCCACCGGCACGGCGGCCGGCAACACCGCCACCGCGCCCTGCGCCGGCTGCAGCTTGCCGAAGGCCGCCTCGAACTGCGCCGCGCCGATGCTGTCCAGCCCCTCCAGGAAAGCCACCTGCCCCGCCGCCGGCGGTGTCATCTCCAGCCCGGATTCGTCGGCGAACGACGCCCCCATGCCGGGGTGGATGAAGGCGGCCCACTTGCCGGTGCGCGGGTTCAGGCAGGGCGGCAGGTAAACCGGCGCGGCGGCGGCGTCCGGCGCCAGTTCCGTGTCCGGAAAATATTTCTGGCGCAGCGCCGCCAGGAAGTCCTGGGCGCGGGACGTCGGCACCGGCTTTTCCAGCGACAGCCACAAATAGAAGGTGCTGGCGCCATCGATGCTGACCGCCGGCGCCGGCAGGCCGAGCTCCGCCTGCAGCGCGTTGGCCACCTCGCACAGGCGAATCCAGTGCTGGCCCTCGGGCGCGAAGGCCATCTTGCGGAACGGGATCGCCAGCGCACGCGTCAGGCCGTCGGCCGTGGTCAGCTTGATGGCGAGCGTGGTCTTGCCGAGCAGGTGCTGGGCCAGCACCTCGCGCGTCACCGCTTCCGGCGCCAGGTACAGGCGCGTGAGTTGCGCGATCAGCTTGTCCATGCCTGGGTTCGTGCCGGGATTCGTGCCGGGGTTCATGCCGGGGTTCATGCGATGCCGCCGCGCCGCGCCGCGTTCCTGCCCAGCGCCGCCAGGTCGAGGTCGGCGTCGCCGTGGTCGACGGCTTCCTTCAGCACGCCCTGCAGGGCGTCGCCGAAGGCCAGCGGCAAGCCCTGCGCCCGGCCCGCTTCCACCGCCAGGCGCACGTCCTTCTGGCCGAGAGCGAGCTTGAAGCCGGCCGGGGTGTAGCGCTCTTCGGCGATCATGCCGCCATAGCCCTTGTAGACCGGCGAACCGGCGAACAGGGTGCTGGTGATCAGGTCGACGAAGTTGGCGGCCGGGATGCCGTGCGCACGCGCCAGGGCGGCGCCCTCGCCGGTGGCTTCGATCGCGCAGGCCAGGGTCAGGTTGCAGGCCAGCTTGATGGCGTTGGCCTGCTCCGGCGCGTCGCCGAAGCGCCAGGTCTTCTGGCCCATCAGGTCGAGCAGCGGCTGCACGCGGTCGACCAGCTCGTCGCTGCCGCCGGCCAGGATGTTCAGCTTGCCGGCCGCGGCGACGTCGACCCGGCCCAGCACCGGCGCCGCCACGTAGCCGACGCCGCGCGCCAGGTGCAGCTCGGCCATCTCGCGCGCAAACGCGACCGAGACGGTGGCCATGTTGACGTGGATGCTGCCGGGCGCCATGGCGTCCAGCACGCCGCCGTCGATCAGCACGGCGCGGGTCGCGGCATCGTCGGCCAGCATGGTGAACACGACATCGGCGATGCCGCATTCGCCCGGCGTGGCGGCCGCCTTGGCGCCCTGCCGCGCCAGCGCCTGCACGGGTTCGGAGCTGCGGTTCCAGACGTGGACGATCCGGCCCGAGCGCAGCAGGTTGGCGGCCATGTGATGGCCCATGGCGCCGAGGCCGAGGAAGGCAATGGTCATGACGGTTCCTTTCGAAGCGAAAGCCGTATTAAACCAGCAATCCCGCTGGTCCGTGTGCCGCGCGCCAGAGATGTGCCGCCTAGCATGGACTCAACGGAATTTCCAGCACACGATAAAGGTCCTGATATGTAATAAACGTATATACAACAGTTAATAATTTTATTTGCGAAAGCTCATGAATTGTCAGAGTATGACATTGGCTTCTGTTACATCCGTAGCAAGCTTCGGGTGGCAGGCGCCTATAACAAACGCTGTCAAATAACGAACCTTACGGAGTAAGACATATGAGCAGGAATATGCTGAATTGGGCCGTCGGCGCCGCCGTGCTGACCCTGTCCTTCACCGCCCAGGCGGCCAGCAACGGCGTCGTCGTCTCGGTCGCGCCCGAGAAGCCTTCGCTGGGCAAGAGCGACGACGTGGTGGTGAAGGTCACCTTCACCAACACCTCCGGCAGTCCGCAATACGTACTGAAGTCGCACACGCCGTTCGGCGGCATGCCGATGACGCCCTTGTTCGAGGTGACGCGCGACGGCAGCCCGGTGCGCTACCTGGGCGCCGTCGCCAAGCGCCCCGCGCCCACCGCCGCCGACTATTACCTGCTCAAGCCGGGCGCCTCCTACAGCGCCAAGGTGGAACTGTCCTCGCTGTACGACATGGCCACGACCGGCGATTACGCCATCCGCTTCCGCGCCGCCGCGACCCAGCTGTTCGCCGACGCGCCGGCGGTGCAGGCCGCCGGCACGGGCGCCCGCATCGCCGCCGCGGGCGGCGCCGACGCCGGCGGCAAGGACATCGGCGAACTGCAATCCGACGTCGCGACCGTCTGGATCGACGGCGCCCGCCCGCGCGGCTCGCGCGAGGTGACCCTCACCCTGGCCGAGATGCAGGCGGAATCGAAGGGGGGCAGCGCCGCCGCGGCCAGCGTGTCCTACAGCCAATGCTCGAGCTCGCAGCAAAGCACGATCGGCCAGGCGCTGTCGGCGGCGCAGACCATGGCCACCAATGCCGATGCCTACATGACCAGGGGCACGCTGGGCACGCGCTACACCAAGTGGTTCGGCGCCGTCGACAGCAGCCGCGTGTCGACCATCAAGTCCCACTTCGCCGCCATCAAGAGCACCCTGGTGACCAAGTCGATCACGGTCAACTGCGGCTGCACGGATACCTCGTACGCCTACGTGTATCCGACCCAGCCGTACACGATCTACGTGTGCAAGGCGTTCTGGAGCGCGCCGTTGACGGGGACCGATTCCAAGGGCGGCACCCTGGTGCACGAGACCAGCCACTTCAACGTCGTCGCCGGCACCGACGACTGGGCCTACGGCCAGTCGGCCGCGGCCAGCCTGGCCATCAGCAATCCGGCGCGCGCCATCGACAACGCCGACTCGCACGAATATTTCAGCGAGAACACGCCGGCGCTGCAATAAACCATCGCTAGCACCAGCGGTCCCGGGCGCCCGCGGGGAACCCAACCCCTGCCCTGCGGCGCGCCACCGTCCCTTCCTTCGCGTTAAGCTGGCTGTTCAACAGTGAACACCGCGTCACGCGAACAGGACCCCATGCCGCAGTTTTTCATTGCCCGACCGATCTTTGCGATCGTGCTTTCCCTGCTGATCATGCTGGGTGGCGGGCTCTCCATGTTCACGCTGCCGGTCGAGCAGTTCCCGCCCATCGCGCCGCCTTCGGTGCAGATCAATGCCAACTATGCCGGGGCCTCGGCCTCGACCATGCAGAACACCGTGGTGCAGGTGATCGAGCAGCAGATGAGCGGGATCGACAAGCTGATGTACATGGCCTCGACCAGCGACGACAGCGGCCGCTCGACCACCACGCTCACCTTCGAGACCGGCGCCGACCCCGACATCGCCCAGGTGCAGGTGCAGAACAAGCTGCAGCTGGCGATGCCGCAGTTGCCGGCCCAGGTGCAGCAGGCCGGCGTGCGCGTGACCAAGTCGAGTCCTTCCTTCCTGATGGTGATCGGCTTCGTGTCGACCAACCACAGCATGAGCAAGTACGACATCGCCAACTTCCTGGTGTCCAAGGTCCAGGATCCGATCAGCCGTGTCAACGGCGTCGGCGACCTGAACGTGTACGGCACCCAGTATGCGATGCGCATCTGGCTCGACCTGTCGAAACTGAACTCGTTCCAGCTCAACCCGACCGACGTCACCGCCGCCCTCACCACGCAGAACGTGCAGGTCTCGGCCGGCCAGCTGGGCGGCCTGCCGGCCGTGGGCAACCCGCAGCTGGCCGCGACCATCACCCAGGCGACCCTGTTGCGCACGCCGCAGGACTTCGGCAACGTGGTACTCAAGACGCAGCAGAACGGCGCCCTGGTGCGCCTGCGCGACGTGGCGCGCATCGAGCGCGGCCCGGAAAACTTCATCGTCGACAACCGCTACAACGGCGAGCCGGCCTCCGGCCTCGGCATCCAGCTGGCGCCCGGCGCCAATGCGCTGCAGACGGCCGAGCTGGTGCGCGCTCGCATCGCCGAGCTGCGGCCGGTGTTCCCGGCCGGCCTGGAGGTGGTGTACCCGAACGACGTCACGCCCTTCATCCGGGTGTCGATCGAGGAAGTGGTCAAGACCCTGCTCGAGGGCATCGTGCTGGTGGTGCTGGTGATGTACCTGTTCATGCAGAACATCCGCGCCACCCTGATCCCGTCGATCACCGTGCCGGTGGTCCTGCTCGGCACCTTCGGGCTGATGGCGGCGCTCGGCTTCACCATCAACACCCTGTCGATGTTCGGCCTGGTGCTGGCCATCGGCCTGCTGGTCGACGACGCCATCGTGGTGGTCGAGAACGTCGAGCGCATCATGCGCGAGGAAGACCTGCCGGCCAGGGAAGCGACCAGCAAGGCGATGCGCCAGATCAGCGGCGCGCTGGTCGGCGTGGCGATGGTGCTGTGCGCCGTGTTCGTGCCGGTGGCGTTCTCGCCGGGGACCGTGGGCGCCATCTACCGCCAGTTCGCGCTGACCATCGTGGTGTCGATGCTGCTGTCGGTGTTCGTGGCGCTGTCGCTCACGCCGGCGCTGTGCGCCATCCTGCTGAAGCACTCGGCCGAGCACGAACGCGGCTTCTTCGGCTGGTTCAACCGCGCCTTCGAGCGCACCCGCGCCCAGTACGTGCGCGGCGTGAAGCAGATCGCGAAGCGATGGGTCCTGTGGATGCTGCTGTTCGCCGCCTCGGTGGCGGCGACCGGCTTGCTGTTCCTGCGCCTGCCGACCTCCTTCCTGCCGAACGAAGACCAGGGCTACATGTTCGTGCAGGTACAGACCCCGGCCGGGGCCACCCAGAACCGCACCGGGCAGGTGCTGGACGAGATCAGCCAGTACCTGCGGCGCGACGAGTCGGCCATGGTGGACGCGACCTTCACCGTCAACGGCAACAACAATGCCGGCCGCAGCCAGAGCCAGGGCCAGATCTTCGTGCGCCTCAAGAACTGGGACGACCGCAAGGACGAGGCGCTGGGCGTGGAAGCGCTGTCCGACCGCATCAAGAAGCGCTTCGGTTCCAGCAACGTGGCGATCGTCTTCCCCACCAGCCCGCCGCCGATCCGGGGCCTGGGCAATGCCGCCGGTTTCGACATGCAGCTGCAGGACCGCGGCGGCCTCGGACACGACGCGCTCGCCCATGCGCGCGACCAGCTGCTGGCCGCCGCGCGCAGCCATCCGGCCCTGGCCCAGGTGCGCTACAACGGCGTGGCCGACAGCCCGGGCTTCAAGGTCGACGTCGACCGCGAAAAGGCCGGCGCCTTCGGCGTGGCGCCCGCCGACATCGACCAGGCTTTCTCGATCGCCTGGGGCTCGCGCTACGTGAACAACTTCCTCGACACCGACAACCGCATCAAGCGGGTCTACGTGCAGGCCGACGCGCCCTTCCGCATGAATCCGGACGACCTGGGCAGCCTGTACGTGCGCAGCCAGTCCGGGACCATGGTGCCGCTGACGGCGGTGGCCAGCGGCCACTGGACCAGCGGCCCCTCGCAGCTGCAGCGCTACAACGGCGTCGAGTCGATGAACATCCAGGGCCAGGGCGCGCCGGGATACAGCTCGGGCGACGCGATGGAAGCGATGGAAGAACTGGCGCGCGCCCTGCCCAAAGGGATCGCGATCGCGTGGACCGGCACCTCCTACCAGCAGCAGCAATCCGGCAACCAGGCGCCGCTGCTGTATGCGCTGTCGATCCTGGTGGTGTTCCTCAGCCTGGCAGCGCTGTACGAAAGCTGGTCGATTCCGGTGGCCGTGATCCTGGTGGTGCCGATCGGCGTGCTCGGCGCGCTGCTGGCGACCATGGCGCGCGGGCTGACCAACGACGTGTATTTCCAGGTCGGCCTGCTGGTGACGATCGGCCTTTCGGCCAAGAACGCGATCCTGGTGGCCGAATTCGCGCACGCGCGCCAGGCCGAGGGCCTGAGCGCCACCCAGGCCGCGATCGAGGCCGCCCACATGCGGATCCGTCCGATCCTGATGACCTCGCTCGCCTTCATCCTGGGCGTGCTGCCGCTGGCCATTTCGCGCGGCGCCGGCGCCGCCAGCCAGCACGCCATCGGCACCGGCGTGATCGGCGGGATGCTGGCCGCGACCCTCATCGCGCCGCTGATCATCCCGATGTTCTACATCGTGGTCGACCGGCTGTTCCACAAGCGCACGAAGGCGGCGCATGGCGGGAATGCCGAAGGTGCCAGAACCGCCGAACTGGATACGGCGAACAAGGACTGAGATTTTGAATGTGGACAGGGGGACCACTGCTTTTAGGCCATAATGCCGCATGCTGCCTGTTAACCACCCTGCTCCCTCCGCATGAGCCACGCTCGTACGTTCCCGATCGGCGGCGGCGAGACCGGCGCGGCGATCCGTGCCCGCGACTGGTCCGGCTCGCCGCTTGGCCCGGTCGAGACCTGGTCCACCACGCTGCGCGCGACGCTGAACGTGGTGCTGGCGTCCGCCTTCCCCGCCTTCATCGTCTGGGGCCCCGAGCAGGTCACGCTCTACAACGACGCCTACGCCGGCGTCCTGCACGACAAGCACCCGGCGGCCATCGGCCTGCCCTTCCGCGCCGTGTGGCCGGAAATCTGGGACGTGCTGGCGCCGCTGGTGCACCGCACGCTGGTCGAAGGCGAAAGCTTCATGATGGAAGACCTGCCCTTGCTCATGCTGCGCAAGGGCTACTCGGAAGACACCTGGTTCACCTATTCGTATGCGCCGCTGCGCGAGGACGACGGCCCGATCCTCGGCCTGCTGTGCACCTGCATCGAGACCACCGAGGCGGTGCAGGCACGGGAACAGCGCGCCGCCAGCGAAGCGGCGCTGCGCAAGAGCGAGGCGGCGGCGCGCGAGAACGGCGAGCGCGTGCAGCTGGCGCTGCAGGCCGGCGCCATCATCGGCACCTGGTTCTGGGACCTGCCGCGCGACCGCTTCACCGTCGACGAAGCCTTCGCGCGCGCCTTCGGCCTCGATCCGGCCCTCGGCCGCGACGGCCTGAGCCTGGCGCAGGTGGTGGCCACCGTGCATCCCGACGACCAGGCGGGCCTGGCCGCCGCGATCGACGAGGTGCGCCGGCGCGGCGGCCATTACGCCCACCAGTACCGGGTGCGGCGCGCCGACGGCCGCTATTACTGGATCGAGGCCAACGGCCGGGTCGACCTGGGGCCGGACGGCACCGGACTGTACTTCCCGGGTGTCCTGATCGACGTCGAAAGCCGGCGCGCGGTCGAGGCCGAGCGCGACCAGGCGATCCTGAAATTGCGGGCCCTGAACGCGGAGCTGGAGCAGAAGGTGATCGCCCAGGCCTTTGCACGCGGGCGCACCTGGCAACTCAGCCCCGACATCCTCGGCGTGCTGGGCGCCGACGGTCGCTTCGAGGCCTTCAATCCGGCCTGGGAAGCGACGCTGGGCTGGTCCGAGGAAGAAGTCACATCCAAGGTCTTGTTCGACTTCATCCATCCGGATGACCAGGCCCCGACCCGCTCGGCGTGGCAGACGGCGCTGGACCGCAGGCTGCCGGCCCTGCGCTTCGACAGCCGCTACCGCCACAAGGGCGGCGGCTGGCGTTGGCTGTCGTGGGTGGCCGTGCCCGACGAGGGCAAGGTGTACTGCTCGGCGCGCGACATCACGGCCGAGAAGGAAGCCGCGGCTGAACTGGAGCTGGCGCAGGAACAGCTGCGCCAGGCACAGAAGATGGAAGCGGTCGGCCAGCTCACCGGCGGCCTGGCGCACGACTTCAACAACCTGCTGGCCGGGATCACGGGCAGCCTGGAGCTGATGAAGATGCGCATGGCGCAGGGCCGTTACGAGGACATCGAGCGCTACATGACCGTGGCGATGGGCGCGAGCCGGCGCGCCGCCGCGCTGACGCACCGCCTGCTGGCGTTCTCGCGCCGCCAGACACTGGCGCCCAGGCCGACCGACGCCAATGCCCTGGTCGGCGGCCTGCTGGACATGATCCGGCGCACGGTCGGGCCGGGCGTGCAGGTGGAAGCGGTCTGCATGAGCGGCCTGTGGTCGACCCTGGTCGACCAGCCGCAGCTGGAAAACGCGCTGCTCAACCTGTGCATCAACGCGCGCGACGCCATGCCGCACGGCGGCAGCATCACCATCGAGACCGCCAACCGCTGGGTCGACCGCCACGGCGCGAAAACGCTCGACATGCCCGAGGGCCAGTACATCTCGCTGTGCGTCTCCGACACCGGCACCGGCATGACGCCGGACGTGATCGCCAAGGCCTTCGACCCCTTCTTCACCACGAAACCGCTGGGCCAGGGCACGGGACTCGGCCTGTCGATGATCTACGGCTTCGCCCAGCAATCCGGCGGCCAGGTGCGCATCTATTCGGAAGTCGGCCAGGGCACGATGGTCTGCATCTACCTGCCGCGCCACCGCGGCGCCGCCGACAGCGACGCCGCCGCCCCGGAATCCGGCCTGGCGCCGGTGGCCGGCGCCGGCGAAACCGTGCTGGTGGTGGACGACGAACCGGCCGTGCGCATGCTGGTGACCGACGTCCTGCACGACCTCGGCTACACCGCCATCGAAGCCGCCGACGGCGCCGCCGGCCTCAAGATCCTGCAATCGCAGGCCCGCATCGACCTGCTGGTCTCCGATGTCGGCCTGCCGGGCATGATGAACGGGCGCCAGATGGCGGATGCGGCGCGGGTCGGCCGGCCGGGCTTGAAGGTCCTGTTCATCACCGGATTCGCGGAGAATGCGCTGCTGAACAACGGGCAGCTGGAGCCGGGGATGTCGGTGCTCACCAAGCCGTTTCCGGTGGATACGCTGGCGGCAAGGATCCGGGAGTTGATTGCGAAGTAGGCCAGGACCGGCATCTGTCGCCTACCGCCGTCGTCCCCGCTTGTCCCGTCGCCACGCGCTTCGCCTTCGCGGGGACGACGTTAAATTGGGCGGGCACGACGGCACGTCAGCACTCTAGGCCGTAAAGTCAGTATATAAGTCACGCCACCGAAGATTCATCTCTTCAATCAGGCGAACCTTCCATGCACGATCCCATTTCTTGATCCGCTTCTCGCGCAGGCCAGCTTCCATGATATCGGTATGCATTTCATACCAGACCAGCCTGTGCACGTGGTATTGCTTCGTGAAGCCGTCAAGCAGACCTTCCCTATGCTGCCAGACGCGCTTGACCAGATCGGCCGTGGACCCGACGTACAGCGTACCGTAAGGCGCACTGGCCAAGATGTAAACGTAGCTGAGCTTTTCCATGGACGGTATGGTCCAGTGGGCTCGCGGCTTTGCATGTGCGTTTGCGCAAACGAACCTCGTCGTCCCCGCGCTACCTCGTCGCCCCGGGGCCGCCTCGTCGTTTCTACGCCACCTCGTCGTCCCCGCGCAGGCGGGGACCCATACTGAACTACCAGAACCAGTACTTCTGAAACGCTCACGTGCAGCCAACATACCAAATTCTGTTACGCAGCATGGGTCCCCGCCTGCGCGGGGACGACGGTTGAGGTTAGCAATAAAAAAGCAGTATCGGCGCTCCAGGATCTGCAATAAAAAAACCGGGACACAAGGTCCCGGTTTTCATTCCAGCTCGGTACGAGCTCGGTACAAGATCAGCGCTTGCGCGGCGCCGGCAGGTCCGTGCATACGCCTTCGTACACTTCGGCGGCCATGCCGATCGACTCGCCCAGGGTCGGGTGCGGGTGGATGGTCTTGCCGATGTCGGTGCCGTCGGCGCCCATCTCGATCGCCAGGGCGATCTCGCCGATCATGTCGCCGGCACTGGTGCCGACGATGGTGCCGCCCACGATGCGGTGGGTTTCGGCGTCGAACAGTAGCTTGGTGAAGCCTTCGGCGCGGCCGTTGGCGACGGCGCGGCCCGAGGCGGCCCACGGGAAGTGGCCCTTCTCGACCTTGATGCCCTTCTGCTTGGCTTCTTCCTCGGTCAGGCCGGCCCATGCCACTTCCGGATCGGTGTAGGCCACCGACGGGATCACCTTGGCGTCGAAGAAGGCCTTCTCGCCGTGCGCGGCTTCCGCTGCGACGTGGGCTTCATGCACCGCCTTGTGGGCCAGCATCGGCTGGCCGACCAGGTCGCCGATGGCGAAGATGTGCGGCACATTGGTGCGCATCTGGCCGTCCACGCCGATGAAGCCGCGGTCGGTCACCGCCACGCCCGCGGCCTCGGCACCGATCTTCTTGCCGTTCGGGCTGCGGCCGACGGCCACCAGCACCAGGTCGTAGGTCTGCGCTTCCGGCGCCGGCTGGCCTGCCTCGGCCGACTCGAACGTGACCTTGATCCCTTCCGGCAGCGCTTCCACGCCGACGGTCTTGGTCTTCAACATGATGTTGTCGAAGCGGTGCGCGTTGTACTTCTGCCAGACCTTGACGGCCTCGCGGTCCGCGCCCTGCATCAGGCCATCCATCATCTCGACCACGTCGATGCGCGCACCCAGGGTCGAGTACACGGTCGCCATTTCCAGGCCGATGATGCCGCCGCCGATGACCAGCATGCGCTTCGGCACCTGGCGCAGTTCGAGCGCGCCGGTGGAATCGACGATGCGCGGGTCTTCCGGCACGAAGGGCAGCTTCACGACCGAGGAACCGGCCGCGATGATCGCCTTCTGGAACTGCACGACCTTCTTGCCGCCGTCGGTGCCGGTGACTTCGATGTGGTTCGGGCTCAGGAACTTGCCGACGCCCTGCACCACGTTGACCTTGCGGCCCTTGGCCATGCCGGCCAGGCCGCCGGTCATGGTCTTGATCACGCCATCTTTATAGGCGCGCAGCTTGTCGAGGTCGACGTCGGGCTTGGCGAAGCTGACGCCGATGTCGCCCATGTGCGCGGTCTCGTCCATGATGTGCGCCACGTGCAGCAGCGCCTTGGACGGGATGCAGCCGACGTTCAGGCAGACGCCGCCCAAGGTCGCGTACTTCTCGACCAGCACGGTGTTCATGCCCAGGTCGGCCGAGCGGAAGGCGGCCGAGTAGCCGCCCGGACCCGCGCCCAGGACCATCATTTCGCATTCGACGTCGACCGGGCCGCCGTAGCTGGCCGCGTTCGGTGCCGGCACCGAATTCGGCGTGGCCGCATCGGCTTTATGGGCCGGTGCGTACGAATCGGTCGGGCCGGCGGCGGCGGTCGGTGCCACGGCCTGCGCGCCGATCTGGGCGGCCGGCTTGTCGGAGGCGGAACCAGCCGCGGGGGCCGGCGCGGCGGCGGGTGCCGAAGTGGCGGCGCCAGCTTCTTCCGAAATGGTCAGCAGCAGCGAACCTTCGTTCACCTTGTCGCCGACCTTGACCTTCAGTTCCTGCACGACGCCGGCGTGGGTCGACGGGATCTCCATGCTGGCCTTGTCCGATTCGACGGTGACCAGCGACTGGTCGACCTTGATGGTGTCGCCCGGCTTGATCATCAGCTCGATGATTTCGACGTCCTTGAAATCGCCGATGTTGGGTACTTTGACTTCAACGGTGCTCATAGTGGTCGGCTCCTTACAGCAGCGTCTTGCGCAGGTCGGCCAGCACGTCGGCCAGGTAGGCCGCGAAGCGGGCGGCGCCGGCGCCGTCGATCACGCGGTGATCGTACGACAGCGACAGCGGCAGGGTCAGGCGCGGCTGGAAGCTCGAACCGTCCCACACCGGCTTCATCGACGACTTGGACAGGCCCAGGATGGCCACTTCCGGTGCGTTGATGATCGGGGTGAACGCGGTGCCGCCGATGCCGCCCAGCGACGAGATGGTGAAGGTCGCGCCCTGCATGTTGCTTGGGCTCAGCTTGCCTTCGCGTGCCTGTGCGGACAGCTCGCCCATTTCGGTGGCGATCTGCGAGATCGATTTCTTGTCCGCGTCCTTGATCACCGGGACCACCAGGCCGTTCGGGGTGTCGGCCGCGAAGCCGATGTTGTAGTACTGCTTCAGGATCAGCGCACCGTTCGGCTCGTCCAGCGACGAATTAAACGCCGGGAACTTCTTCAGCGCGGCGACCGACGCCTTGATCACGAAGGCCAGCATGGTCAGCTTGGTCGGCGACTTGGCTTTCGCATAGGCGGTGTTGGACTCGACGCGGAAGGCTTCCAGGTCGGTGACGTCGGCATCTTCGAAATGCGTGACGTGCGGGATCATGACCCAGTTGCGGTGCAGGTTCTGGCCGCTGATCTTCTTGATGCGGGCCAGCGGCTGCGATTCGGTCGGGCCGAACTTGCTGAAGTCCAGCGACGGCCACGGCAGCAGGTTCATGCCTGCGCCACCGCCGGCGGCTGCCGGCGCGGCGGCGGTCGGACCCGCGGCCAGCGCGCCCTTGACGAAGGCTTGCACGTCCTGCTGAGTGATGCGGCCTTTCGGGCCGTTGCCCTTCACCTTGCCCAGGTCGACGCCCAGTTCGCGCGCGAACTTGCGCACCGACGGGGAGGCGTGGGCGTTGGCGAACGAAGGGGCCGGGCCCGATGCCGCGGCCGGCGCGGCGGCGGGTGCCGGTGCCGGCGCGGGAGCCGGTGCCGCGGCGGCAGGTGCCGGCGCGGGAGCCGGGGCTGCTGCCGGAGCCGGGGCAGCAGCCGGTGCTGCGGCGGCGGCAGGTGCGGCGTCGGCGCCGCCGGCGACTTCCTCGACCATCAGCACCAGCGAACCTTCGGCGACCTTGTCGCCGACCTTCACCTTGATTTCCTTGACGACGCCGGCGTGGCTGGAGGGGATCTCCATGCTCGCCTTGTCCGATTCCACGGTGACCAGCGACTGGTCGACCTTGATGGTGTCGCCCGGCTTGACCATCAGTTCGATGACTTCCACTTCCTTGAAGTCGCCGATGTCGGGGACTTTGACTTCCACAATGCTCATGTTGGGTAGCTCCGTTTTTATTAGTTAGCTCACCGTCGCCCCCGCGCAGGCGGGGGCCCATGCCGAGCTGAACGAAATCGCCGACGCAGGCGACTCCAGATATTCAGCATGGGTCCCCGCCTTCGCGGGGACGACGTTCGTAGCGCGCACGTTCTCTAGCGCGCCCTAAGCATTACTGGGTCACAGGATTCGGCTTGTTCGGATCGATGCCGTACTTCGCGATTGCCTCGGCAACCGTCGACGCCGGGATCTTGCCTTCCTCGGCCAGCGACTTCAGCGCGGCGACCGTGATGTAGTAACGGTTCACCTCGAAGAACTCGCGCAGCTTGGCGCGGGAGTCCGAGCGGCCGAAGCCGTCGGTGCCCAGCACCTTGTAGGTGCGGCCGTTCGGGATGTAGGCGCGGATCTGCTCGGCGAACATGCGCATGTAGTCGGTGGTCGCGACGATCGGGCCGGTCGTGTCCTTCAGCAGCTGGGTCACGTACGGCAGGCGCGCTTCCTCGGTCGGGTGCACCAGGTTCCAGCGGTCGGCGTCCTGGCCGTCGCGGGCCAGCAGCGTCAGCGACGGGCAGGACCAGACGTCGGCGGCGACGCCCCAGTCGTTCTGGAGCAGCTCGGCGGCGTGCTCGGACTCGCGCAGGATCGTGCCCGAGCCCATCAGCTGGACGCGGTTGGCCGCACCGGCCTGGCCTTCGCGCAGCAGGTACATGCCCTTCAGGATGCCCTCTTCCTGGCCTTCCTTCAGGCCCGGCTGCGGGTAGTTCTCGTTCATGATGGTGATGTAGTAGAACACATCTTCCTGGTTCTCCACCATGCGGCGCAGGCCGTCCTGGATGATCACCGCGACTTCGTGGCCGTAGGTCGGGTCGTAGGGGATGCAGTTCGGGACCGTGGCCGCGATGATGTGGCTGTGGCCGTCCTCGTGCTGCAGGCCTTCGCCGTTCAGCGTGGTGCGGCCGGCGGTGCCGCCCATCAGGAAGCCGCGCGCACGGATGTCGCCGGCCAGCCAGACCAGGTCGCCCACGCGCTGCATGCCGAACATCGAGTAGAAGGTGTAGAACGGGATCATCACGCGGTTGTTGCTCGAGTACGAGGTCGCCGCGGCGATCCACGAGCTCATGCCGCCCGCTTCGTTGATGCCTTCCTGCAGGATCTGGCCCGCCTTGTCTTCGCGGTAGTACATCACCTGGTCCTTGTCGACCGGTTCGTACAGCTGGCCCTGCTGGTTGAAGATGCCGATCTGGCGGAACAGGCCTTCCATGCCGAAGGTACGCGATTCGTCGACCAGGATCGGCACGATGCGCTGGCCCAGGCTCGCGTCCTTCAGCAGCGCGGTGATGGTGCGCACGTAGGCTTGCGTGGTCGAGATCTCGCGGCCGGCGGCGGTCGGGTCGGTGACGGCCTTGAAGGTCGACAGCGGCGGCACGACCAGCTTCTCGTCGGCCTGCTGGCGGCGCGCCGGCAGGTAGCCGCCGAGGGCCTGGCGGCGCTCGTGCAGGTACTTCATTTCAGGCGCGTCGTCGGACGGCTTGAAGAACGGGATGTCGGCCAGCTTGTCGTCCGGGATCGGGATGGCGAAGCGGTCGCGCATTTCGCGGATGGCTTCGTCGTCCAGCTTCTTGGTCTGGTGCGCGGTGTTGCGCGCCTCGCCCGACTTGCCCATGCCGAAGCCCTTGACGGTCTTCACCAGCAGCACGGTCGGCGAACCCTTGTTCTCCTGCGCGTTCTTGAAGGCGGCATAGATCTTGTGCGGGTCGTGGCCGCCGCGGGTCAGGCGCCAGATGTCGTCGTCGCTCATGTTGGCGACCATCTTCAGCAGCTCCGGATCCTTGCCGAAGAAATGCTTGCGCACGTAGGCGCCGTCCTTGGCCTTGTAGTTCTGGTATTCGCCGTCGACGGTTTCCATCATCACGCGCTGCAGGATGCCGTCCTTGTCCTTGGCCAGCAGGGCGTCCCAGCCCGGGCCCCAGACGACCTTGACGACGTTCCAGCCGGCGCCGCGGAAATCGGCTTCCAGTTCCTGGATGATCTTGCCGTTGCCGCGCACCGGACCGTCCAGGCGCTGCAGGTTGCAGTTGACGACCATGACCAGGTTGTCGAGCTTTTCGCGCGCGGCCATGCCGATCGCGCCCATCGATTCCGGTTCGTCCATCTCGCCGTCGCCGCAGAAGACCCAGACCTTGCGCGCTTCGGTATCGGCGATGCCGCGCGCGTGCAGGTACTTCAGGAAGCGCGCCTGGTAGATCGCCATCAGCGGGCCCAGGCCCATCGACACGGTCGGGAACTGCCAGAAGTCCGGCATCAGTTTCGGGTGCGGGTAGGAGGACAGGCCCTTGCCGTCGACTTCGCGGCGGAAGTTCAGCAGCTGCTCTTCGGAGATGCGGCCTTCCAGGAAGGCGCGCGCGTAGATGCCGGGCGACGAGTGGCCCTGGATGTACAGCAGGTCGCCGCCATGGTTTTCCGACGGGGCTTTCCAGAAGTGGTTGAAGCCGATGCCGAGCATGTTGGCGAGCGAGGCGAACGACGAGATATGGCCGCCCAGGTCGCCGTCGGCGCGGTTGGCCTTGACCACCATCGCCATCGCGTTCCAGCGCATCCACGAGCGCAGGCGCTCTTCATATTCGAGGTTACCAGGGCAGTGCTCTTCCAGGTGCGCCGGGATCGTGTTGACGTAGGCGGTGTTGCTGGAGAACGGGACATGGGCGCCGCGGCGGCGGGCCAGGTCGACCAGGCGCTCCAGCAGGTAGTGGGCGCGATCGGTGCCTTCGAATTCGATGACGGCTTCGAGCGCGTCGAGCCATTCCTTGGTTTCGAGCGTATCCGGGTCGTTGGCGGCCTGGGCCGTCAACTGGTCGAGTTGAGCTGACATTACTACGTCTCCTTGAGTTGGTGCCCCACCCGACCTTGGTCATGTCTTTGGACGTTTGGTGGCAGAAAAGACTTCCCTAATAAAGCCTGACGATTTTACCAGTGGATCAGCCGTTTTTCAAAATACGATATTCAATTTCACAATACGGAATTTCCCTATGGAACCCGCATGAATACTGGGTGATAGCGAGCTTCCGGCATTTGCGAACGCATCTATAAATATGACAATGAACGACAGGAGACGGCGCGCGATACCCGTGGCGCTTATAATTTTGTTTTTGTCCAGCCAGTGAGTCCCCAGCCATGCCTGCCCAACTGATCGACGGAGTACAACTTTCCAAACAACTGCGTGCCGACATCGCCGCGCGCGCCGCCACCCTCACCGCCGCCGGCCGCCAGCCGGGCCTGGCGGTGATCATCGTCGGCGACGACCCGGCCAGCCACGTCTACGTCCGCAACAAGGTCAAGGCCTGCGGCGAAGTGGGCTTTCACTCGGTGCTGGAAAAGTACGAGGCCGACTTCAGCGAGCAGGACCTGCTGGCGCGCATCGCCGCGCTGAACGTCGATCCGGCGATCCACGGCATCCTGGTGCAGATGCCGCTGCCTAGGCACATCGATTCGTCGAAGGTGATCGAGTCGATCGCGACAGCCAAGGACGTGGACGGCTACTCGGTGCTGTCGGCCGGCGAACTGGTCGCCAACCTGCCGGGCTTCCGCCCGTGCACGCCCTACGGCTGCATGAAGCTGATCGAATCGACCGGCTTCGACCTGCGCGGCAAGCATGCGGTGGTGGTGGGACGCTCGAACACGGTCGGCAAGCCGATGGCCTTGCTGCTCTTGCAAGCCAACGCAACCGTCACCATCTGCCATAGCGCGACGCCGGACCTGGGCTACCACACCCGCCAGGCCGACGTCATCGTCGCCGCCGTCGGCCGCCGCAACACCGTCACCGCCGACATGGTCAAGCCGGGCGCGATCGTGATCGACGTCGGCATGAACCGCGACGACGCCGGCAAGCTGTGCGGCGACGTCGACTTTGCCGGCGTCAGCGAAGTGGCTTCGCACGTGACCCCGGTCCCGGGCGGCGTCGGTCCGATGACGATTACGATGCTGCTGATGAACACCGTCGAGTCCGCGGAACGCGGCCTGGGCAAACAGCAGGAACAAGCCGGGCCGGCCTCGGGCATGATCCCGAAGCCCGGTCTCGCATAACCCTACGCATGACTAGTGGAAGGAACACCATGAGCATCGACACCAGCAATCCCCTCCTCGACTTTTCCGGTCTGCCGCGTTTCGACCTGATCCGTCCCGAGCACGTCACGCCCGCGATCGAGCAACTGATCGCCCACGCGCGCGAAGTCGTGCAGCAACTGGAGGCACCGGCCGACAGCGTCACCTGGGACAGCTTCGTGGTCCCGCTCGAGGAATCGACCGAACAGCTGGGCCGTGCCTGGGGCGTGGTGAACCACCTCAACCACGTGATGGACACGCCCGAGCTGCGCGCCGTCTACAACGAGAACCAGCCGAGGATCACCGAATTCTTCACCGAACTGGGCCAGAACGAAGCGCTGTTCGCCAAGTACAAGCAGCTGCATGCCGGCCCGGAATTCGCCAACCTGAGCCCGGCCCGCAAGCGCATCGTCGAAAACGCGCTGCGCGACTTCCGCCTGGGCGGCGCCGAACTGCCGGAAAAGCAGAAGGAACGCTTTGCCGACATCCAGGAACAGCAGGCCGCGCTGTCGACCCGCTTCTCGGAAAACGTGCTGGACGCGACCAACGATTTCAAGCTGCTGGTGACGGACGAAGCCGAACTGGCCGGCCTGCCCGACGATGCCAAGAGCGCCGCGCGCGCCGCGGCGGAACGCGACGGCAAACAGGGCTGGCAATTCAGCCTGCATTTCCCGTCCTATTTCCCGATCCTGCAGTTCGCCGACAACCGCGCCCTGCGCGAGAAAATCTACCGCGCCAACGCCACCAAGGCGTCCGAAATGGGCGTGGTGTTCTCGGAAGCCGAGAAATGGGATAACACGAGTAATATCGCCCAGCTGCTGAAGCTGCGCGACGAGGAAGCCAAGCTGCTCGATTTCCAGAGCTTCGCCCATGTGTCGCTGGAGCCGAAGATGGCCGAGAGCCCGGAACACGTGATCGCGTTCCTGGAAGACCTGGCGCGCCGCGCCCGCCCGTATGCCGAAAAGGACCTGGAAGAGCTGCGCGCCTTCGCCAGGGACGAACTGGGCATCCAGGACATGCAGGCCTGGGACGTGAGCTACGCCTCGGAAAAGCTGCGCGAAAAGCGCTATGCCTTCTCGGCCCAGGAAGTGAAGCAGTACTTCCCGGAGCACAAGGTGGTCGACGGCCTGTTCGGCGTGATTTCGCGCCTGTTCGGCGTGACGATCGCCCCGGACCAGGCGCCGGTATGGCATCCGGACGTGCGCTTCTTCCGCATCGAAAAGAACGGGCAGTTGATTGGCCAGTTCTACCTGGACCTGTACGCCCGTCCGGGCAAGGGCCAGGGCGCATGGATGGACGACGCCCGCGGCCGCCGCCTGATCATGGGCGGCACCGTGCAGACGCCGATCGCTTACCTCACCTGCAACTTCACGCCGCCGGCTGCGGCAACTGAGGTCGACGGCAAGCCGCAGCCTTCGCTGTTCACGCACGACGAAGTGACCACGCTGTTCCACGAATTCGGCCACGGCCTGCATCACATGCTGACCGAAGTCGACGAATTGTCGGTCTCGGGCATCTCGGGCGTGGAATGGGATGCGGTGGAATTGCCGTCCCAGTTCATGGAAAACTTCTGCTGGGAGTGGGACGTGCTGCAAGGCATGACCGCCCACGTGAAGACCGGCGAACCGTTGCCGCGCGCGCTGTACGAGAAGATGCTGGCGGCGAAGAACTTCCAGTCCGGCATGCAGACGCTGCGCCAGGTCGAGTTCTCGCTGATCGACATGCACCTGCACTACGACTTCGATCCCAACAGCAAGCAGACCGTGCAGGCGCTGGTGGACGAGGTACGCAGCAAGTTCTCGGTGCTGGTGCCGCCCTCGTTCAACCGCTTCCAGCACTCGTTCGGCCATATCTTTGCCGGCGGCTATGCGGCGGGGTACTATAGCTACAAGTGGGCGGAAGTGCTGTCGGCGGACGCGTACGCGGCCTTCGAGGAAGCGGTCGAAGCCGGCGGCGGCGAGCTGCTGGACCAGACCGGCAAGCGCTTCCACCAGGAGATCCTGTCGGTGGGCGGCTCGCGTCCTGCGCTCGAATCGTTCAAGGCCTTCCGCGGCCGCGAACCGAAGATCGACGCGCTGCTGCGCCACAGCGGGATGCAGGCCTGAGGGCTGGCTTGACGCCACGGGGGTGACCATGAAGCGAGCACACGGCAGGCACACGGGCCACTGGCGGCTGGCCGCCGCCGTGCTCGGCCTGGCGCTGCTGGTGGTGGCCGAAGCCGTGGCGGGCCAGGTCTACAAATGGAAGGACGCGCACGGCACGACCCATTACGGCGACGCGCCGCCGCCGCGCGTCAAGTCCGAGGTGCTGAATACGGGCAAGCAAGTGCCTCCACAGGCACCGGTCCTTCCGTATGAACTGGCGCGCGCGGCCCAGGCCGCGCCGGTGGTGCTGTACACCACCGCGCGCTGCGACGCCTGCGACCAGGGCCGCGCCCTGCTGCGCAGGCGCGGTATTCCGTTTTCCGAACGCACCGTCGACACCGAGCAAGACCAGCAACAGCTGGAGCAAGCCGGCGGCGGCAAGCGCGAACTGCCGCTGCTGCTGGTCGGCCGCCGCCAGATCGCCGGTTTCCAGGCATCGGCCTGGCACGAAGCGCTGAGCTCGGCCGCCTACCCGCGCCAGAAAATGCTGCCGCCAAGCTACCAGTTCGCGGCGCCGGTGGCGGCCGCCGGCACGCCTTCCGCGGCACCGCCCACCCCGCCGGCGCGCGGCAACGCGGCACCCGCGCCCGACGCCGCGGCCGCGCAGGCGGCCGGCCAGCAGCCGCGCACGCGGCAGCCGCCGCCATCCGGCAGTACGCCACCCACCCCCTAGCCAGCAACTCATCACGCGCACCCAAGGCCGACGTATGACCCGGATCGATTTCCATACCAATATCCCCGATAAGCTCAGCTACGCGTGCCGGCTGGCGCGCAAGGCCTATGCCGCGCGCGCCAAGGTCGTCCTGCTGGCCGACAGCCCGGCCCAGGCCGCCGAGTTGAACGATGCCCTGTGGACCTTGTCCGGCACCGATTTCATTCCACACGTGATGGCGGGCGACCCGCTGGCGCCGGAAACACCGGTGATCGTCACCGCCGACGAAGCGACCGAACTGCCGCACCACGACATGCTGGTCAACCTGACGCGCCGCACCCCGGCCGGCTTCGACCAGTTCGCGCGCCTGTTCGAGATCATTTCCACCGACGAGGAAGACGCCGCCGCCGGCCGCGCGCGCTATGTCGCCTACAAGCGGCAGTCGTATCCCCTCACCCACTTCGTGGCGGGGCAATCATGAGCCAGCAGCCCGCCTATGACGAGAGCATCCCGGTGCTGACCGAGGTGGTGGCCACCGCCGTGGTGCCGGATCTCGTGCCCGCCCCTGCGCCGGATTCTGCGCCGGCCGCGGTGCCGGCAGCAGCCACGATGGCGCCGGAAGCCGCGCCAACCGTCGCCCACATCGCCGACGCCGCCGAGCACGATGCCTGGCATGCGCTGGAGGAACGCCTGGTCGCGCGCGTGCTCGACCGCCTGCAGGACCGTGTCGAACTGACGCTCGAGGACCAGATCCGCAGCAGCCTGGCGCCGGTGCTCGACCACGTGGTGACGCGCCTCGCCGCCGAACTGCGCGACGGACTGCAGCTGACCGTCGAACAGGTGGTGGCGCGCGCCGTGGCGCAGGAGTTGGCGCACCTGAAATCGCGCACGCTCTGAGCCCTTTTTTCATGTAGGCTGCATCAATTGCGGGCATGGCCGCACCCGCCCGGTGCGGCGTCGTTGACTCCCCCTTCTTTCCTGTCGTTACGCTTTCCCAAGCCGGCAAATTGCTGTACCTTTGCCTTGCGTAACTATGTGCATTGCAGTCCTTCCCTGGAGAGAAACACATGCAGGTCACCACCAAAGTCATCCCCTTTGCCATCACCCTCGCCTTCGCCGGCGCCGCCAGTGCCCAGCAGGTGGTCAAGATCGGCCACGTGGCGCCGATCTCCGGCCCCAGCGCCCACCTCGGCAAGGACAACGAGAATGCCGCGCGCATGGCGATCGATGAGCTCAACAGCAAAGGCTTCGCCATCAATGGCCAGAAGGTGACCCTGCAACTGGTGTCGGAAGACGACGGCGCCGATCCCAAGCAAGGCACGGCGGTGGCGCAGAAGCTGGTCGACGCCCGGGTCAACGGCGTGATCGGCCACCTGAACTCGGGCACCACGGTGCCGGCCTCCAAGATCTACGACGACGCCGGCATCCCGCAGATCTCGCCGGCGACCACGGCGCCGCAGTACACCGCGCAGCGCTTCCCCGGCGCCTTCCGCGTGGTGGCGAGCGACGTCAAGCTGGGCAGCACCCTCGGCAAGTACGCGGTCGACACCGTCAAGGCGAAGAACATCGCCATCATCGACGACCGCACCACCTACGGCCAGGGCGTGGCCGACCAGTTCGCGAAGGGCGTGAAGGGTCCCGGCGTGCGCGTCGTGGGCCGCGAATTCACCAGCGCCACCGCCACCGACTACACCGCCATCCTGACCTCGATCAAGGCCAGGAAGCCGGACCTGATTTTCTTCGGCGGCATGGATTCGGTGGCCGGGCCGATGCTCAAGCAGGTCAAGGCGCTGGGCATCGAAGCGCGCTTCATGGGCGGCGATGGCATGTGCACCGACGCCCTGGGTCGCCTGGCCGGCGCCGGCCTCGGCGAAGGCAAGGTAATCTGCGCCGAAGCGGGCGGCGTCAAGGGTCCGCAGGAAAAGGTGATGGAAGACTTCCGCGCGCGCTACAAGAAGAAATTCAACATGGACGTGCAGCTGTACGCGCCCTATGTGTACGACGCGGTGATGGTGATGGCGACCGCGATGCAGAACGCCAAGTCGGCCGATCCGGCCAGGTATTTGCCGGAGCTGAAGAAGATCAAGTATGAGGGCGTGACCGGCACCATCCAGTTCGACGACAAGGGCGACATCCGGGATGGCGCGCTGACCCTGTTCACCTACAAGGGCGGGAAGCGCAGCAAGATCGACGTGGTGCGCTGAGGAAGCTTGTCTCCGCTTGCGCACAGCGCCGTCGGGAGAGAATTCAGAATAGTAGAAACACGTCGTCCCCGCGAAGGCGGGGACCCATGCAGCGCTTCCAAAGCCGGTATCCTTGAAGCGTCCAGCTTGCTTCAAATAGCAACAATTCTCTGGCTCGGTATGGGTTCCCGCCTGCGCGGGGACGACGTTATAGCTGCGGGAACGACGTTATAGCCGTGGGAACGCCGTTCATGCAACGCTTGTTCCCGCCTGATCAGGCTGCGCTCACTTCTGCGCCAGCACCCATTTCACCAGGCTGCGCGCTTCGGCCTCGCTCACCTGCGGGTTGGCCGGCATCGGCACCGGGCCCCAGACGCCCGCGCCGCCTTTCAGGACCTTCTGCACCAGCTTGTCCTCGGCGCCCTTCTGGCCGGCGTATTTGGCGGCCACGTCCTTGTAGGCCGGACCGACCAGCTTGTTGCCGACAGCGTGGCACGCCATGCAGTTCTTGGCCTTGGCCAGGTCGGCCTGCGCGAAAGCGCTGGTCGAGGCCAGGGCGGACACCGCCACCAACATCATCAGGGACCGTTTCATTCTGTTTTCTCCATCTTTTATAAGTAGAAAGCGCTACAGTTCAGGTCCAGATTCTAGCGTGTTTCCCAGGCGAGAGTGCTATAGACATACTCGGTAACGGATGAAACACATTTTCGTTGACGGAACGGCAGGTTTTCGTTTCCATACGGCATTGTCGTTGTAGGATGGCCGCAGGACGCATTGAAAGGAATTGCCATGCCATTGATCGTGCTGATCGCCGTACTCGCCGTGCTGCGTTTTTTTGAAGTCTGGAAGTTTGCCGGGTTGTCCTGGTGGTGGATCGTCGGGTTGATGGTGGCCGGATTCGTCTGGTTCGAGTTCATCGAGAAAATGCTGGGGCTGGACAAGAAGAAGGCGCATGCGCTGGATGAAAAGCGCAGGCAGGAGCGGGTGAAGCAGAGTTTTGGGAAGAAAAAGTAGTCGCCGCGAGCATACCGCCATCGCTTTTTCGGCCTGCTTCCTCCGCACGTCGCCCCTGCGAAGGCAGGGGCCCGAGTTCTGCGTGCGTTATCGGTACGCGTGCTAATTGGCCCCCTGCCTGCGCAGGGGCGACGTGCCAAGGTTATCGGCTAGCGCAAGGTGATCGGCTAGCGATCAGCGGTCACGTCATTTACCCCGTCACCGCCCCCTCGCTTGCCGGCCTGGCCAGCGCCGCGAACTTGGCCAGCACCCCGCGCGTATAACGCGGCGCCGGCCGCACCCAGGCCGCCCGGCGGCGTACGATCTCCTCGTCCGCCACGTTCAACCGGATCAGCAGCTGGTGCGCGTCGATCGTGACCAAATCGCCTTCCTGCACCAGCGCGATCACGCCGCCCTCGAAGGCTTCCGGCGTCACGTGGCCCACCACCATGCCCCAGGTGCCGCCGGAAAAGCGGCCGTCGGTGACCAGGCCGACCGATTCGCCCAGTCCCTTGCCGATCAGCGCCGCCGTCGGCGCCAGCATCTCGGGCATGCCGGGGCCACCGCGCGGGCCCAGGTAGCGCAGCACCAGCACGTCGCCCGGGTGGATGCGGTTGGCCAGGATGGTGTCCATGGCGCTGGCCTCGTCGTCGAACACGCGCGCAGGGCCGGTGATGACCGGGTTCTTGAGGCCGGTGATCTTGGCCACGCAGCCGTCCGGCGACAAATTCCCCTTCAGGATCGCCAGGTGGCCTTCCTTGTACAGCGCGCGTTCCAGCGGGCGGATCACGTCCTGCCCTTCCGGCGGGGTCGAGGGCACGCCGGCCAGCTCCTCGGCCAGCGTGCGCCCGGTGATCGTCATGCAATCGCCGTGCACCAGGCCCGCATCCAGCAGCAGCTTCATCACCTGCGGCACGCCGCCGGCGCGGTGCAAATCGGTGGCCACGTACTGGCCCGACGGTTTCAGGTTGCAGATGACCGGGACGCGCCGCCGCACGCGCTCGAAATCGTCGATCGTCCACTCGACCTCGGCCGCGTGGGCGATGGCGAGGTAGTGCAGCACCGCGTTGGTGGAACCCCCTAGGGCCATGATCACGGCCACCGCGTTCTCGATGGATGCGCGGGTGATGATGTCGCGCGGCTTGAGGTCGCGCTTGACCGCCTCCACCAGCACGCGCGCCGATTCCGAGCTCGATGTCACCTTCTCCTCGTCCGGATTGGCCATCGTCGACGAATACAGCAGCGACATGCCGAGCGCCTCGAACGAGGACGACATCGTGTTCGCCGTGTACATGCCGCCGCAGGACCCGGACGACGGGCAGGCGTTCTTCTCGATGCCGTCGAAGTCCTCGGTGCTCATGCGCCCGGCGGTGAACTCGCCCACCGCCTCGAAGGCCGAGACGATGGTGAGGTCCTTGCCGCGCCAAGACCCCGGACGGATCGTGCCGCCGTAGACGTAGATGCCGGGCACGTTGGTGCGCGCCAGCGCGATCATCCCGCCCGGCATGTTCTTGTCGCAGCCGCCGATCACGACCACCCCGTCCATCCACTGGCCGTTGACGCAGGTCTCGATGCAGTCGGCGATCACTTCGCGCGAGATCAGCGAGAACTTCATGCCCTCGGTGCCCATGGACATGCCGTCCGAGATCGTCGGCGTGCCGAACACCTGCGGATTGGCGCCGGCTTCCTTGACCGCCGCGACGGCGGCATCGGCCAGCTTCTGCAGGCCCGAGTTGCAGGGCGTGATGGTCGAGTGGGCATTGGCGACGCCGATCATCGGCTTGTCGAAGTCCTCTTCCCGATAGCCCATGGCGTAGTACATCGAGCGGTTCGGGCTGCGCGCGACGCCTTCGGTGACGTGGCGGGAACGGCGGTTGTAGGGCATGGTCCTCTCCTTGCGTTGGCTGGGTGGCCTTCCAGAATGCGCCGCACGGACAGGCGCGTCAAATCGTCTGCTGCCGTGCTTGTGATACGCTTCGGGAATCACAGCCGCCCGAATTCACGTAAAGACATATGACTCCGGAACTGCGCCAGCTGCGCTATTTCGTCACCGTCGCCGAAGAACTGCACTTCGGCCGCGCGGCCGCGCGCCTGCACATGACGCAGCCGCCGCTGTCGCAGGCAATCGCCGCGCTGGAGGAGTTGCTCGGCGCGCCGCTGTTCCTGCGCAACCGGCGCACGGTGGCGCTGACGCCGGCCGGCAGCGCCCTGCTGCCCGAGGCGCGCCGCATGCTGCTGGAAGCCGACGCCCTGCCCGAACTGGTGCGCCGCGCCGCCGCCGGCGAAGCGGGCCGCCTGGCGCTGGCCTTCATCACCTCCGCCGACTACAGCGTGCTGCCGCCTTTCCTGCGCCGTTACAGCGAGCGCTATCCGGCCGTGCACCTGAGCCTGCGCGAGGCGACCTCGGACGTGCAGGTCGAGGAACTGCTGCGCGGCCGCGTCGACGCCGGCCTCCTGATCCCGCCGCTGCCCGACAAGGCGCTGGCGCAGCTCGACTACATGAAGGTGCTGGACGAGCCGCTGATCCTGTGCGCGCCCGCCGGCCTCGATTTGCCGCCCGACGGCGCGCCGGCGCGCTTGCAGGATCTGCCGCACCTGCCACTGATCATCTTCCCGCGCACGGTCTCGCCGTCCCTGCACGACGCCATCCTGTCGTGCTGGCGCGCGGCCGGCATCACGCCCGTCATCGGGCAGCAGGCGATCCAGATGCAGACCATCGTCGGCCTGGTATCGGCGGGCATGGGCTTGGCACTTGTGCCACAATCGGTCTCCAACCTGATGCGGCCCGGCGTAGAATACCGTGCCCTTGCCGATCCGACACCACGGGTCGACACCGGCATCGCCTGGCGCCGCGACAACCCGTCGCCGGTGCTGCGCGGCTTTCTGGAATTACTGAGGACTCTCTAATATGCTCGTACACCCGCAACCGAACCCGATCGCCTTCAGCATCGGCCCCGTGGACATCCACTGGTACGGGATCATGTATGTCGTCGCCTTCGCCCTGTTCGTGATCCTGGGCCGGGTACGCATCAAGACCCAGCCGCACGTCGCCGCGCAGGGCTGGAAGAACGAAGACCTGGACGACATGCTGTTCTACGGCATGCTCGGCGTGGTGATCGGCGGTCGCCTGGGCGAGGTGCTGTTCTACCAGCCGGCCCATTATTTCGCGCACCCGCTCGAAATCTTCATGACCTGGCGCGGCGGCATGTCCTACCACGGCGGCTTCATCGGCGTGCTGATCGCGATGGCGCTGTGGGCCCGCAAGCGCAAGCGCAACCTGCTCGACGTGTACGATTTCATCGCCCCGATGGTGCCCCTCGGCTACGCCTGCGGCCGCCTGGGCAACTTCATCAACGCCGAACTGCCGGGCCGCCTGGCCGACCCGTCGCTGCCCTGGGCGATGCTGTGGCCGGGCGTGGAAGGCCTGCGCCATCCGTCGCCGCTGTACCAGATGCTGGTCGACGGCCTGCTGTGCTTCGTCATCATGTGGCTGTTCGCGCGCAAGCCGCGCCCGCGCCTGGCGGTCGGCGCCCTGTACACGCTGCTGTACGGCTGCGCCCGCTTCTTCACGGAATACTTCCGCGTGCCGGACTGGGAAACCCACGTGCTGGGCCTGCCGATCACTTCGGGCCAGGTGCTGTCGCTGCCGATGATCGTCGCCGGCCTGCTGATGCTGGGCTGGGCCTATTCGGATGGCAACAAACGCGCCGTGCATGCTTGATCTGCGCTGATCTGCGTTAAACGTCGCACGCAAACGAACAAGGGAAGCCGCCGGCTTCCCTTTTCCGTTAATTGGAGCACCGTTCAAGCCCTATCGCGCCATTATCTTTTTGATATGGCAAAGGACATCTCCCCCAAAAAGATCTACGCGATGCAGCGCATGGCGACCGCGCTGCGGCGTGCATCCGCCGCCCGGCCCTTCGGTCCGGCGACGGATCGCGCCCTGCGCTGGGCCGCGGCCTGGGGCATGGCGGCGGGGATCCGGGTGCCGGGATGCCATGTGCACTTGCGGCGCGATACACTGATCGGTGTCATTACCTGATATCGGGAGACGAAATGAAGATCGCCGTATTCAGCGCACGCCGCTACGACAAAACCATGCTGGCCGAAGCCAATGCCGGCGCCGGCCATGCGCTGCGCTTCCTGGAAGACCGCCTGACCGCCACCACCGCCCTGCTGGCGAAAGGCTGCGAGGCGGTCTGTGTGTTCGTCAACGATAACGTCGATGCGGAAGTCCTCGGCATCCTGGCAGCCCAGGGCACGCGCCTGGTCGCCACGCGCTCGACCGGCTACAACCATATCGATGCGGAGACCGCGCAGCGCTTGGGCATCGCGGTCGTGCGCGTCACCGATTACTCGCCGCATTCGGTGGCCGAATTCGCGGTGGGCCTGCTGCTCGCCGTGAACCGCAAGATCGCGCGCGCAAGCACGCGTACGCGCGACGGCAATTTCGACCTGGACGGCCTGATGGGCGTCGACCTGCACGGCAAGACGGTCGGCGTGATCGGCACCGGCAAGATCGGCCTCATTTTCGCGCGCATCATGGCCGGTTTCGGTTGCTCGGTCGTCGGCCATGACATGTTCCCCTCCCCGGCTTTCGAAGCCCTGGGCGGACGCTACGTCGGCATCGATGAACTGTTCCAGTGCAGCGACATCGTCTCGCTGCACTGCCCGCTCACGCCGGACACCCATCACATCGTCGATGCGGCTTCACTGGCGCGCGTCAAGCGCGGCTGCATCCTGGTGAATACCAGCCGCGGGGGCCTGGTGGATACCGAATGCGCCATCGCCGCCTTGAAGACCGGCCAGCTGGGCGGCCTGGCGATCGACGTGTACGAGCAGGAAGCCAGCCTGTTCTTCCAGGACCTGTCCTCGACCATCATCACGGATGACGTGATCCAGCGGCTGGTGTCGTTTCCGAACGTGATCGTCACCGGGCACCAGGCCTTTTTCACGGTCGAGGCGATCGGCCAGATCATGCGCACGACGATTGAAAGCATCAGCGATTTCGAGCAAGGGCGGACCTTGCGCAACCGTATTCCGATGACGTGAATGGCCTTGCGCTCAACGATATTCGACCACCGATGCATTCGACGGGTATTCCGCAGCCAGGTCGTCCAGGCACTTCTTCATGATCCACGCATCGCGCGGAAACCGTTGCCGGAAGCTTTCCCAGCCGAGCAGCCGTAATGTCTCCGGCATCTCCACAAGTCCGATGATGACGTCCCAGAACGCATCCCAATTGGGCCCGTACCAGTCCGGGAAATCCAGCGACCTGGCCATGAGGGCGTGCAAATCGCGCACGGTGGCAATCCCGGACAAGTCGAAAACAACCAAGGCTTTACGGGCCATCGCCGCGATCCATTTCAACGTTGTTCAATACTGCAAAGCCTTCCACAACATGTACGCCGCCAGCAGATAGAAAATCCCGGCGAATACCCGCTTCAATTTCGCCACCGGCAGCCGGTGTGCCAGGCGCGCCCCCAGCGGCGCCACCGACATGCTGGCGACCACGACCAGGGCCAGGCCGGGCAGCCAGACGTAGCCGAGCGCGCCGGCCGGCAGGTCCGGCTCGTGCCAGCCGTAATAGATGTTCGCCGCCGTTCCCGCCAGCGCGATCGGGAACCCGAGCGCGGCGCTGGTGGCGACCGCGTTGTGGATGCGCACGCTGCACCAGGTCATGAAGGGAATCGAGACGAAGCCGCCGCCGGCGCCGAGCAGGCCCGACAGCAGCCCGACCACGCCGCCGGCCGCCAGCATGCCCGGCGTGCCTGGCAGTCCGCGCGTGCCGCCGGGGCGTTTGCTCAACAGCATCTGCGTCGCCGAAAAGGCCACGAAGGCGGCGAAGAACAGCGACAGCGCCGCCGTGTTCATCTGCTTGCCGATCCACGGGCCGATGAAGGAGCCGACCACGATGCCCGGCGCCAGCAGGCGCGCCACGTGCCACAGTACCGCGCCATGGCGGTGATGGGCGCGCATCGAGGACATCGACGTAAACAGGATGGTGGCGAGCGAGGTCGCGATCGCCATGTGCACCACCAGGTGCGGCGCGAAACCGCGCGCCGTGAAGATCATCGTCATGAACGGCACCAGCACCATGCCGCCGCCGAGGCCGAGCAGGCCGGCGGAAAAGCCGCCGAAGCAACCCATCAGGAGCAGGATGACGATCAGGCCCGGGTCGAGTCCGAGGAAGGCGGCAGCCATCGGCGGTCGGCTCAGGCGCCCGGTGCGGCCACGGGGTCGGCAATCGGGTCGGCAACCCCGGCCAGTTGCAGGATACGCTGCCACTGCCCCGCCGTCACCGGCGACACCGACAGCCGGCTGCCCTTCTGCAGCAGCACCATGTCTTCCAGCGCCGGCACGGTACGCAGCTCGGTCAGCGGCAGGTAGCGGCCCTGCGCCACGGCCCGGACGTCGACCGAGATCCAGCGCGGCTGTTCGGGCGTGGCCTTGGGATCGTGATAGGGGCTGGCGGCGTCGAACTGGGTGGCGTCCGGATACGGCGCGCTGGCCACGACCGCGATGCCGGCCACGCCCGGCACCGCGCAGCTGGCGTGGTAGAACAGGACGCCGTCGCCGACCCGCATCGCGTCGCGCATGAAGTTGCGCGCCTGGTAGTTGCGCACGCCGAACCAGGCCACCGTCCGGCCGGGGGCGGCCAGCACGTCGTCGAAGCTCACTTCGTCGGGTTCGGATTTCATCAACCAGTAGGCCATCTTGTGCAGACTCCAGCGCGCATAAAAAAGCGGCTGCGCACTTTCGTGTCGCAACCGCTCAGGATTGTAGCCCCGCCTGTGCCGTTATTGCCGGCATCCCGAACCTGACGGCTCAAGGTGGTCACAGTCAGCTCAATTTCGGGTTCGTCAAACAAGTGACGATCACGCCCACCAAGCTTATTCCGCAACCTATGCGATTGAATGGTTCAAGGAATATATGACAAATCTCGAACACCGCAGGGTAGACGCCAGTTTACTACGATGCACCGGCTTGTCAAACGAATTCCGGTTCAGAGCGGATTTTCCTGGGTCGCCAGCACGCTGTCCAACACTGCGTGCATCGATTCCAGTTTCTGCTTGACTTCCATGATCGTCATGTCCGACAGCGGACCTTGCGGCGATTTCACCGACAGGAATTCGGCCGCCACCGACAGCGCCGCCATCACCGCGATGCGGTCGGTGCCCTTGACCCTGCCCGAATCGCGCAGCGCGCACATCTTGGCATCGAGGTAGGCCACGGCTTCGCGCAGGGTCTTCTGCTCCCCTTCGCGGCAGGCCAGGCGGTAGGACTGGCCCATGATGAGTACGTCCAGGCTGATCATCGGGTGGCCTCGCTGTCGCTGTCGTTGTCGCCAGAGGCGGCGTCGTTGCCGGCGGGCGCCGGGGGTTCCAGTTGCGCCAGCATCGCTTCCACGCGTTGCTGGGCGGCGAGCAGCCGGTGCTTGAAATCGATGTTCTCGGCGCTCAGCAGGGCATTCGCCTGGCGCAGCAGGTAATTCTCGCTGCGCAGCGACTGGGCCAGCTGGGCGAGCCGGTCGATCTTGTCGGATAGGTCTTGGAATTCGGAAATCATCCGTAACTATAGGTCTTACTTGATTTTTTCGTCAACAGGTGTGCGCTGGCGTGCGCGCCCTGGGGATCGAAGAGTGTTACGCTCCTGGGCTTATGCCTTCAACAAATGTCGTAATGCAACTACTTTCTTTGATACTGCAGCGAGTTTTGGTTGCGAATGATCAAAAAAGACAGTTAAAACGCCAACATGGCCGCTTGAAAACCCGAATTATCGTCCCTATAATTAGCACTCGTTAGTGTAGAGTGCTAACACCTCTTTACACCGACCCGGCATTTGCCGCGGTCTTCCGTAAAACGAATATCAATCATTCAACAAAGGAGTTTTGCATGAACCTTCGCCCCTTGCACGATCGCGTGATCGTGAAGCGTCTCGACCAGGAAACCAAAACCGCGTCCGGCCTGATCATCCCCGATGCCGCGGCCGAGAAGCCGGACCAGGGTGAGGTCCTCGCCGTGGGCAACGGTAAGGTGCAAGAAAACGGCAACGTCCGTCCGCTGGAAGTGAAAGTCGGCGACCGCGTCCTGTTCGGCAAGTACTCGGGCCAGGCCGTCAAGGTCAACGGCGACGAACTGCTGGTCATGCGCGAAGAAGACATCATGGCCGTCGTGGCCCAGTAATCGTCAACTCATTCCTGAATACGGAGAAATAACAAATGGCAGCTAAAGATGTAGTGTTCGGCGATGTAGCCCGCGCCAAGATGGTCGAAGGCGTCAACGTCCTGGCCAACGCAGTCAAGGTCACCCTGGGCCCGAAAGGCCGCAACGTCGTGCTGGAGCGCTCGTTCGGCGCCCCGACCGTCACCAAGGACGGTGTCTCGGTCGCGAAAGAGATCGAACTGAAAGACAAGCTCATGAACATGGGCGCGCAGATGGTCAAGGAAGTCGCTTCGAAGACCAGCGACAACGCCGGTGACGGCACCACCACCGCGACCGTGCTGGCACAAGCCATCGTGCGCGAAGGCATGAAGTTCGTTGCCGCCGGCATGAACCCGATGGACCTGAAGCGCGGCATCGACAAGGCCGTCGCCGCCACCGTCGAAGAACTGAAGAAGATCGCCAAGCCGACCACCACCTCGAAAGAGATCGCGCAAGTCGGCACCATCTCGGCCAACTCGGATTCGTCCGTGGGCGAGCGCATCGCCGAAGCGATGGAAAAAGTCGGCAAGGAAGGCGTCATCACCGTCGAAGACGGCAAGTCGCTGAACGACGAGCTGGACATCGTCGAAGGCATGCAGTTCGACCGCGGCTACCTGTCGCCGTACTTCATCAACAACCCGGACAAGCAGGTCGCCGTTCACGAGAACCCGTTCATCCTGCTGTGCGACAAGAAGATCTCGAACATCCGTGACCTGCTGCCGGTGCTGGAGCAAGTCGCGAAAGCCGGCCGTCCGCTGGTCATCGTCGCCGAAGACATCGAAGGCGAAGCGCTGGCGACCCTGGTGGTCAACAACATCCGTGGCATCCTGAAGACCGTCGCCGTCAAGGCACCGGGCTTCGGCGACCGCCGCAAGGCCATGCTGGAAGACATCGCCATCCTGACCGGCGGCCAGGTCGTCGCCGAAGAAGTCGGCATGACCCTGGAAAAAGTCACCCTGGCAGAACTGGGCCAGGCCAAGCGCATCGAAGTCGGCAAGGAAAACACCATCATCATCGACGGTGCCGGCCAAGCCGAAGGCATCGAAGGCCGCGTCAAGCAGATCCGCATCCAGATCGAAGAAGCGACCTCGGACTACGACCGTGAAAAACTGCAAGAGCGCGTGGCCAAGCTGGCCGGCGGTGTTGCCGTGATCCGCGTCGGCGCTGCGACCGAAGTCGAAATGAAAGAGAAGAAAGCACGCGTGGAAGACGCGCTGCACGCCACCCGCGCTGCCGTCGAAGAAGGCATCGTTCCTGGCGGCGGCGTGGCCCTGCTGCGCGCCCGCGCCGCACTGAACGTGCAAGGCGACAACCCGGACCAGGAAGCCGGCATCAAGATCGTGCTGCGCGCGATGGAAGAGCCGCTGCGCATGATCGTCCAGAACGCCGGCGAAGAGCCGTCGGTCGTCGTGTCGGGCGTGCTGGCAGGCACCGGTAACTACGGTTACAACGCCGCCAACGGCACCTATGGCGACATGGTCGAAATGGGCGTGCTGGATCCGGCCAAGGTCACCCGCTCGGCACTGCAGAACGCAGCGTCGATCGCCGGCCTGATGCTGACCACCGACTGCATGGTCTCCGAGATCGCCGAAGACAAGCCGGCCGGCGGCATGGGCGGCATGGGCGGTATGGGTGGCATGGGCGGTATGGACGGCATGATGTAATAGCCGGACGGCCGTGGCGCCGGCATCGCCGGCGCTGCCCTTCCACAAAAAGCCTGCAAGGTGTGAACCTTGCGGGCTTTTTTCATATTTGCGGGCATACTGGCCGTCATCGACAACACAAACTCGGCCAAGGAGCATGTCATGCCTGCAGTAAATCTCGAAGAACTGGAAAACGCGGCCATGATGGTCGAGGACGGCGACGGCTCGGCCAAGGCGCTGGTTGCGCGCGAGACCGGCATGATCCACCTGCTGAACGACGAGTACATGGACGAGGAAGCGCCGCTGCCGGCCGACCTCGAGGGCGACGACCGCTATGTGTCGGTGCCGCCCGCCGGCACCCTCGGCGTCGGCGACGCACTGGTGTTCCGCTTTGCCGCCAGCCATCTCGCCGGTGACCAGGCCACCGTGCGCGACCTGTTCCGCGAGCGCGACACCGAGGGCTTCGCGCGCCTGCTGCAGGAACGCGGCGCCGGCGACGCCTGGGAACGCTTCCGCAAGGAACAAACCGAAACCGCGCTGCGCCGCTGGTGCCAGGAACACGGCCTGGAAACCGCTTGAAAAAGGCGTAAAAAAGCCCGCGCGGCGGAGGCCGGCGGGCTTGCGGTTCACTGAGCCGAGGCTCAGGCCGGACGCGGCAGCGCCAGCCCGGCGTCCGGGGCGCGGCGCGCCGCCGCGTGACCGCGCACGGTGTCGTTGTCCACCTTGAACACGCTCACCACGCGCGCCAGCTGACGCGCCTGGTCCTGCATCGACGCGGCCGCCGCGGCCGCTTCCTCGACCAGCGCGGCGTTCTGCTGCGTGACCTGGTCCATCTGGCTGACGGCGTCGTTGATCTGGCCGATGCCGGAGCGTTGCTCTTCGGTGGCGGCGGTGATCTCGCCGATGATGTCGGTCACGCGGCGGACGCTGCCGACGATCTCGTGCATCGTCGCACCGGCCTGGTCGACCAGGCGCGCGCCGCTGCCGACCTTCTCGACCGAGTCGGTGATCAGGTCCTTGACTTCCTTGGCGGCCGCGGCCGAGCGATGCGCCAGGCTGCGCACCTCGCCGGCGACGACGGCGAAGCCGCGTCCCTGCTCGCCGGCGCGGGCCGCCTCGACCGCCGCGTTCAGGGCCAGGATGTTCGTCTGGAAGGCGATGCCGTCGATCACGCCGATGATGTCGGCGATCTTCCTGGACGATTCGTTGATCGAGCTCATCGTATCGACCACCTGCGACACCACGGCGCCGCCGCGTCCCGCCACTTCGCTGGCCGCCGCCGCCAGCTGGCTGGCCTGGCGTGCGTTGTCGGCGGTCTGGCTGACGGTCGAGGTCATCTCTTCCATCGACGACGCGGTTTCTTCGAGCGCGCCGGCCTGCTGCTCGGTGCGTGCCGACAGGTCATGGTTGCCGCTGGCGATCTCCGACGAGGCGGTGGTGATCGCATCCGACCCTTCGCGGATCTCGCGCACGATGCGCTGCAGCTGCCCGTTCATGTGCTTCAGGGCTTCCTGCAGCTGGCCGATTTCGTCCTTCGACTCGACCTGCGGGTCGGCGCTCAGGTCGCCGGCGGCCACGCGCCGCGCCACGTCGACGGCTTGCCTGACCGGGCCGACGATGCTGCGGGTCAGCCAGACGGCGAAGACGATGCTGAAGGCGATGCCCAGGCAGCCCAGCAGGATGACCATGTTGCGCGCCTTGCTGCGGATCGTTTCGATCCGCTCGTGCAGCTGGTCCAGGCGCGAACGCTGCAGCGTCAGGAGGCTGCGGATCGACTCCTGGTACACCTCGGCCGCGGGCAGGTAGACTTTTTCCAGGACCTCGTCCGATGCCTCGATCTGGCCGGCGGCCTTCAGCGTGAGCGCCTTGTTGCGGCTCTGCTGGTAGGTATCGCGCACCTCCATCGCCGTCTTGTAGGCGTCTTTTTCCGCCTGGCTCGTCAGCATCGGCTCGAGCTGCTTCATGTACTCGCTGGTGGTACGGTTGGTTTCCTCGGTACCCTTGGCAAAGAACTGGACCAGCGAGCTATCGCTGCTCTTGATGATCGCCGAGGTGCGGGTGACGGACACGTTGGTGTTCTTGCTCCAGTCGCTGACCAGGCGTTCTTTTTTGATGGGCTCGTCCAGCATGGCCTGGGCCGCATCGGCCAGGGCATCCAACTGGATAATGCCAAGGGTGGTGGTCAGGATCGACAGACCCAGGACTATGGCGAAGCCAAGCGCCAGGCGCTGACCGATTCGCAAGTTGGACAAGAATTTCATTGATAACGACTGAAGAAGCGGTGCGGGTGCCAGGCTCGCCGGCAAAACGCACTTGATGAGTGGCACGCTCCGTCGGCAGTACCGGAACGCGAAAAAGCTTCGCATACTAACGAATTAATTTCCTTGTTGCAATAGATATTTACTATTGGAATAATTAGTGTGGTATGAAATTGACGAATTTGTGCGTGATCGCTAACAGACGCCAGGGGGCGCCTCCCCTAACGTTCAAGGACTTTCACAAGGGGAGCGAGCATGATCAAGGTAACCGGTTACGCGGCCAAGCATTCATACAGCCGCCTCAAGAAATACGAATTCGAGCGTGCCGCAGCCAAGGCGCATGAAGTCGAAATCGAAGTGCTGTATTGCGGCGTATGCCACTCGGACATCCACCAGGTCAAGAACGAGTGGTCGAACACGGTCTACCCGTGCGTACCGGGCCATGAGATCGTCGGCCGCGTCACGAAGATCGGTCCGGCCGTGCGCAAGCATGCGGTGGGCGACCTGGTCGGCGTCGGCTGCATGATCGACAGCTGCGGCCAGTGCGAGTCCTGCCGGCACGGCGACCAGAACTATTGCCTGAGCCCGAACAGCTGGCTGGCCACCTACAACGGTCCGATGCAGCCGAAGAGCGCGGTCGGCGAAAACATCTATGGCGTCGACAACACCTTCGGCGGCTATTCGAGCATGCTCGTGGTCAAGGAAGACTTCGTGCTGAAAATTCCCGAGAAGCTGAAACCGGAGGTCGCGGCACCGATCCTGTGCGCCGGCGTGACCACCTATTCGCCGATGAAGCATTGGGGCGTGAAGGCCGGCGACAAGGTCGGCATCATCGGCATGGGCGGCCTGGGCCACATGGCGGCCAAGCTGGCCAAGGCGATGGGCGCGGAGGTGACCGTGTTCACGTCGACCCGCGACAAGATCGAGGAAGCCGGCAAGCTCGGCTTGACCGCAGTCGTGGAAGATGACAAGGAAGCCTTCAAGAAGCTGGAAGCGAGCTTCGACTTCATGCTGTCGACCATCCCCCAGAAACACGACCTGAATCCCTTCATCCAGCTGCTCAAGCGCGACAAGGCGCTGTGCGTGGTCGGCGCGCTTGAGCCGATGGCGGGCGTCGACAACATGCAGGTCGCCTTCAAGCGCCGCACCGTGAGCGGCTCGCTGATCGGCAACCTGGCCGAGACCCAGGAAGTGCTGGACTTCTGCGCCGAGCACGGCATCGGGCCGGAAATCGAGATGATCCGTATCCAGGACATCAACGATGCCTACAAGAAGGTCGAGAAGGGGGATGTGCGTTTCCGCTACGTGATCGACATGGCGTCGCTGAAGGAAGAGATCAGCGACGCGGCGTAAGCCTCCAATAACGCGTCGTCCCCGCGCAGGCGGGGACGACGTAGCAGATTGCCCTCGCCCCGACCCGTGGTTTAGTATGGTCCCAAAACAACGGAAAACCATGCCAAGTCCAATTCATTCCTCCACTCGTCGCCCGCTCGCCGGTCTTGCCCTGCTCGCGCTCACCGCGGCCCTGGGCATCGCCGGCTGCAAGCGCGCCGAACCGCCCGCACCGGCCAAGCCGGCCGCCACCCAGCTTCCGGCGCAACCCGTGCGCACGCGCGACCAGGCCATCGGCGCCGTGCTGGCCCTGCCGGAAATCAAGACCTGGTCCGAACACATCGAAACGAGCTCGCGCGGCGCGGCCCATGGCGCCGTGATCGAAGACGATCCGACGCCGCGCCTGATCGACGGCAAGCCTTACTACCAGCTCAGCTTCGTGGAAAACCGCAAGCAGGCCATCCACCGCCGCGCCAGCTTCCTGGTGGCGAAACAGGGTGACGATATCCTGGTGGAGGATGCGGAAACGGATGCGGTGCAGTCGCTGTCGGAGTGGCGGCGGAATATCCGCAGTCTTGAATTAAAATCGAACTAATCTTAGTAGATAGCTTCTTGAATTTTTATTATACAGATTATTCCAATGAAAAAAAACATATGTATTATCTGTAGAGAAAAAAATGATCTAATGTCAGATGAGCATGTAATTCCTGATGCTTTAGGTGGTTATTACCATATCTATTCCATTTGCAAAGACTGCAACTCCCTGCTTGGAACCAATGTTGACTCCAAGCTTACAAATCATAAATTCGCCGAATTTCAACGTTATAATTTAGGCCTAAAAGGAAAATCCAAAAAACTACCGAATCCTTTTAGTGGAACTCATAAGCTTAAACAAGACTTAGATAGGCAAGTTCAACTTCGCATCAATGAAGACGGCAAGCCAACCCCATACGTGCTACCAAAAGTCGAATACCAAAATCATGAGGATGGATCGACAACCATAAATATTTGTCTTGACGCCACAGATGAAAGCAAACTAAGTGGGATAATAGAGAAGATATCCAAAAAGCTTCATATACCAAAAACAAAATGTGACTTCTCAAACAGAGAGCCACAATTCATTACACGTCCTACGATACAAGGTAGCTTTTCTATTGATTTAAAAGAATTCAAAATCGGTTTGTTAAAAATTGCTTATGAATTCGCTATCGACACGATTCCAGCATATTTCGATGACGACAGCTCCATTGAAATAGCAAATACGTTAAAAATGTCTGATTACTCCGCAGCTGAAAAATACGTAAATATAGGAGACGGATTCAACAAAGAAATCTTATCCCCAATATCTAAAATCGTAGATTTCGAGAAACCGAGACATATATTATTCTTGACAAGCACAAAAAAATCAGGATTAATTTGCATTATCAATCTAAATAAAATGTTTTCAGTAGGAGTTACGCTATCAGATAAGAAATATCCAGAAGATATATTTACAATAGGAATTAATGACTTACAAGAGAAGAGCTTTAGAAAATTTCACGCCAAAGAAATTCAAGAACGGCTTTATGGTCAACGAAGTCTTCGCTTTCAATATTTCTTTAACGATCCTGCCTCCCTAAGGTTTTTTCAGTCCATCCAATTGCGAGAGGATTTTGAAATCTTAACCCAGGCTGATGAAATTCCCCTTTTTAATGAAAGTGGAAAATCTCTCGGCTTAACACTTCGTGATGCAATGATAGAGGTAGAAAATTCAATCACTGAGGAAGAAATCTCTTTTAAAAGCCTTTTTCTAACATATACATTACAAAAAAATTTTTATGTTAAGATTATTCCAACTGACAACTTAATTCAAATTATTGCAGTGCGAGAAGAATATCAATGGCAGGGAAAACTATAGAAGATTGGCCTGAAGTGCTTCTCTCCAATAATTATATAGAAGGACTTTGGCGAAAATTTATATTTTTAAAGCAATAGCGCAAGTTATTTTTGAATTAGAAATAATCTATACATTGGATTGAGCTTAGTATTACCTTGAAGTTGAAGGCAAATTTCCAATTTTCATCATGGTATAAAGAAATCTCGCTTGTCTATTCTATATCGCAGACCGACTTTACATCTGCAGAAGCGAAATCTTTAGCGGAAAAATTCAGTACCTCTGCACTCATTGACCAACCGCAAGTCTTATCTTATAACGGTATTTATCTTAGAAAGCGCTGCCGGCCGCACGTACCGCCGCTCACGCGATTGTCCGATGCGGGCGCGACGGTACCACTCCTCCCCCGGCCGGCGGCACCCTGCCTTATCCAGCGTACCCTATAAGCTTGTGAGCTGGGCCCCTGCCTTCGCAGGGACGACGCCGTATCAACTGTCCAGGTGCGAAATCAGCGCCCGGCGCTGTTCCAGCTCGCCCTCCGGCGCGCCATCCTGGGCCGGACGCGCATGGTGCACGTCCACCGACACGCCCACCGCCATGATGTCGATCAGCAGCAGCTGCAGGATGCGCGAGATCATCGACAGGAAATGGGTGCTGTCTTCCGCATGATCCACCGCCAGGCAGACCGTGGCGCGGCGCGCCAGCGGCGACTGGCTGCCGGTGATGGCGATGACGTCGGCGCCGGCGGCGCGGGCGGCGTCCACCGCTTCCAGCAGTTCCGGCAGGCGCCCGGACGTCGAGATCGCCACCACCACGTCGCCCGGCCCCAGCAGGCCGGCGGCCAGCGTGAACAGGTGCGAGTCGCCGTACAGCGCGCTCGGGATGCGGAAGCGGAAGAATTTATGCTGGCCGTCGAGCGCCACCACGCGCGAGTTGCCCATCGCGTAGAACTCGATGCGCCGGGCACGGCTCACCAGCGCGATCGCGCGGTCGATCGCGTGCACGTCGAGCTGGTCCCGGAATTTCAGGATCGCGGACACGGTGTTGTCGATCACCTTGGCCGACAGGTCGTGCGTGCTGTCGCTGATGCGCACCTGGCTGTGGCGCACCGGGATCGAGCCGGTGAGCGAGCTGGCGAATTTCAGCTTGAAGTCGGCCAGGCCCAGGAAGCCGAGCGAGCGGCAGAAGCGGATCACGGTCGGCTGGCTGACGTCGGCCAGCTTCGCGATCTCGGCGATCGGCTCGTTCAGCACCAGGCGCGGCTGCTCCAGCACCAGCGTGGCGACGCGCTGCTCGGCCGGGGTCAGCTCGTGCTGCAGTTGCTGGACACGGTCCATCAGCGTGTTGGCGCCGCTGCGGCCGCGCAGGTGTTCCGAGAGGATGGTCGCCACGCCGTCGAAGGCGACGTGCGGCGTGGTGATGACGAAGGTCGGGATGTCGGCGATGTAGTCGGAGAAGCGCCCCTTGGCTTCGAAGCGCGCGCGGAACGGCGAGGACTTGAACCATTCACCCATGCGCGGCACGATGCCGCCGCCGATGAAGATGCCGCCGAAGGCGCCCAGCGTCACCGCCAGGTTGGCCGCCGCGCCGCCCAGCATGCCGCAGAAGCATTCCAGCGTCTCGACACACAGCGCATCCTTTTCGTCGAGCGCGCCGGCGATGATGGCGGCCGAGTCGCGCGTGCGGGCCTGCTGTGGAAACTGAGCGCCGTTGCGCTGGGCCAGCGCGCGGTAAACGATCTCCATGCCGGGACCGGAGATCAGGCGTTCGTTCGAGACGTGCTTCCACTCGCGCCAGGCCAGTTGCAGTACCGCGAACTCGCGCTCGTCGCTAGGGGCGAAGTTGACGTGGCCGCCTTCGCTGCCCAGCGTGACGAAGCCGTCCAGCGTCGGGATCACGCCCGACACGCCCAGGCCGGTGCCCGGCCCGAGCACGCCGATCACCGCGTTCGGCGCCGGCTTGCCGACGCCGACCTGCATCAGGTCGTCGGGCTTGAGGCCCGGGATCGCCATCGCCAGCGCGGTGAAGTCGTTGACGATCAGGAGCGTGGTGAGACCGAGCTCGCGCCGTACGGCGTCGGTCGAGAACTCCCAGGGCCGGTTGGTCATGCGCACGTAGTCGCCGCTGACCGGATTGGCCAGCGCCAGCGCCGCATGGTGCAGCCGGGTCTCGGCGTGCTCCTGCAGATAGAATCGCAGCAGCGGGACGATGCCGGCGAAGTCGTCGCACTTCAGCACCCGCACCGAGCGGTAGGTGCCGGGCGCGGTCTGCAGGGCGAAGCGCGCATGGGTCGCGCCGATGTCGGCCAGCAGGCGCGGGCCGTCCGCGAAGGCGGTGCGGGTATTGTCCGGCTGTTCCTGCATGGTCAGGCCGCTTTCACCGGGAGCGTGCCGAACCAGCCGCCGTACGGCGGCAGCGTCACCTTGCCGTCCACGACCTCGCCCGGCAGGCCATGGCCCGCGAGGGCGGCGGCGCCACGCGCTGCCGGCCACTCGAAGGCCAGCGGCCGGTCGGTCACGTTGAACACCGCCAGCAGCGTCGGATGGCCGTCCAGGTCGCGCCGCAGCGCCAGCGCCTGTTCCGGCACGTCGTAGAAGGCGATCTCGCCGCGCAGCAGCTGCGGCATGGTGCGGCGCCAGTGGATGATGGCGCGCTGGAAGTTCAGCATCGAGTGCGGGTCGCGGTCCTGGATGGCCTCGGCCAGCGCCAGGTGCTCGGCCGGCACCGGCAGCCACGGCTTGCCGGTGGTGAAGCCGGCGTTCGGCGCCTCGTCCGTCCACGGCATCGGCGTGCGGCAGCCGTCGCGGCCCTTGAACTCGGGCCAGAAGGTGATGCCGTACGGGTCCTGCAGCAGCTCGTAGGGCACGTCGGCTTCCGGCAGCGCCAGCTCGTCGCCCTGGTACAGGCACGGGGTGCCCTTCAGCGACAGCTGCATCGCCAGCACCAGCTTCGACAAGGATGCGCGCACCACAGGCGTCGGCGTGCCGGTCGCCCAGCGCGTCGCCACGCGGATCGCGTCGTGGTTACCCACCGACCACGAGCCCCAGCCATCCTTCACGCGCTCGTTGAATTCCTCGACCTGGCGGCGCACGTGGGCGCTCGAGAATTCCGGCGTCAGCAGGTTGAAGCTGTAGGCCATGTGCAGCTTGTCGTTGCCCGAGGTGTATTCGGCCATCTGGGCCAGCGCGTCGTCGGAGCTGACCTCGCCGATCGAGACGGCGCCGTATTCGTCCAGCAGCGCCCTCACCTTCTGCAGGAAGGCGATGTTTTCGGGCTGGGTCTTGTCGTGGATGTGCGCCTGCATGCCGTACGGATTGACGTCGGTGACGGTCGAGGTGTCGCGTACCAGCGCCGGCGGATTGCTGCGCAACTGACGGTCGTGGAAGTGGAACACGCAGGCATCCATGCGCACGCCGTCGACGCCGCGTTCGAGCCAGAAGCGCAGCGAATCCAGGTGCGCCTGCTGCACGTCCGGGTTGTGGAAGTTCAGTTGCGGCTGGCTGACCAGGAAGTTGTGCATGTAGTACTGCTTGCGGCGCGTGTCCCATTGCCAGGCCGAACCGCCGAACACCGACAGCCAGTTGTTGGGCGGATTGCCGTCCGGGAGCGGGTCGGACCACACGTACCAGTCGGACTTCGGATTGTCGCGGCTGGCGCGGCTCTCGACGAACCACGGATGGGCGTCGGCGGTGTGCGACATCACCTGGTCGATCATGATCTTCAGCCCGACGCTGTGCGCCTTGGCGATCAGCTTGTCGAAGTCTTCCAGGGTGCCGAACAGCGGGTCGACGTCGCAATAGTCCGCGATGTCGTAGCCGAAGTCCTTCATCGGCGACTTGAAGAACGGCGACAGCCAGACGATGTCCACGCCCAGGCTGGCAATGTAATCCATCCTGGCGGTGATGCCCGGCAGGTCGCCGACGCCGTCACCGTTGGTGTCGAGGTAGCTGCGTGGGTAAACCTGGTAGATGATGGCTTCCTGCCACCACGGCGCTTTGTCGGTCGATGAAGAGGTCATGGTCGTGTAGAGATTGGTAATTTTTACGCAATATACAGGATCGGGTAATTCGTGACAATCGGTTGCATTGCGGCGCGATTCAATAAATATCCTTAAAAATCATCGAATTACGCATTTTTTAGCCGAGCAATATCGGGCGCATCAGTAGTCAAACTACAAGTTCGATGTTAACCTGTTGGGATAGCCGGACAAGTTCCTGTTGCCAAGATGAGCAGGCTTGCATAGGATCGCGGCGGTAGCGGCACTGCACAAGTACGCACAAAACCACTCCGTCGTTCCCGCGCAAGCGGGAACCCATGCCGAGTTACCGAAGCCGGCGGATACGCAGCCCTGCAGCGTGTCCGGCTTCGGTGCTTCGGTATGGATCCCCGCTTTCGCGGGGACGACGGGCTAACGGAAACACCCGGGAGACACCCATGACCAAGAACCCGCCGTCGGTCCAGGCCGGCCGCCTGCCGCGCCAGATCCCCTACATCATCGCCAACGAAGGCTGCGAGCGCTTCAGCTTCTATGGCATGCGCAACATCCTGACGCCCTTCCTGATCTCCTCGCTGCTGCTGTTCCTGCCCGAGGCCGAGCGCGCCGGCGAGGCCAAGGACGTGTTCCATACCTTCGTCATCGGCGTCTACTTCTTCCCGCTGCTGGGCGGCTGGCTGGCGGACCGCTTCTTCGGCAAGTACAACACGGTGCTCTGGCTCAGCCTCGTGTACTGCGCCGGGCATGCCTGCCTGGCCGCGTTCGAGGATCACCGCCAGGGCTTCTACTTCGGCCTGTTCCTGATCGCGCTCGGCTCGGGCGGCATCAAGCCGCTGGTGTCGTCCTTCGTCGGCGACCAGTTCGACCACACCAACAAGGACCGCGCCAAGGTGGTGTTCGACGCCTTTTACTGGATCATCAATTTCGGCTCCTTCTTCGCCTCGCTGCTGATGCCGATCTTCCTGCGCGACCACGGCGCCGCGGTCGCCTTCGGCATCCCGGGCATCCTGATGCTGGTCGCGACCCTGGTGTTCTGGAGCGGCCGCAAGAAATACGTGCACGTGCCGCCGAGCGCCGCCGATCCGCATGCGTTCATGCGCGTGGCACGCAGCGCGCTGCTGGCCAAAAAGGATCGCGCGGGACGGCCCGGCCTGGCGGTGGCCGCCGTGGGCGCGGCCGGCGCGCTGGTGTCCCTGGCCATGAGCCCGGCCTGGGGCTTCGTGATCGCCGCCTGCACGGCGCTGGTGCTGCTGCTGGCCTTCGGCGGCATCGGCGTGGCCATGCAGCTGGAACGCGCGCGCGGCATCCACCCCGACGAAGCGGTCGACGGCGTGCGCGGCGTGCTGCGCATCCTGATCGTGTTCGCACTGGTCACGCCGTTCTGGTCGCTGTTCGACCAGAAGGCCTCGACCTGGATCGTGCAGGCGAACGGCATGCTGCGCCCGACGTTGTCGCTGTTCGGCAGCGAATTCCGCTTCGAACCGGCCCAGATGCAGGCGCTGAATCCGCTGCTGGTGATGCTGCTCATCCCCTTCAACAACATCGCCGTGTTCCCGCTGCTGCGCCGCCTCGGCTGGGAACCGACCGCGCTGCGCCGCATGACCGCGGGGATCGCGCTGTCCGCCCTGTCGTGGGTGGCGATCGGCACCATCCAGGTGGCGATGGATGGCGGCACGCCGGTGTCGATGGCCTGGCAGATCCTGCCCTACGCGCTGCTGACCATGGGCGAGGTGCTGGTCTCGGCCACCGGCCTGGAGTTCGCCTACAGCCAGGCGCCGAAGTCGATGAAAGGCGTGATCATGGCCTTCTGGTCGCTGGCCGTGACGGTGGGCAGCCTGTGGGTGCTGATCGTCAACGCCAGCGTCAGGAACGAGGCCGTGCTCGGCCACATCGCGCATACCGGCCTGGGCGTGATGGCCTTCCAGATGTACTTCTTCGCCGCCTTCGCCTTCGTCGCCGCCCTCGCCTTCGGCTGGTACGCGGCGCGCTACCGCATGGCCGACAACTACCGCACCGAGGCTGCCTGATCGCCGCCGCACCCGGTTTTTCTTTCGTTTTTCCACAGGGCCGGGCAACCGGCCCGCAGACTGTCCATCCATGAATAAACACCTCCCTACCGCCGGCGCGCTGGTCGCGCTGCTGGCGTCGAGCGGCGCCTTTGCCGCCGTCACTCCCGAAGCCTGCGAGAGCGGCGCCTTCCAGATCGTCCAGCATGCGGCCGCCGCCAGCTTCGAGGCGCGCGCCGTCTGGCTCGACAAGCGTATCGCCAAGTGGCCGGGCGCCGCCGGTGACGGCGTCTTCAAGCTGTATTACTCGCCCAACGGCAGCATCGCGGCCCCGGTGGGCGGCAAGGCCGGCGGCGCCGCCGGCTTCATCGTGCTCGACGCCTTCCAGGGCGCCGTGCCGGCCGCCGCCGCGGCGCGCTTCAAATACCTGGCCGACGGCCCGCTGCTGCAGGTGAACGAGGGCGACGCCGCCAACCTGGCCGCCCTGCACCGCCAGCAGCTGGTGCTGGTGCAGGAAGACGCGCAAGGCACCGTGCGCGCCGCCACCCGCATCCAGGCGGCGGGGGCGCTCGACGACCTGTACGCGGCCGCCGCCGGCCTGGACAAGCTGGGCGTCAGCGTCGACGGCAAGCACACCGCCTTTTCGCTGTGGGCGCCGACCGCGCAGCAGGCCGCGGTGTGCGTCTACGACGGCCCGGCCAAGGTCACGCGCGCGGTGTACCAGATGCGCTTCGACGACAAGACCGGCGCCTGGAACGTGACGCTGCCCGGCAACCTCTCGGGCAAGTACTACAAATACGCGGTCGACGTACCGGTGGACGGCGCCGGCATCGTGCGCAACATGGTGACCGATCCGTATTCGGTCAGCTTGAGCACCGACTCGAAACGCAGCTACATCGCCCGCCTGGACGACCCGCGCCTGAAGCCGGCCGGCTGGGACGCCGCCGCCGCGCCGCGCACCGTGCGCAACCCGACCGACATGGTGGTCTACGAGCTGCACGTGCGCGACTTCTCGATCAACGACGGCACCGTGCCGGAAGAGCACCGCGGAAAATACCTGGCCTTTACGGATACCCGCTCGAACGGCATGAAGCACCTGGCGGCGCTGGCCAGGGCCGGCCTCACCGACATCCACCTGCTGCCGGTGTACGACATCGGCAGCGTGCCGGAAACCGGCTGCGCCGTGCCCAGGCCCGCCGGCGCGCCCGACGGCGAAGCGCAGCAGGCGCTGGTGAAGCAGACCGCGCAGACCGATTGCTTCAACTGGGGCTACGACCCCTACCACTACAACGCGCCCGAAGGCAGCTACGCCACCGACCCGGCGCGGGCGGAAACCCGCGTGCTCGAGTTCCGCCGGATGGTCGACGCCCTGCACGAGGCCGGCCTGCGCGTGGGCATGGACGTGGTCTACAACCACACCTTCATCGCCGGCCAGAACGAGAAGTCGGTGCTGGACCGCATCGTGCCCGGCTACTACCACCGCCTGGATGCGAAAGGCGCCGTCGAGCAGTCGACCTGCTGCGACAACACCGCCACCGAAAACCTCATGATGGGCAAGCTGATGGTCGATTCAGTGGCGCTGTGGGCCAGCCAGTACAAGATCGATTCGTTCCGCTTCGACCTGATGGGCCACCAGCCGCGCGCCGTGATGGAAGAGCTGCAGCGCAAGGTGAATGCCGCCGCCGGACGCCAGGTCCAGCTGCTCGGCGAAGGCTGGAACTTCGGCGAAGTGGCGGACGGCGCGCGCTTCGTGCAGGCCTCGCAGCTGTCGCTGAACGGCAGCGGCATCGGCACCTTCAACGACCGCACCCGCGACGCCGTGCGCGGCGGCTCGGCCGGGGACGCGGGCGAGGCCCTGTTCAAGCGCCAGGGCTGGATCAACGGCCTGGTGTACGACCCGAACGCCCATGCCGGCCAGGTGCCGGCGGCGGAGCTCCTGAAGACGGCCGACCTGGTGCGCGCCGGGCTGGCGGGCTCGATCCGTTCGTATCCGCTGCAGACCTTCGACGGCCAGGTAAAGACGCTGGAAAACATCGACTACAACGGCCAGCCGGCCGGCTACGTGGCCGAACCGGGCGAAGTCGTCAACTACGTCGAGAACCACGACAACCAGACCCTGTTCGACATCGACGTGTTCAAGCTGCCCCTGAGCACTTCGAGCCAGGACCGCGCGCGCGTGCAGGTGCTGGGCATGGCGGTGGACGCGTTCAGCCAGGGCATCGCCTACTACCACGCCGGCATCGACGTGCTGCGCTCCAAATCGCTGGACCGCAACAGCTTCAATTCGGGCGACTGGTTCAACCGCCTCGACTGGCGCTACCAGGACAATTACTACGGTACCGGCCTGCCGCCGGCGTCCGACAACGGCAAGGACTACGCCCTGCTCAAGCCTCTGCTGGGCAACGCCGCGATCAAGCCGGCGCCCGCCGACATCGCGTTTGCGCGCGACGCCTTCCGCGACCTGCTGGCGGTGCGCGCCAGCTCGACCCTGTTCCGCCTGCCGACCGCGGCCGAGATCCGCGGCCGCCTGCGCTTCTTCAACACCGGCGCGCAGCAGGTGCCGACCGTGGCCGCCGCCCACCTCGACGGACGCGGCTACGAAGGCGCGCACTTCAACGGCATCGCCTACTTCATCAACGTCGACAAGATCGGGCATACCGTCACCGATCCGCAGGCGGTGGGAAAACGCATGCGCCTGCATCCGGTGTTCATGGCCGACGGCGTGGCCGACAAGCGCGCCACGCAAGCGACTTTCGACAGCGCGAGCGGATCGTACGAGATTCCGCCGCGCACGGCAGTGGTGTTCGTGGAAGAGTAAGGGGCGCAGTCGCCCTGGGTGAGCCGCTATGCGGGTTGTATTAATACAACTTTTTGTATTTACGTTACTGCGTATAATCAATACGCGGTTTCAACAAATACAATTGGCTTACTCAGGGGATGATAATGAAGAAATGGATGTCCATGGCCTGCCTCGGCCTGTCGCTGCTGTCCGCGCAACAGGCGTTCGCGGCCGATTCGCAAGGTTGCGAGAGCGGCGGTTTCACGGTACTGGGCAAGTCGGGGTCGCAGACCACGACCGTCGCCGCGGGCAGCGTCACCTCGGTGTTCCGGGTACAGGGACGCTACGTGCAATTCGACGTCGACGCCGCCACCTTCGGGGTGCTGAACTACACCATGACGGGCGCCCCCAACGCCATCGACATCACCGGCGGCAAGGCCACGCCGGTCTTCGAGAGCAAGATGCCGGACCACCGCGGCCTGGTCCTGAACGGCGGCGTGAAAGTGGAGCTGAGCAGCTCGGCCGACATCGTCCTGACCCGCAGCGGCCCCGGCCTCACCATGAAGATCCAGGCCAAGGATTGCGCCAATGGCGGCATCTTCCAGATGGAAGTGGCGCGCAGCGACGAGAGCAGGACGGTGTTCACGCACAAGCTGGCGGAAAGCGCCTTCTACTTCGACAACCGCAACTTCCGCAACCGCGAGGGCGACACGGTGGCCTACAAGGACACCACCCTGACGGTCGGGCCGCGCATCAATTTCGGCAACGATTACTCGCGCAAGTTCGTCGGCCGCGACAGCCCGCAATTCGCCGACCGTATCGCCGAACCGCTGTGCACCAACGAGATCGTCACCCGTACCGGCGGCATTGCCAAGGTCCTGCATTGCGGCGGCGTGTCGCAGTGGTCGGTGGCCAGCGGCGGACGCATGGGCCAGGTGATGGGCGAGGACGCCACCGAGGTCGCGCCGCCGGCCACGGCCTGCACGCACAAATGCCAGGCGCAGAACCAGACCCACGGCGCCTCGACGGTGCTCGGCGCGCCCTTCCCGGTCGCCCCGGCCGACCGCCTGGCGCCGCGCCTGCCGCAAGCGGCCCGCTAACGATCAGCGATAGCGATCAGCGGCCGCAGCGCAGGCGCAGGCGCTCGTTTTCGCGCGCCACGACCCGCGCCGGGCCGCTGTTGTCGCAGCGGTAGACCACGCGCAGGCGCTTTTCGACACCGCCGGCCGGGTCGCCGCACAGCTGGTTGCCGACCCGGATCGAACCGCGATTGCGTTCGACTTCGTGGCGCACGGCGCGGCGCGCGTCGCACATCCTGCCGCGCGCGCCATATTCCGCTTCCAGGATGCGGATGCGCGAGCGCGGCGGACCGCCACGGTAATCGCGGTCGTTGCGGACATACTGAGCGTCGCGCTGGCCCGCGTCGTAACCGGCCTCGAAAGCGCGGCGCGGGCCGCCCTCCTGGGCGAACGCGGACGTGGCCGCAGCGGTCAAGGCCAGGGCGGCGGCAATGCGCATGATGGTTGGGTGTGCGAATTTCATGTTTTCTCCTTCTTCATCTCGATGGCGAATGCTATCGCGTACCCCCGGGTCCGGTCTGTACGCGTGCCCACAGTGTGCCGGCTGGCGCCGGCAAAAGCTGTCAGATGCGCTGTAAGAGAAGTTTCAATCTGTAAGGCCCTGCCCATGCCTGTGCTATGGTGAACGCCACACCATTTCCAAAGCGAGCCCGCCATGCATTTCAGCCTGAATTTTCTTGAACATGATGTCTCGGTTGCCCAGGATACCTGGACCGCCCTGGCGACCACCGGCAGCGATGCGTCGTTTGCCAGCATGCGCGCCGTCATCGCCGGCGTCCTGGAACGCAATGGGGTGTTCACCATCGAAGACAGCAATGACCAGGTCGTGCGACGCATCGAGACGCCGGCCGAATTCGAAGGTTTCATGCAGGAAGTCGAGATGCAGCGCCAACAGTTCGAGCAGGACCAGGCATGAGCCATCGGCGCTAAGGCCGGCAGGCGCTCGCTTCGCGCCTGCCGGCCTTAGCGCCGGCTCGACAATTCAGGGCATGCCGCCAGGCTCGTCGACCTGCGATGCAGCGCAGGCGCGCCTCAGATATCCAGGTGCGAAATCAGGAGGCGGCGCCGTTCGCTGTCGCCCTCCCCCGCCGCCTCGCCGCCGTTCTGGCTGCCGAGCGAAATCCCCACCGCCATGATGTCGATCAGCAGCAGCTGCAGGATGCGCGAGATCATCGAGAGGAAGGTGGTGCTGTCTTCGCTGTGGTCCACCGCCAGGCAGATGCTGGCCTTGCGCGCCAGCGGCGACTTGCTGCTGGTGATGGCGATGACGTCGGCGCCGGCGGCGCGCGCGGTGTCCACCGCGCCCAGCAGCTCGGGCAGCTGGCCGGCGGTCGAGATCGCGATCACCACGTCGCCCGGCCCCAGCAGCTCGGCCGCCATCGCGAACAGGTGCGAGTCGCCGTAGGAGGTGGTCGGGATGCGGAAGCGGAAGAACTTGTGCTGGCCGTCGAGCGCCACCACGCGCGAATTGCCCATCGCGTAGAACTCGATGCGCTTGGCACGGCGCAGGATCTCGATGGCGCGGTCGATCGAGTTCACGTCCAGCTGGTCGCGGAACTTCAGGATCGCGGAGACGGTATTGTCGATGACTTTCGCGGACAGGTCGTGCGTGCTGTCGGTCATGCGCACCTGGCTGTGGCGCACCGGGATGGTGCCGGTCAGGCTGCCCGCGAACTTCAGCTTGAAATCGGCCAGGCCCGAAAAGCCCAGCGAGCGGCAGAAGCGGATCACGGTCGGCTGGCTGACGTCGGCCAGCTTCGCGATCTCGGCGATCGGCTCGGACAGCACCTTGCGCGGATGCTCGATGACGAGGCTGGCCACGCGCTGCTCGGCCGGCGACAGTTCGTGCTGCAGGTTCTGCACGCGCTCCATCAGCGTGTTGGCGCCGTTGCGGTTGCGCAGGTGCTCCGACAGGATCGTCGAGACGCCGTACAGCGCCGGGTTCGGCGTCATGATCACGTAGGTCGGGATCTGCGCCAGGTAGTCGGTGAAGCGGCCCTTGGCCTCGAAGCGCGCGCGGAACGGCGAGGACTTGAACCACTCCCCCATGCGCGGCACGATGCCGCCGCCGATGAAAATGCCGCCGAAGGCGCCGAGCGTCACGCCGAGGTTGGCGGCGGCGCTGCCCAGCATGCCCGAGAAGCATTCCAGCACTTCCAGGCACAGCGGGTCGTGCTGTTCGAGCGCGCCGGTGATGATCTCCGCCGAGCTGCGCGCCGGCGCCTCGTTCGGCACCTGCACGCCGTTGCGCTGGGCCAGCGCGCGGTAGATGATTTCCATGCCGGGGCCGGAGATCAGGCGCTCGTTCGAGACGTGGCGCCATTCGCGCCAGGCGTACTGCAGGATCGCGAATTCGCGCTCGTCGGACGGCGCGAAGTTGACGTGACCGCCTTCGCTGCCGAGGGTGACGAAGCCGTCGACGGTCGGGATCACGCCGGACACGCCCAGGCCGGTGCCCGGGCCGAGCACGCCGGCCACCGCCTGCGGCTGCGGCGTGCCCTCGCCGACCTGCATCAGGTCCTCCGGCTTGAAGCCCGGCAGCGCCATCGCCAGCGCGGTGAAGTCGTTCACGATCAGGAGCGTGTTCAGGCCGAGGGTGCGGCGCACCTCGTCGGTCGAGAACTGCCAGTCGCGGTTGGTCATGCGGATGAAGTCGCCGCTGATCGGATTGGCCAGCGCGAACGCCGCATGGCTGATGCGCCCGGCATTGGCCTGCGCCAGGTAGGCCTGCAGCAGCGGGACGATGCCTGGGTAATCGTCGCACAGCAGCACCGCCACGTCGCGCAGCGCCCCCGGCGCCGCCTCCAGCGCAAAGCGTGCATGGGTCGCGCCGATGTCGGCCAGGAGCCGCGGGCCGTCGCTGTAGGCGGCGCGCGGGTGCTTTTGTTCATGATGGTGCTGGGTGGTCATGGCGTCTCGATTGGGAACGATTCCCTTATTGCATCAAGGATACCATTGAATGAATTGCACTAAAAAGGGGAAATCCTTACTTCCCCGCCAGTCCTTTCAACAAGGCCGCGTGAAACGCCGCCGGATCCTGCATTTGCGGCGCATGGCCCATGTTGTCGAACTCGACCAGCGTCGCGTGCGGGATCGCCCTGGCGGCGCGCTTGCCCAGCTCCGCGTAATTGCCCAGCTTCGGCCGCAGCTCGGCCGGCGCCGCGTCCTTGCCGATCGCGGTGGTGTCCTTGGTGCCGAGCAGCAGCAGCACCGGCATCTTCAGGAGCGGGAACTCGTACACCACCGGCTGGGTATAGATCATGTCGTACAGCAGGGCCGAGTTCCAGGCGACCACCTGCTTGCCCGGCCCGCGAAACATCCCCGCCAGCATCTGCACCCAGGGCTCGTATTCCGGCTTCCACTGGTTCACGTAATACGTCGATTTCTCGTAGTTGCGGATCTTGTCGGCGCTCTGGCCCAGCTCGCGCTCGTACCATTTGTCGACGCCCAGCGACGGCACGCCCAGCGCCTTCCAGTCTTCCAGGCCGATCGGGTTGGCCAGCACCAGCTGCTCGGTCTGGGCCGGATACAGCAGGCCGTAGCGCACCGCCAGCATGCCCCCGGTGGAATGGCCGAGGAGGGTCGCCTGCTTCACGCCGATCGATTCCAGCAGGCCGTGGGTGTTGGCGGCCAGCTGCTGGAAGCTGTATTGATAGTGTTCGGGCTTGCTCGACTTGCAGAAGCCGACCTGGTCCGGCGCCACCACGCGGTAGCCGGCTTTGGTCAACGCGTCGATCGAACCCTGCCAGGTGGCGCCACAGAAGTTCTTGCCGTGCAGGAGGACGACGGTGCGGCCGTTCGGCTTGGCCGGCTTGACGTCCATGTAGGCCATGTGCAGCTGCGCGCCCTGGGACGTGAAGCGGTATTGCTGGACCGGATAGGGGTAGTCGAAGCCTTCGAGTTCCGGGCCGTAGGCGGGTTCGGATGCGGGTGCGGCGGCGTGCGCGGCGCACAGGGCGGCGCCGAGCAGGAGCCCGGCGAGGGCGGACAATCGTGCTGGTGCAGGCATGATGCTTCCTTGATGGGTTGCGATGCCTGGAGTCTATCCGATCAACCGGGATCCCGTCGTTTCCGGCACTGCGACTGGGTGGCTCAGTATGGGTCCCCGCCTTCGCGGGGACGACGGATATGCGCAGGCATCGCTTCCCGCGCGTGCGTCAATCCTGCGCGATCAAGGCCACCGGCGCCCGCGAATCTAACTGCACCTTGCCGTTTGCAACCACGGCGGTCTTGCCCGAATACGCGTCGCGCACGGTCTGGCCGTCGTTGAACACGCCGGCCACCGAGATCGGCACCGCGCGGTCCAGCGGCAGGTTCAGGGCGACCACCACGCGGTCGCTCACGCCGTTCTTCTCGTAGGTGCGCTTGAAGGTGTACGGAATGGCGGCGAGCATCTGGTGCACGCCGGCGCCGACCGCCGGGTGGGCGTGGCGGAAGCGGCCCAGGCGCGCCCAGTGCGCGTGCACGTCGGCGGCGCCGTACAGGCCCACGCGCGTGTTGGCCTTGAGCTGGTCCCAGTTCATGAAGGAGCGCAGGTTGGCGTCGCCTTCGGCGCCTTCGATCTCGAGCACGCGCGCCGTCTCGTCGCCGTAGTAGATCTGGGCCGCGCCCGGCGCCAGCAGCAGCTTGTTGGCGGCTTCCAGCGGATGTGCGCGCATCGCGTCGAACGGATGGCCGTCGTCGTGCGAGTCGAGGTAGTTCAGGACCGACACGCCTTTCAGGGGGCCGTTCAAGGCCGCCGAATAGTTTGAAAACAGCTGTTCATAGCTCTGGCGCGCATCGCCCGCCAGGCTGAAGTTGATCATGCTGTCGAAGCCGTTGGCGAAGTAGTCGACCTTGTTGCCGTCGTCGTAGGCGTACTGGCGGCCCGACTTGATCGAGTAGCCGTAGACTTCGGAAGTCATGAAGAACGGCAGGTCGTTCGAATTCGAACCCGCGACCTTCTTCGCCGGATTGGCGCGCTTCCAGTCCTCGTAGGCGGCGCTGGAAACGGTCTTCAGTTCCTTCCAGATCCCCGGCTCGGTGTGCTTGACGGTGTCGGCGCGGAAGCCGTCGAAGCCGTACTTGCGCACCCAGTCGGCATGCCACTTGATCAGGTAGTAGCGCGGCGCGCGCGGATAGCCGGTGCGCTTGAAGAAGTCGTCCAGCTCCTTCACCTCGCGCTCGTAGCGCCCTTCCTTCTTCCACTTGGCGACCAGGCTTGGGGGCAGCGCCACGTTCGCATTGCTGTCGGTGCGGATGTCGGGCAGGTTCTTCACCAGCGTGCACTCGACCGTGGTGCGCATGGTCTTGAAGCCGCACACCGGCTCGGTGCGCACCCACTCGGCCGGCCATACCGGATCCTGTTCGGTCACCGGGCCGGTGTGGTTCATCACCACGTCCAGCAGCACGCGGATGCCGTGCGCATGGGCCGCGTCCACCAGCTCGCGCACGTCCTGTTCGGTGCCGAGGTTGGCGTCGACGGCGGTGAAATCGCTCGCCCAGTAGCCGTGGAAGCCGTAGGACTTGCCGGTGCCCTCGTCGGTGGAACCGTGGATGTTCTCCACCGGCGGGGTGATCCAGATCGCATCCACGCCCAGGTCCGTGAAATACCCCTCCTTGATCTTCGCCGTGACGCCGGCCAGGTCGCCGCCCATGTAGCCGCGCGCGGTGGCGGCGTCAAGCTTGCGGCCGTAGGCCAGGTCGTTGGCCGGATTGCCGTTGTTGAAGCGGTCCGTCAGCAGGAAATAGACGGTCGCGTTCTCCCAGGTGAAGGGTTTTCCCTGGGACGCGGGGGCCGGGGTGGCGGCCGAGGCGGTGCCGAGGGCGAGCATCAGGGAGACGGCAATGGCGGAGAATTTCATGCGGGGTCCTGTTTAGTTGAACGAAAAACCGTCGCCCCTGCGAAGGCAGGGGCGACGCGGGTAAATCACGTGACCACGCTCGGCTGCTCGCGGCCGGTGCGCTTTTTGAGTTCCGACACCTGTTCGGCGATCGCGATCAGCGGCGCCAGCGCTTCCTGGGTGTCGAGGCCGTGGCGCGCCGGGTCGGCTTCGTAGCGTTCGAGGTAGAGGCGCACGGTCGCGCCCTCGGTGCCGGTGCCAGACAGGCGGAACACGATGCGCGAGCCGTCGCTCATGATGATGCGCACACCCTGGCGCGTGGCGACCGATTGGTCGACCGGGTCGGTGTAGACGAAATCGTCGGCCTGCTGCACGTGGAATGCCCCCAGCGCCTGGCCGGCCAGGCTGTCGAGCTTGCCGCGCAGCGCCTGCATCATCCCGTCGGCGGCGTCGCTGTCGACCGCCTCGTAGTCGTGGCGCGAATAATAGTTGCGGCCGAAGCGGGCCCAGTGCTCTTCCACCAGCTGGTTCACCGACTTGCCGGTCGCGGCCACCAGGTTCAGCCAGAACAGCACGGCCCACAGGCCGTCCTTTTCGCGGATGTGGTCGGAGCCGGTGCCGTAGCTCTCCTCGCCGCACAGCGTGGCCAGGCCGGCGTCGAGCAGGTTGCCGAAGTACTTCCAGCCGGTCGGGGTCTCGAAGCAGGCGATGCCCAGCGCGGCGGCCACGCGGTCGGCCGCCTGGGAGGTCGGCATCGAGCGCGCGATGCCCTTGATGCCGGCGCGGTAGCCCGGCGCCAGCGTGGCGTTGGCGGCGATGATGGCCAGGCTGTCCGACGGCGACACCGCCAGGTTGCGGCCGACGATCATGTTGCGGTCGCCGTCGCCGTCCGAGGCGGCGCCGAATTCGGGCGCGTCCGGGCCGTTCATCAGCGCCACCAGTTCGGCCGCGTTGACCGGGTTCGGGTCCGGGTGGTGGCCGCCGAAGTCCTCCAGCGGTTCGCCGTTGACGACGGTACCGGCCGGCGCGCCGAGGACGCCTTCGATGATCGCCCTGGCATACGGGCCGGACACCGCGCCCATGCCGTCGAAGCGCATCGTGAAGCCGCGCGCGAACAGGGCGCGGATGGCGTCGAAGTCGAACAGGCGTCCCATCAGCTCGGCGTAGTCGGCGACCGGGTCGATCACCTCGACCTGCATGGCTTCCAGCCGGGTCGTGCCGAGCCGGTCGAGGTCGACCGGGCCGGCATCGCTGATGCGGTATGCACTCACGCTCTGGGTGTGGGCGAAGATCGCCTCGGTGATCTTTTCCGGGGCCGGGCCGCCGTTGCCGATGTTGTACTTGATGCCGAAGTCGCCGTCCGGGCCGCCCGGGTTGTGGCTGGCGGACAGCACGATGCCGCCCCAGGCGTCGTGCTTGCGGATCACGCAGCTCACCGCCGGCGTGGACAGGATGCCGCCGCGGCCGACCAGCACGCGGGCCACGTCGTGCGCCGCGGCCATGCGCAGGATGGTCTGGATCGCCGCGCGATTGAAGAAGCGGCCGTCGCCGCCGAGCACGAGGGTGCGGCCGCTGCAGTCGCCCAGGGTCAGGAAGATCGCCTCGACGAAGTTTTCGAGGTAGCCGGGTTGCTGGAACTCGGTCACCTTCTTGCGCAGCCCCGAGGTGCCGGGACGCTGCCCGGCAAATGGCTTGGTCGCTATGGTTTGTATCGTCATTGTCGCGCTCCTGTGAGACGAGAGGCGCTCGAACCTGCTGCGCGTTGCACTGTCGGTTCGCGATGCTCGCTGTACATCTGTACAGCTGCGCTTCTCAACCAGCATTGCGGCCGCTCGCGACGGTTCGGGCACCTCTCTTGTGCTTGGGTTTGTTGTCAAACCATTACAATACGACAGGAGCGCAAAATATGTCGCAAGCTTATTGGGCCGCCTTGGCGTTGTCCGTGACGAACAGTGTCAGGAAGGCCGCCAGCAGCATGCTGGCGCCGCCCAGCACCAGGGTGTTGACCGCATGGCCGCCGAACACGTGAGTGGTGAAGAAGCCCAGCACCAGGCTGCTGACGATCTGCGGGATCACGACGAAGAAGTTGAACAGGCCCATGTAGTAACCCATGCGGTTGGCCGGCAGCGCGCCGGCCAGGATCGCATACGGCATGGTCAGGATGCTGGCCCAGGCCAGGCCGACGCCGATCATCGGCAGCATCAGGGTCTGCTTGTCGTGGATGAAGAACAGGCTGGCCAGCGACAGGCCGCCGATCGCCAGGCACACCATATGGCAGGTCTTGCGGCTGGTGGCGCGCGCCAGCATCGGCAGCACGAAGGCGGCCAGCGCCGAGACGCCGTTGTACACGGCGAACATGATGCCGACCCAGTTGCCGGCTTCCTGGTAGGCGGCCGACTGCGCGTCGGTCGTGCCGTAGACGTTGTCGGCGATCGCGGTGCCGGTGTAAATCCACAGCGAGAACAGCGCGATCCAGGTGAAGAACTGGACGAAGGCCAGCTGCACCATGGTCCTGGGCATGTGGGCGAAGCCGCCGACGATCTCGCGCAGCGCCACGCCGAAGTTGCGGGCGTGCTTGCGCTGGGCCTGGAAGCGGTCCAGGTCGGGCGGCGGCAGTTCGGTGGCGGTGAACACGGTCCAGCTGACGGCGGCCAGGAACACCACGCCGCCGATGTAGAACGAATAGCGCACGGTGTCCGGGATCATGCCGTCCACCGGCGTGTTCGAGACGCCCATCACATCCGAGAAGAAAGTCGGCAGCAGCGACGCGATGACGGCGCCGCAGCCGATGAAGAAGGTCTGCATCGCGAAGCCGGCGGTCTGCTGCGAGGGATCGAGCTTGTCGCCGACGAAGGCGCGGAACGGCTCCATCGAGACGTTGATCGCGGCATCCATCATCCACAGCACCGCCACCGCCATCCAGATGGCGGCGGAATTCGGCATCAGGAACAGGGCCAGGGCGGCGAAGATCGCACCCATGAAGAAGAAGGGACGGCGGCGGCCCCAGGTCGGGTGCCAGGTGTTGTCGCTGAGGTAGCCGATGATGGGTTGCACCAGCAGGCCGGTGACGGGTGCGGCCAGCCACAGCACGGACAAATCGTCCATGTCGGCGCCGAGGGTCGCGAAGATCCGGCTGGTGTTGGCGTTCTGCAGTGCGAAGCCGAACTGGATGCCGAAGAAGCCGAAGCTCATGTTCCACAACTGCCAGAACGACAGGCGCGGCTTGAGCGTGTGAGTGTGCATTTCCATCTGTGTCCCCTAACGGTGTCCGGACTGGGGCCAGACTACCTCGATGTAGCAAAATAACATGGGGACTGATGAGTGTCAATCGAGACAACACTAGGGCGCATGCCCGTTGGTGTAGTCAAACAACATTGCAGGGTAGGCTTGGAGAGCCCACCCTGCCGCTGATCAAGCGAAGCGTTGATCAGCCCTTGCGGTGCGGCTTCTTGTCGCCGAACTTGCGTTTGGCCGCCGGCTTCTTTTCCGGCGGTTGCTCGCCGTCGCGCGTGATGCCCAGCTGCTGCCCCGCCACCCACACCTTCTTGAGGTGGTCGACCAGGTCCTGCGGCAGGTCGGCCGGCATGTCCAGCGTGCTGAAGTCGTCATAGATCTCGATGCGGCCGATTTCTTTGGACGCGATGCCGCCCTCGTTGGCGATGGCGCCGACGATGTTGCCCGGCTTGACGCCGTGCGCGTGGCCGACTTCGATGCGGTAGGTGGCCATGCCCGGTTCCGGCGCGCGCTGCACGCGTTCCTTTTTAAAGCCTTCGCGCGGCGCAAAGCCTTCGCGCGGCGCGAAACCTTCGCGGCCGCCGCGGGCCGGACGCTCGTCGCGCTCGAACGAACGCTCGCGGGGTTCGCTACGGAATTCGCCACGCGGCTCGCGCTCGCGCCACTCGGCAGCCGGCTTCGGCTCGCGGTCCGGCTTTTCGATCAGCAGCGGCTCGTCGCCGCGGTACAGCTTGGCCAGGGCGGCGGCGATGTCGATCGCCGGCACGTTGGATTCGCGCTCGTAGTCTTCGAGCAGCGAACGGAAGGCCTCCAGGCCGCCGGCCGCCAGGGTTTCGCCGATCTGCTCCTTGAAGCGGGTCACGCGCACTTCGTTGACGGCCTTGATGGTCGGCAGGGTGAGCTGCGCCACCGGCTGGCGCGTGGCGCGCTCGATCGCCTTCAGCATGCCGCGCTCGCGCGGGGTGATGAACAGGATCGCCTCGCCGCTGCGGCCGGCGCGGCCGGTGCGGCCGATGCGGTGGGTGTAGCTTTCCGGGTCCGACGGCACGTCGTAGTTGATCACGTGGCTGATGCGCTCCACGTCCAGGCCGCGCGCGGCGACGTCGGTGGCGACCAGGATGTCGATCTTGCCGTTCTTGAGCTGGTCGATGGTGCGCTCGCGCTGCTGCTGTGCCATGTCGCCGTTGATGGCGGCGGCCAGGAAGCCGCGCGCCTGGAGTTTGCTGGCCAGTTCCTCGGTACCCAGCTTGGTGCGGGCGAAGATGATCATGCCGTCGAACGGCTCGGCTTCCAGGATGCGCGTCAGCGCCTCGACCTTCTGCAGGCCGGCCACCAGCCAGTAGCGCTGGGTGATGTTCTCGGCGGTGCCGGTCTTGGCGGCGACCGTGACTTCCTGCGGATCGCGCAGGTAGGTCTTGGCGATGCGCTTGATCGCCGGTGGCATGGTGGCCGAGAACAGCGTGGTCTGGCGCGTCGCCGGGGTCTGCTTCAGGATCTGTTCGACATCGTCGATGAAGCCCATGCGCAGCATTTCGTCGGCTTCGTCGAGGATCAGGGTCTTCAGCTGCGACAGGTCGAGCGAGCCCTTTTCGATATGGTCGATCACGCGGCCGGGCGTACCCACCACCACGTGCACGCCGCGGCGCAGCGCCGCCAGTTGCGGGCCGTAGGCCTGGCCACCGTAGATCGGCAGCACGTGGAAGCCCTTGATGTGGGCGGCGTAGGTCTGGAAGGCCTCGGCCACCTGGATCGCCAGTTCGCGCGTCGGCGCCAGCACCAGCGCCTGCGGCGCGGTCAGCCTGGTGTCGATCTGCGCCAGCACCGGCAGTGCGAAGGCGGCGGTCTTGCCGGTGCCGGTCTGCGCCTGCCCCAGCACGTCGCGGCCTTCCATCAGCAGCGGAATGGTGGCCGCCTGGATCGGCGAGGGCGTTTCGTAGCCGACGTCCTTGAGCGCCTTGAGGATGGGCGCGGGAATATTCAGGTCGGCGAACGTCTGGAGCGGGGTTTCAAGCATGAAAGAAAATCTCTTAAAAAATCAAGGCAATCCTATAGTTTACTCGTTTAGGAGGGGAAGCCGTGATTATTTGAGATAAATGCTCCGGGTTTACCGCCGCGCCGCCACGATCGCCGCAATAAATTCCTTGTGCGAAGGCATTACGTTCACGCACTTGCCGACCACCCGCTCGATATTGCCGAGGAAGTCCGCCAGCTCTTTCCCGTCGAGCAAGTCGACCAGCGGGTGGTAGCCGGCGGCTTGCACGCCCTGTCCGTGCATCACCTGCTGCCAACCGATCTCCGTAAACAGTTCGTTGTTTTCACGCACTACCCGGCCGTGCGCCTTGTAGAGGTCCAGCTTGCGGCGCAGGGTTTCCGGAATATCCATGCTGCGGCAATGGTCCCAGAACGGCGTGTCGCTGCGCTCGGTCGCGTGGTAGTGCAGGATGATGAAGTCGCGGATGCGCTCCATCTCGAAGTCGCTCTGGCGGTTGAACTCGTCGATGTCGGCCTGGTGGAAGCCGGTGTCCGGGAAAAAGCTCACCAGGCGCGACAGGGTCGACTGGATCAGGTGGATCGAGGTCGATTCCAGCGGTTCCAGGAAGCCCGAGGACAAGCCCAGCGCCACCACGTTCTTGTTCCATGCCTTGTTGCGCTTGCCGGCCGTGAAGCGCAGCAGCTTCGGATCGGCCAGCGGGGCGCCATCCAGGCTGGCCATCAGGATCGCGGCCGCCTCGTCGTCGCTCATGAAGCGGCTCGCGAACACGTGGCCGTTGCCGGTACGGTGCTGCAGGCCGATGCGCCATTGCCAGCCGGCCGGGCGCGCGCTGGCGCGCGTGAACGGTGGCAGGTCGCCACTCAATTCGCACGGCACCGCCCAGGCGCGGTCGCACGGCAGCCAGTGGCCCCAGTCCTCGAATCCGGTGTTCAGCGTCTGCTCGATCAGCAGGCCACGGAAGCCCGTGCAGTCGAGGAACAGGTCGCCCTCGATCGTCGTCCCGTTTTCCATCACCAGGGATTCGATGAAGCCGTCGGTGGGCCCGCCTTCCATGCGCTGGCGCACCTCGACGATCCTGCCCTCGGTGCGCACCACGCCGTGCGCTTCCGCGTACTTGCGCAGGTAGCGCGCATACAAACCCGCATCGAGGTGGAACGCGTAGACGATGTCGGCCAGCGGCGAATTCGCCATCTCGGCGTTGGGACGGATGAATTTCGACGCGCGCGCCGCCATGCGGTTGATCGAATAGTGCTCGAGGTCCGGCGCCTGGCCGGCCTGGTGCGCCTTCAGCCAGTACTGGAAGAAGTCGACCGTCGCCAGGTCCTGGCCGAACTTGCCGAAGCCGTGCATGTAGCGCTCGCCCACCCTGCCCCAGTCGGCGAATTCGATGCCGAGCTTGAAGGTGGCCTTGGTCTCGCGCATGAACTCGTCCTCGTTGATGCCGAGGACGTTGTTGAACAGGCGGATCATCGGGATCGTCGATTCGCCCACCCCGACGGTGGAGATCTCGTCCGATTCGACCAGGCGGATGTGGAACTTGTTCTTCAGGAGGCGCGACAGCGCGGCCGCGGCCATCCAGCCGGCGGTGCCGCCGCCGGCGATCACGATGTTTTTGAGGGGTGTCTGCTTGTTCATGGGCGGGCGTATAAAAAAAACCTCCCGCACGGTAACACCAGGCGGGAGGCTTTTGTATTTATTTGTCGACCGGCTTGCGCCGGCCGGAGGGCATTACATCTTGTAGTTCAGGCCAATCATCACAGTACGGCCGAAGCGCTTGTCTTCGATGACGTTGTCCTTGGTCTTACGATAACGCATGTACGGCGCATCGTTGACGTTGTTCATCTGGACCAGCAGCGACAGGCCCTTCATGCTGCCGGTCTGGAATTCGTAGCCGAACTGCAGGTCGACAACCTTCTCGCCCTGGAAGTAGGTCAGCTCGCGGTCACCGGTGTTGGAAGACACTTCACCGATGAAGTCCGAACGGTAGCGTTCCGCCGCACGGGCCGAGAAGCCGTTCTTCTCGTAGTACACCGTCAGGCTGGCGGCGCGCTTGGACAAGCCCGGCAGGCCCATGGTGCCCGAACCGCCGCTGGCGGTGTCCGGTAGCGAAACCGCGCTGCTGTTCTGGGCGACGTTGGCCACCACGCCGAAACCGTCCAGGTAGCGGGTGATCAGGTTGAACGGCATCGACGCCGACAGTTCCACACCCTTCAGGTTACCGCCCGAACCGTTCACCGGCGAGGTGTAGACACCCAGGTTGCTCGGCGCCTGGAACGAAGTCGGCAGCAGCATCGGGGTGAAGTCGTAGTCGCGGCCGGCGTTCAGGATGTAGGTATCGAGCTTCTTGTAGAACACGGCGGCGCTGACGTAGGCCTTGCTGTCCCAATACTTCTCGTACGACACGTCCAGCGACTTGGCGCGGAACGGCTTGAGCTGCGGATTGCCGCCGTCGCCGCTGAAGCGCTGGCGGTTGGCGTCCCAGCCGAAGCTGCCCGAGGCGCGCATGTCGTTCAGGTTCGGACGCGCCATGATCTTCGCCAGCGAGAAGCGCAGCGTCTGTTGATTGCCCAGGTCGCCGATCAGGTTCAGGCTCGGCAGCACGTCGTTGTAGCTGGTACCGTCGGTATAGTTGCTGGTCGGACGGGTGTTTTCGTTGGCGCCGCCATCCTTGTCCACCGAGAATGCCGTCGATTCCTGCTGGGTATGGATGACCTGCAGGCCGAGCGCGCCGCGCACCGGAATGCCGCCCGCTTGCGTGTCGATGTTCAGCTTGGCGAACGCGGTCGAGACCTTTTCGTTGACGATCCAGTCCTTGTTGTAGATGTCCGGATGCAGCTTGGCCTTCAGGTCGTACACCGACGTCATGTTGGCGATCGGATCGAAGACGATCATGTCGATGCCGCTGGTGCCGGCCATCGCGCTGCCGCTGCCGCTCGGGTACGGCGCCGTTGCGCGCGGATCGGTACTGCCCTTGATCGACAGCAGGTTCTCGGTGTAATCGCGGGTCTTCGAACGGTTGGTGACGTTCACGCCGAAGTTCACCTTGTTGAAGAAGCGGGTGTCCAGTTCGCGGGTCAGGTCGAAGCGGACCGCGCCCAGCTTGTCGTAGTTGTGCGGGAACTTGACGTAGCCGGCCTGGACGTCGGCGCCGCCCCAGCCCTGGGGATCGGTGAGGCGCACCGAATTCGGATCGGCGTAATTCAGGCCGGTGGTGAAGGCCTGGCTGCCGGCGGTGAAGCCGACGGTGTCGAAGCCGACGCCGCTACCGTAGGTTTCGATGTTGGTGCCGGTACGCTCGGCCGAGTTCCACGACAGGTCGAGGTTGGCGCTCCAGTCCTGGTTCAGCTTCAGCTTGTTGTTCCAGCCGATCGACTTCGTGGTATCGCTCCATGTCTCGTTGTCGTTGCGCAGAACGGCGCGCACGTTGTTGAAGCTGCCCGCGGTGACGGTGTTGCCCGACAGGGTCGGGTTGATCAACTGGCCCGGCCGGTCGAAGCCGTTGGTCGGGTTGTCCGACAGCGGCAGCTGGATGCCGTGGGTACGGGTATCGCGGTCGTACTTCGAGTAGAACAGGTCGATGGTGCTCGAGAACTCGCGGCTCGGGCGGAACTGGATCACGCCCATCATGCCGTTGCGCTCCTGCGAGTAGGTCTCGGTGAAGGCTTCCATGCCGGTGTACGGGATGTTGACCGTCTGACCGTTGTAGCTCGTGGTGCCGTTACCCCACGAGCCGAAACGGGTGGTCTCGCCGCTGACGCCCTGCAGGCGCGAGAAGCCGAAGGCGATACCGACCGTACGGTCATGGAACTGGTCGATGTACGAGAACGTGGTGCGGTTGCCATGGCCATGCGTATCCATGCCCAGGCCACTCTTCTCGCGGCGGTAGTTGACCGCCATGGTACGGCCCTTGAAGTCCAGCGGACGCACGGTCTGCATGTCGATGGTGCCCGACAGGCCCTGGCCCATCAGGCCGGCGTCCGGGGTCTTGTACACGGTCACGCCGGACAGCATCTCGCCCGGGTACTGGTCGAATTCGACGTTGCGGTTGTCGCCCACCGACACTTGCTCGCGGCCGTTCAGCAAGCCAGTCGAGAAGGCCGGCGACAGGCCGCGGATCGAGATCACGGTCGCGTTGCCGTGCTCGTCGCGCTGGGCGGTCAGGCCCGGCAGGCGGGCGATCGATTCGGCGATCGACTGGTCCGGCAGCTTGCCAATGTCTTCCGCCGAAATCGCTTCGACGATGGAGTCGCTGTTCTTCTTGACCGAGATCGCCGCTTCGATACCGCGGCGGATGCCGGTCACTTTCACGGTCTGGACGCCGACGTTGCCGTTGCTGGCACTAGCGTCGCCACTGCTCTGGGCGACGGCCTGGCTGGTGGTCTGTGGTTGTTCCTGCGCGGCGGCGGCGTGGCTCGCCAGCGCCATGAAGATGGCGCAACCGGCTGCGACCGGGCTCAGTTGGAATGCAAAGTTGCCCGGCACGGAGCGCGCCGAGCGCTTGTTTGCGAAAAGATTCATTTGTCCCCTCAAGTACATGTAGAGCTGCATTTTTTCCCGCAAACACCGGCCGGAGAGCCAACAACACGGGAGCCAAGAAATAAACGTTTCTTAGACGTTCTGTCAACGATTCTGTACTAAAACTAGATGCACTGTCAACGGGACTTGCCTTTGACTACGGGAATGTAGGGTTTTTACGCAGATTTAGCCAAATACACGCTTGCAACGTTGTATTCGGGCTACAAACAACGCATACATACCTTGTAGTCGTACTACAAACACCTTGAATTGCACCAACTTTGAGCACATATGCACTGCTGTGGTGCAAATTTTCGTAGTAGATTTACCAGTCAACCGCACGCCTGTCGCATATCCGTTGACTTTTCTTCCAAGAAGTCTGTAGCAAAACTAGACGAGCAATGACATGCTCGCGTTGTCCCATCACGTGCACTGTAGTATTCTCCGGAAAATAATAGAACAAGAGAATCTTTCAGGCTGTAATCCGGATGCAGCGATCCTGTAGTTGTACTACGTTGCACACACCATTCCACTTCGGAGACATCATGCACAAGCCCCCCGTACGCCTGTTAGCGAGCCTGCTGATCGGCAGCGCCTTCCTCGCCGCCGGCGCCGTCCATGCGCAAGCGCCCGCCATCGACCACATGGATCCGCCGTTCTGGTGGGCCGGCATGCAGAACAAGGGACTGCAGCTGATGGTCCATGGCCCGGCCATCTCGGAATTGGAACCGGCGCTGGACTATCCGGGCGTGCGCATCGCCTCCGTCAGCCGCGTCGCCAGCAAGAACTACCTGTTCATCGACCTGGTCGTCGATGTCGGCGCCAAACCGGGCAGCTTCGACATCACCTTCCGCGGCAAGGACGGCCGCAGCGCGGTGTATGCGTACAAGCTGCTGGCGCGCGAGCCCGGTTCGGCCCAGCGCCGGGGCTTCGACACCAAGGATGCGATCTACCAGGTCATGCCCGACCGCTTCGCCAACGGCGACCCGAAAAACGACAGCGTGGCCGGCCTGCCCGACAAGCTCGATCGCAAGCTGGGCCACGGCCGCCACGGCGGCGACATCCAGGGCATGATCGACCACCTCGACTACATCGCCGGCATGGGCTTCACCCAGCTGTGGCCGACGCCGCTGGTCGAAAACGACATGCCGGCGGCCTCCTATCACGGCTACGCCGCCACCGACCTGTACAAGATCGACCCGCGCTACGGCAGCAACGAGGATTTCAAGCGCCTTTCGACCGAGGCGCGCAAGCATGGCGTCGGCCTGATCCAGGACGTGGTGCTGTCGCACATCGGCATGAACCACTGGTGGATGAAGGACCTGCCGACCCCGGACTGGATCAACCACCCCGGCACCTTCGTCGCGACCCGCCACCACCGCACCGCGGTACACGATCCCTATGCGGCCAGGGAAGACGCCGACAACTTCACCACCGGCTGGTTCAGCCCCGGCATGCCGGACATGAACCAGACCAACCCCTACGTCGCCAACTACCTCATCCAGAACAACATCTGGTGGATCGAGTACGCGGGCCTGTCCGGGCTGCGCATCGACACCTTCGGCTACTCGGACGGCCGTTTCCTTTCCGAGTACACACGCCGCCTGATGGCCGAGTACCCGAACCTGAACATGGTGGGCGAGGAATGGAGCAAGCTGCCTTCGCTGGTCTCGCACTGGCAGCGCGGCAAGGTCAATTTCAACGGCTACGTCAGCGCGATGCCGAGCCTGATGGACTTCCCGCTGACCGAGGCGATGCGCGACGCGCTGGCCAGGAAGGACCGTGGCGACGGCCGCGACGACAACATCTTCAACGACGTCTACGAGACCCTGTCTCAGGATTACCTGTACCCGGACCCGAAGCGCCTGGTGCTGTTCGAGGGTAACCACGACATGGCGCGCCTCTTCAGCGTGGTGGGCGAGGATTTCGCCCGCTACAAGATGGACATCGCCTTCGTGATGACCATGCCGCGCATCCCGCATTTCTATACCGGCGACGAGCTGCTGATGACCAGCGACGTCAAGGTCCGCAACGACAACAGCTACCGCACCGACTTCCCGGGCGGCTGGGCCGGCGACAAGGTCAACGCCTTCACCGGCAGCGGCCTCGGCGCCCGCCAGCGCGAAGCCCAGGACTTCGTGCGCAAGCTGGTCAACTGGCGCAAGAACAGCCCGGTCATCCACGAGGGCAAGCTGATGCACTACGCGCCGGAAAACAATACCTGGATCTACTTCCGCTACGACGACAAGAAGAAGGTGATGGTGGCCCTGAATGCGAACAGCAAGGAAATGGTGCTGCCGGCGGCGCGCTTCCGCGAGATGCTGGATGGGGTGGCGTCCGGACGCGATGTCCTGAGCGGCAAAACCCACACGCTGAAGGACGAGATCCGCCTGCCGGCCAAGTCGGTGCTGATTCTCGAGATCTGATCCGGTTCGCATGCGGCGCATGGACGCGCGGACGGCATTCCCGTCGCGTGGCTGCATGCGCCGCCGGCCGCGCCATCCACCTACCCGAACACATCGCCCGCTTATGAAACCCACCATCATCGCCCTTGCGGCCCTGCTCTCTCCCGCCACACACGCCATCGCCGCCGAGGCGCCGCCGCTGAAGTACGACATCTACGTGCGCGGCGCCTTCAACGGCTGGGGCACCGACAACGTCCTCGCCTACAAGGGCAAGGGCGTGTACGAGACCGACATCCTGGTCAGCCCCGGCAACCATGCCTTCAAGATCGGCAGCAAGGACTGGAACGCCGAGTGGGTCGCCGATCCGGCCGCCAGCGTGCGCGTCGACCCGGGCCGGGCGTATCCGCTGGCGACCGAGGCCGGGCCCGAGGATTACCTGTTCACGAAGCAGACCGCCAGCTTCCGCTTCCGCGTCGACGTAGCCGATGCCGCCAGGCCGGTGCTCAGCGTGACGCGGCTGGACACGCCGGCCCGGGGCCCGGCCGCCGACCCGCACCGGGGCGCCGCCGCCGGCAGCACGCTGGACTTCGCGACCTGGGACGGCAAGCGCGAAAGCGCCCGTTTTTCCAGCCCGGATCCGGACGCGCCCCTGCGCACCTACGTGCACTCGACCACGATGCAGCTGCGCGACCCCGGTCCGCAGTTCACTTCATACAAGGAAGATGCCGCCCTGCCCGTGGTCCGCAGCGGCAACCTGGCCTTCGACGCGCTGTTCGCGCTGGCCGTGCACGAGATGCGCCAGGACTCGGTCAAGGAAATCCGCGACGGCAACTACAACGGCAACGCGGCGATTCCCTGCGACTGCTTCGAGACCGGCGAAAAATGGCACTACGTGTGGACGCGCGACCTGTCGTACGCCGCCGACCTCGGCCTGGCCATGCTCGACCCGCAGCGCGTGCGCAACTCGCTCGACTTCAAGCTCTCGGGCTGGCGCGACGGCGTGCCGAAGGCGGCCCAGGTCGCGGGGACGCCGGACGGCCTGCAAATCGTGCAGGACACCGGCAGCGGCGGCAGCTGGCCGGTCAGCAGCGACCGCGTCACCTGGGCCTTCGCAGCCGAGGAAACGCTCAGGAACCTGGCGCCGGCCGAGCGCGCGGCGTTTGCCGCCAGGGCGCTGAAGGCGCTGTCGAACACGATCGAGAACGACCGCATCGCCGCCTTCGACCAGGCCAGCGGCCTGTACACCGGCGAGGAATCCTTCCTCGACTGGCGCGACCAGAGCTACGCCGCCTGGATCGTCGACGACCTGGCGTCGATGGCCAGCAGCCGGTCGCTGTCGACCAACGTCGGCCACTACAAGGCGCTGACGCTGGCCGCCGAACTGGCGCGCGAACAGGGGAACGACAAGCAGGCGGCGCGTTACGACGGCTGGGGCCGCGACCTGAAGCGCAGCATCAACACCCGCCTGTGGCTGCCCGACGAAGGCATGTACAGCAGCCTCACCGCCGCCCACTTCGACGGTGCCCCCATGCACAAGTTCGACTGGCTGGGCCAGGCGCTGGCGATCGTCACCGGCGTGGCCGACGCGGCGCGCACGCGCAGCATCCTGGCCCGTTACCCGCACGGCCCGATGGGCGCGCCGGTGATCTGGCCGCAGCAGCAAGGCATGCCGGTCTACCACAACCGCGCCATGTGGCCGTTCGTGACCGCGTATGGCCTGCGCGCGGCCAGCGCCGGCGGCAATGCCGGCGTGGCCGATGCCGCCTACGACGCCCTGATCCGCGGCGCGGCGCTGAACCTGTCGAACATGGAAAACCTGGAATGGCTGTCCGGCCAGCCGGTGCTGCTCGACGAACGGCATCCGGAGCTGATCGGGCCGGTGATCAACTCGCGTCGCCAGCTGTGGTCGGTCGGCGGCTACATCGGCATGGTGGTGCGCAGCATGTTCGGCGTGTCGACCACGGCCACCGGCATCCGCCTGCAGCCCTTCGTGACCGGGAAGCTGCGCGCCGGGATGGTCGGCAAGGACGGCGTGGCGGTCCTGCGCAACCTGCGCCTGCAAGGCCATGCGCTCGACGTCACGCTGCGCCTGCCGGCGGCCGGCGCTGGCGCTGGCGGCGGCCACTACCCTGTCGAACGGATCCTGCTGAACGGGACACCGGTGGGCGCCGACATCCGCTGGGACCAGTTGAAGGACAGGAACAGCGTCGAGATCCGCTTCGCCGGGGCGGTCGCCGGCGAGCAGGCGATCCGGCGCGTGCGGGCCGACGCCTACCGGGAAGATCCGGCCGTGTTCGGCCCGCGCGAACCGCTCATCGAGACCCTGGCGCGCGACGCCGGCGGCAAGGTGGCGCTGGCCATCGGCGCGCATGCCGAGCCGGCCGCCGTGGTCTACAACATCTACCGCGACGGCAAGCCGGTGGCGCGTGGCCTCGCGGCCCGCACCTGGACCGACAAGGATGCCCCGGCCGGCGCTTGCTACGCGATCGAGGCCCAGTTCAAGGACAGCGGCAACCGCAGCCACCACAGCCGGCCGCGCTGCCTCGGGCTCGACGTGGCGATCGCGGCGACCGATGCGCGCGTCTCCGCCAGCGTGCCGCTGGCCGGCCCGAACGCCCGCTTCTCCGCCCCGCACCTGGCCAACTGGGGCAAGCCGGACGACCGCTTCGCCGTCCGGGACGTGCGGGTGGCGCAGGACGGCGACTACACGGTCCAGGTGCGCTACCACAACGCCGCCAACCAGATCAACCTGGGCATCAGCGGCGGCGTGAAATGGCTGGCCGTGAAAGACCGCGCCGGCGCCATCGTGGCCGAGGGCGTGGTGCAGCTGCCGCACGCGCGCATCGAGAAGGCGGACACGCCGACGGTGCTGTCCACGCCGCTGACGGCGCACCTGACCACCGGCGCCGACTACCGCATCGAGCTGAGCGACTTCTATAATATGAGCTACCTGCAGAGCAACAGCAGCTTCAGCGCGGCCGGCGGCGTCGAGGGTCCTTCCAACCGCTTCGACATCTACGGCGTGCGCCTGCTGCGCGTGCGTTGAAACCGAGAGCGAAGGAATCGATGAAAGCAGCATTCCATGAGATGACCGCGCGCCTGGCCGCGGCGGCACTGGCAGCATGCGCCTGCCTGGCCCTGGCCGACGCCGGCGCCACCACCGTGCGCGTGCACTACCCCGCCGGCGCCGAAGGCATCCGCATCCGCGCCGACAAGGGCGCGGCCGGCTGGTCGAAAGGCGTGCCGGCCACGGCCGCCGGCCCGGTCAACATCTGGACCTACGACTGGCCGGACGACCTGGGCGAGGTCGCCATGAAGCCCACGCTGGGCGAAGACAAGGTCTCGATCGGCGGCGCCTACCGCATCCCGGCCGGCGCCACCCTCGACATCTACCCGTTCTTCGGCGCGCCCTTCGGCAAGGTGACGATCGTCAAGGACGTCGAATCGCCGCAGCTGAACAACCGGCGCGCGCTGCGCATCTACCTGCCGCCCAGCTATGACGAGAATCCTGCCAAGCGCTATCCGGTGCTGTACATGCACGACGGCCAGAACCTGTTCGATGCCAGGACCGCCGCCTTCGGCATGGAATGGCGCGTGGACGAGACCATCAACAGCCTGGTCGCGATGGGCAAGATGGACGAGGTGATCGTGGTCGGCATCGACAGCACGCCGGACCGCATCCCGGAATACACGCCCTGCTGCGACCCGAAATACGGCGGCGGCAAGCTCGATCGCTACGAGCGCTTCGTGGTCGACACCGTGAAACCCCTGGTCGACGGGCGCTATCGCACCCTGGCCGGCAAGGACGGCAGCGCCATCATGGGCTCCTCGCTGGGCGGCCTGGCCTCGGTGCAGATCGCGCAGCATTATCCCGACCTGTTCTCCAGGGCCGGCAGCCTGTCCGGCGCGTTCTGGTGGAACGGCCGCATGGCGATCGACAAGCTGCCGCCGCAGCGCCAGGCGCTGCGCTTCTACCTCGACGCCGGCACCCGCGACGACGGCATGGACGACACGCTGGCGATGCGCGACGCGCTGCTGGCCAGGGGCTACCGCGAGAATGCCGACCTGATGTTCTTCAAGGCCGAAGGCGGACGCCACAACGAGGCCTCGTGGGCGGCGCGGCTCGACCAGCCGCTGATGTGGTTCTTCCCTTGGGGGAGCAGCAAGCAGTAGCAAGCCGCGGCGCCTCCGCAAGCCACCGGCGCCCCCGCAACCCACAAGCGCTCCCGCAATCCCCCGTCGTCCCCGCAATCCCCCGTCGTGCCCGCAATCCTCCGTCGTCCCCGCGCAGGCGGGGACCCATACCGAGCAACCGAATCCGGTATCCCGGAAGCTGCTCGAGTGCTTCAGAAATATCGGTTTTTAAAAGCTCAGCATGGGTCCCCGCCTTCGCGGGGACGACGTATCTGTGCTCACCCGCCCCGCACCGGCGGCGCCAGCGCATCGAGCGCCTGCGCGATCCGCGGCAGCCGCCCCGCGTCCGCCGCCTGCGCCAGGTCGATGCTGTACAGGTTGCTGCCGGCATCGCCCGGCGCCAGGTGCACGAAGCGCTCGAAGCGCATGCCGATCTTGCGCAGTAAAAAATTCGAGGCGATATTGTTCGGCGAGGTAATCGCCAGCACGCGCCGCAGCCCCAGGCTGGGCGCGAACGCCAGCACCCCCTGCCCGGCCTCGCGCGCATAGCCCCGGCCGCGCCAGGCCGGCAGGAAGGCATAGCCGATGTCGACGCCGTCCAGGCTGTCGCGCTTGATCAGGCCGCACATCCCGATCGGGCTGCCGTCTTCCTTGAGTTCGACCACGTACAGCGAATGGCCGCGCGTCTCCTGCATCGCGATGGGGCCGGCCAGCAGCGCCTCGCGCGCGTCGTCGAGCGTGCTGATGCCGCGGTCGCCGATGTGCTCGAGGAAGGCGGGGTCGTTGACCAGCGCCAGGTAGAAGGCGGTGTCGCCGGGGGCGACGGTCCGCAGGATCAGGCGCTCTGTCTCGATGACGTGCACAGGTGCCTCAGTCTTCCGCGGGAAGCGCCCAGCGCGCCGGGTCTTCCAGCAGCTTGTACATCACATAGGCGTCGACGTAGCCCAGGCGGCGGTGGCGGAAGGCCTTGGGCAGGGTGCCGACGATCGAGAAGCCGAGCCGCTTCCACAGGTGGATGGCGCGGCTGTTGGTGCTGACCACGAAGTTGAACTGCATCGCCAGGAAACCCAGGCGGCGCGCCTCGCCGATGCCGTGCTCGCCCAGCAGGTGGCCGATGCCGATGCCCTGGGCGGTCGGGCCGACCATGCAGCAGGCGTTCGCCACGTGTTCGCCGCGGCCCTCGCGGTTGGCCTGCAGCCGGATCGTGCCGAGGATGCGTTCCCCCTTCAGCGCCACCCAGCTGGTCACGCCCGGCCCGAACCACTCCTCGAAGGCTTCCTCGCGGGTGACCGCGGCGTCGTGCACCAGGGTTTCGCCCTCGGCGGCATGCGACTGGAAGATGGTCCAGATGGCGCTGAAATCGGCTTCGGTAGCTGTACGAACGTGGATATCTCTCACTTGCTGAGCCTGCTCGTGTGTATCGAAAGCGCTGGATTCTATCACCTTGATTTGCCTGTACGGCTAGCAAATCCGGCAATTTTGATGACAATATTTTTACGCAATTACGAGAGGAAATAGATACTTCCGGCAGGCTACCGCCGCTCCGCGCCATGATGCCGTGTCCCGCCCATGTCGTACTCATCCATTCGTACTCATCCATTACGGGCGAGCCGGAAGTCGACCGTTTCCGGCCGCCCCGGCAGGCGCAGGCTGGCGCGCGCACGCGGCGCTTCGCTGACCACCTGCCCGCGCCGCAGCACCAGGCGGCGCGCCGCGCGCAGCCGGATCGCCTCGACCGGGCCGCCGGCGTCGAGCAGCACCAGGTCGGCCTTGCAGCCCGGCGCGATCCCATACCCTTCCAGTCCGAGGATGCGCGCCGGCGTCTCGGTGACGGCCAGGAAGCACTGCTGCATCGCGGCCTGGCCGGTCATCTGCGCCACGTGCAGGCCCATGTGCGCCACTTCCAGCATGTCGCCGGAACCCATGCCGTACCACGGGTCCATCACGCAGTCGTGGCCGAAGGCGACCGGCACCCCGGCGGCCAGCAGTTCCGGCACCCGGGTCATGCCGCGCCGTTTCGGATAGGTGTCGTGGCGCCCCTGCAGGGTAATGTTGATCAGGGGATTGGCGATCGCCGCCACGCCCGATTCGGCGATCAGCGGCAGCAGCTTGCTCACGTAATAATTGTCCATCGAATGCATCGAGGTCAGGTGCGAACCGGTGACGCGTCCCTGCAGGCCCAGGCGCTGGGTCTCGTACGCCAGCGTCTCGATGTGGCGCGACAGCGGATCGTCGCTTTCGTCGCAATGCATGTCCACCATCAGGCCCTGCTCCGCCGCGTATTCGCACAGCAGGCGCACCGATTCGGCGCCCTGCGCCATGGTGCGCTCGAAGTGCGGGATGCCGCCGACCACGTCCACGCCCATCGCGATCGCGCGCTTCAGGTTGGCGAAGGCGGTCGGGCTGCGCAGCAGGCCGTCCTGGGGGAAGGCCACCAGCTGCAGGTCGATCCAGGGCGCGACGCGGCGCCTGACGTCGAGCAGCGCCTCGACCGCCAGCAGGCGGTCGTCGCAGACGTCGACGTGGGTGCGGATCGCCAGCAGGCCGCGCGCCACCGCCCAATCGCAATACTGCAGCGCGCGTTCGACCAGGGCGTCCTGGGCCAGCTGCGGTTTGAGCTCACCCCACAGCGCGATCCCTTCGAGCAGCGTGCCGGATTCGTTCACGCGCGGCAAACCATAGCTGAGCGTGGCGTCCATGTGGAAATGGGCATCGACGAAAGGCGCCGTCACCAGGTCGCCGCCGGCGTCGACTTCGTGGGCGCCGCGCAACGGCAGGCCTGGCCCCACCTCGGCAATGGTGTCGCCGCGGATGGCGATATCGATCTGCTTGCGGCCATCGGCCAGGGTGGCGTTGCGAATGACGAGGTCCATGTCGGCTCCTTTGATGGGGGATGCCGCCAGCGTAGCACAAGCAGGGTTAATGCTGCGCTGCAAGATTTCCTTGTAAAAACTACACAGAATTCCCTTTCCAACCCCGATGAACGGCTTTACACTAGCTCTATTGCAGTGCGTCATAACCTGATTAGTTTCAACTGAACTCAAGGAATCCCGATGACTTCACTCCCCGAACGTCTCCTCGTCGTCCGTCCCCAGTGGGAAGCACAGCTCGACGCATTCCGCACGCTCGCCGCCCGTGCCCTCGACAGCACCGAACAGCTGCTTGCGCTGAACATGAAAACCTCGCGCGCGTCGATCGAACAGGCGACCGGTACCCTCCAGCACATGCTGCATGCGGCCAGCCCGCACGACCTCTTCGCGATCGGCACCCAGGCCCAGGGCCAGTGGCAGCAGGTGTTTTCCTATTCGCGCGAACTGATGGGCATTGCCATGGGCGCGCGCCAGCGCAACTGGAGTACCCTCCCCGTGCATGAGACGCCGGCCCTGCTGCCGGCCCCGGTCCTGCAGGTGCTCACGCAGACCGTGGAGCAAAGCGGCATCGCCGTGGCCGATGCCACCACCGTGACGGGCGAGATCGTGACGGCCGCCGCCGAGAGCAACGCGGCGCTGGCCGAGGACACGCTCGGCGTGGGCGACCAATCGGGAGGCGGCGACGGCGCCGATACGGGGCTGGCGCCGGCCGGGCAGATCGAGCCGGCCGCGGCATCGGTCGACGTGGAGGACGAGACGGTGGCCGAAACGCCGGCCGAAACAACGGTCGAAACGCCGGTCGAAACGCCGGTCGAGACGACGGTCGACGCGCCGACCGAGCTCGGTGCCGAGAAAACCGGCGCAGCGCCTTCGGAAGTCCCCGACGGCGAATCCGGGACAATCCAGTCCGCAAGTACCGTGCTCGATGCGGAAACCAGCGCCAACGTCGACGCCCTGATCGACATCGTCATCGCCGATGACGTGCCGCCGGCCAAGGCCAAGCCGCTGGTCGAGGCCCTGAACCAGGTCGTTCCCAAGCCGGCCGGCACCGAGCACCCGATCATCTCCACCGTGCCGCTGGAAGCCGGCGCGCACGTCGAACTGCCGATGGTGACCCCGGCCGAGGCCACGCCGCCGGTCCAGCTGAGCAACGGGCCGGCACCGGCCGAGGGCCGCCGCGGCTCGCGCAAGAAGTCCTGAGCCTGCGCCATTGTTCCGCTTGCGGCCGCCCTGGCTGCAAGGCTGCGTCAAAGGTAGTACATTAGCGGGCCTCGGCCTGATTCCGGTTACTGGCGAAACGCATTCTTTCGTTAGCCGATACACGTCGTCCCTGCGCAGGCAGGGACCCAATTTGCTGGCGTATCGATCACGCCCGCAGAACTTGGGTCCCTTCCCTCGCAGGGACGACGTATATGCGCTAACGAAAGAAGAAGCGCTCGCCATAGCATGGTCTCAGGCTCGGGTCCGCTTTTCATTTCGACAGGAAAATTCAATGAGTCTGGCTAGCCTGATCGGCGGCTTCGTGCGCCGGCACTGGCGTTCCTATGCGTCGTCGGCTGTGATGTTGTTCGCCGTGGCCTTGTGCTCGGTGCTGGTGCCGCGCAAGGTCGGCGCGATGATCGACGGACTGGCGGCGCACCGCCTCGGCAGCCACGATCTGATGATCCAGTTGATGGAACTGCTCGGCCTCGGGCTGGCGATCTACGGCTTGCGCGTGGCCTGGCGCCTGCGCCTGTACTCGGCGGCCTACCGCCTCGGGGTCGAGCTGCGCACCCGGCTGTATGCGCGGCTGTCGGCCCAGGGCCCGGCCTTCTACCAGCGCCAGCGCACCGGCGACCTGATGGCGCTAGGCACCAACGACATCGACGCCATCGAACAGGCATCCGGCGAGGCAATGCTGGCCGGCTTCGACGGCACCCTGACCCTGGTCATGGTGCTCGGCATCATGTTCCTCGGCGTCGACTGGCGCCTGACCCTGATCGCCCTGCTGCCCTTCCCCCTGATGGCGATCGCGTTCTGGCGCATCTCGAGCCACATCCACACCGCGTCCGGCGATTCGCTCAAGCGTTTCTCGGCGCTGAACGACCACGTGCAGGAATCGCTGTCCGGCGTGCGCACCCTGCGCGCGCTCGGCCTGGAACAGCGCAGCGCGCAGCAGTTCTCGGAACTGGCCGCGCACGCTGCCGACGCCAGCCTGACCGCGCAAAAATGGGAAGCCGCCTACGAACCGGCGGTCGGCCTGACCCTGACCGCCGCCACCGGCCTGACCCTGGGCCTGGGCGGCTACCTGGTGTGGCAGGGCCAGCTCACCATCGGCCTGCTGACCAGCTTCACGATGTACCTGGGCCAGTTGATCTGGCCGATGTTCGCGGCCGGCTGGGTGCTGTCGCTGATCGAGCGCGGACGCGCGGCGCTGGCGCGCCTGCAACCGCTGCTCGACGCCCCGCTCACCGTCGACGACCACGGCACCATCGACCGCCTGGCGCGCGGCCCGCTGGTGCTGCAGGACGTCGGCTTCACCTACGGCGGCCAGGAAGGGAAGATCCCGCCGGCGCTCGACAAGGTGTCGCTGCGCCTGGAGCCCGGCCAGACCCTGGGCCTGGTCGGCGCCACTGGCGCCGGCAAGTCGACCCTGCTGCGCGTGCTGCTGCGCCAGGCCACGCCGCAGCGCGGATCGGTCACCTGGGGCGGCCACGCCCTCGACGCATACACGCTGGCGACGCTGCGCGCGGGCCTGAGCTGGGTGCCGCAGGAATCCTTCCTGTTCTCGGCCTCGATCGCCGAGAACATCGCGCTGGGCCGCCCCGGCGCCTCGCGCGAAGAGATCGAAAACGCGGCCAGGATGGCCTCGATCCACGACGACATCCTGCGCTTCCCTTACGGCTACGACACCCCGGTCGGCGAAAAGGGCATCACCCTGTCGGGCGGCCAGCGCCAGCGCGTGGCGATCGCGCGCTCGCTGCTGGCGGAAAGTTCGTTGCTGCTGCTGGACGACGCCCTGTCGGCGGTCGACACCGGCACCGAGACCAGCATCCTGGAACACTTCGACGAACTGCGCCGCACCCGTCCGGAACTGTCGGTGATCATCGCCAGCCACCGCCTGTCGGCCGTGGTCAAGGCCGACCTGACCGTGGTGCTGCGCGACGGCCGCATCGTCGAATCGGGCACCCACGAACAACTGCTGGAGCGCGGCGGCTGGTATGCCAGCCAGTGGCGCTATCAACAACTGGAGGCCAGCCTCGATGCAGTCTGATACGAATGGAAAAAGCGCCGACAAGGACAAGGGCGCAAGCAAGGCCGACACCAGGCAGGCGCTCGGCCTGCTGCGGCGCGCGGCCGAACCCGATCGCACCCACCTGAAATGGGCCACGCTGTGGCTGGTCCTGGCCGCCGCCCTCGAGGTGGTCGGCCCCCTGCTCGGCAAGAAGCTGATCGACGAGCACCTGCTGCCGCACCACCTGGACTGGACCCGCATGGCACTGCTGCTGGCCGGCGTGCTGCTGACCGGCTGGGCCGCGTCCTGGCTGCGCTTCCTGCAGCTGGTGCGCCTGTCCGGCCTGGCGATGCGCTCGGTGCAGCGCCTGCGCGAATGGGTCTACGGCCACGTGCTGCGCCTGCCGATGGCCTTCTTCGACAAGGCCATCACCGGCCAGCTGGTGAGCCGGGTCACCAACGACACCGAAGCGGTGAAGACCCTGTATATCCAGGTGCTGTTCGTGATCCTCGACAGCAGCATCGTGCTGGTCGGGACCACGATCGCGATGGCCTGGCTCGACTGGCGCCTGATGCTGATCGTGCTGACGCTGGTGCCGGCGGTGCTCGGCATCGTCTGGCTGTACCAGAAGATGTCGGCGCCGGCGGTCACGCGCGCGCGCGCCCTGCGCAGCGACATCAACGGCCAGATGGCGGAATCGATCGGCGGCATGAGCGTGCTGCAGGCGAACAATGCCCAGCACCGCTTCGGCGAGCGCTTCGCCAGCACCAACCACCAGCACTACAAGGCGCGCGTGGCCGAGCTGCGCGCCAACGCCTTCCTGCTGCGCCCCGCCCTCGACTTCCTCAACGTGGTGCTGCTGGCGGTGGTGATCTTCAGCTTCGGCCAGCGCAGCATGAACGGGGTGGAGGTCGGGGTGCTGTACGCCTTCATCAGCTACATCGCGCGCGTGGTCGAGCCGCTGATCCAGATCACCATGCAGTTCAGCGGCCTGCAGCAGGCGGTGGTGGCGACGGCGCGCGTGTCCGCCCTGCTCGACGAGACCGGGGCGCCGGAACATGGCCGCCGCCGCGCCGGCGGCAACCGCCCGGCCGATGGCGCCGCCAACGTCGATCCGAACGCGCCGGCGGTGCGCGTGCGCGGCCTGAACTTCGCCTACATCGAAGGCCAGACCGTGCTGCACGACCTGTCGCTCGACATCCCGCGCGGCGCCTTCTTCGGCATCGTCGGCCATACCGGCAGCGGCAAGTCGACGCTGCTGTCGCTGCTGCTGCGCTACTATCCGGCGACGCAAGGCAGCATCGAACTGTACGGCGAGCCGCTGGCGGCGATCGACAACGAACGCTTCCGCAACGAAGTCGGGCTGGTGCCGCAGGACCCCTTCCTGCTGGCCGCGTCGGCGCGCGAGAACATCGACATGGGACGCGGCCTGGCCATGGAAGCGATCGAGGCGGCGGCGCGCGCGGCCCATGCCCACGGCTTCATCGCGGCGCTGGAACAGGGTTACGACACGCCATTGGGCGAAGGCGGCTCGCGCCTGTCGTCCGGCCAGAAGCAGCTGATCGCGATCGCGCGCGCGCTGGCCGGCCAGCCGCGCGTGCTGCTGCTGGACGAAGCCACCTCGCGCATCGACAGCCAGACCGAGCAGATCGTGCAGCAGGCGCTCACGGAATTGCGCGGCAAGGTCACGGTCATCGCCATCGCGCACCGGCTGTCCACGATCCGCGATGCCGACCGCATCATCGTGCTCAACCACGGCCGCATCGCCGAAGCCGGCAACCACGACGATCTGATGCGCATCGAGGGCGGGCTGTACCAGCGTCTTTACCTGTTGCAACAACTGGCCGTGTAATTTGTGGTGAGTATGCCTTGAGATACCACAAGGTGTATTTTTTTCGCATACAGCATGAAAAACGCGTTTTTCTAGGGAGCAACGGGCCTATAATCCGGGATGGGTCCCGCGACCGGGACGCTTACCGATCCATGGAGGGTATGTTGGCAGGCCCGAATCGCGCTTCGCAATACCGGGGCGGCCGCGCATCCTTGCGCGCGCCCTTGCTGTCGCTTTTGCTGGCCTGGGCCGCCGCCGGTCACGCTAGCGCCGCCGGCGCCGGCGACGATGCCCGGGTGCCGCTGCGCCGGCAACTGGCCGAGATCCAGGAAGTCACCCGCCTCGACCCGCAACGCGCATTGCCGATGCTGGCCGGGCTGCGCGACGGACTGTCGGCAGCCACGCCCGGCGAACATGCCGACTTCCTCAGCCTGTCCTGCATCACCGAGCGCCGCGTCGGCCACCACGACAAGGTCATGCCGCTGTGCGAGCAGGCACTGGCGCGCGCGCGCCAGTCCGGCGACCGGGGCGCCATCGCCCGCGCGCTGCAGGCCAAGGCCTTTGCCTTGTTTGCCTTGAACGAGACGGCGCAGTCGCACCGGCTGCTGTGGGAGGCCGAGAAGGTGGCCGCCGCCGCCCCCGACCACGACCTGCGCATCCGCACCCTGATTTCCTCGGGCGAAGCGTTCGCCGAGGACGGCAACTTCCCGGCCGCGCTGGCCCGGATCCAGGCTGCCGTCACCCTGGCGCGCCAGGACGGCGATCCGCTGCTGAACGTGATCACCCTGAATTCGCTGGCCTACCTGTACAACCAGATGCGCGAGCACGCCAAGGCCTTCGACGTGCTGGACGAAGCCTACCGCGCCGCCAGGCGGCTGGATTCGCCGGGCCGGCTGGCGGTCCTGAAGAACACCGAATACGGCGTGGCGATCGATTCCGGCCAGGTCCAGCGCGGCCTCAAGGCGATGCGCGAAGCGCTCGACCTGTCGCGCCAGGTCGGCTCCGGCCCGATGATCGGCACCGCGCTGGTCAACCTGGCCGACTGCAGCCTGAAGCTGCGCGACCACCGCGCGGCGCTGTCGTACGCCCAGCAGGCGCTGGAACACGGGCGCCGTCTCAACGACGAGAGCCTGATGGCCACCGCGCGCCTGAACATCGGCCAGGTCTACCTGGCGATGGGCCGCCTGGCCGAGGGCAAGCACAGCATCGAGCAAGGCATGGCCTGGTACGAGAAGTCCGGCCACAAGCCCGACCTGCAGATGGTACTGGCCGAGTACGGCGACGCCCTGGAACGGGTCGGCGACTATGCCGGCGCGCTGAGCGCCTACCACCGCGAACGCACCCTGTCGAACGAGCTGTTCGAAATGCGCCGCCAGAAGGCGATGGTGGAACTGCAGGAAAAGTACGAAGCCGACAAGCGCCAGCGCCAGATCGAACTGCTGCGCCAGGAAAACCAGGTCAAGTCGACCGAGCTCGACAACCGCCGGCTGCAGCAGCGCATCTGGTGGCTGCTGGCCACGGTGCTCGCGCTGGCCTCGGCGATCGTGCTCATGTTGTACCGCAATGTGCGCCAGACCAATGCCCGGCTGGAAGAAAAGAACCTCGAACTCAAGCAGCAAAGCGCGCGCGACCCGCTGACCGGCCTGTACAACCGCCGTCACTTCCAGGAGAGCATGCGCGAGGGCCTCGCGGCCGAACGGCGCGGCGCCGGCGTCAATCCGCAGGGCGAGGACATGGTCGGCGCCCTGTTCCTGCTCGACGTCGACCACTTCAAGTACATCAACGATACCCATGGCCACGGCGCCGGCGACGCGGTGCTGCGCGAAATCGCCGACGGCCTGCGCGAGATCCTGCGCGAGACCGACATGATCGTGCGCTGGGGCGGCGAGGAATTCCTGGCCTTCCTGCCGGCGACCCCGCGCAGCAGCCTGGACGAGGTGGCGTTGCGCCTGCTGAGCGGCATCCCGCTGCGCACCATCGAGTACCAGGGCACGCGCCTGTCGGTCAACGTCTCGATCGGCTTCGCGCCTTTCCCGCTGGTGCGCGGCGACACCCTGTCCTGGGAGCGCGCGGTCAACATCGTCGACATGGCGCTGTACCTGGCCAAGGGCCACGGCCGCAACCGCGCCTACGGCGTGCGCGGCATCAAGCGCCTCGACGCGGCCGCCCTGCAGGAAGTCGAGCAGGACATCGAACGCGCCTGGCGCGCCGGCCTGGTCGAGCTGTCGGTGGTGCAGGGCAAGCTGCCGAACCTGCGGGCGGTGTCCTGAGTCAACCCGCGGACGCAGCGTAGCGTATCAATGCGCGGCCTGCTGGATCTTTTCCCCGGCCTGCTGCACCTTCCTGCCGACCGCCTCGGTCGCCTTGTCCAGGTTGCGGCTGGCCTCGGCCGTCGCTTCCTTCGCCTGTTCGCGCGCCTGCGCCGCCGCCGCGTCGGCCTTGTCCACCTGTTCGCGCATCCTGCCGGCGACCCTGGCGCCGGCGTCGTCGATGGCCTTGCCGGCCTGTTCGGCCGGACCGGCGCCGTCGGCCTGGGGTTTGCAGCCGGCCAGCAAAACTGTGGCCAGCAGCGTCGCAAATACGAATGATCGGGTCATGACGTGCCTCCTTTTTGTTGTCAAGAATATACCTGAAACGATCGGGAGAGCGGACGGAAGGCGGCGGCCCTTGCCGGGCCGGCCTTCCCGGGATTGTGTCAGGACAGGGCGAGCGGCCTGCGGGCGGAAACCACGGCCGATTGGCGCAACTGGCCGGTCAGCTTGAACAAGGCAACCGAACGCGCCAGGGTTTCGCTCTGGTTCTGCAGCTCGGCCGCCGCCGCGGTGGCTTGTTCGACCAGGGCGGCATTCTGCTGGGTGACCTGGTCGATCTGGCTGACCGCCTCGTTGACCTGCTCGATGCCGGCGCTCTGCTCGGTGGTCGCGGCCATGATCTCGCCCATGATGTCGGTGACCCGCTTGACGCTCGACAGGATCTCATCCATGGTGGCGCCGGCTTCGTTGACCAGGCTGGTGCCGGTATCGACCTTCTCCACCGAGTCGCCGATCAGGGTCTTGATTTCCTTCGCCGCGCTGGCGGAACGCTGGGCCAGGTTGCGCACTTCGCTTGCGACGACCGCAAAGCCGCGTCCCTGTTCGCCGGCGCGTGCCGCTTCGACCGCCGCGTTCAGCGCCAGGATATTGGTCTGGAAGGCGATGCTGTCGATGACGCTGATGATGTCGACGATCTTCCGCGACGAATCGTTGATCGAAGCCATGGTCGTCACGACCTGGGACACCACGGCATTGCCCTTGACGACGACCTCGGACGCCGACACCGCCAGCTGGTTGGCCTGGCGCGCATTGTCCGCATTCTGGCGCACGGTCGCGGTCAGCTCTTCCATCGACGCCACGGTATCCTGCAGCGAGCTGGATTGCTGTTCCGTACGTTGCGACAATTCCTGGTTGCCGGCCGCGATCTGGGTCGACGCGGTCGCGATCGCATCGGTACCATGACGCACGTCGCTGACGATGTCGCGCAGGTTCAGGTTCATCTTTTCGAGCGCCTGCATCATCTTGCCGACTTCGTCATCCGATCGCACCGCCAGTTCGCTGGTCAGGTCGCCGCGGCTGACCGAATCGGCCAGGTCGAGCGCCTGCTTCAGCGGGTTGGTGATCGAGCGCGTCAGCATGACGCTGATGGCGGCCGCGGCCACCAGCGCCAGCGCCACGATCGCGACCAGGCCGCGGCGGAAGCTGTCGTTGGCATCGACGATGGTGGCCACATTGGTTTCCTGGCGCTTCTGTTCGAGTTCGATCAGGTTCTTGAAACCCTTGACGGTGGCGCCGCCAAATTTGTTCGTGTACTTGGCGCGCCAGTCGGCCGCTTCCTCGGTCTGGCCTGCGGAATACAACGCGAACCACTTCGGACGGGACTCCATGTATTTCTGGAAGGTCACACGCAATTCGGCAAGACTGGTCTGCTCCTCGGGCGTTAGCGGTTTCTTTCCATACTCGTCCAGGCTGTCCTTGACCATCGGCGCCCACTTGGCTTCGTCGGCCAGGATTTTCTTGCGCGCTTCCTCGCTGCCGGTCATGAAATTGGCGACGCCAAAACGCAATTCCCACATGGCGTTCTGGGCGTTGACCAGGCTGATGTTGCTGCTCTTGGTCGCCTGGATCGCCTCGCTGTTGCGCGAAGAATTGACGATCGAGTAGACACTGATGACGACCAGCAGCAGGACGACGGTAGCCAGGGCGATGGCGATGCGTGTGCGAACGCGTAGATTGGACAGGCTCATGGTAGGAACAAACGTTAATTGTCGGGAAATTCAAGTCCGGCAATGTTACATTGAAGAAATTACCTTTCCCAAAAAAAACTATTAGCGTGCTCAATTTCATCGTTTTTTTGTTGTAAATGCGCACGGCCGCTGCACTGCCTGCCGCCGTTCACGGCAGGCGCATGAACCCGCCTCCGAGCACCAGCAGCAACACGACCATCCAGGGTGGCGCTTTCCCCGTGCTCAACAACAGGAATCCGGCCAGCGCGACGGTGACGTCCCCGGCATCCACGATGGCGCTGGTCCATACCGGATCGTACAAGGCGGCGCCCAGGATGCCGACCACCGCCGCATTGGCGCCGCGCATCGCATGCTGCGCGGCCGGCCATGACCGGAACCGGCTCCAGAAGGGCAGCGCGGCGACCACCAGCAGCATTCCCGGCAGGAAGATCGCGACGATGGCGACCGTGGCGCCCAGCGCCGGATGGGCGGCCATCGCGGCACTCGCGCCCAGGTAGGCGGCAAAGGTGAACAGGGGGCCCGGCACCGCTTGCGCGATGCCATAGCCGGCCAGGAAGCTGTCGCTGCTGATCCATCCCGGGTCGACCAGTTCGGCGCGCAACAGCGGCAGCACCACGTGCCCGCCCCCGAACACGAGCGCGCCCGCGCGGTAGAACGCATCGAAGAGCGACAGGCCGGGGGCGGCGTGGATGGCGGCCAGCGCCGAGGTCCCGACCAGCAGGCCGACGAACAGCACGAAGGCGGCGGCCCCGGTCCTGCGGCCGACCCCGAAGTCGAGATGGGACGCGGCGGGCGCCCCGCCCTGTCCACGCCCCGACCACAATCCCGCCAGTGCGCCGGCGCCGATCGCCGCCACCTGGCCGAACATGCCGCCCACGGCGATCACGATGCCGAGCGCCGCCAGGGCGATGCCGGCGCGCCGGCCGTCGGGGGTCAGCGACCGGGCCATGCCCAGGACCGCATGCGCGACCACGGCCACCGCCACCAGCTTCAGGCCATGGATGCAGGCGGCGGCGGATGGACCGGCCAGCGCCGTGGCAGCCAGCGCGCAGGCGAACAGGATGAGGGCGGACGGCAGGGTGAAGCCGAGCCATGCGGCGCAGCCGCCGGCCAGTGCGCGGGCGCGCAGCACACCGAGACAAAACCCGACCTGGCTCGACGCCGGTCCGGGCAGGAACTGGCACAGCGCAACGAGATCCGCGTAGTCCTCTTCGCTCAGCCAGCGGCGGCCGATGACGAACTCGTTGCGGAAATAACCGAGGTGGGCAGCGGGGCCGCCGAAGGAAGTCAGCCCGAGCTTCAGGAAGACCGCGAAAATCGCCGCCAATCCGTCCTGCTGCTGCGCCGCGGCCCTTGTCACGGCGTCACCGAGGGCGCCCGTTTCAGGCAGCGCAAGGTGAAGGTCGAGCGCGTATGCCGCACGCCCGGCAGCTTGTACAGCTTCTGGCGCAGGAAGCGCTCGTAGCCTTCGGTGCCCGCCACCGCGACCTTGATCAGGTAATCGTACTCCCCCGACAACAGGTAGGCCTCCATCACTTCCGGCAGTTCGGCGAGCGCATCCGAAAAGGCCTTGAAGATCTCATCGTCGTGGCGGTCGACCGTGACTTCGATGATGACCGTATCCGGCACCCCGAGCGCGCGCTGGTCGAGCATCGCCGCATAGCCCGTGATGTAGCCGGCTTCCTCCAGCACCCGCACGCGGTGCCAGCAGGGCGTCGGCGACAGGTTCACGGTCTCGGCCAGCTTCTGGTTGCTGATGCGGCCGTCCTGGCTCAGCGTCCGCAGTATCTTGCGGTCGATCTCGTCGAGTTGCCCGTCTTTCATACAGCGCTTCCTTGTCGGTTTCCAGAAAAATATCGAAGAATCCCCTGCATTCTACCTTTTCTGAAGAAGTTTCTTTTTTAAAAGCCTTTGTTACCGCTATCGAAGAAAAGCACATTCTATTCGTGCTGCTTTACCATTTCACGCGCGTTGATGCAGCGCACAAAAGAAAGTCCGAGCCGGCTTGCATCCTTACCGGGAATGCGTTGCCGGCACTTTTTTGTTCACCCTCACACCCATCGAGGAGTTCGACGTGTCTGAAGCAGTTTCACGGGGCGGTCTAGGCTACAGGGGCGACGCCTTTGCAGCCGAACTGCCCCTCATGTTCATCGCCCCCGCCCTGTTCGCCGCCAACCTGATCGTCGCGCGCTGGGCCGAAAGCGCCGCCATTCCGCCAGTGTTCCTGGCCTTTGGCCGCTGGGCCCTGGCCTTCCTGGTCCTGCTTCCGACCGTCGGACCGCGCATGTTTGCGCTGCGTCATACCCTGCTCGCCAACTGGCCGCGCATCCTGCTGCTGGCCAGCCTTGGCATGGGCGTGGCGGTAGCGCCGCAATACATCGGTGCGCGCCATACGAGCGCGGCCAACATCGGCATCATCTTCGCCGCCTGCCCGGCGCTGGTCACCCTGATCGAGACCCTGGTATGGCGCGCCCCGCTGGAACGCAAGCAGGCCGGCGGCATGCTGCTGGCCATCTTCGGCGTGCTGGTGGTGCTGTCGAAAGGCAATCCGACCGCCCTCGGCCAGCTGGAATTCGGCCGCGGCGACTTGTGGGTGGTGCTGGCCGGCTGCGGCTGGGCGCTGTACACGGTGTTCAACAAGCGCGTGCCGCTGCCGCCGCTGCCGAGCACGGTGAAGCTGGCGTCGCTGATCTCCGGCGGCGCGCTGGTGCTGGCACCGTTCGCCGCGCTGGAAGCCGCCACCGGCACGGTCCCCAACTTCGGCGACGGCCGCCTGTACATCGCGCTGGGTTTCCTGGCCATCGTGCCGAGCCTGGGCGCCTACTTCTGCTTCGACCGCCTGGTGTCGCTGGCCGGCCCGGCGCGCGCCAGCATGAGCCTGTACCTGATTCCGCTGTTCGCCACGCTGGCCGCCTGGCCGCTCTTGAAGGAGACGCCGCACCTGTACCACGTGGCGGGCTTCGCGGTGATCCTGGCCGGCGTCGCGCTGTCGAGCATGCGCCGCCGCAAGTAAGTCGACCTCTTTCCGTTTGACGGCGTTCCGGCCCCACGGCCCGAACGCCGTTTTTTTATCGGCCGGCTGTTGTATTCTTTCTGGAATTTCATTTGCGAAGGTACAACATGTTCCAGATTGCCCAGCCGCTGCGCGCGCTCGCCGTCGCCGCCGCCATGGCCGCCGCTTCCTTGCCGGCAGCCGCAGCCGCCCCACAGGCCGGCGCACAGGCCGGCCCCCTCGCCGGCGCGGGCGCGCAAGCCGCCGAGCAGCAGGTCGACCGCATCGCCGCGCGCTTCTACGACCTGCGCGCCCGCTTCGACCCGCTGCTCTACGCCACCGCCAATGGCGACAGCCGCTACGACGACCAGCTCGGCATGGCGATCGCTCCCAGGGTACGCGCACGCTACCTGGCCGACAACCACGCGCTGCTGAAACAGCTGAAGGCGATCGACCCGGCCCGGCTGGCGCCCAGGGCGCGCCTGAACTACGACATCCTCGCCTTTGAAATCGGCAGCCAGCTCGACCTGGAAACATTCCCCGAACACCTGCTGCCGCTGAACCATTTCGACAACGTGCCGAGCACCCTGGCGAACTACGCCGGCGGCACCGGCTCGCAGCCGCTCGAGACGCCGGCGCAGTACCGCGCCTACCTGCGCCGCCTGGAACAGCTGCCGGCCTGGATCGACCAGGCGATTGCCAACATGAAGGACGGCATCCGTGCCGGCGTGGTGCAGCCGAAGATCGTTACCGAGCGCATGCTGCCGCAGTTCCGCCAGCTGCGCAGCAGCAATGTGGAGGCCAGCGTGTTCTACTCGCCGGCGGCGCGCATGCCGGCCGCGAGTTCGCAATTCCCCGACGCCGACAAGCGCGCGCTCGCAAGCGGCTACCGCCAGGCCGCCGCCGGGATCGATGCGGCGCTCGCGCGCCTGGTCGCCTTCCTCGACACCGACTACCTGAAGGCCGGCCGTACCACCGCCGGCTATGGCGCCCTGCCGGACGGCGCCGCCTGGTACCGGGCGCGCATCCGCAACAACACCAACCTGGACTTGACCCCGGACGAGATCCACGCGCTCGGTCTGAAGGAAGTCGCGCGCATCCGCCAGCAGATGACGGCGCTGGCACCGCGCCTCGGTTACCAGGGGCCGCTGGCGCGCTTCCCGCACTGGGTCGAGGAACAATCGAAGTTCAAGCCGTTCAAGACCGACCAGGAAGTGCTGGCGCGCTACCGCGAGATCTACGCCACGGTCGAGGGCAAGCTGCCGGCCTGGTTCTCGCTGCTGCCGAAGGCCAGGCTGAGCATCCAGCTCGAACCGGAACTGACGCGCGCCACCGCCTCCGACCACTACACCCCGGTCGCGGCCGACGGCTCGCATCCGGGCGTGTTCTGGGCGGTGGTCAACGATCCGAAGCAGTACAGCACCGTCGGCATGGCGACCCTGCTGCTGCACGAGGGCGTGCCCGGCCACCACCTGCACGCGGCGCTGCTGAAGGAACTGCCGCTGCCCGACTTCCGCAAGTTCTTCACCGAGCACCCGAGCGCGGCCGCCTACGGCGAAGGCTGGGCGCTGTACTGCGAGACCCTGGGCCGCGACTTCGGCCTGTACGACGACCCGGCCGCCTGGTTCGGCCACCTGAACGACGAGCTGCTGCGCGCGGTGCGCCTGGTGGTCGACACCGGCATGCACGCGCAGGGCTGGTCGCGCGACAAGGCGATCGCCTATGCGGTCGAGAACCTCGGCTACGGCGAAGCGGAAGCCGCCAACCAGATCGAGCGCTACATGGTGTGGCCGGGCCAGGCGCTGGCCTACAAGATCGGCGCGCTGAAGATCCTGGCATTGCGGGCGAAGGCGCAGCGCGAACTGGGGCCGAAGTTCAGCTTCCCGGCGTTTCACGCGGTGGTGCTGGGGGATGGGACCTTGCCGCTGCCGATCCTGGAGGCGCAGGTGGAGAAATGGATTGCGGCGACGAAGTGAGTCGTTACCAGGCAGTAGTGAGTCACGCCGGCCAAGCGCTTGAGCGACCGGCGGACACGTACATTTGAACGTCGCCCCTGCCTGCGCAGGGGCGACGTTCTTACGCTAACGAAACCAGGGACACGCGTGGCCGTTACGCACCGTAGTCACTGCGTCCGGCCCCCATTTCCGCCCCCGCCTCCGCCCCATCCCGCGGCACCGCCAGCGGATGCTTCTCCCTTGCCGCCGCTTCGTCGATGCGCGCCTTGAGCGCACGCGTTTTCTCGTCCTCGCCCCAGCGCCTGATGAAACCCTGCAGACGGGAACGCGCCCGATCGGCGCTGCCGGCGTCCAGGGCGGCGTCGGCGGCGGTGCTGGCGTCGAGCCAGGCCTTGTTGCGCTGGCGCCGCCTGGTGCAGATCGCGGACTGGTCGTTGAGCGTCTTCTGCAGGCGCTCCAGCTGCGCCGGCGTGGCGCGGCTGTCGCGCAGGGCGATCAGTTCGGCTTGCGCCTCGCCGCCCTTGCAGTCCCGGGCCAGCGCGGCCGCGTGCTCGATCTGGCGCTCGATCTTCTTCGGCGAGGGCCTGGCCAGCAGCCACACGCCCCACAGGATGGCCAGCGCCAGGATCCACCAGCGCAGCTGCACCGGCTTGCGCTGCGGCGGCCGGGCCGGGATCGGCGGGCGCGGCACTTCCTGGCGCGGGGACGGGTTGCCCCCATCCCTGCCCGGCGTTGCCGACCTGCCGAAATCGGTGGCGCTGGGCGGGACCGCCGCGGCACGTGGCGCCTCCTTGCCCGGGTCCGGACGGGCCGGCTCCGATTGCGGCTGTGGTGGTGGCGGTGGCTGCAGTGGCGCAGGCGGCGCATCCGGCGGCTGCGGCACATCCGTCCAGCCCGACAGGGGCGCCGCCGTGCCCGCCTTGGCGGCAGCAATGCCATTGCCTGCATCGGCCTCCGCACGCGCCAGGCCCTGCCGCTGGGCGGTGCCGCACCAGGGGCAGAAATTCACCGGGCGCGGCATCGGCCGGGCGCAGACGGGATTGATGCAGCGGTAAATCACCTCTTCGTGCACAGTCTTCCTTTATTCCGGATCCGGAATGGCGTCGTCCGGGTCGGGGATCGCGGTATCGAGCGCCCCCGCCAGTTCCGGGATGTCGGCGACCGTCTTCCATTTGTCCTGGCGCGGATTCCACGCCATGTTCCACACACGCGTGCCGGCGTCGATCTCGCCGCGCAGCAGCAACTGCACCACCTCGTCCTGCGCGTACGGGCCGCGCTGGGCGCCGCCGACGAACAGCTTGTAGCGCGCCGCCAGCGGCGTGGCGCCGACCACGGTGGCCGACGCGCCCGGCGCCGGCGCCATCGCGGCCGGCAGCGCGGCCGTCGGGCTCACCACATACGCCGCCGGCCCGCTGCCGGCGACCATGGGATCGAGGGGTGTGAGCGCCGGCGCCTGCGGCGGGACGGCTGCCGACGACGCGGCGCCGGCCGCCGCGCGCCGTTCCAGCACCTGGGCCGCGCGCGCGTCGCCGGCCAGGAAGTCCGGCTTGATCACGCGTTTGTCGGCCGCGCGCTCGACTTCCCATTGATAGGCGTCGCTGGCCGAATCGGGCACGGGTTCTGTCCACTGTTCGAGCTGGGCCAGCGCGGCCTCGACCTGGGCCGGCGACAGCGTCGGGTCGAGCGTGACGGCGCGCCGGAACCACATGTCGTACAGCCGGCGCGCGGTGATGTTGGGCAGCGACGGCGACGGCAGCTGGGCACCGGTCTCGTCGACTTCGAGCTTGGGCTCGTACACGCGCAGCTGGTAGTGGCGCATCAGCGCGGCCAGCAGCGCCAGCTGGTGCGGCCCCATCCCCGCCAGGCGCTGGCGCACCGCCGCGATCACCTGCTCGCGGTAGTACGACGGCAGGCCGTTCGAGCGGATCGCGTACTCGTTGCCGATCTGCAGCCACTCGCCCGATCCCGGTTCGACTTCGAACAGGTACTGGCCACGCGGCTGGAAGCTGGCTTCGCGGTCGCCCGCATCCGCCTTGCGCCGCACCACGCCCAGCGCGATCGCCTGCAGGAACCACTCGTAGTCGTCGGCCAGCCGGTTCAGTTCGTCCATCGAGGGCGAGATCGGATGGCGGAAGCGCGTCGAGTCGAAGTGCAGGTGGGTCGGGATCTTCGGATTCTCGATCTGGTAGGAGGCGCGCCAGGTCGGCAGGCCGCGCAGCACCGTCATCGGGTAGCCGGACAGTTCGATGTAGCACACCGCCCTGCCCGCCACGCCGGTGTTGACGATGGCCACCGCGTCGCCGTGCAGGAAGCCGGTCGGCACGGCGGCGCGGATCTCGGCTTCCATGCGGCGCCAGGCGGCCGGGTCGCCGACGCCGACGAAGCACTTGAACTGGTCCGCACTCGGCGTGAACTCGGCCGAGAAGCGCGCGTTAATCCAGGGCATGGCGCTGCGGATCCACTCGCTGAACACGCGGTGGCGTTCCTGCGGCGACATCGCGCCCAGGCGTTCCAGCAGCGGGTCGACCGGCTCCTCGGTGCGCTGGGTCGAGAGCTGGGTCTGCGCGCGCCGGAACAGCTTGAGCAGCAGGTCGGCGCGCAGGCGCTCGTCGCCGAGTTGCGGGAACAGGCGCGCCGAGCCGCCGAATTCCTGCAGCACTTCCTCGCTCCAGGCGGTCGCGTCGCCCTGCAGGCGCACGGGCTCGGGCAGCACGTCGCTGGCCAGCTTGATGTAGGTAGCGTGCTCGTGGCGGGCATCGGCGCGCAGCTGGGCGATGCGCTGGTCGCCGGCGGCCAGCATCGCCTGCACCGCGCGCCGCCCTTCCTGGAATTCGCCGGCGACGCCGCTCCACTGCACCTGGCCGTGCTCGTCGGGCGCCTGCGGGTTGCCGAGCCAGGCCGACATGCCGTGCATCGCCTCGACCGCCTGGCCGGCGGCCACCGCCAGCAGGTGGAAGCGCAGGAAGTCGGCGATGTCGCGCTTCAGGTGGTTCATCACCTCGCGCGCCTGGGCATCCTTGCCGAACAGGCGGCTGGCGGCCTGGGTCAGGTTGTTCAGGGATTCCTCGACCTGGCGCGTGCGCAGGGCGTCGCGGATGTCGCGGTAGCGCTTGCCGTTGCGCCCGGCGTTGACCAGGTCGCGCTGGTTCAGGCGCGCCTTGACCTGTTCCAGCAGCGACAGCACGAATTCCAGGCCGCCCTGCTTGCGGTCGTCGAGCAGCATGTACAGGCGACCGCGCGCGGCCAGGCGCAGGTTGGCCAGCAACTCTCCGGTGTGGCGCTTGATGCGGTCCTCGCTGGTCTCGGCGGTGGCGCCGGCTTCGCGGATGGCGTCGCGCTCCAGGTTCGGCAGCAGCTCGACCACCTTCTCGCGCCACAGTTTCAGGTCATAGGACGCCATGATGCGGTCGATCTCGAGCTGCACCTTGCTCTCGACGCGCTCCAGCAGCGAGCGGCCGTCGCGGTCCATCAGCAGCATGTCGGTCAGCGCGTATTCCTGGAAGGGCGTGACGTCCACCGTACCCTTGCGGAAGTCGGGGAATTCCGAGAACGGGTGCTCGGCCATGCCCATCTGCTCGCGCATGAAGGCGTCGCGCTCCTGGTCGGTCGCGCGGCGGGCCTGGGTGCCGTCGCTGCCTGCCAGGCCGAAGAAGGCCTTGACCATCAGCCCGGCCAGTTCGTAGGCGCGGATGTCGTCGCGCAGGCTTTGCTGGGTGTCGAGCACCGACTGGCCGAAGGCCGAATACACCTTCGAGTACGACAGCCGCATGTCGCCGAAGCGTCCTTCCGGCACACGCGGATTGTAGGGGCCGAGCTTGTGCTGCTGCTGGTTGACCGCGACCGAGCGCTTGCGGTTGGCGAAGTCGGCCGAGGCGAAATCCTCGAACAGCGTGTCCGCCACCATCTGGTACACGTCCTTCACGTCCTGGGTCGCCTTGTTGGCCAGGTTGGCGGTGTCGACGAAATACACGTCGTCGAAGGGGGTGCCGCGCCCGACCACGCTGTCCGGGTCCATCCATGTGATGCGCGCGTTCATGTCGCGCATCGTCGTTTCCAGTTCCATCATGGTGGCGTAGGCGTTGGCCTCGGTGCGCTCCTTGTTGGCCTTGGCGTAGCCCGAGGGCAGGAACATCACCAGGTCGACCTGGCTGTCCGACACTTCCTGGCGCGCGATGGCCTTGGCGATCCAGCCGAGGTCGATGGCGCTGCCGGCGCCGGTGCCGCCGGCGTTGGAGGCGATGACGACGATGCGGAACTTGCTGGTATCCACCTGCAGCCCGAGGCGCTGGTAATTTTCCTTGCGCTCGTTGCCGGCGTTACTGCTCAGGAAATTCAGCGCGCCCTTGATGCGTCCGCGCAGCTTGGGGTATTTGTCGAACAGGTACAGGCGCGCCAGCGCCCGGATCTGGCCGGCGCCCTTGGACGGGTCGATGCCGAGCGAGCGCAGCTTCTTGGGGCGCAGCGGCATCCAGCTTTCGATGAGAGGAAAGCGCGCCAGGCTGTCGTCGGACTCGTGGTATTGCGGCAGGTCGAGCGGCTCCACCAGCCGCTCCTCGTCGGACAACTTGACCAGCTCGAACCAGGGGTCGGTGCGCTGCGACTTGCCTTCGTCGATGATGGCGTTGTTGTCCAGGTCGAAGTGCAGGAAGCGCGCCACCGGGAAGTCGGCGATCGACTCGACGCGCGTCGGATGCTGGCGGTTCCACACGGCCGACAGGATGCGGCGGCGGATGCGCATCATGACTTCCATGCCGGTGCCGCCGGCGCCGATGAACAGCGTCGGGCGCAAATCGACCTTCAGCTCGGCGCGGCCGGCGAGGTCCTGGTTGTTCAGCGTTGCGGGATCGGGAAAATCTGGCATGTCTTGTTCCTCAGGAGTCAGCGGCGGCCGACGAACAACGCCGCCACCAGGGCCACCACGCCGACCGCGACCAGCGGCCCGGTGATGGCGAGCGTCAGGTACTTGGCCGCGTTCACGATCGCCAGCACCGCGGCCAGCGACAGGAAGCCCAGGCCCACGAACATCAGCCAGCCGGCGCTGCCCGCCGACGAGGGCGACACGCGCCGCACCACCAGGTGGTGCACGTAGGCGTTACGCACGAAGAAGTAGATGACCAGCAGGACCAGGAACACGGCGCCGGAGATCGCCAGGTCGCGTGCCGAGGTGTCGCGCAGCGGCGCCGCCGACGGATTGGTGGCGTCGCCGGGCGCGATCTCGACCGGCTGGTGGGCGGTGTCCGGCGTCGTCTTCGGCATGCCTTCGTCCGGCGCCTGGGCCGGCAGCCTGAAGCCCGGGTCGGCGCTGCCGGGGGACGTGGACGGGGTCGGGGTCTGCGGGTTCTGCATGGGGTTCCTTTGGCGTTCCTTTGAATCTAGCGGCCCAGCCGGACCTGCGCGCCTTCGCGCAGGTCGAGCAGCTGGTTGCCGAACAATGTCGTCTTCAGGCGCGCCACCTGCTGGCCCGCCTTGTCGTAGATCGGTTGCGTTGCACCTGGACGCATATGCACGGTGCGCAGTTCGTCTTCCACCGTCAGCACCACGCGCCGCGGCCGGCCGTAGGCATAGGCCGCGCCGCCGCCCAGCGCCAGCAACCCGAGCACGCCGCCGATGAGCGCCAGCAGCGGCCCGGCGCCGTAGTGCACCCTGACCTCGATCGGCAGGATCGCGGTGGAGGCCTGGATCTCGGCCGGCGGCGTGAAAATGTCGGGCAGCGGATCGCCCGGGAACAGCGCCGCCATGCGCTCGCGGAAGGCTTGCGACAGTTCCAGGCGCTGCCCCTGCAGCCGCAGCTCGATCCGGCCCGGCAGCACGTAGGCCGAGCCGGCCGACTGCAGCGCCGCCAGCGACCATTTGCCCGGCAACCGGGCCACCGGCAGCTGCATGGTCGAGGCCAGCGGTTCGGCCCGGCCCGGCGCCAGCCGCTGCACGCCGCTTTTCCGCAGCGCGATCGGGCGGTTCTCGCCGCCCAGCACCGAGCGCGCGCCGATGGTGGCGCTGGCGATCGTGTACGGATAGATCGCGTTTTCCAGCTGCCAAAGGATGCTGGCGCTGGCTTGCCGCGCATCGGGGGCGACGTCGGCGCGCAGCAGGCCGTTGGCGTCCATCGAGAACGCTACGCCGGGCGCGTTCTCGACCTTGCGCGGCACCAGGCGCACGGTGTCGCGGTCCAGCGGCTTCAGGCGCGCCGGCGGTTCGGTGATCACGCGCTGGACGCGCCCCTGCGCCAGCAGCTCGTCCAGCGCGCGCGCGCCCTCGCGCCCGACCGCGAACACATAGATCATCAGGCCGTTCGCGCGGTAGTGCCGGCCCTCGACCTGCATGCGCAGCGGCCAGGCCAGCGCCTTTTCGATGGCGCCGCCGCGGTGGATCAGCGCGTAGAACTCGCGGTTGCGCGCGCTCGTCGCCTGGTCGTTGTTCGGGCTGTTGCGGTTGTTCGTGACCAGCCATACCAGGCCCGGCTTGCCCTGCAATACCCCGGTGACGGCGGCTTCGACGGCTTCGCCGAGGTCGGTGTCGGCCAGCGCACCGCCGTCCGGCTTGCGCGCCAGGTCCAGCCCGGCCAACGCCGTCCCCACGTGGGCCTGCACGGTCTTGGCATCGACCGTCTCGGACAGCAGCCCGCGCGGCGACGGCGCGCCGGGCCGCGACTGGTTGAACGCGGCCAGCACCAGCGCATCGCCCGGCTGCGCCACGCTGCCGGCCAGCGCCGCCACCAGCGGCTTGAACTGGGATTTCGGGTCGCTGTAGAAGGGCTCCATCCAGCCCGAGTTCTGGACCAGCACCACCTGCGGGACGGCCAGGGCCGGACGGGCGGCGCCCAGCACGCCGGCCAGCAGCGCGCTTGCAGCGGCGAGGCGGATCAAGGCGCGCCTCACGATGCGTCTTCCAGGTGCCAGCCGCGGATCCGGTTCCAGTCGGGGTGATGCAGCCAAAGGCGGTTGGCGTACACGAAGGGCACGCATTCGTGCGGACGGGCCAGGCGCGCGACCTCGTCGAGGATCACGTTGCGCCGGCCGATCCACTCCACCGTGGTGCGCGGAATCACGCGGTTGGCCAGCGCGTCTTCCGCGCGGCCGGTGTATTTGTGGAAGCGCAGCACCAGCCCGCTCGGCTGGCTGCGGTTGTTGTTGAAGCTGCGCAGCAGCGGCAGCACCAGCGCATCGTCCTCGGCCTGGTCTTCCACGTGCTCGCCGGACCAGGGCTCGTCGAGCACCGGGTGGCCGCGCCGGAACAGCAGGTTGGCAAAGCCGAGCCGGGCGCCGTCGATGCGCTCGCGCTGGGGCATCGCCGTTCCCAGCTCGAGGAAGCAGTAGGACTGGCCGTCGTGCCCGAGCAGCCACATGCGGCCGTCGCGGCTCAGGGTCGGGCCGCCCAGGTCGAGGCTGGGCAGCCAGGTGTCGAGCCAGGGCATGAACCTCGGCGCCTCGCCGGGACGCCAGGCCAGCTGGCCTTCCGGATGCAGCCACAAGAGGCGGCCATCGTAGCCGACCGGGCGGCTCCAGCCCGTGAGCGGCAGCGCGCCGCAGTCCTGGGCCGGCGCCGGGGACAGGTCGCCGTCCAGCGCATACAGGCTGACGCCGCCGCCCGGGTTGCGCGCCAGGCAGGCGATATGGCGCCGCATCGTGCCCGGCGCGGCGACCAGCGGCGCGGCCAGCAGGGTCTCGGTGCGGTAGGTTTCAGTGACGGGATTGATCCACAGGCGGCGCAAGCCCTGGGCGGTGGGCACCAGCGCGACCTCGCCGCGGCGCGGCGCATGGGCCAGGTCGGCCAGCGGCAGCCAGCCGTAGTCGGAAGCGGTGAAACTCAGGTCGGCCGCGCCGTCCTCGGGCAGCATCACGTGCCAGGCTTCGCCCAGCGGATCCCAGTACTGCAGCACGCCGCGCCCCGGCGCCAGCGCCAGCAGGCGCTGCTCGGGAAAGCCGTAGCCGGCGGCGGCGAACACGCAGTGGGCGTTGGGCGGCGTCGGCATCGAGGCATCGAAACGGCCGACGAACGGCGCGGCCGGCCGCTCTTCGAGACTGGCGCCGAGGGCGAGCGAGGTCACCGCCAGCCCATGCGGGACGTGGCGCGGCAGCAGCGGGTCGGCATACGGCCCCCACCAGTCGGGCTGGCGCGACTGCCGGCCGGCAAAGCGCTCCAGCGGGCGCCCGCACTCGGGACAGAAGGCGAAGCCCTCGGGGTAGATCGCCGCGTGCGCGCAAGCGGTGGGCAGCGAGGCGCCGAGCAGGCGCGCGATGTCCTGCACGCGCGCCTGCACCCCGCCCCGCATTTCTCCCCGCATTGCGCCCTGTACCCGCGCATCGCTACCGCCGCGGGCCTGCGCCCCGGCGTTCCAACCGACCTGGCCGAGCCCTTCGCTGGCCGCCAGTTCGAATTGCCCGGTTGTCTCGTCTTCCAGCCAGACGCTGGCTGGCGTTTCCCATCGGTATGCCATCGCTCCGCCGTAAGATCGTCAAAAAGGCACCGGCCCGCTCCATATGTCGGGTCATTGTGCTTTTGGAATCATAGCGCCACCGTGGAGCATACGGCGCGCCGTTCACGGAGTAGCGTGTGGCTGTGCTTCAGGGATCAAATGACGGACTGGTCGGAGGAACTTTTGTCGGGGCCGGTTTCCACCAATGTCACCCGGCGGATCTTCCATGAATCCGCTTCGAACACCATCGCCAGCGCCAGCACGCGCGTGGCGCCGTCCTCGCCGCCCAGCGTGACGATGACGTCGGCACTGCCGCCGCGCTGGCGCACGGTGGTGGCGGCCACGTTGCGCCGCCAGGCGCTCTGGTAGCCGGCCGACTGCAGGAAGTAGTCGGTGGCGGGCACGCGGGCCCCGGTCAGGCGCGCATCCAGCCGCGCGACCAGCGTCGCGGTCAATTCCCTGGCGACGTAGTTGTTGAAGGTGGCGTGACGGTCGCTGAGCGGGTCCTGGTCGGCGCCCAGCGTGTCCAGGTACCAGCCGTAGAACTCGGCGGCCACCGCATCCGGCGCCATCTGCCGGGTGGGCGCGGCCTGCACCTGCGCCACGCCCATCCAGGCGAGGGCGGCCAGCATCAGCAGCGCGCCGAGCAGGGCCGGAAACTTGAATACTAGAAATTTTCCTTTTAGAATCAACACGATAGCGTCCCGATGCGCGCTTCAACAGCCAAACTGTGCAGCAAAGCCCGGGGCCCTGCCCTGCGCTGGCGCAAGCGTGGCAGCGCCGGCTGCCAGGCCCCATTTTGGTCTTATAATGCCGGGTTGCTTCCTCATCCGTGCCGCCATGACCACCGCCCCGCTGCCCAGTCTCGACCTCCCCGCCGCCGCCATCGACACCGCCACCCGGCACCTGCGCGACGTGCTGGCGATCGCCCTCGAACACGGTCCCGGCCGGCGCGCGCTGGTCGTGTACGACACCGGTACCGGACTGGCGCGCGCGCTGGCCGAGGCCTACCGGCGCAACCTGCCGGACGCGACCTTCATTGATTTCGACAGCGTCGCACCGGAGCAGGTGCTGGCGCTGTTCCAGACCTTCGCGCCGCGCGACCTGGTGGTACTGGTGCAGTCGACCAACTTCCGCCTCGACGGCTTCCGCCTGCGCGTGGAACTGTTCAAGCTGGGCCTGAAGGTAATCGAGCACGTGCACCTGTCGCGCATGCCCGGCGCCCAGGGCGAGCACTACGTCGAATCGCTGGCCTACGACCCGCAGTATTTCCGTGGCGTGGGCCACGCGCTCAAGGCGCGCATCGATCGCGCGCGCCGCGCCGAGGTGCACGGCGGCGGCGAGGTGCTGGTGTTCGGTTCGCCGCTCGAACCCGCCAAGCTGAACGTGGGCGACTACAGCGCGATGGCCAATGCCGGCGGCCAGTTCCCGATCGGCGAAGTGTTCACCGAAGCGCGGGACCTGGAAGCCGTCAGCGGCCGCGCCCGGATCCACGTGTTCGGCGACACCCGGTACCTGGTCAACCGGCCGGACAAGCCGGTGACCGTCGTGATCGAGCGCGGACGCGTGGTCGAGGCGATCGACGCCACGCCCGCATTCCAGCAGATGCTCGACATCATCCGCCGCGACGAGGGCGAGGTCTGGGTGCGCGAGCTCGGCTTCGGCATGAACCGCGCCTTCACGCGCGAGCGCCGCGTCGACGACATCGGCACCTACGAACGCATGTGCGGCATCCACCTGTCGCTGGGCGCCAAGCACGGCGTGTACTCGAAACCCGGCTTCAAGCGCAAGGATGCGCGCTACCACATCGACGTGTTCGCGGTGACCGACGCGGTCTACCTCGACGACGAACGCGTGTACGCCGACGGCGCCTGGACCGTGGGGCCGGCGGATCGCTCGGCCCTTTGATATCGGACTCGCCATGCTCACCCAGGACCAGCAAGCCCGGTACCAGCGCGACGGCTACATCGTCATCCCCGACTTCAAGCGTGCAGAGGAAATCGCATGCCTGCGCCGGCGCGCCGAGGCAATCGTCGACGCCTTCGACCCCACCGAGTCGCGCGCCATCTTTACCACGCGCGACCAGATGCGCGCCAGCGACGCTTGGTTCCTCGGTTCCGACAACACGGTGCGCTGCTTCTTCGAGGAAGAAGCCTTCGACGCCGACGGCCGGCTGAAGCAGGCCAAGGCGCTGTCGATCAACAAGATCGGCCACGCGATGCACGACCTCGACCCGGTGTTTTCGGCCTTTACACGCGACCCGAAACTGGCGGCGGTGGCGCGCGACCTGGGGCTGGCGCAGCCGCAGGTGTGGCAATCGATGTACATCTTCAAGCAGCCCGGCATCGGCGGCGAAGTGCGCTGGCACCAGGACGCCACCTTCTTCGATTCCACCCCGATCAGCGTCACCACCTTCTGGTTCGCGCTGGAAGACGCCACCGTCGACAACGGCTGCCTGTGGGCCGAGCCGGGCGGCCACCGCAGCCCGCTGCGCGAACGCTTCCTGCGCGACGGCGACCGCGTCATCATGGAAAAGCTGGACGCCACGCCGTGGCCGGACAACAGCACCGCGGTGCCGCTGGAAGCGAAAGCCGGCACGCTGGTGTGCTTCCACGGCCTGCTGCCGCACTACAGCGCGCCGAACCGCTCGCCTATGTCGCGCCACGCGTTCACGCTGCACGCGACCGATGCAGGCACCGCCTATTCGCCGCGCAACTGGATCCAGCGCGATGCGAGCTTGCCGGTACGCGGCTTCGACTGAAACTCACAGCGTCGCAGCCAGCGCCTCCGCATCCTCGCCCGCCGGAATGCGCATCGGCGCCGCCGGATCGGTCACCGCGCGCCACACGGCTTCGGCCACGTCGCGCGCTTGCGTGACCGGCCCGCCGCTGCGGGCGCCCGCGAACACCGCCTCCAGCAGCGGCGCATAGTCCTCGGGCATCGTGTCCTGCATGCGGCTGCGGGCGTTCTCGCCGAAGCGCGTGGTCGGCGCACGTCCCGGCAGCACCAGGCGCGTACGGATGCCAAGCGGTGCGAGTTCCAGCGCCAGCGATTCGGTGAACGCGTTCACCGCCGCCTTGCTGGCCGTGTAGACCGACAGCAGCGGCAGCGGCTCCAGGGTGACGGTCGAGGTGACGTTGACGATCACGCCGGCGCGGCGCGCGCGGAACGCGGGCAGCACGGCCTGCGTCATGGCGATGGTGCCGAGCGTGTTCGCCTCGAACACGGCGTGCGCCGTCGCCATCGGGATCGCTTCCAGCGGATACAGCACGCCGACACCGGCGTTGTTGACGAGTGCGTCGATCGGGCCGGCGGCGTCGATGGCTGCGCGGATGCTGTCGGCGTCGGTGACGTCGAGCGCCAGCACGCGCAGGCGTTCGGACGGCGGCAGGATGGCCGCATCCGGCGTGCGCATGGTGGCGATGACTTGCCAGCCGCGCTCCAGGAACAGGCGGGCGGTTTCGAGGCCGAAACCGGATGAGCAGCCGGTGATCAGGACGGTTTGCATGATGAGCTCCTTGGTTGAGTGCGAGACTAGAACGATAAGCGTTCAAGCCTGGACGCGCTACAATCACGAGTCCATATATCTTTTGCAGGAGTCCAGGATGCGTGAAGACCCGATCGATCCGCTCGCCGAGGTGGTGAGCCTGTTGCGCCCTGGCGTGCGCTACACCAAGGTCGTGGGCGGCGCCGGGCGCTGGGGCGTGCGCCGTGCCGAGACCGGGCAGCCGTCGTATTGCGTGATCCTGGAGGGCAGCTGCCGCCTCGCGGTCGAGGGCGAATGCGAGGGCAACGACGCGCTGACGCTGATGCCGGGCGATTTCGTCCTGATTCCCGCAACCTGGAACTTCGCGATGTCGAGCATGCAGGCCCCGGACGAACGCGATTTCGAGCGCCAGCCGACGATGTTGCAGCCCGGCGAATTCCGGCACGGCATCCAGGACGGGCCGCTGGAAGTGCGCTTCATCATCGGCCATTGCGTGTTCGAATCGCCCGACGCCGCGCTGCTGGTGTCGCTGCTGCCTCGCCTCGTGCATGTGCGCGGCGAGCAGCGCCTGGCCACGCTGGTGCAGCTGGTGAACGACGAAGCCCGCGCACAGAGGCCGGCACGCGGCATCGTGATGACGCGCCTGCTCGAAGTGCTGCTGATCGAGGCGCTGCGCGGGGCGGCCGGCAGCGGGACGCCGCCCGGCCTGGTGCGCGGACTGGCGGATGCGCGCCTGGCCGCGGCGCTGCGCCGCATGCACGAAGCGCCGGCGCATGCGTGGACCGTCGCGGAACTGGCCAGGGAAGCGGCGCTGTCGCGCTCCGCATTCTTCGAACGCTTCAGCGAGGCCGTCGGCGCCGCGCCGATGGCCTACCTGCTGGCCTGGCGCATGGCGCTGGCGAAGGACCTGCTGCGGCGCGGCGCATGCAGCATCGCCGAGGTGGCCGAGCGTGTCGGCTACAGTTCGGCCAGCACCTTCAGCGTCGCGTTCGCACGCCACATCGGCCAGCCGCCGGCGCGCTATGCGCGCGCACGGGAGCTCGTCCAATCGTGACGCCGCTGTGCAGCCGCAGGCACTGAAGGTATGATGCGGACCGGTAACGCATGGTTGCCGAAGTCCGAAAGCATCAATGAAGCCCAGCCTGAAAATCCGCGCCGCGCTCGCGTTCTGTGCAGCCGTGGCGCTCCTGCCCTGCTCTTCCCTCGCCCAGCCCGACCCCGCCGCCATCCGCACGATGGCGGTCCAGGCCGCGCAGTCGCGTGCCCAGCCCGCCGGGCCCTACGACGAACGCGGCTGGCTGAACCGCTTCTACGCGCCGCGCAAGTATGCGCCGGCGTGGAATCCGTCCACCGCCGCGGCCGCGCTGTGGGTGCTGCGCCAGGCCGCGCTGCAGGGCCTGGATCCGCGCGACTACGGCGCCGACGCGCTGCAGCGGCAGCTGAGCGCCGGCGGCGCCGACAGCCCACGTTTCGACGTCGCGCTCACCTCGGCGATGCTGCACTACCTGGCCGATTTGCGCGTGGGCCGGGTGCGCTCCGAATACCACACCCGCCTGCCCGATGCGCGCCTGAAGGGGTACGACCCGGTCGAGCGCCTGCGTGCCGGCCTGGCCGGCGGCAAGCTGCGCGCCGCGGTGCAGGCGGCCGAGCCACAGCTGGGACAGTACGGGCAGGTCAAGGCGGCGCTGGCGCGCTACCGCGCGCTGGCCAGGCAGCCGTATCCGGCGCTGCCGGCGCCCCCGGCCAAGGTCGCGCCGGGCGGCGCCTATCCGGATGCGCAGGCGCTGTTCAAGCGCCTGGTGCTGCTGGGCGATGTGCCGGCCGATGCGGCGGCGCCGGCCGACGGCGTCTACGGCGAGCGCCTGGCGGAAGGCGTCGAGCACTTCCAGGCGCGCCATGGCCTGCTTGAAGACGGCGTGCTGGGGCGCGGCACCATCGACGCCCTGAACGTGCCGCCGTCGCGGCGCGTGCGCCAGCTCGAACTGACGCTCGAGCGCCTGCGCTGGCTGCCGGATCCCGGCCCCGGGCCGCTGATCATGGTCAACCTGCCGATGTACCGCCTGTGGGCATTCGACAACGGCGGCGGCGCAGAAGCGCCACTCGAGATGCGGGTCGTGGTCGGCACCGCGGTCAAGACGGAGACGCCGCTGTTCGTCGGCCAGATGCGCTACCTCGAATTCAACCCGTACTGGAACGTCCCGCGCAGCATCCTCGAAAAGGAAATCATCCCCAAGATCGAACGCAATCCCGCCTACCTCGCGCAGAACGAGATGGAGACGGTGCCGGCCAACGCGAGCATGGCCGATCTGCGCGCGGGCCGGGCACGCGTGCGCCAGCGTCCGGGGCCGAAGAATTCGCTGGGCGCGATCAAGTTCGCGATGCCGAATCCGATGGACATCTACCTGCACTCGACGCCGGCGCGTGAAGCCTTCCAGCGCAGCCGGCGCGACCTGTCGCACGGCTGCATCCGGGTCGAGCATCCGGCCGCCCTGGCCCAGTTCGTGCTCGGCCGGCAGCGTGCGTGGAACGCCGACACCATCCAGGATGCGCTGCAGCCGGGACCGACCCGCCATGTCGACCTGGCCCATGCGATCCCGGTCGTGATCTTCTACGCCACCGCCGCCGTCGACACCGAGGGCAGCGCGCGCTTTGCGGCGGACATCTACGGCCGCGACGCCAAGCTGGCGCAGGAGCTGGCGGCGCGCCGGGGCCAGCCCACGCAATAAGGTGGCGCGACAAGGTGGCAAAAGGCATGCGGCCCGGCACGAAATCATGCAAATAGTATTAAAACTACATACCAACGAAAATATATTGACACAAAAATATGCATGCTCAACAATTCCTTATCGGGATTGAGGAGACAGCAGCACAAAAACCTCCCGATACGTAGTAAAAGTACCTGATCGCTTGCCATGCGACCGGCAAGGTGCGACCAGGACCTTACCCGTACAACAATCGGAGAAGAGTGATGAAACACCGCACCATTGCCGCCGTCCTGGCGGCAGGCATCATGACGTTCGCAGGCCATGCCGGCGCCGCCACCCCAGCCCAGCAGGCCGGCAGCAGCAAGGCCATCCTGCTGCAGGGCTTCCACTGGAATTCGGCGGCCTACGCCGGCCCGGACTGGTACAACACCCTGATGAACAACGTCGGCGACCTGAGCGCCATGGGCTTCACCCACGTCTGGTTCCCGCCGCCGTCGGATTCGGCCGCGCGCGAAGGCTACCTGCCGCGCCAGCTGAACAAGCTCGATTCCAGCTACGGCAGCGCGGCCGAGCTGACCAACGTGGTCAGCGCCTTCAAGAGCAAGGGCGTGAAGGCGATCGCCGACGTGGTCGTCAACCACCGCGTGGGCACCACCGGCTGGTCCGACTTCACCAATCCGAACTGGACCACCTACAGCATCGTCGGCAACGACGAATGCAACTGCGGCCTGGGCGCGGGCGATACCGGCGACGGCTTCAGCGGCGGGCGCGACCTGGCCCACACCAACGTCGGCGAAGTCCAGAACGGCATCGTCAACTGGCTGAACTACACGCTCAAGCCGGTCGGCTTTTCCGGCCTGCGCTTCGACTACGTGAAGGGTTTCAGCCCGGGCTACGTGGCCCAGTACGCGAACGCCTTCGGCGCCGAGTTCTGCGTCGGCGAATTGTGGCCGGACTTCGACCTGAACAACATGGACGCCAACCGCCAGGCGATCATGAACTGGATCAACGGCACCAACAGCAGCTGCGGCGCCTTCGACTTCACCACCAAGGGCATCCTCAACGACGCCCTCGCCAACAACAACTACTGGCGCCTGAAGGCCACCGACGGCAAGCCGCAGGGCGCGATCGGCTGGTGGCCGGCGATGTCGGTGACCTTCGTCGACAACCACGACACCGGCCCGGCCGAAAGCTGCGGCAGCGGCCAGAACCTGTGGGCAGCGCCCTGCGGCAAGGTGATGGAAGGCTATGCCTACATCCTGAGCCACCCGGGCATCCCGACCGTCTTCTACCCGCACATCTACAACTGGAACCTGAAGACGCCGATCGCCGCCCTGATGAAGGCGCGCAAGGATGCCGGCGTGACCTCCACCTCCGCAGTGGCGATCCAGCAGGCGACCCAGGGCCTGTATGCGGCCGTCGTCACCGGCACCACGCGCCAGCTGGCGATGAAGATCGGCCCGAACAGCTGGAGCCCGGGCACCGGCTGGACGCTGCAGACCTCGGGCACCAACTACGCGGTCTGGATGAAGTAAGCACGCGGCAACATTATTGACAGGCGACAGGCGACAGGCGGCAGGTGCCCGGCACCTGCCGCCTGTCGCACTTGCACCCGTCGCACTTGCCACTTGTCGAACTTGCCACCCGTCGCACATCCCGGTTGGCCTGATATATACTGCTGCGGTATCTTTTATTGCACTTTTAGTGTCTTTAACCGCTGATCAGTATCGCGCGAGCGCCGAACATGGATTGTCATATCGAGATTTTTCACGACGGCCAATGGCTTGAAGCCGCGTTCGCCAGCTTCTCCGATGTCGTTCGTAACGGCTTTCGCGCGAACGACTGTGTATTCGAATACGATCTGGACTATGCATTCGGCGACATGCCACCTGCGGTGTCGCTGGCATTTCCCGTGGATGCGGACCGCCATGTCCTGCAAGCCTGGCCGGCCTTCCTGTATGACCTGGTCCCGCAAGGCAACGGGCGCCGCTTCCTTCTCGACCGGCTCCAACTCCCCGACGCGCAAGCTGCCGACTTGCCCTTGTTGTGCGCCGGCGCGTTCAATCCCATTGGCCGGTTGCGCATCAGGGAGGCGGTGCAATACTTCGAACGACACGTGGAACGCCATGGACTCGGCGTGGAAGGTTTCGCGTTCGATGAACTGCTCGCGCGGGCACCCGATTTCCACGAAACGATGATGGTGCACGGCATGCTGGCGGCGGGCGGCACAGGAGTGCAGGGTGTCGCTCCCAAATACCTGCTGACCGAGGGCCAGGACGGAAAATGGTATCCGGACGCGGCGCTCGCCGACAGCCAGGCACAGCGCCACTACATCGTCAAGCGCCCGCGTGGTTCTTCCGCGGCAGACCGCAAGGTCCTGCGCAATGAAGCGCGCTACATGGAAGTCGCGCAGCGCTTCGGCATCCGTACCTCCGGGTTGCCTTCGTTGCATGAGGACATGCTGTTCATCCCGCGCTTCGACCGCCGGACGCAGGATGGAGGCGTGCTGCGCTTCCACCAGGAGAGCGCGGCCTCGATTGCCGGCCTGGCCGGCTTCGGCATCCAGGCCAACCAGTTCCAGTTGCTGGATGCCATCCGCAACGTCGTGGATGCCCCCCTGGCAGACACCATCGAGTTCATCCGGCGCGACGTACTCAACCTGGCAATGCGCAATCCCGACAACCACGCCCGCAATACGGCCGTGCATACCGTGGATGGTATCACCCGCATCACGCCCCTGTTCGATTTCGCGCCGATGTACCTGGACCCCGAAGGCATCACCCGCGCCGCGCGCTGGTATCACCTGGATACGCACAAGGAGCTTCAACGCTGGGAAGACATCCTTGCGCACCTGGCCTTGCCTGCGCCGGAGCACCAGCAGTTGGTGGAGGCCCTCATCAGCTTCGGCGAACAGCTGACAGGATTGGCGGACTGCATGCGCGAGGTCGGTGTCGACGCTGACATCGTCGATTTCGTCGTCCCCGGCATCGACACGCAACGCAAGCAACTTCTGGCATTGAGGTAGTCATGGGCAAACGAAAACCGCTGGACAAAGCGCAGGTTCGGGAACGGCGCAACCGCTTGCTGGCATCCGCCGGCGCGGCCGAACTGTCGCTCACCGAAGGCGTACGCGAAATGCGTGCGATCGCCGGCATGACCCAGGAAGAATTTGCCCGGCATCGCGGGGTCAGCGCCCGGGTCGTCAAGGCGCTCGAACTGGGACAGGGTAACCCGACTGTGGCAACATTGAACCGGATAGGTCAGTTCTTCGGTCTGGAGGTGGCGTTCGTTCCGATCAGGCGCGTAACAGATGAAGTGCCACAGCCGGCGGCAGTGACAACAGAGCCGGCCGCGGCGCAGCCTATCCTTGGCTTCAAGAACTTCGAGGACCTCCAGAAGGCGCTGCAGGAAATGCATGAAAAAATCGAAGCCAACAATGCCTTGCTGGTCGAAACGCGTGCGCAGCTGGACGCTTCCTTGACCCGCATGCTACCCGTCAAAAAGGCAAAACCGAATACCGGATAGCCCACCAGCGCTATACAGGCATGTGCCGCCATCGAATGAAAGGAAGCGCGCGTGGTAGTTCGCGGCCAGGCCTTCTTATCAAGTCGCCATAGCCTGAAAGCGTGCTGGAGAATCTTTGCCGCACACGTCGAGCCCATGCACGCTGACCCGGTTGCGCCCGTTCTGCTTGGCGTGGTACAGCGCCTCGTCGGCGCGGCGCAGGATGTCTTCCCAACGCGCGTCGTCCGCGCCCAGCGCCGCCACGCCGACGCTCACCGTCATGTGCACGGCGTGGCCGTCGGCCTGCAGCGGCGACGCCGCCACCATCTCGCGCAGCCGTTCGGCGACGCTGCGGACGTCGGCCGGCCGGCTGTCGGCCACCAGGACCGCGAACTCTTCCCCGCCCATGCGGAACAGGGCGCCGCAGCCGCCCACGACCCTGGCCGAGACGGCGGTGACGTGGCGGATGGCGGCATCGCCCACGCCATGACCATGGCGATCGTTGATCGACTTGAAATGATCGATGTCGAAGGTAATGAAATGGATCGCCGTACCTGCGCGGCGGCTGCGGCGGAATTCGCCCGTGGCGATGTCGTGCAGCGCGCGGCGGTTCAGCCAGCCGGTCAGCATGTCGGTCAGCGACGCCCGCCGCAAGGCCAGCGCCTGCTCGTGGGTGACGATCAGGGCGCAGCTGGTGGTCGCCACCGACATGAAGACCAGCGCGAACAACGAGCCCGAAGTCTGCAGGAACTCGCTGCCCATGAAGGTCAGCTGGATGTTTTCACGTACCGCCAGGCAGGACGCGCGCAGCACCAGTTGCAGCATGAACAGCAGCTGGAGCACGATCATCGGCAGGTAGGCCAGGCGCGTCTGGCGGGCCTGGGCTTCCCTGCTGTCCGCCGGCCGGCGCCACAGCACGCGGGCGGCGCTCAGGTTGATGGCCGCGACCAGCGGCGTGAACAGGAGCAGCCGGTTCAGCACCGAGGCCTGTACCGCCGGCAGCAGGTGGGCAGCGAGGACCGCCGGCGCCAGCCAGGCCAGCACGTCCCAGCGCGGGTTGAGGTTCAGGTGGCGGCGCAGGCCGGCCAGGATACCGTAGTGGCCGGCAATGTACAGGAGGTTGCCGGCGGCCGGGGCCAGTACGGGATGGAGCGCATGCCTGGTGGCGAACGCGGCCATGACGCTGCTGCCGGCGAAGCACAGGCCGGCTAGCGCCCAGTCGGACAGGCAGACCCGGCGCGCACTGGCGAGGTAGAGCATGCCCATGCTGCCGGCCATGATCATGCCGCCCAGTGCACAAGCAAGCACGAGTGTGAACGAATCCATGCTTTTCCCTGGCAATTGCCGTTTTTAACACCGCAAATTTCCACGAGTATAAAACTATTGCCACAAGAGAAATCAGACATTGGCATTGAGTGGCAAAAAAACATCAGCCTGACTACCGCCTGATTGACGTTTCCATCACATGCCAAGCGGAACCGGCAGCCGGAAAGCCTGTGATATAAGGGCAAACCAAGCACACCACCGAGACAGCATGAACCCCGCTTTTTTCGCGATCGTCGGCGCCCAGTTCTTTTCTTCGCTCGCGGACAGCGCGCTGTTCATCGTGTGCGTATCGCTGATTTCCACGCTGGCCTTTCCGGAGTGGATGACGCCGATGCTGAAGATGGGCTTCGTGCTGTCGTACATCCTGCTGGCCCCCTTCGCCGGCGCCTTCGCCGACACCTTTCCCAAGGGGCGGGTGATGATGGTCACGAACACGATCAAGATGTTCGGCTGCTCGCTGATCCTGGCCAAGGCCAATCCCCTGCTCGCCTACGGCATCGTGGGATTCGGGGCGTCGGCCTATTCGCCGGCCAAGTACGGCATCCTGGCCGAGGTGCTGCCGCCGCGGCGGCTGGTGGCGGCCAACGGCTGGATCGAGGGCACGACCGTGGTCGCGATGATCCTCGGCACCATCCTCGGCGGCCTGATCTCTGCCAACGAGCGGACCATCGCCTGGCTGCTGCATGCCAGCTTCACGCTGTTCGGCTATGTCGTGCCGAGTCCGCTGCACGCGGCGGTGACGGTGATCGTCCTGACTTACCTGATGGCGGCGCTGCTCAACCTGGGCGTGCTCAACAAGGGCCAGCGCTACGCCAGGCGCAGCCGCTCGATCGGGGGGCTGTTCCGCGATTTCCACCACTGCAATTCGGCCCTGTGGCGCGACCGCGCCGGCCGCGTGTCGCTCGGCGTGACCTCGCTGTTCTGGGGCGCCGGCATGGTGCTGCAGATCCTGCTGCTGGGCTGGGCCCAGAGCGCGCTCGGCCTGGGGCTGGACAAGGCGGCGGCGCTGCAGGCGGTGTTCGCGGCCGGGGTGGTGCTGGGCGCCGCGCTGGCCGGCAAGGCGGTGCCGCTGGTACGCTCGATGTCGGTGATGCCGCTCGGCGCCGTGCTCGGCCTCGCCCTGTGCGCGATGGCGCTGGTGCATTCGGTGCAGGTGGCGCTGCCGCTGCTGCTCGTCATCGGCATCCTGGCCGGCCTGTTCGTGGTGCCGATGAACGCGGTGCTGCAGCACCGCGGCCACAGCCTGATGAGCGCAGGCCAGTCGATCGCGGTCCAGAACTTCAACGAGAACCTCGCCATCCTGGCCATGACCGGCGGCTATGCGATGGCGCTGCAGGTGCAGCTCGGCATGGACACGATGCTGGTGGTACTGGGCGCCGGCATCGCCCTGGTCACCCTGTACCTGCGCATGATCGCGCGCACCATTCCAGTGAAACTGCCCGAATCCTGATTGCATGCGGTGCATCCACGCACCGGACACGTTGGCGGTACTGCGGATTTACTACACTCTTCCGTTTGTAACAGCATTGTTACAAATCAACAGAGCAGTGTCTTAGAGGTAAGAATAGAATATTTTCTTTCTTTCAACCTCTTCCACAGGTAAAACATGATACGTTTGCCGATCGGCCTGGCGGCGCTGTGCCTCACCATGTCAGCAATCGCAGCGGAACCTTTCGACGACAAGTTCCGCCAGCTCGACGAACTGCTCCCGACCCCGACCACGATCCGCACCGCTTCCGGTGCCCCGGGTCACGCCTACTGGCAGCAGCGCGCCGACTACCAGATCCGCGCCACCCTGGACGAGGCCAAGCGTTCGATCACCGGTGCCGAGACCATCACGTATCACAACAATTCGCCCGACAGCCTGGGCTACCTGTGGGTCCAGCTCGACCAGAACATCTACAAGCCGAATTCGGACGCCCGCACCAGCGCCACCCTGCCCTCGCGCGACGCCTGGCTGGCGCGCAGTCCAACCGACGGCGTGAAGTTCGACGCCATCCGCACCGTGCTGGAAGCGCGTACCTTCCCGGGCGGCTTCAACATCAAGAGCGTCAAGGACGCCAGCGGCCGTCCGCTGAACTTCGTGATCAACCGCACGATGATGCGCATCGACCTGCCGCAGCCGCTGAAGCCGGGCGCGCGCACCGCCTTCAGCATCGAGTGGAACTACAACATCACCGACATGAAGGTGCTGGGCGGCCGCTCGGGCTACGAGAAATTTGACGAGGACAAGAACGACCTGTTCGAGATCGCCCAGTGGTTCCCGCGCATGGCGGCCTACTATGACGTCTACGGCTGGCAGCACAAGCAGTTCCTGGGTTCGGGCGAATTCACGCTGGAATTCGGCGACTACGATGTGCAGCTCACCGTGCCGGCCGACCACGTCGTGGCCTCGACCGGCGAATTGCAGAACCCGGACGCCGTGCTCAGCGCCGCCCAGCGCGACCGCCTGAAGCAGGCGCGCACGGCCGACAAGCCGGTCCTGATCGTCACCCAGGCCGAAGCCGAGGCCAAGGAAAAGACGCGCGCCAGCGGCACCCGTACCTGGCACTACAAGGCGAAGAACGTGCGCGACTTCGCGTTCGCCTCGAGCCGCAAGTTCATCTGGGATGCGCAAGGCTTCAAGAAGGACAGTACCAACGTACTGGCCATGTCCTATTACCCGAAAGAGGGTAACCCGCTGTGGGGCCAGTATTCGACCCAGTCGATCATCCACACCATCGACCAGTACAACAAGTATTCGTTCGACTACCCGTACCCGGTGGCGATCTCGGTGAACGGCCCGGTGGGCGGCATGGAATATCCGATGATCTCGTTCAACGGCCCGCGTCCGACCAAGGACAAGAAGACCGGCGAACTGACCTACTCGAAGCGCACCAAGTACGGCCTGATCAGCGTGATCATCCACGAAGTCGGCCACAACTACTACCCGATGATCATCAACTCGGACGAGCGCCAGTGGACCTGGATGGACGAGGGCCTGAACTCTTTCGTCCAGTACCTGGCCGAGCAGGCGTGGGAAGAGCACTACCCGCAATCGCGCGGCGAGCCGCGCGTGATCGCCGAGTACATGAAGAGCCGCAACCAGGTGCCGATCATGACCAACTCGGAATCGGTCCTCCAGTTCGGCAACAACGCCTATGCCAAGCCGACCGCCGCGCTGATCGTGCTGCGCGAGACCGTGCTGGGCCGCGAACTGTTCGACTTCGCGTTCAAGGAATATGCGCAGCGCTGGAAGTTCAAGCGCCCCACTCCGGCCGACTTCTTCCGCACCATGGAAGACGCCTCCGGCACCGACCTCGACTGGTTCTGGCGCGGCTGGTTCTACACCACCGACGCGGTCGACGTCAGCGTCGACGGCATCAGCGAATACACCATCGGCAGCAAGGATCCGGAAGTCGAGCAGGCCTGGAAGAAGGCCCAGCGCGACGCCCAGCCGGTCTCGATCACCGACCAGCGCAACAAGGGCACGCTGGCGCGCCGCGTCGACGCGCATCCGGAACTGAAGGATTTCTATAACGAGCACGACGACTTCACGGTCACCAACAAGGACCGCAACGCCTACGCCACCACCGTGGAAGGCCTGGAGGATTGGGAAAAAGCGCTGCTGAAGGAAGGCAAGCACCTGTACCTGGTCGACTTCTCGAACCTGGGTGGCCTGGTGTCGCCGCTGGTACTGGAAATCACGCTCCAGAGCGGCAAGAAGTACATCGAGCGCGTGCCGGCCGAAGTCTGGCGCTACTCGCCGAAGAAGATCACCAAGCTGATCGTCACCGACGAGCCGATGACCAGCCTGACCCAGGACCCCTACCTGGAAACCGCCGACACCGACATCAGCAACAACGCCTGGCCGCGCAAGGCCACGCCGTCGCGCCTGGAACTGTTCAAGACTCAGCGCGAGCAGAGCGACATGATGAAGGACTTCGCCGAGAAGCTGAAGACGGCCAAGGACAAGGACGCCAAGACCGAGGCCCAGAAGGCCGAGTAAGGGCGTATCGATAACGGCCGCACCACCGTAGGGTGGGCGGCCTCCACCCACGCGGAAGCATACGATGTGCAAACGTCCGCGTGGGCTCGGAGAGCCCACCCTACCATCGGCAGCCGCGCCCACAAGGTGCCGCTGCCGTTTTCACTATCTGGAACACCACAATGAAACGCCTCCCGCTCAGCCTCGCCATCCTCTCCCTGGCCGCCTCCCTCGGCGCCACCGCCCAGCCCTTCGACGACAAGTTCCGCCAGCTCGACGAGCTGCTGCCGACCCCGACCGACACCCGCACCGCCTCCGGCGCCCCCGGCCACGCCTACTGGCAGCAGCGCGCCGACTACCGCATCCGCGTCACGCTGGACGAGGCCAAACGCGCGATCTCGGGCACGGAAACCGTCACCTACCACAACAAATCGCCGGACACCCTCGCTTACCTGTGGGTGCAGCTGGACCAGAACATGTTCCGCGCCGATTCGGACAACCGCAACATCTCGAGCTACCCGTCGCGCGAAGCCTGGCGTACGCCCGGCGCGGGCGGCCAGACCGGCCTGGGCTACGAAGCGGCGCGCTTCCTGGTCGAGAGCCGCCGGTTCGACGGCGGCTTCAAGGTCACGAGCGTGACCGACGGCAGCGGCCGTCCGCTGAAGAACGTCATCAACAAGACCATGATGCGCATCGACCTGCCGCAGCCCTTAAAACCCGGCGCCAGCGTGTCCTTCAACATGGCCTGGAGCTTCAACGTGCCCGAGACGAACGTGCTGGGCCGCCGCATGGGCTTCGAACGTTTCGACAAGGAGGACAAGAACGACCTGTTCGAGATCGCCCAGTTCTTCCCGCGCATGGCCGCCTACTACGACGCCCACGGCTGGCAGAACAAGCAGTACCTGGGCGACGGCGAGTTCACGCTGGAATTCGGTGACTACGAGGTCGAGATCACGGTCCCGGCCGACCACATCGTGGCCGCCACCGGCGAGCTGCAGAACGCCGACGCGGTACTCACCGGCGCCCAGCGCGAACGCCTGCAGCGCGCGCGCAAGTCGGACAAGCCGGTGGTCATCGTCACCCAGGCGGAAGCGGAGGCCACCGAAAAACGCCGCGCAGGCATGGAAAACGGCGCATCGAAGACCTGGCGCTTCAAGGCGAAGAACGTGCGCGACTTCGCGTTCGCCACCAGCCGCAAGTTCATCTGGGATGCGCAGGGCTTCAAGAAGGGCGGTACCGACGTGCTGGCCATGTCCTACTACCCGAAGGAAGGCAACCCGCTGTGGGAGAAGTACTCGACCCAGGCCATCATCCACACCATCGACAACTATAACAAGTACGCGTTCGACTACCCGTATCCGGTGGCGATCTCGGTGAACGGCCCGGTCGGCGGCATGGAATACCCGATGATCTCGTTCAACGGCGGGCGCCCCACCAAGGACAAGAAGACCGGCGCGCTGACGTACGCGAAGAACGTCAAGTATGGCCTGGTCAGCGTGATCATCCACGAGGTCGGCCACAACTACTTCCCGATGATCGTCAATTCCGACGAGCGCCAGTGGACCTGGATGGACGAGGGCCTGAACAGCTTCATGCAGTTCCTGGCCGAGCAGGCCTGGGAAGAGCATTACCCGGCGCGCCGCGGCGAACCGCGCAACATCGTCGACTACATGAAGAGCCGCAACCAGCAGCCGATCATGACCAACTCGGAATCGGTGGTCAACCGCGGCGCCAACGCCTATGCGAAACCGGCGACGGCCCTGAACGTGCTGCGCGAGACCGTGCTGGGCCGCGAGCTGTTCGACTTCGCGTTCAAGGAATATGCGCAGCGCTGGAAGTTCAAGCGCCCCACCCCGGCCGACTTCTTCCGCACCATGGAAGACGCCTCCGGCACCGACCTCGACTGGTTCTGGCGCGGCTGGTTCTACACCACCGACGCGGTCGACGTCAGCGTCGATGGCATCACCGAGTACACGATCGGGACCCAGGATCCGGAAGTCGAACAGGCCTGGAAACGCGCCCGGCGCGATGCCCAGCCGGTCTCGATCACCGACCAGCGCAACAAGGGCACGCTGCCGCGCCGCGTGGACGCGCATCCGGAGCTGAAGGATTTCTACAACGAGCACGACGACTTCACCGTCACCAACCGCGACCGCAACAAGTACAATGAAGCGCTCGAAGGGCTGGAAGACTGGGAAAAGGCGCTGCTGAAGGAAGGCAAGCACCTGTACCTGGTCGACTTTTCCAACCTCGGCGGCCTGGTGACGCCGCTGGTGCTGCAGATCGAACTGCAGAGTGGGAAGAAATACATCGAGCGCGTACCGGCCGAGGTGTGGCGCTACGCGCCGAAGAAGATCACGAAACTGATCGTCACCGACGAGCCGATGACCGGCCTGACCCAGGACCCGTTCCTGGAAACCGCCGATACCGACGTCGGCAACAACGCCTGGCCGCGCAAGGCGACGCCGTCGCGCCTGGAACTGTTCAAGAGCCGGCAGCCGCAGGACGACATGATGAAGGATTACGGGGAGAAGCTGAAGGTGAAGGAGGCCAAGGATCCGAAGGAAGCCGCCAAGGCGGCCGAGCAGGCCGTCGAAGCGGGCAAGGCGGTGGAATGAGCCTTCGAATGAGCCTGCTGCGCACCCTGGTGAACGTGGCCTGTGCGGCGCTGCTGGCCTGCGCCTGCGCGCAGGCGCAGGCGCACCGCTTCCACGCCGGCATCACCGACATCAGCTTCAACGCCCACACCGGCAACACCGAGGTCGTGCACATCTTCATGGCGCACGACGTCGAGGCCCTGCTCGCCAATCTCTACCAGCGCCAGTTCGACCTGTCCGATCCCGAGGACCAGGCCGTGCTGCGCAAGTACGTCGAGAAGCAGTTCTGGCTGGCCGACAAGGCCGGACGCCGCCTGGCGCTGAACTGGGTCGGCCTGACGGTCGACACCGACAGCGTGACGATCTACCAGGAAGCCCCCGCCACGCCGGCGGAAAAGATCGAGACCATCCACGCCACCGTGCTGGTCGACTTCCTGCCCGACCAGGTGAATACCGTGAACTACACCGCCGGCGGCAGCCTGCGCACCCTCGGCTTCAGCGCCCGCCAACCCGAACTGTCCGTACATTGATGAAGTTACGTGCCCTCCCCTGCGCGCTGGCCGCGCTGTTCGTCCACGCCCATGCATTCGCCGACGACCCCGTGATCCAGCGCGTGCTGGTCGAAGGCGCCCGCGCCAGCCAGCTCGGCATCGCCGATTCCGCCAACATGGGCAGCGTCAGCCAGAAGGAACTGGAGATGCGCACCATCTACCGTCCCGGCGAGCTGCTGGAGGCGACGCCCGGCCTGATCGCCAGCCAGCACAGCGGCGAAGGCAAGGCCAACCAGTTCTACCTGCGCGGCTTCAACCTCGACCACGGCACCGACCTCGCGACCTATGTCGACGACATGCCGGTCAACCAGCGCAGCCATGCGCACGGCCAGGGCTGGACCGACCTGAACTTCCTGATCCCGGAACTGACCGCGCGCCTGGACTACCGCAAGGGTCCGTATTCGGCGCGCGACGGCGACTTCGCCTCGGCCGGCAGCGCCTGGGTCACCTATGCCAACCGCCTGGTGCGCGACGTCGCCACCGTCGGCGTCGGCCAGAACGGTTATCGGCGTACCGCCGTGGCCGCATCGAGCGATGCCGCCAACGGCTCCTTCACCTATGCGCTGGAAGCGCTGCACAACGACGGCCCCTTTACCCGCGGCGACGATTACCGCAAGCTGAACGGCGTGCTGCGCTACAGCCGCGGCTACGCCAACAACGGCTGGAGCGTGACGGCGATGGCCTACCGCGGCAGCTGGGATTCGACCGACCAGATCCCGCTGCGCGCGGTGCAGGCCGGCACCCTCGGCCGCTTCGACGCCGTCGACGACACCGACGGCGGCGAGGCAAGGCGCTACAGCCTGTCCGGCGTGTGGCGCCGCACCACGTCCGATACCGCATCCAAGGTGAACGCCTACGTCATCCGCAACCGGCTCGGCCTGTGGTCGAACTTCACCTACTTCATGGACGACCGCGAGCACGGCGACCAGTTCGCCCAGCCGGACCGGCGCGTGACGAGCGGCGTGAACGCGGTCCACACCTGGCACACGCACCGCAGCGACGACTTCACGTCCGACCTCACCGTCGGCGCCCAGGCGCAGAACGACAACATCTTCAACGCCCTGGAAAATACCCAGGCGCGCCGCACGCTCTCGGTCACGCGCCAGGACCACATCGTCGAGACCAGCAAGGCGGCCTGGATCGAGAACGCCACGCGCTGGGGGAGTGCCTTCCGCAGCGTGATCGGCCTGCGCGCCGACGACTACCGTTTCAAGGTGGGCAGCGACCGCCCCGAAAATGCGGGCAAGGCCTCGGACACCCTGGTCAGCCCGTCGCTGAACCTGGCGTTCGGTCCATGGCGGCAGAGCGAGCTCTATCTCAACTATGGCCAGGGCTTCCACAGCAACGACGCGCGCGGCACCACCACCACGATCGACCCGAAGACGCTCGAAGCCGTGGGCGAGACGCCGGGCCTGGTGCGTTCGCGCGGCATGGAGATCGGCCTGCGCACCGAAATCATCCCGAAGAACCAGACCGCGCTGTCGCTGTACCGCCTCGACTTCGATTCCGAGCTGACCTACATCGGCGACGCCGGCAACACCGAGGCCGGGCCGCCGAGCCGGCGCACCGGGATCGAATTCTCGAACTACTACAAACCGTATAAATGGTTGTCGATCGACTTCGACGCCGCCTTCGCCCGTGCGCGTTCGCGCGGCGCGGAGGCCGGCCAGGACCGCATCGCCGGCGCGGTGGAGGGCGTGGGCCAGCTGGCGCTGACCGTCAGCCAGCTCGGCAACTGGGAAGGCGCGCTGCGCCTGCGCTACTTCGGCCCGCGCCCGCTGGTCGAGGACGACAGCGTGCGTTCGCACGCCAGCACCACGCTCAACGGCCGCATCGGCTACCGCTGGTCGAAGGACCTGCGGCTGGAGCTGGAAGCCTTCAACCTGACCAATGCGCGCGATTCGGCGATCGATTATTACTATGCGTCGCAGCTGCGCGGCGAAGCCGAGGCGCGGGAAGATGTGCACTTCCATCCGATCGAGTCGCGCTCGTTCAGGGTCACGCTCATCAAGAACTTCTAGGTCCGCAGGTAGCATCCGTCGTCCCCGCCTGCGCGGGGACGACGTCATGGGCCGCGGCCGCCCATCCCGGTGCCCCGTAAAAGGTGCTACGCTAACGGGATGACTACACCGCAACCACCCTACACCGATCCGTCGCGCGTGCCCGATGCGCTGCGCGGCGACGGCTACGCCCTGCTCGCCCCCGCCGACGTGGCGGCATTGGCCGGCTGTTCCCTCGACGCGCTGATGGCCCTGGCGCCGAGCTGGGAACGCCTCGAACTCGACAATTACCTGAAGGACGGCGGCCGCTACCGGCGCCGGCGCCATTCCTGCTTCGTCGACGACGGCGCGGCGCTGGTGCAAAGCCCGCACCGCGCCCACTGGCAACCGGTCGAATACAACGCCCTGCACGGCGGCATGCACCGCCTGTTCGTGCCGGTCGAACCGGGTACCGTCGAGCAGCCGGCCTGGAGCAAGCTGCTGCGCGCCCTCGGCCAGGTGTGCTCGCAGGTGCGCGGCCCCGGAACCTGGTATGTCGAGGCGCACCAGTTCCGTATCGATACCGCCGACGGCATCGGCCGTCCCACGCCCGAGGGCGCACACCGCGACGGCGTCGATTTCGTCGCCGTGATCCTGATCGGCCGCCACGGCATCAAGGGCGGCGAGACGCGCGTGTTCGAAGCCGACGGTCCCAGGGGCCAGCGCTTCACCATGCTTGAACCATGGACCCTGCTGCTGCTGGACGATGCTGCGGTGATCCACGAATCGACGCCGATCCAGCCGCTGGGCGAGCACGGCCACCGCGATACACTGGTGCTGACCTGGCGAAAAGGATCGTTCCAGGGCGACGACGCCGACTCCACCGGGGCCTGAACAACACCGGGACAAAAAAAAGGCCCGCTGCTGGGCGGGCCGGAATCCAGGTTTTTCGGAGAAAAACTGGAGGAGACAGTTCCAATATATTCCTGATTTTTGTGCACTGCAATACAGTAAAACTACGGTATTCAATCGTGCGCGCCATAGGGCACTCAAGACCGTACCAACTGAAACGAAGCAGTTCTTTGCGGCATTGCGGGAAAAACCTGCACCAGCTGTTTATCCCTTAAAAGTAAATGTCGTTCAGCAACCTGCGCCAACACCGAGCGGAAGTCGGTCGTTACCGGTAAATCCCGTCCTTCGTTCAGCGCATCGTCTCCGACGCCTTCCCACTCTCCATATACTTTTCCGCCATCCAGCTTTCCGCCGAGCAGCCACATGACGTTGCCATGGCCGTGGTCGGTGCCGCCATTGCCGTTTTCGCGCGCGGTGCGGCCGAATTCCGACATGACGAGCACCATGGTGTCGTCGAACAAGGGCCCCAGGCGCTCGGCCAGCACGGCCAGGCCCTGGCCCAGCGGCGCCAGGCGGTTCGCCAGCTGGCCGCTGGCCGCGCCCTGGGAAGCGTGGGTATCCCAGCCGCCCAGCGCCACGAAGGCGAGCTGGATCCCGGGATCGTTGCGCATCAGCGTCGCCAGGCGCGCAGCATCGTCGGGAAACCCGTTCGGCAGGGGCGCCCCGCGGTCGGCCGCCATCATGTGCGCATCTTCGCGGTCCCGCTCCACCGCGGCATCCATTACTTCCTGGTGCGCGGCCCGCCCGTCCGCGTAGGCGCGGGCGAAACGCGGACTGCCGGCGTACAGCCGCTCGAAAGCGGCGGCCATCTCTCGCTTGTCCAGCACGTCGGCCTTGGCGGCGCCGGCCAGGTTCGGCAGGTTGACCGCCGCCGCCGTGCCGGCCAGGATGCGCGGCATCACCGCGCCGATGCCCAGCAGGCGGCTCGGCGGGGCGTCGCCCGGCAGCGCCGCCACCAGCCGGTTGAGCCAGCCGTCGGGAGTGTTCTTGCGGCCGGGCGTCGCCGATTCCATGTAGTCCTGGGCGTCGAAGTGGGACCGCGTGGCGTCGGGCGAGCCGCTGGCATGGACGAAAGCGAGCTTCTTCTGCCGCCACAACGGCTGCAGGCTGCCGAGTGCCGGATGCAGGCCGAAATAGCCGTCGAGGTCGAGCGCGCCGCCCGCCATGCCGGGCGCCGCCAGGCCGATGGTCGGGCGCAGGCGCAGGTAGTTGGCGTCGCCCACCGGCGCCACCACGTTGAGGCCGTCGACGGCGCCGCGCAGCATTACCACCACCAGCTTCCTGCGGGTGGCCGCGCCGCGGGCGGCAGGCGCCGCCGCCCAGGCATTCGGCCCGAGCGGCAGTACGATGCCGGCGCCGAGTGCCAGCGCATTCAGGAAATCCCTGCGTTGCATGGTGTGTCTCTCCGTCTTGTCAGGTCAGTGCTGCATGAAGTCCGGGCTGCCCAGCAGCATGGCGGCCTGCAGCTGCCGCGGCGCCTGCCCGACGATTTCGAGCGTGCGGCGCGACACCGAACCCGCCAGCGCCGCCTCCAGAGCGGCCGGGTCGAGCGCCGCCATCTTCGCCGGTGCTGCCGGTGCTGCCGGTGCTGCCGGCGCAACGGCAGGCGCCGCCAGCGGCAGCCGCCCGCCCGCCAGCGCGGCGGCAAAGCCGATGCGCCGCGTCAGCGCATCCGGGTTCAGCCAGGCTTCCTGGGTGTTCTTGTAGCCGTCCGGCGTCTGGCAGCCGTACAGCGGCATGCCGAGCTGGTTCATGGTGCCGACCAGCGGCGCGACGTTGTCGAGCGGCGCCGCGCTCGCGCGCACGGCCGATATCACGAACCGGTAGGGCGTCTTGAACTTGGCGCCGGCGGCCTCGCTCGACATGAATTCATCGCTGGCGAACAAGGTACGCAGCACCGAACGGATGTCGCCGCCGCTGGCGCGCCAGGTGGCGGTCATGCGTTCGACCAGGCCCGGGGGCGGATCGTCGCTGACGAAGTATTGCGCCAGTTGTCGGCTGATGCGGCGCGCCGTGGTCGGGTGCACGGCCAGCAGGTCGAGCGCACGCTCGCCCTCGCGCTGGCCGTCGGGCGCGACCTCCTGCCCGAGCCAGGTCTTGCTGCCGTTGTCATGGCGCCTGGGGTCGAAGCGGAAGCCTTCGCCGCCGGCGGCGAGGCGGCGCTGGTCGAAGGTCCAGCCGGTCAGCATGCGCGCCAGCTCGGTCACGTCGCGCTGGGTATAGCCGCCATCCACGCCGAGGGTGTGCAGCTCCATCAGTTCGCGCGCATAGTTTTCGTTGAGGCCGCGCTTGCCCCTGGCGTCCGGGACCGAAGACACCACGTTGTCCAGGTAGTAGAGCATCGCCGGATGCCTGGCGGTGGCGCCCAGCAGCGCGCGGAAGGAACCTAGCGCGTACGGGCGGATGGCCTCGTTCTCGTAGCTGGTGACGAGGGCACGGTCGATGCCCTTGCCGGCATACACGTTGAAATGGTTGTACCAGAAATCGACCATCACCTCTTCCAGCTGGCGCGGGCTGTCCACGGCGCGCAACAGGCGCGCCTCGGCCGCTTCGCGCATCACCCGGGCTTCCAGCCGGCGCCGGCGCTGCCTGGCGCCCTCGTCTTCGTCACGGACCTCCTTGCGCAAGACCAGGTATTCGGCAAGGGATGCCCCGGCGCTGCGCCTGACCGTCTCCAGGCCGTCCAGGCGCGCCTGGAGCGGCGCCGGCAAAGCGATGGTTTCCGGTTGCAACTGCGCGTCGATCCAGCGCCGTACGCCCATCCGCTCGACGCGGTCGACGTCGCCGGGACGGGGACCGAAGGCCAGGCGGTTCAGCACGTGGACCGCCTGCTGGTCCGGGGCCAGCGGCGCGGCCTGCGGCAGCTGGGGCAAGGCCAGCAGCAGCGCCGCGCACAAGGGCGCTGCCGCGAATGGATGACGGAACATGGGTCGCTCCCGGTAATTGGCGAGATCGAAGCTCGGATGGACAAGTTTGCACGGCACGCGGCTGTACAGGCGTAAGGATTTGTAACCCGGTCGGCGCTGTAACGCAAGCGCGATAGACTGGGTGTATGCAAGCGGCACGTGCGTACATTATTCGGTGCCGGTCATGTCTTTTTTGTTACACTATGGCAGTTAAAGTCCCTGCCACTCGCAACTTTTCGGGTCCAGCGCCATATTGATCGCCGGACTTCACTTCTCCAGACTCCCATGACCTCATTCCGCCCCCGTACCCGGCTCGCCCTTTCCGGCCTCGCCCTGATCCTCGTCGCAGGCACGGCCGGGGTACTGGCCACCGGCCGCGCCGCCGACGAGAAGAAGGCGCAGCCGCGGCCGGCGCTGACCGTCACCACCGCCCAGCCGGAAACCGCGCGCATGCCGCTGCGCCTGGCCGCCAACGGCAACGTCGCCGCCTGGCAGGAAGCCGTGATCGGCAGCGAATCGAACGGCCTGCGCCTGATGGAAGTGCGCGTCAACGTCGGCGATGTCGTCAAGAAGGGCGACGTGCTGGCCGTGTTCGACACCGCCACCGTCAAGGCCGACCTGGCCCAGGCCCAGGCCGCGGTGCAGGAAGCCGAGGCGAACGCCTCCGCCGCCAGCGCCGACGCCAAGCGCGCCCGCACCCTCAAGAATTCGGGCGCCCTGAGCGAGCAGCAGATCACCCAGTACATGACCACCGAGCGCGCCGCGCGCGCGCGCGTGGCCGCCGCAAAAGCCACCGCCGCCCAGCAGTCGCTGCGCCTGAAGTACGCCGAGGTGGTGGCGCCCGACAGCGGCATCATCTCGGCGCGCAACGCCACCGTGGGCGCGGTCGGCGGGGTCGGCATGGAGATGTTCCGCATGATCCGCCAGGGCCGCCTGGAGTGGCGCGCCGAGGTCACCGCCGCCGAGCTGCCGCGCGTGAAACCGGGCGCCAAGGCCGAGGTCAGGACCGCCAGCGGCGGCACCGTGCGCGGCACCGTGCGCATGGTGGCCCCGACCGTCGACGCCCAGAGCCGGGTGGCGCTGGTCTACGTCGACCTGCCGCCGATGCTGAAGGCCGACGCGCCGCTGAAGGCCGGCATGTTCGCCAGCGGCCAGTTCGAGCTGGGCCAGTCGAACGCCTTGAGCGTGCCGCAGCAGGCGGTCGCCGTGCGCGACGGCTTTCCCTACGTGTTCCGCCTGAACGCCGACAGCCGCGTGAGCCAGGTGAAGGTGAGCACCGGCCGCCGCATCGGCGACCGCGTCGAGGTGGTGAGCGGCCTGGCGCCGGATGCGCAGGTGGTCGTCACCGGCGCCGGCTTCCTGAACGACGGCGACCTGGTACGCAACGTCCAGGCGCCCGCCGTACCGGCCGCGGCGCAAGCCGGGGCGGTTGCCGCCGGATCGTCGCGTCCACTTGCGCGCTGAGGAGCTTCGATGAATTTCTCGGCACTCTCGATCCGCAATCCGATCCCGGCGATCATGCTGTTCGTCCTGCTCACGCTGGCCGGCCTGATGGCCTTCAAGGCCAGCAAGGTGCAGGACTTCCCGGACATCGAACTGCCGATCGTCACCGTCACCGCCACCCTCGACGGCGCCGCCCCGGCCCAGCTCGAGACCGAGGTCGCGCGCAAGATCGAGGATTCGGTCGCGACCCTGCAGGGCGTCAAGAACATCTACACCAAGGTGCTGGACGGCGTCGCCAACATCACCGTCGAGTTCATCCTCGAGAAGGACCTGTCGGACGCGGTCAACGACGTGCGCGACGCGGTCTCGCGCGTGCGCGCCGACCTGCCGGCCGAGATGCGCGACCCGAGCGTGACCAAGACCACCACCGCCGGCCGCGTGGTCCTCACCTTTACCGCCGCCCCGGCCGACGCCGGCGGCAAGCCGGCCCTTGACGCGCCCGACCTCAGCTGGTTCGTCGACAACACCGTCTCGAAACGCCTGCTCAGCGTGCCCGGCGTGGGCGCGGTCAAGCGCGTCGGCGGCGTCTACCGCGAGGTGCGCGTCGAGCTGAACGACGAACGCATGGCGGCGCTGCGCGTGTCGGCGCTGGACGTCTCGCGCCAGCTGCGCAACGTGCAGCGCGAGGAACCGGGCGGACGCGGCGACGTCAGCGGCGCCGAGCAGTCGGTGCGCACGCTGGCCACGGTGCAGACCGCGCAGGAACTGTCGCAGATGGACATCCCGCTGCCGGACGGCCGCCGCGTCAAGCTGAGCGAGGTCGCCGACGTGCGCGACACCGTGGCCGAGCCGCGCGCGATCGCCGAGCAGAACGGCAAGCCGGTGGTCGGCTTCGAGATCTTCCGCACCCGCGGCGCCGGCGAGATGGACGTCGCCGGCGGCGTGCGCGCGGCCGTCAGCGAGCTGCAGGCCAAGCACGGCAACGTGGTGCTGCGCGAAGTGATCGACAACGCCGCCCCGGTCGAGGAAAACTTCGACGCCTCGATGGAGATGCTGTACGAAGGCGCGGTGCTGGCCGTGCTGGTGGTGTGGTGGTTCCTGCGCGACTGGCGCGCGACGGTGGTCGCCGCCGCCGCCCTGCCGCTGTCGGTGATCCCGGCCTTCCTGGGCCAGTACCTGTTCGGCTACACGCTGAACATGGTGACCCTGCTGTCGCTGGCGCTGGTGGTCGGCGTGCTGGTCGACGACGCCATCGTCGAGATCGAGAACATCTCGCGCCACCTGCGGATGGGCAAGACCCCGATGCAGGCGGCGCTGGAAGCGGCCGACGAGATCGGGATGGCGGTGATCGCGACCACGTTCTCGCTGGTGGCGGTGTTCCTGCCGACCGCCTTCATGAGCGGCATCCCGGGCAAGTTCTTCAAGCAGTTCGGCTGGACCGCGGTGCTGGCGATCCTGGCTTCGCTGCTGGTGGCGCGCCTGCTCACGCCGATGATGGCGGCCTACTTCCTGAAGCCCGCCAAGCACCATGAAGAGAAGGACGGCGCGCTGATGCGGCGCTACATGCACACCATGCAATGGTGCCTGCGCCACCGCGGCCTGACCATGATCGCGGCTGCCCTGTTCTTCATCGGCTCGATCTCGCTGGTGCCGCTGCTGCCGACCGGCTTCGTGCCGGCGGCCGACCGCTCGCAGACGCAAATCAACGTCGAGCTGCCGCCCGGCTCGACGCTGGCGGAAACCCGCGCCGTGGCCGAGCGCGTGCGCCTGGCGGCGATGAGCGTGCCCAGCGTGAAAGGCGTGTTCAGCTCGATCGGCGGCGGCTCCAGCGGCGACGCCTTCGCCCCCGGCGCCGCGGCCGAGGCGCGCCGCGCCGTGCTCACGCTCACCACGGTGCACCGCGGTGACCGCAAGGAAAAGCTGGCGCAGATCGAATCGGCGGTACGTGCGAAACTGGCGGACATCCCCGGCGCCCGCTTCACCGTCGGCCCGCCCGACACCGGCGTCAAGATGCAGATGGTGCTGCGCAGCGACGACCCGGTGGCGCTGACCGCCGCCGCGCGCCAGGCCGAGCGCGAGATGCGCACCCTGCACGGCATCGGCAACGTCAGCTCGAGCGCCTCGCTGGTGCGTCCGGAAATCATCGTGCGTCCCGACTTCGCGCGCGCCGCCGACATGGGCGTGACCGCGGCCAGCATCGGCGAGACGGTGCGCGTGGCCACCGCCGGCGACTACGACCAGGTGCTGGCCAAGATGAACGTGTCCGAGCGCCAGGTGCCGATCCGGGTCAAGCTGCCGGACGCGGTGCGCGCCGACCTCGACGCCATCGGCCGCCTGACGGTGCCGGGCAAGAACGGCCCGGTCCTGCTGGCCAACGTGGCCGAGATCACCATGGAAAGCGGCCCGGCCCAGATCGACCGCCTGAACCGCAGCCGCAACGTCACGCTCGACGTGGAACTCAACGGCCGCTCGCTGGGCGAAGTGAACGCCGAGGCGCGTGCCCTGCCCGCCCTGCGCAACCTGCCGGCCTCGGTGCAGATCGCGGAACTGGGCGACGCCCAGGAAATGCAGGCGCTGTTCGCCAGCTTCGGCCTGGCCATGCTGATCGGCGTGCTGTGCATCTACGGCGTGCTGGTGCTGCTGTTCACCGACTTCCTGCAACCGGTGACCATCCTGGCGGCGCTGCCGCTGTCGATCGGCGGCGCCTTCGTCGCGCTGCTGGTCACGCACAGCGCGCTGTCGATGCCGACCATGATCGGCCTGATCATGCTGATGGGGATCGTGACCAAGAACTCGATCCTGCTGGTGGACTATGCGATCCTGGCCCGCAAGGCCGGCATGAACCGCTTCGACGCGCTGGTCGACGCCTGCCACAAGCGCTCGCGCCCGATCGTCATGACCACCATCGCGATGGGCGCCGGCATGCTGCCGCTGGCCCTCGGCATCTCGGGCGACCCGAGCTTCCGCTCGCCGATGGCGATCGCCGTGATCGGCGGCCTGATCACCTCGACCCTATTGAGCCTGCTGGTGGTGCCGGCGGTGTTCACCTATGTCGACGATATCGAGCACTGGTTCGGCGGGATGACCGGGCGCCTGCGCAAGCAGCCGCGGCCGGTGGTGAAGGGGGAAGAGAGTGCGGTGAAGTGAGGGCTGGCCGCGTCGCTCTTTAGCAGAGCCGACCCGTCGTCCCCGCGCAGGCGAGGACCCAAGCAGAGTCGACGTCGTCCCCGCGCAGGCGGGGACCCATGCCGAGCTGCCGAAGCCATGCTTCCGACAGGTCGACATGACGTTTGATGCACTGGATTCTGTCGCTCAGTATGGGTCCCCGCCTGCGCGGGGACGACGCTTCAGGGGTTTTAAAAGGTTTCCCATTCCTCGACGGCCGCTGGCTTGGTCACCGGCCTGGCCTTCGATGTGGCGGGCGTCGCCAGGCGCGGCGCAGGCGCCTTGGCAGCCGTACGCTGCACCGGCCGCACCGGCGCTTCAGCCTGTGCCCCGTCCACCTTGAACACCGCCACCATCTGCTGCAACCGGTCCGCCTGCTCCTGCAGGCTGCCCGCCGCCCCCGCCGCTTCCTCGACCAGTGCCGCGTTCTGCTGGGTCACCGCATCCATCTCGGTCACCGCGTGGTTGATCTGCGTGATGCCGCCTTCCTGCTCGCGGCTGGCGCTGCTGATCTCGCCCATGATGTCGGTCACGCGCTGCACGCTCGCCACCACCTCGGCCATGGTGCTGCCGGCCTGGCCGACCAGCTGCGAACCGAGGCTCACCTTGCCGACCGAAGCGTCGATCAGTTGCTTGATTTCCTTGGCCGCCGAGGCCGAACGCTGGGCCAGGCTGCGCACCTCGCTGGCCACGACCGCGAAGCCACGGCCCTGCTCGCCGGCGCGCGCCGCCTCGACGGCCGCGTTCAGGGCCAGGATATTGGTCTGGAACGCGATGCCATCGATCACGCCGATGATCTCGACGATCTTGCGCGAGGCGGTGTCGATGTCGCCCATGGTCTGCACCACCTGCGCCACCACCGCGCCGCCGCGGCGCGCGACGTCGGAGGCGCCGGCGGCCAGCACGTTGGCCTGCTGGGCATTCTCGGCGTTCTGGCGCACCGTCGACGTCATCTCTTCCATCGACGACGCGGTTTCCTCCAGCGAACCGGCCTGCTGCTCGGTGCGCGACGACAGCTCCAGGTTGCCGCTGGCGATCTCGCGCGCGGCGGTCGCGATCTCGCCGCTGCCGGCGCGCACCTCGGACACCACTTGCAGCAGCGAGGCGTTCATGTCCTTCAGCGCCGCCATCATCTGGGCGGCCTCGTCGGTGCCCTTGACCTCGATGTGACTTGTGAGGTCGCCGGCGGCGACGGTGCGCGCCACCTCCACCGCGCGCTGGAGCGGCCCGACGACCGAGCGTGTGATGAGGATGGCCGCGCCGAGCGCCAGCAGCACGGCGGCGCCCGACACCGTGACGATGATGCGCACCGACAGCGCGTAGGCGGCATCGGCGTCATTGTTCATGCCGTCGAAACGGCCTTCCTGGAAATCGATCTGCTTGCGCAGCGATTCCGCCAGCGCGTGCATGGCATCCATGCCCTTGCCGAAGGCCAGGACAGTCGCTTCCTGCTGCTTGCCCTGCGCGACCATGGCGCGGACCTGGGCCACCACCGCCACGTAGCTGTCGCGCTGTATTTTCGCCTCGCTCTGCAAGGCCTTGCCGGTCGGGGTCACCAGCAGCGCATCGAGCTTCGTGAACGCCTGGTCGATCGCTTCGACGCTCGCTGCCAGGCGCTCGTCGATGCCCGCGCGCGCCGCCGGGTCGTCATTGGCGACCAGTTGGCCCACGCGGGCCATGCTGCCGCGTACGTTGTCGAGCACCACGCTGGCCTGGCGCGCACGCGGCCAGACACCATCGGCCATTTGCGTCGATACGTCGTTCAAATTGTCCAGGTAGCTCATCGCCACGCAGGCCAATGCGATGATCATTGCAAGCAACAAACCGAAGCCCAGGCGCAGCCGGTTGGCCACGTTCACATTCAATAAATTCATATCAAGAACAAAACAGGTAGGCGTACCCGCTGCTTGGCGCAAGGCGGCAGTGCTGGGTGCGGCAGGATAGAAGGAGGATGGCCGGCGTGGCTTGGGACGGCAGAGGCTGCAAGCAGTTAGCTTGCAAGGAGGAAAGGTTAGCTTAAACGATTCTATATTGCAATTTTTAGGATGCAACTGTCAGCTTGGTACAACTTGCAATACATTTGGGGCCATTAATGCATAGAGCGTCTAACAAAACCTCCATGGCTGCGTTGCATCGTTTCGCCGTACTAGCGTACTGTCTTCGACGACACGCCTTGCCCTGAAAGTTTTGTTAGACGCTCTAAAGCCGGCACAAGGCCGGCTCGAAGCTCGACATCCGCTGCTCATCAAGCCGGCCGGTCCCATGCGGGCCCGGCCGGCATCAGAAGGCGTTACCGAACACGATCAATAGTCGCGGCGGCTGCCGCCCAGGATCTTGGCCAGCAGGAAGCCGACGCCGGCGGCGATGGCCACGGCGGTACCCGGGTTCTGGCGCACGTAGTCGCGGCCCTGGTCCATGTACTGGTCGTAGGCATCGGCCACCTGCACTTTGCGATCGCCCAGGCCGGACGTCGCGCCGCTCAGCAGACCCTGCAGCTTGTCCACGCCTGCGTGGGCGCTGGTGGCCAGGCGTTCGACGACCGGCTGCACGCTGTTGACGGCCTTGTCGACCATCGGCTTGGCGGCATCGGCGGCCTTGTCGATGGACTCATGCAGGCCCTGGGCCTTCTGGTCGGCTGCTTCCTGCGCCTTGCCGATGACGTCCTGGGCCTTGCCTGCGGCGTCCTTGGCGACGTCCTGGGCCTTGGCGCCGATATCCTTGGCATCGCCGCCCGTGCCCGAGCCGGTGGCCGCGCTGCTCTGGCTGTTCTGGCCGCTCGAAGCGGATACGCCGCCGGTGCTGCTCTGGCTGTTGGTGCCGCCCGCGGTCGAGCCGCCGGCACTCATCGCACCCATCGAACCGACGCCCTGGGCCGAACCCGAGTTGCCGGTGGAAGCGGTTGCGCCGCCGGTGCTGGAACCGGTCGAGCCCGGGGTTTGATCCTTGCCCTGGTTCATCGAGGTGCTCTTGTTCAGGCTGCCCGAGCTGTTCGAATTGCCCTGGTTACCGACGTTGCTGCCTTTTGCTTCGTTCGACTTTTGATTATCCATGATGAATTCCTCGTAAAATTGGTAGACCAACGCGGAGTAGACCGAAACTCGACCCTCACCCCATTCTTCCCTCATTCCCTTCCAAACAAAACGAAGGCACGTGAGTGGGCTGCGCTACATCAACGGACCCAACTGAACAGTGCACGGAGTCAAGGCTCATGGCCGTTGACAATGAACCTGCTCAAAAGTTTCCGACATAGCCGGTCCCTCCCGCGTTCGCTGTCGTTTCCGCGGCGCCTTGCAAGGGCACTGTTGAGTTCGCGGAGTTCACGATAGAAAAAATATAACTTTTGGCGAGGGGGCACTGTGCGGTGACTAACAGAGCCGTTGAGTCGGCGAGAAATAGTGCCGTGACAGGAAGACCCGTGGCAGCGTCGACCGTTATCCGCCAATCAAAGTCTTAAGAACACTGACAATGTTCGAAAAATTAGAACCGATCGTGGTTTCCTTCTCAAGTTTTTCAAGCTTGCTTACGGCCTGTGCATCAGCGGGATAGTGGACGTTGACTGTCTCGATATGGGTATTCTGGGACACTTGCTGCAGCGGCTTATCTGCTTCCCTTGGCGTCTCCTTGGCTTCACTCAAAGAATAACGTTGCTTTGACACGAGAAAAGTATCTTCAGGAAGAGTGTCGTATGTGCCATCCATCCCGAAGGCAAGAACCTGTCGTAAACGCTTGAGCTCGGCATCGATGCGGATTGCAATCGACGCATAGGTGCTATGGTCGATCTTCTCTGCCTTGACGCGCACGCGCCAGTTGTACATGTCGACCGGATTATCGAATGGGTACAGCAGGTCCAAGCCCAGGTAAAGCAGACGATTGCGCACACTGGCGCCGAGTGCGATAGCGCATGCATGCACCTGGATCGCTAGATCGCACAGTTCGGGAGGTCCGAATTCTTCGAATATTTTCCCAGTGGAAAAAGACGGATAATGCTTCAGCATCACCCTGAAATAATCGTCGTGCGCGGCTTGGAACACATCGAGAATTTCTGTTTTCCCCATCCTGGTCTCCAAGCCAGCAGTTCAACCGTCGCCGTCAAGCTGCGTATGAAACAGAAAAGAAAAAAGGGCTACATGCTGGAGCATATAACCCTTTTTCTACTACTGAATTCTGGTGCCGCTGACCGGAATCGAACTGGTGACCTTCGCATTACGAATGCGCTGCTCTACCGACTGAGCTACAGCGGCGACACACTGCTGCGACGGACAAGCCGTGTAGCAGGGACCCGTATTCTAACAAACAACAGTGCAAACTTGCTAGTCCGGCTCGGCAATTTTGCGTGCGGGGCGCGAAATACAGTCGAAGTGCTTTATCGACATGACTGGCTGGCTGCCTTTTTCCACAGTAGTCAAAACGTCGCCCCTGCGAAGGCAAGGGCGACGGATCATGGGCTAACGCAGAAATCCCGCGCTACAGAAATCCAGCCTTATTCGGCGTGATAGCTCGTCACACGCTCGACTTCGCTCTTCGACCCCAGGAACACCGGCACGCGCTGGTGCAGCTTGGTCGGCGGGATGTCGAGTATGCGCTGGCTGCCGTCGGTGGCGGCGCCGCCGGCTTGCTCGACGATCATCGCCATCGGGTTGGCTTCGTACATCAGGCGCAGCTTGCCCGGTTGCGACGGGTCGCGCAGGTCGGCCGGGTACATGAAGATGCCGCCGCGGTTCAGGATGCGGTGCACGTCGGCCACCATCGAGGCGATCCAGCGCATGTTGAAGTCCTTGCCGAGCGGACCGGTCTTGCCGGCCAACATCTCGGATACGTAGCGCTGGACCGGCGGATGCCAGTGGCGCTGGTTCGACATGTTGATCGCGAATTCCTTGGTCTCGGCCGGGATCTGCATGTTCTTCTGGGTCAGCACCCAGGAACCCATCTCGCGGTCGAGCGTGAAGCAGTTGACGCCATTGCCGGTGGTCAGCACCAGCATGGTCTGCGGGCCGTACACGGCGTAGCCGGCGGCAACCTGCTGGCTGCCCGCCTGCATGAAGTCGGCCTCGGTCGGCGCGCTCATGCCTTCCGGCGCCTTCAGCACCGAGAAGATGGTGCCGATCGAGACGTTGACGTCGATGTTCGAGGAGCCGTCCAGCGGATCGAACAGCAGCATGTATTCGCCCATCGGGTAGCGGTTCGGGATCGGGTGGATCGATTCCATCTCTTCCGACGCCATGGCCGCCAGGTGGCCGCCCCATTCATTGGCTTCGAGCAGGATCTCGTTGGAGATCACGTCGAGCTTCTTCTGCACCTCGCCCTGGATGTTCTCGGTCTCCGCGCTGCCGAGGATGTCGCCGAGCGCGCCCTTGCCCACCGAGTGGCTGATGGTCTTGCAGGCGCGCGCCACGACCTCGATCAGGAGGCGCAGCGAGGCGGGGATGTTGTCGTGGAGGCGTTGTTCCTCGACGAGGTATTGGGTCAGGCTGACACGTTTCATGAACTTCCTTAGGGTTGTTTCGATTTCGAATGCTTAATTCGCCAGGGCCTTGCTGATCACCTCGCGCACGTCGTTCGACAGCTTGGCCTGGCCAGCCACCTGCTGCAGCGCTTTCTTCATGTGTGCCTGCAGCGCGGGGGCGTAACGGCGCCAGCGGTCCATGGCGCGGGCCAGGCGGCTGGCGACTTGCGGGTTGAGCGCGTCGAGCGCGATCACCTGCTCGGCCCAGAAGGCGTAGCCGCTGCCGTCCTCGGCATGGAAACCGACCGGATTGCCGGCGCAGAAGGTAGACACCAGGCTGCGCGCGCGGTTCGGGTTACGCAGCGTGAAGGCCGGATGCGTCATGAGTTCGCGCACGGCGCCCACGTCGGTGGTCGGGGCCGAGGCCTGCATCGCGAACCACTTGTCGACCACCAGCGCTTCCCCCTTGAACTCCTCGTAGAAGCGCTGCAGCGCATCGCCGGCGGCGGCGGCGGCCTGCGTACTGGCGGCGCGCGCATGCACCAGGGCGCCGAGCGCGGCCGCGCGGTCGGTCATGTTGTCGGCTTCCTCGAACTGCTTGCGCGCCAGGGCGACGGTTTCCTCGTCGGGCGCCGCGCACAGGTAGGCCAGGGCCAGGTTCTTCAGCGCGCGCTTGCCGATCGATTCGGCGTCCGGGCTGTACTCGCCCGGGGTCTGGTTGGCCTGGTACTGGGCCAGCAGTTCGCTGCGCAGGCGCGCGCCGATGTCGGCGCGCACGAACTGGCGCGCCAGGTGGATGGCGAGCGGGTCGACCACGTCGAACTGGTCGGCGATCATGGTTTCCGACGGCAGCATCAGCGCCTGTTCGCGGAAGGCCGGGTCGAGCGCATCGTCGGTCAGCATCTTGCGGATGGCTTCGACGAACACGTCGTCCAGGTCGAGCGCGGCGCCGGCCTTGCCCGCATCCATGCCGTTGGTCGCATTTTGCACGGCCAGGGTGCCGGCCAGCTTGACCAGGCGGCTCATCGCCAGGCGCTGGCCCGCTTCCCAGCGGTTGACCGGATCGCTGTCGTGGTTGAACAGCAGCGTCAGTTCGGCGTCGTTGTAGCCGTATTTCAGGATCACCGGCGCCGAAAAGTCGCGCAGGATCGACGGCGTCGGCTGTTCCGTGACGCCGGTGAAGACGAAGGTCTGGTCGGCCTCGGTCAGCTCCAGCACGGCGGTGGCGCCATGGTCCTTGCCATCGTCCTGGCCACTGAGCGTCAGCGGCAGGTCGCGCCCGTCCTTGCCCAGCAGGCCGACGGCGACCGGGATGTGGAACGGCAGCTTTTCCGGCTGGCCCGGGGTCGCCGGACAGGACTGGACCAGGCGCAGCGCGTAGGTGCCGGCCTGTTCGTCGTAGCGGGTCTCGGCCTGCACCAGCGGCGTGCCGGCCTGGCTGTACCAGCGCTCGAACTGGGTCAGGTCGCGGCCGTTGGCGTCGGCCATCGCCAGGCGGAAGTCGTCGCAGGTGACGGCTTGCCCGTCATGGCGCTCGAAGTACAGGTCCATGCCCTTGCGGAAGCCATCGCGGCCCAGCAGGGTCTGGTACATGCGCACCACTTCGGCGCCCTTTTCGTACACCGTGACGGTATAGAAATTGTTGATCTCGACAAACGAGTCCGGTCGCACAGGGTGCGCCATCGGGCCCGAATCTTCCGGGAACTGGGCCTGGCGCAGGGTGCGCACCTGGTCGATGCGGGTCACGGCGCGGCCGGTGTCGGTGCCGATCATGTCGGCCGAGAATTCCTGGTCGCGGAACACGGTCAGGCCTTCCTTCAGCGACAGCTGGAACCAGTCGCGGCAGGTGACGCGGTTGCCGGTCCAGTTGTGGAAGTATTCGTGGCCGACCACGGCTTCGATGCCCTGGAAGTCGACGTCGGTGGCGACGCGCGGATTGGCCAGCACGTACTTGGTGTTGAAGATGTTCAGGCCCTTGTTTTCCATCGCGCCCATGTTGAAGTCGCCCACGGCGACGATCATGAAGCGGTCCAGGTCGAGCTCCAGGTTCCAGCGCTCCTCGTCCCAGCGGATGCTGCGCTTGAGCGATTGCATCGCGTAGTCGGTCTTGTCGAGGTTACCCTCCTCGACCCACACCTGCAGCAGCGCCTGGCGGCCGTCCGCCAGCGGGAAGGTTTCCTCCTGGCAGACCAGGCGCGCCGCCACCAGCGCAAACAGGTAGGACGGCTTCTTGAACGGGTCTTCCCACAACGCGTAGTGGCGGCCGTCGTCCAGCTCGCCCTCTTCGACCAGGTTGCCGTTCGAAAGCAGCACCGGGAATTTTTCCTTGTCGGCGCGCAGCATGACGGTGTACTTCGCCATCACGTCCGGACGGTCCGGGAAATAGGTGATGCGGCGGAAGCCCTCGGCCTCGCATTGGGTATAGAAATTGCCGTTGGAGACGTACAATCCGCTGAGCGTGGTATTGCTCTCGGGCACGCAGATGGTCTCGATTTCCAGCACGACGTCGTCCGGCGCATCCTCGATCCGCAGCAGCGTACCGTCGAGGCTGTATTCGCCCTCGCCCAGGACCTTGCCGTTCAGGCGGATCGCCGCCAGTTCGATCTCCTCGCCATGCAGTTCGATCTCGCGCTGGGCACTGGCCGGATTGCGGCGCAGCGTCAACCGGTTGGCGACGACGGTACGGGCAGGGTCGAGGTCGAAACCGAGTTCCACGGTATCGACCAGGTAGCTGGGGGCGGTGTAGTCCTTCCGGTAAATGGTCTGGGGCGTATCGGTGCGCATGGTGGGGGTGTCCGCAAAAGCCGTTGATCAAGTGCTTATTTTACCAACAGCTTGAGTGCCATTTCCGTACGATTCCATGTATCGATATGTACAGCCCGTAACTGCCCGTAAATCGACGGGCGAATATGGAACAAGAGGCATAAGATATATCCCTGCACAAGTCCGATAAAACAAAGAGAGATCCTTCATGAAACGCACGATGATTTTGGCGGTGGCTTCGCTGAGCCTCCTGCTAGGCGGCTGCGCGACCACGATCCGCAGCAACGTCACCACATTCAACCAATGGCCGGCCGAGCTGGCCGACAAGAGCTACGCCTTCGAAGCGCCGCCGGCGCAGGACAACACGCTCGAACTGCAAAGCTACCAGAACCTGGTGCGCGGCCAGATGACCCGCCTCGGCTTCCACGAGGCGCCGCAAGCGCCGGCACTGAAGGTGTCGATGCGTTTCTCGACCATCGATGTGCCGACCCAGGTGGTCTACCCGACGTTCGCGCCGACCTACGCGCCGTATTCGGCGCGCTTCGGCTACCTCGGCTGGCGCCGCCGCTTCTGGGGCGGGTCCGGCTGGTACAGCCCGTTCTACGATCCGTTCTGGGGTCCGATGCCGGCCTACGACGTGCAGGAAGAGCACCGCTTCCACCGCCAGGTGCAGATCGCGATCCAGTCGGCGGGCGACGGCAAGCGCCTGTTCGACGTCACCGTGCGCAACGTCAGCAGGCAGGAATCGACGCCCGCGGTGATGCCGGCGCTGGTGCAGAGCGCGTTCGAGGGTTTTCCGGGGCCGAATGGCGGGTCGCGGGTGATCGAGTTGAAGCAGCAGAAGGGATAATGTCGGGCGCAAAGCTTCAGCCCGATTGATACCGCCAATCTGGAAACGTCGTTCCCGCGCAGGCGGGAATCCATGCGTCGGCAACTCAGCGCCTCAGTATGGATTCCGGCTGTCGCGGGAACGACGTTTTACTTTTGCGGGAACGACGTCCCTGTTTACAGGCGACGGCGCAGGCCGCGGCCCGCTCACCTGGAAAAATACGCCTCCGACCCGAACGTGATCGCCACGATCAGCAGGATCGCCAGCACCAGCACCAGCAGCAAGCGCCCGAAGCGCGGCTGCGTCACCGGCTCCGGTTCGATCGGGGGTTCCCTGTCGTCGCTGAATTCCCTCATGGCAGGCTCATGGAATCAGGATGGTCTTGCCGGTGGTGCGGCGCGCCTCCAGCTCGGCGTGGGCGCGGGCGGCGTCGGCCAGCGGGAAGCGCTGGTGGATGTCGATGTTCACCTGGCCGCTGGAGACCATCTGGAACAGGTCGGCCGCCATGGCTTCCAGCTGTTCGCGCGTGGCGGCGTAGGTCTGCAGCGTGGGCCGGGTGATGAACAGCGAGCCGCGCGACACCAGTTCGGTGAGCGCGAACGGCGGCACCGGGCCGGACGAGTTGCCGAAGCTGACCATCAGCCCCAGCGGCGCCAGGCAATCGAGCGAGCGTGTAAAGGTATCCTTGCCGACAGAGTCGAACACGACCGGCACCTTGGCGCCATTTGTAATTTCAAGGACCCGCTGCACGACGTCCTCGGTGTTGTAGTTGATCACATGTGCTGCGCCATGGCTCCTGGCCAGCTCCGCCTTCTCGTTTGACCCCACGGTACCGATCAGGTTCGCACCGATCGCACGCGCCCATTGGCAGGCGATCAGGCCGACGCCGCCGGCCGCCGCGTGGAACAGCACGGTCTGGCCCGGTGCCAGTTTCCAGGTCTGCCGGAACAGGTATTGCACGGTCAGGCCCTGCAGCATCATGGCGGCGCCCGTCTCGAACGGGATGTCGTCCGGCAAACGCACCAGTACCGCGGCCGGCATCACGCGCAGTTCACTGTAGGCGCCGTTGGGGCGCGCCGCATAGGCCACACGGTCGCCGGGTTTGATGTGGGTCACATCCGGCCCGACGGCCTCGACCACGCCCGCCCCTTCCTGCCCCAGCCCGCCCGGCAGCGGCTGCGGGTACAGGCCGTTGCGGAAGTACACGTCGATGAAGTTCAGCCCGATCGCGTGGTTGCGCACGCGCGCTTCGCCGGGACCGGGCTCGCCGACCTCGACGTCGGCCAGTTCCAGCACCTCGGGGCCGCCGGTACGCGCATAGCGGATTGCTTTTGCCATCATGTCCTCCTCGAAAATGAATGTCGGTCAGCGCGCCGCCAGCGCGATCAGCTGCGACAGCACCAGGCGCGCGCTGGCCAGGTTGGTGGCGCACGGCACGTCGTGGACATCGCAGGCCCTCACCAGGGCGTTGATGTCCGGCTCGTGCGGCTGCGGGGTCATCGGGTCGCGCAGGAAGATCACGCAGTCGACCGCGCCGTCCACCAGCCGGGCGCCGATCTGCAGGTCGCCGCCGAGCGGTCCGGAATGCATGCGTTCGACGTCCAGGCCGACTTCGTCGATCAGGCGCCTGCCGGTGGTGCCGGTGGCCGACAGCGTGCAACCGCGCAGGAAATCGCGGTATTCCCCGGCCAGCGCGATCATGTCGTCTTTTTTCTTGTCGTGGGCGATCAGGGCAATTCTTGGGCTTGGCTGTGGTCTCATTCCGGCTCCGTGGGTCGATAAGTTATTTTTTCAGGGACAGCATGTAGATTCCCGCCAGCACCAGCCCGGTGCCGCCCAGCTGCACCGCCGTGATCGGCTCGCCCAGCAGGGCCCAGCCGAGGAACAGCGTCGATACCGGGCCGATCATGCCGGCCTGGGAGGCGCTGGCGGCGCCGATGCGCTGCACCGCGGCCATGGTCATGAAAACCGGGAAGATGGTACAGAATACGCCGTTGACGAGCGAGAGCCCGTACACCTGCGGCGGCTGCACCAGCAGGCTGGCCGGGCGCAGGATGAAGAACTGGGCGATGCAGGCGACGCTCGATACGCACATCGCGTACGCGACCAGGCGCAGCGAGCCGATGCGCCGCACCATCTCGCCCGTGCCCAGCAGGTAGACCGCGTACGCCACCGCCGAGCCGAGCACCAGCAGCGAGCCGGTGGCGATGCCGCCCGCGCCGCCGCCCAGGTCGTGCATGAAGACCAGCACGATGCCGCAATACGACAGCGCCAGCGCGGCCCACTGGGCGCGCGCGATGCGGCGCTTGAAGACCAGCGCCGTCATCAACAGGACGAAGGTGGGCGTCGTGAACAGGATCAGCCGCTCCAGCCCGACCGAGATGTATTGCAGGCCGAGGAAATCCAGGTAACTCGACAGGTAGTAGCCGATCAGCCCGAGCGCGACCAGGCGCCAGCGGTCGCTGGCGGACAGGGCCGGACCGGTACGCATCTTCCAGATGGCGACACCGGCGAATACCGGTAGTGAAAACAGCATCCTGAACGCGATCAAAGTGACTGCATCGATGTGGTAGCGATACAGCAATTTGGCGACGATGGCCTTCGTGGAAAACAGAATGGCGCCGCCGATGGCGATCGAAAGGCCGGCGATCAGCGCCGGGCGTGTCACCGGCGCAACGGAAGTGTCGATTGCAGTTTTGCTCATCCGACAATTGTAGGACGAATCGGCCAAGCTGGCTGAGGACGCCTGCGAACGCCGCCGCGGGCGCGCGGTCCAATCGCCGCTGCCCACTCATCCGTTGGAGGTTTCATGAGGATCCCGAGCGGCGTCCCGTATCGTCCCGGCGCCGACCGCACGATCGTGCTCGCCTTGCTGGCCTTGCTCGCGGCCCTGTGCTGGGCCTTCCTGCTGCTGCGCGTCGGCCGCATGGCACCGATGGCGCCGGCTACCGACGCGACGATGCATGTCGCACCCTGGCACGCGGCCGACCTGGCGCTGCTGTTCGCGCTGTGGTGCGTCGTCATCGGCGCCATGATGTTGCCGGCGGCGGCGCCCTCGGTGCTGCTGTACGCGCGCGTCCGGCGCCTGCGGCGCGAGCGCCGGGTCCATCCCGCCACCGGCCTGTTCATCCTCGGCTGCCTGTCCATATGGTGCTGCTGCGCCCTCGCCGCCACCCTGGCCGCCTGGCTGCTGCACGACGCCGGCGCCCTCGACGAATCGATGGCGATCCGCCACCCCGCCGCCGGCGCGCTGGCCCTGGTCGCGGCCGGGGTCTACCAATGGACACCGGCCAAGCACGCCTGCCTCGAGCATTGCCGGGCGCCGCTCGCCTTCGTGCTCACCCACTGGCGGCACGGCGCGGACGGCGCGTTCCGGATGGGCGCCGCCGACGCCCGCTACCGTACCGGTTGCTGCTGGCTGATGCTGGTCCTGGTGCTACCGGCCGGGGTGCTGAACCTGCCCGTCATCGCCGGCCTGGTCGCGTTGATCCTGGCCGAAAAAATGTTGCCTGGCGGCCATCTATTGGCCTGTGCCAGCGGCCTCGGCCTGGTCGCCTGGGGCACGGCGCTGTTGTTTCCCTGACAGTTTTTTAGTAAGGGGGCTATGCTAAAATGTCGAGGATTAAGCTTAATCCTCTAAGGGAAGTCAAACATGGCTGGACACAGCAAATGGGCCAATATCAAGCATAAAAAGGCCGCGACCGACGCCAAACGCGGCAAGATCTGGACCCGACTCATCAAGGAAATCACGGTTGCCGCACGCATGGGCGGCGGCGACATCAATACCAACCCGCGCCTGCGCCTGGCCGTCGAAAAAGCCGCGGATGCGAACATGCCGAAGGATAACGTCACCCGCGCAATCCAGCGCGGCTCGGGCGGCCTGGAAGGCGTGAACTACGAAGAAATCCGCTACGAAGGCTACGGCATCGGCGGCGCGGCGATCATCGTCGACTGCATGACCGACAACCGCGTGCGTACCGTGGCCGAAGTGCGCCACGCCTTCAGCAAGTTCGGCGGCAATATGGGCACCGAGGGTTCGGTCTCGTTCATGTTCAAGCACGTCGGCCAGTTCCTGTTCGCACCGGGCGTGGAAGAAGACAAGCTGATGGACGCCGCGCTCGAAGCCGGCGCCGACGATGTGATCGCCGACGACGAAGGCGGCTTCGAAGTGCTGTGCGACCCGAACGCCTTTGCCGGCGTCAAGCAGGCGCTGGAAGCGGCCGGCTTCAAGGCCGATTCCGCCGAAGTCATCATGAAACCGGACACCGAGACCGAATTCACCGGCGAAGACGCGCTGAAGATGCAGAAGCTGCTGGACGCCCTTGAAAACCTGGACGACGTGCAGGAAGTCTATACCAACGCCTTGATCGAAGAGTAAGGTTCGAACGCCCTCATGAAAATCCTGGTAGTCGGCTCTGGCGGCCGTGAACATGCCCTGGCCTGGAAACTGGCCCAATCCGATCGCGTGCAGATGGTGTACGTCGCGCCCGGCAACGGCGGCACCGCGCGCGATGCGCGGCTGGTGAACCTCGACATCACCGACCCGGCGGCGCTGGCCGACTTCGTCGTCGCCGAGCACATCGGCCTGACGCTGGTCGGACCGGAAGCCCCGCTGGCGGCCGGCATCGTCAACCTGTTCCGCGCCCGCGGCCTCAAGGTCTTCGGCCCGACGCGCGAAGCGGCGCAACTGGAAAGCTCGAAGGACTACGCCAAGGCCTTCATGCAGCGCCACGGCATCCCGACCGCCCGATACCAGACCTTCTCGGATGCGGCCCAGGCCCACGCCTACATCGACGCCAACGGCGCCCCGATCGTGATCAAGGCCGACGGCCTGGCCGCCGGCAAGGGCGTGGTGGTGGCGATGTCGCTGGAGGAAGCGCACCAGGCGGTCGACGACATGCTGTCCGATAACCGCTTCGGCGACGCTGGCGCCCGTATCGTGATCGAGGAATTCCTGGCCGGCGAGGAAGCCAGCTTCATCGTCATGTGCGACGGCAAGAACGTGCTGGCCCTGGCCACCTCGCAGGACCACAAGCGCCTGAAGGACCACGACCAGGGCCCGAACACCGGCGGCATGGGCGCCTATTCGCCGGCGCCGATCGTGACGCCGTCGATGCATGCCCGCGTGATGCGCGAGATCATCAACCCGACCATCCAGGGCATGGCCCGCGACGGCATTCCCTACACCGGCTTCCTGTACGCCGGCCTGATGATCGACGCCGCCGGCAACCCGAAGACGCTGGAATTCAACTGCCGCATGGGCGACCCGGAAACCCAGCCGATCATGGCGCGCCTGAAGAGCGACTTCGTGACGGTGCTCGAGCATGCCTGCAACGGCACCCTCGACGTGGTCGAACTCGAATGGGACCGCCGCACCGCGGTGGGCGTGGTGATGGCCGCCGGCGGCTATCCGGACAGCCCGCAAAAGGGCGACGTCATCGACGGCATCCCGCCGGAAACCCCGGAATGCGTCACCTTCCACGCCGGCACCCAGCTGGTCGGCGGCACCCTGCAAACCTCGGGCGGCCGCGTGCTGTGCGTGGTGGGCCTGGGCGACAGCGTCAAGATGGCGCAGAAGCAGGCTTACGAGACCATTGAAAAGATCCACTTCAATGGCGCGCAGTATCGGCGCGATATCGGGTGGCGTGGGGTGAAGCAGTCTTGATGTTTGCGCTGTAAAAGAAAACTTGGGCCCTGCCTGCGCAGGGGCGGCGGTCTTGAAGCCAGCAATACAAGCACACCGCCCCTGCGAAGGCAGGGGCCCAAGTATTATCCCTACCCCACGATCTCATCGTAGAGATCCCGCCAATCCGGATTGATCTCCTGAATCAGGTTGATCTTCCAGGCCCGCTTCCACAGCTTGATCTGCTTTTCGCGAAGGCCGGCTGCCATGATGCCGGCATGGATTTCGTACAAGACCAGTCGCTTGAGACCATGCTGTTTCGTGAATCCATCGATGACACCTTCACGGTGCTGCCAGCCACGCCGGGCCAGATCGGTCGTGGACCCGATATACAAGGTGCCATAAGGCGCGTTTGCCATGATGTAGACGTAGCTGGGTTTTTCCATGACCGTATGCCAAGGAGATAAGTCATCATGGTGGCGTGGCCAGCTTTTACATGGATGACTCGCATCAAGCGCAGATGACGTGGCTGCGGATGGAACTTGGACCCCTGCCTTCGCAGGGGCGACGTAGCGGTATGCATAGGGACGTGGTGGTATGCACAAGGACGTGGTGGTATGCATCGGAACGTATGGCCTGCGTAGGGCCGCGATGGCATGAGGAGCGGCGTCATGGACAGGCATACGCGCGATAAGCGCTTGTCTTGCGGCTCCTATCACAATCTCCCGCATCAGTGTACAATCCCCGTTCATTTTTTCGATCCCGCCCATTCCCACATGTCCACCCCGAACCCTGATGCCGTCAAGGCCTGGCTGCTCGACCTGCAAGCGCGCATCGTGCGTGCGCTCGAAGAGGTCGACGGCAAGCCCTTTCTGGCGGATACCTGGGAGCGTGCCGAAGGTGGCGGCGGGATTTCGCGTTTGATCGAGGAAGGCGATGTGTTCGAGCGCGGCGGGGTGAATTTCTCGCATGTGCGCGGGGCCAGCCTGCCGCCGTCGGCGGCCGCGGCGCGGCCGGAACTGGCCGGGCGTGCCTGGGAAGCGATGGGGGTGTCGCTGGTGCTGCACCCGCGTAACCCGTATGCGCCGACGGTGCACATGAACGTGCGCTTCTTCGAAGCCACCGCCGAAGGCAGGGATCCGGTATGGTGGTTCGGCGGCGGCATGGACCTGACGCCGTATTACGGCAACCAGGACGATGCGCGCCATTTCCACCAGGTCTGCCACGATGCGCTGGCGCCGTTCGGCAGCGAACTGCATGCGCGCTTCAAGCGCTGGTGCGACGATTATTTCTACCTGAAGCACCGCAAGGAAGCGCGCGGCGTCGGCGGCATCTTCTTCGACGACTTCAACGAGCTCGGTTTCGAGCAGTCGTATGCGATGGTGAAAAAAGTCGGCGACGGCTTCCTGGATGCCTACCTGCCGATCGTCAAGGCGCGCAAGGACCAGTCCTACGGCGAGCGCGAGCGTGACTTCCAGTCGTACCGGCGCGGTCGCTACGTCGAGTTCAACCTGGTGTGGGACCGCGGTACCCTGTTCGGCCTGCAGTCGGGCGGACGCACCGAGGCGATCCTGATGTCGATGCCGCCGATCGTGAAGTGGCGCTACGACTGGCATCCGGAACCGGGCAGCCCGGAAGCGGCGCTGTACAGCGATTTCCTTCCGCACCGGGATTGGCTGGCCCGGTGAGTACCCGTGCGCCTTTCTGCCTGGCGCTGCTGGGAGGCAGTTTCGACCCGGTGCATCACGGCCACGTGGCGCTGGCCGAACTGTTCGCGCGCACGCTGCACCCGGATGAATTGCGCATCATGCCGGCCGGCCAGCCGTGGCAGAAGGCCGGGCTGCAGGCCGGCGATGCAGAGCGCATCGCGATGCTGGAACTGGCGCTGGGGGCCGGCACCTTTCCGTCCGGCGTGAAAGTGGCCATCGATACGCGCGAGATCGACCGCAAGACCCCGACCTACACGGTCGAGACCCTGCGCGAGCTGCGCGCCGAACTCGGACCGGACGCATCCATCGTGTTCGTGATGGGTGCCGACCAGTTGCAGAAGCTGGATACCTGGCGCGACTGGCAAAGCCTGTTCGAGCTGACCAACTTTGCCGTCGCCGCCCGCCCCGGCTACAGCCTCGACAATGCCGGCCTGCCGCCGGCCGTCGCGGCCGAGCTGGCACGGCGCGAAAGCACGCCGGAACAGGTGCGCGCCGGTCCCGCCGGACGGGTCTGCCTGGCCCATACGCTGGCGGTCGACATCTCCGCTACCGAGGTGCGCGCGGCATTGAAAAACGGCGCGAAAACCGACACCGTGAATGAGGCACATGCGGACGCCAAAGCGGCCACCAAGGCCGGCGCGTGCCTCGCACCGCAAGTGCTAGACTATATTCAACAACATAACTTATACAAGAGCTAATGGATATCAAGAAACTGCAAACGCTCGTCGTCGACGCCCTCGAAGACGTCAAGGGCCAGGACATCGTCCTGTTCGACACGACCCACCTGACCAGCCTGTTCGACCGCATCGCGGTCGTGTCCGGCACGTCGAATCGCCAGACCAAGGCGCTGGCCGCCTCGGTGCGCGACAAGGTCAAGGCAGCAGGCGGCGACGTGGTGGGCCTGGAAGGCGAGGACACCGGTGAATGGGTGCTGGTCGACCTGGGCGACATGATCGTCCACATCATGCAGCCGGCGATCCGCCAGTACTACCGCCTGGAAGAAATCTGGGGCGAGAAACCCGTCAAGCTGGGCGCCGCCAAGCGCAAGTCGAGCGCCGAAGCGCAGGAAGCCGACGCCGCACCGAAGACCAAATCGAAGCACCTGGCCGCCACCCAGGAACAGCCGGAAATCAAGCCGGTGCGCGAGCGCAAGCCGGCTGCAAAGAAAGCGGCAGCCGAAGGCGCCGCCGCCAAAAAACCGGCCGCCAAGAAGATCCCGGCCGGCACCACCGTGAAGGTCGCCGTGCCGAAAGCCGCCGCCGCCGATGCCGCCGCCGCCAAGGCCGCCAAGGCAGCAACCACCAAGCGCCTGGCCAAGGCCGCCGCCCCGGCCGCAAGCGCGGACGCCGCACCGGTCAAGAAAGTCATCCGCCGCGCCGTCAAGAAAGTGGCTGAGTAAGCTTTCCAAGTAAGCTTTCCCAGCCTTGCATAAAGTCGAGCTTCAATGCAGTTGATCATTGCCGCGGTCGGCCACAAGATGCCGGCCTGGATCGAAACCGGTTTCGCCGAGTACGCCAAGCGCATGCCGCCCGAGCTGCGCATCGTCCTGAAGGAAATCAAGCCGGTCGAGCGTTCGGGCAGCAAGACCGCGGCCACCGCCATGGCGCTCGAACGCGAGCGCATCGAAGCCGTGCTGCCGAAAGGGGTGCGCATCATCGCCCTCGACGAGCGCGGCAAGGACCTGACCAGCGTCGGCCTGTCCCAGCAGCTCGAAGCGTGGCAGCAGGATGGACGCGACGTCGCCTTCCTGATCGGCGGGGCCGACGGCCTCGACCCCGAACTGAAGGCGCGCGCCGATGGGCTGATCCGCATTTCCAGCATGACGCTACCGCACGGCGTCGTGCGCGTGATGCTGGCGGAACAGCTTTATCGTGCGTGGTCGATCACGCAAAACCACCCCTATCACCGAGTATGAAACTCGACAAGAAGATCTACCTCGCCTCGAAAAGCCCGCGCCGGCGCGAACTGCTGCGCCAGGTCGGCATCGACTTCGAATTGCTCAGCCTGCGTTCCGACCCCGGCCGCGGCGCCGACGTGAGCGAGGCGGTGCACGCGAGCGAGCCGGCGCTGGCCTACGTCGAGCGGGTCGCGCGCGAAAAAGGCGAGTTCGCCTGGAAGGTGCTGCACCTGCGCCGCATGCCGCTGCGTCCGGTGCTGTCGGCCGACACCACCGTCACCATCGACGGCGAGATCCTCGGCAAGCCGGAGAGCCCGAATGAGGCGGTGGCGATGCTGGAACGCCTGTCCGCCCGCACCCACCAGGTGCTGACCTCGGTGGCGCTGCACTACACCGATGTGACCGAGCAAATCACGCAGGTGTCCGACGTGCGCTTCGCCAGGCTGTCGCCGGCCACCATCAAGGCCTATTGCGCCACGTCCGAGCCCTACGACAAGGCCGGCGCCTACGGCATCCAGGGCCTGGCGGCGCTGTTCATCGAGCATATCGAGGGCAGCCATTCCGGGATCATGGGCTTGCCGGTGTTCGAGACGGCGCAGTTGTTGCAGAAGGCCGGGATCAAGGTCTTGTAACACCCGCGGCCGAAATGGGGCTTGCGCCACGCGTGGGTCGCGCATGCGGCGCATGATTTCGGCCCGAGGCGGTGCGGCCGCCCACCCTACGCCCTTCCGCCACCGTGTATGATGGCACCCTGAACAATAAATGCGCGGCCCTGGCTCATGACTGAAGACATCCTGATCAATATCACCCCACAGGAAACGCGCGTCGCGCTGGTGGTACAGGGAGCCGTGCAGGAATTGCACATCGAACGCACCCTCACGCGCGGCCTGGCCGGGAATGTCTACCTCGGCAAGGTGGTGCGGGTACTGCCGGGGATGCAGTCGGCCTTCATCGACATCGGCCTGGAACGCGCCGCCTTCCTGCACGTGGCCGACATCTGGGAAGCGCGCCCGCACGACGGCCCGAACGGCAGCAGCAACAGTACGCCGACCCCGATCGAAAAGATCCTGTTCGACGGCCAGGTGCTGACCGTGCAGGTGATCAAGGATCCGATCGGCACCAAGGGTGCGCGCCTGTCGACCCAGATCTCGATCGCCGGGCGCATGCTGGTGTACCTGCCGCAGGACAAGCACATCGGCATCTCGCAAAAGATCGAAAAGGAAACCGAACGCGAAGCGCTGCGCACGCGCATGCAGGGCCTGTTGCCGCCGGAGGAAAAAGGCGGCTACATCGTGCGCACCCAGGCCGAGGACGCGTCCGACGCCGACCTCGCGGCCGACATCGACTACCTGCGCAAAACCTGGGGCGCGATCGTCAAGGGTTCGCGCACGCGCCCGGCCACCAGCCTGCTGTACCAGGACCTGAGCCTGGCCCAGCGCGTGCTGCGCGACTTCGTCCACGACGAGACCGCAGCGATCCTGGTGGACTCGCGCGAGAACTACCTGCGCCTGGTGGAATTCGCGCAAATCTACACGCCGAGCGTGCTGTCGCGCCTGCAGCACTACACCGGCGAGCGGCCGCTGTTCGACCTGTACGGCGTGGAAGAGGAAATCCTGCGCGCGCTGGGCCGGCGCGTGGACCTGAAGTCGGGCGGCTACCTGATCGTCGACCAGACCGAGGCCATGACCACGATCGACGTCAACACCGGCGGCTTCGTCGGCGGGCGCAATTTCGCCGACACGATTTTCAAGACCAACCTGGAAGCGGCGCACGCCATCGCGCGCCAGCTGCGCCTGCGCAACCTGGGCGGGATCATCATCCTCGACTTCATCGACATGGAGAACAACGAGCACCGCAACGCCGTGCTCGCGGAGCTCAAGAAGACGCTGTCGCGCGACCGCACCAAGGTGTCGGTGAGCGGGTTCTCGGCGCTGGGGCTGGTGGAAATGACGCGCAAGCGCACGCGCGAATCGCTGGCGCACATCCTGTGCGAGCCCTGCCCCGCCTGCAGCGGCAAGGGGCAGGTGAAAACCTCGCGCACCATCTGCTACGAGATCCTGCGCGAGCTGCTGCGCGAGGCTAAGCAGTTCAACCCGCGCGAATTCCGCATCCTGGCCTCGCAGGAAGTGGTGGACATGTTCCTGGAGGAAGAGTCGCAGCACCTGGCGATGCTGGGCGATTTCATCGGCAAGAAGATTTCGCTGCAGGTGGAAAAGGGATATCACCAGGAACAGTACGACGTCATCCTGATGTAAAGCCATACAGTGTGCTTAATACGCCAGGTTGAACGTATCCGCCACACGCGTTTGCCATCCTTTGCAATTCCTGTTGCTTCCAAAGGACAATACCTCTAAAAATCTGGCCGATCGCGACGCACATGGCCAGTTTGGACTACAATTTGTGACAATTTGTTGAAAGCTTAGAGAGTTGGCGGTACCCATGTGCCAGCCGACCGAAAGGCGCTACGCATCACGATCCACCATGCGAAGTCCTGAAATGACCACTGGCGGCGTCGGCATGCAAAAACAGGCGACCCGTAAGAGATAATGAATCTACCTCTCATTCCTGCCGATTTGCTGAAGAAATCGGACAAGATCCTGTTCATCGCCCACCTGGCGCTGGGCGACTATACCTATTTGCAGAACTGCTTCGCGGCGTTCGCGCGTACCTACCCGCACCTGAAGCTGCACCTGTGGGTGGACGAAGTCCGCCGCACCAACGACGCTTCGCAGTGGCCGCATCTGAAAAAGAACGTGCTGTACGACTGGCTGGCCGCCTGCGACTTCATCGACAAGGTCTACAACCAGAACTACTCGCCGGAACTGTTCCAGGCATCGATCCGGGAAGCGCAGCAGGAGCACTATCCGATCGTGGTATCGCTCGGCACCCTGCGCCCGCACTTCTACGCCGAACTGGGGCGCGAGATCAGCCCGGACGGCTTCGTGGTCGGCCTGAAAAAGCCGCTCGGCCCGCTCGACCTGCACCGCTACTTCAACTACCGCAAGCTGGACGCCAGCCTGAATCCGGACGTGGCCGACCGCAGCAGCGCGCCGCACATCAGCGACGTGCACGCCGAATGGTTCCGCCAGCTCGCCAACGTCGACATTCCTCCGGCTGCGCGCATTCCCTTCGTGCACATTCCTGAACGCTACGTCGACGGCGCGCGCGCCAAACTGGCCGAGTGGGGCTTCGGCAAGGAACAGCGCAACAAAGGCAAGCTGGTGTTCATCAACCCCTTCGCCAAGACCCGCAAGCGCTGCTGGCCGGTGGAACGCGTGGCCGAACTGATCACCACCATGCGCGCCCAGCCGGAATGGCGCGACGCCTGCTTCATCGTCAACGCGGTGCCGCAGGAAGTGAACAATGTCCGCGCCATGCTCACGCAACGCAAGCTCGACCGCACCGAGCTGTTCAGCGCCAACGAGAATTTCTTCCAGCTGCCGGCCATGCTGGCGCAATGCGACCTGATCGTCTCGGTGGAAACCGCGGTGATGCACCTGGCCAACGCGGTCGGCGTGCCGGTGGTGGCGCTGATGCGCCAGAAGACGCCGGAGTGGGCGCCGGTCGACAAGGCCAACAGCACCGTGATCACGGCCGACCAGCGGCGCGACTGGGTCAAGGCGATTCCGGTGCAGGCGGTGATGCACGCGCTGGCGTGATCCCGTCGGCATCGTTCGATGAAGGCCGCTTCGTGCGGCCTTTGTTTTTCGTGGCACGTTTGCGCAGCGTCGGTTTCCGCGTGGGCACGGACTGCCCACCCTAGGATGCTTGGGCCCCTGTCTTCGCAGGGGCTCAAGTTCAACAACAAGCTTACTTCGCCGACGGGAAGAACAACTGCTCGCCGGCCGGCTTGAAGGCGGCAATCTTCGCCTGCCCTTCCGCCGAAGTCATCCACTCGATCAGCTGTTTCGCGCCCTTGTAGTTGATGCCCTTGTGCTTTTCCGGGTTGACCGCGATGATCCCGTACGGGTTGAACATGCGCTTGTCGCCTTCCATCACGATGGCCAGGCCGGTCTTGGCCTTGTAGGCGCCGTAGGTGGCGCGGTCGGTCAGCGTGTAGGCGCCCATTTCGGCGGCCATGTTCAGCACCTCGCCCATGCCGAGGCCGGCCGAGACGTAGTGGGTGCCGGCCGGCTTGGCGGCGGCAAGCTGCCAGTAGCCTTTTTCCATCACGTCGGTGCCGGAATTGTCGCCGCGCGAGATGAACCTGGCGTTGCTCGATGCGATCTTCTTGAAGGCGCCGATGACGTCGCGCTCGCCCTTCAGTTTGGCCGGGTCGGCGACCGGGCCGACCACGATGAAGTCGTTGTACATCACGTCGCGGCGGTCGATGCCCCAGCCCTCGGCCACGAACTTGTCTTCCAGCTGGCGCGCGTGCACCAGGGTGACGTCGACGTCGCCGTTCTTGCCCAGTTCCAGCGCCTTGCCGGTACCGACCGAGATCACGTTGACCTTGAGGCCGGTTTTGGCCTCGAAACTCGGCAGCAGGTAGCCCAGCAGGCCGGAATTCTCGGTGCTGGTGGTGGTGGACAGGCGCAGGACCTTGTCGTTCTGGGCGTGCGCGAACGGTGCGGCAAAGGTGACGCTCAACGCAATGGTCAAGGCGTGCGCGAGCATGGAACGGCGTTGCATGGTTTCCCCTGTTGTGGTTATTGAACTTGCAGGATTATAAAACGGTCAACGGTATTCCAGACGGCCGTCGCGCAGTTTCATGCGCTGCACGCCCGGCAGGCCGATCAGGTCGCGGTCGTGGCAGGCGATGACGACGCTGCTTCCCGCTTCGACCAGCGTGGGGATCAATTCGATCACCTGTTCGCGCGCCGCGCCGTCCAGGTTGGAGGTGGGCTCGTCCAGCAGCAGCAGCTTCGGCTGCAGCACCTTGGCGCGCGCCAGCGCCACGCGCTGCTTCTCGCCGCCCGACAGCAGGGCCGGGTCGGTGCCTTCCAGGTGGGCCACGCCGGCCCAGTCCATCGCCTCGCGCACGATGCGTGCGATCTCGTCCTTCGCCACGCCGCGCATCGCCAGGCCGTAGCCGATGTTGTGGGCGACGCCGGTCGAGAACAGGATCGGGTGCTGGTGGACGTAGACGATGGCTTCGCGCAGCCGGCGCGGGTACGGGTGCACGCGCAGCACGTCGTCGCACTGGAAGCGCAGGCTGTCGATCTCGGCGCGTTCGAGCCCGCCCAGCACGCGCAGCAGCGTGCTTTTTCCCGCGCCGTTGATCCCGGTCAGCACGTAGGCGCCGTGGGTGGCGATCTCGATGCGCTCGATGTCGAACAGGAGCCGCTCGCCATGGCGCTTGCGCAGGCCGCGCACCCCCAGCAGGGCCTTGCGGCGCTCGTCGCGCAGCGGCACGTTCTCGTTCTCGTAGACCGCGGCGCTGATGCTGGTGTGGATGCTGATGCTCACAAGTGCCCCCGCGCGGAGTGGGCGTCGCCCTGCAGCAGCATCAGCGCGCCGTTCATCAGCAGCGCCAGCGCCACCAGCACGATCCCGAGCGCGATGCCCTGGGCGAATTCGCCCTTGCTGGTTTCCAGCGCGATGGCGGTGGTGATGGTGCGGGTCTGCCCCTCGATGTTCCCGCCCACCATCAGCGCGCAGCCGACTTCCGAGATCACGCGCCCGAAACCGGACAGCACCGCCGCCATCACCCCGAAGCGGCCTTCGTGCAGCACCCGCAGCATCACCCGCCAGCGCGAAGCGCCGAGCGCGACGGCCGTCTCGGCGTAGCGCGGATCGAGTCCCTGCACCGCCGCCAGCGTGAACGCCACCAGCACCGGCAGCGCGACCACGCACTGGCCGAACACGATGCCGGGCTGGGAAAACAGCCATTGCAGGTCGCCCAGCGGTCCGCGCCGCGACAGCAGCAGGTACAGCAGCAGCCCGATCAGGACGGTGGGCAGCGACAGCGCCGCCTGCGCCAGCCAGATCGCGATGCGGCGGCCGCGGAAGCGGTGCATCGCGACCAGGTAGCCGAGCAGGATCGCCGGCGGCGCCGCCAGCAGCAGGCCGGACACGCTGGTCTTGAGCGAGACCCAGATGATGCGCCACAGGTCGGCATCGCCCGACACCAGCAGGCCAAAGGCGTTCAGCGTCGCATCGACCAGGGGCAGTTCCATCATGTTTCCCGCGGAGGATCCGACGCCACGGGTCGCGGCAACTGCCGCGGCGCGTTCAGCGGTTCGAGAAGATCCGGTTCGAATACCAGGCGCTCGGCGCCGGACAGCAGCAGGAAATGGGTGCCGCTGCAGCGCGCCAGCAGCGACATGCCGACCTGCTGCGCGACCCGGTGCCCCATCTGGGTGGTGCCGGAGCGCGACAGCAGGAAGGGAATGCCCATCTGGGCGCCCTTGATCACCATCTCGGAGGTCAGGCGGCCGGTGGTATAGAACACCTTGTCGCCGCCATCCAGGCCTTCCAGCCACATCAGGCCGGCGATGGCGTCGACCGCATTGTGCCGGCCGACGTCCTCCACGAAGTGCAGCAGCTCGCCCGTGTTCGAGAACAGCGCGCAGCCGTGCACCGAACCGGCCTGTTTATAGACCGATTGCTGGGTGCGGATGGTGTCGACGATGCGGTACACCACCGATTGCGGCAGGCGCGCCTCCGGGGGCAGGCGGATGGTATCCACCTCGTCCATCAGGCCGCCGAAGACCGAGCCCTGGCCGCAGCCGGTGGTCACCACCTTTTTGGCGGTGCGCGCCTCGACGTCGGCGATGCCCTTGCGGGTGACGACCGCCACCGCGTCGACCGACCAGTCGACCTGTATCGACACGATCTCGTCGAGCGCGCGCACCAGGCGCTGGTTGCGCAGGTAGCCCAGGGTCAGCGCTTCCGGGGCGCCGCCCAGCGTCATCAGGGTGACCAGTTCGCGCTTGTCGACGTAGACCGTCAGCGGGCGCTCGGCGGGAATGTGGAGGGCGCTGCGGCGGCCGCGCTCGTCGATGGCGACGACCTCGTGCGTGAGGACGGCGCTGGCATGGGACAACGCGGGACGGTAGCGCTCCGGCGCAGAAAGCGAGACGGACAGCGAAGCCGAAACCGGGGCCATAAACGTTTCTGGGCGATTCATGCTTGTAATTGTGCCATGTCCCCCAAAATAGGGACGCCACCGAGGGAATCAGCGGCTGGAACAAAGCCCCGCCGCGCTGCCGCCGCTGTCGTATCATGCGCGGCTCCTTGTATGCCTTCTTCGAAGCCTATCCATGATCGACGTCCAGGAACTGCTGGCAACGCTGCCGGCGCGTATCGATGCCATTCCGCGGCGCATCGCCGCCCGGACCCCGGATGCGCCGGCGCTGCGCGAAGACGGACGCTGCGTCAGCTACGCTGCGCTGGTGTCCTTGATCGATGGCTACGCCGTCCTGCTGCGCGCGCGCGGCGTGCGGCCCGGCGACCGCGTGCTGCTGGTCAGCGAAAACTGCGTCGACCAGGTCGCGCTGATCTTCGCCGCCGCCACGCTGGACGCCTGGAGCGTGCACCTGAACCCGCGCCTGTCCGCGCCCGAGGTCGACGCCATCCAGGCCCACTGCGGGGCGCGCCTGGCGCTGTACACGGCGCAGGTGTCGCCGGAAGCGGCGGCCCATGCGGCGCGCGCCGGCGCCGGCGCCCACGGCGCGCTGATGATCGGTCCGCTCAATGACGCCTGCGTCCCCGAAAAGGTGGAAGGCGCCCCGGTGGCCGCGCTGGTCTACACCACCGGCACCACCGGCCAGCCCAAGGGCGTGATGCTCAGCCACCGCAACCTGCTGTTCGTGGCGAGCGTGTCGAGCCGCCTGCGCGGGCTGGTGCCGCAGGACCGTGCCTGGGGCGTGCTCCCCATCTCGCACGTCTACGGCCTGACCTCGGTGCTGCTGGGCACCCTGTGCGCCGGCGCCTGCCTGCAACTGGCGCCGCGCTTCACGCCGGCAGCGATGCTGCGCGCGATCCGCGAGGACGGCCTCTCGATCGTGCAGGGCGTGCCGGCGATGTATGCGCGCCTGCTGGAACTGGCCGCCGCCTCACCCGCCGCCCCCTCTCCCCTGCCTTCGCGCCTGCGCTTCGCCTATGCCGGCGGCTCGCCACTCGATCCGGACCTGAAGCGCCGCGCCGAAGCGCTGCTCGGCCTGCCCCTGCACAACGGCTACGGCCTGACCGAGGCCGCGCCCACGGTCAGCCAGACCCGCCTGGACGCGCCGCGCGCCGACACCTCGGTCGGCCAGCCGATTCCCGGCGTCGAGGTGCGCATCGTCGACAAGGCCGGCCATGACGTGGCGGATGGCGCGCCCGGCGCACTGTGGGTGCGCGGCCCCAACGTCATGCGCGGCTATTACCGCGCACCCGGCCCGAGCGCGGCCGCGCTGCGGCCCGGCGGCTGGCTGGACACCGGCGACATGGCGCGCCGCGATGCGGACGGGGCGCTGTTCATCGTCGGCCGCGGCAAGGAGCTGATCATCCGCTCGGGGTTCAACGTGTTCCCGCTGGAGGTGGAGACCGTGCTCAACGCCTACCCGGGGGTGATGCAGTCGGCGGTGGTGGGCAAGGCGGTTGCCGACGGTAACGAGGAGGTGGTGGCCTTCGTGCAGCCGGCCGCGGGCCAGGCGCTCGCGGTGGACGCGCTGCAGGCCTGGGCGGCGGCGCGGCTGGCGCCGTACAAGCGCCCGGGGCGGATCGTCCTGATGAAGGCGCTGCCGGCGGCGGCGACCGGCAAGGTGCTCAAGCATGCGCTCAAGGAAGCGGCTGCCGCCTTGACGTAAGGTGGACGGCATGGCCGTCCACGCGTTCGGGCGCCGGCATCGCCCTACCGGCGCCGCTTCTTCCAGTCGTAATCCGGACCCGTCACATCCACACCCGGATGCCCCACCACGTCCGGGTGTTCCGAGCACATCGTGATGAAGCGCACGCCTTCTCCCTCGCGCTGGCGCTTGCGCAAGCCCTCCATGCATTTCATTGCTTCCACCATTTCGCTGGTGTCGAAGGGCTGCGCCCGGGGCCGGCTGGCGGCGCCCTCGATCTCGGTCCAATACACCATATACATGCTTCTGTTCCTTTCCACTGTCATCTTGCACCGAAGTGGGGTCATCGCACTCGTCCATCAAGAAGAAACCGCCTTAAAAATTCTTGCAAGAAATAGAATACTCTGATCGATTGCTGACATTACGTAGGATTTCTCCTAAATGCCGTTTTTATGTTCGTCAGTTCACACAAGAAGCAGTGTCAGCCGACTAAGGTAAAGCTTCGAATCAAACACGCAGGAAGCGCTCATGAATCTCAATAACCCTATCCAGCCAGCAACCTCATCGCTCCAGCTGTGGGGCGGCCTTGAATGCACCGTCAACCGTGTACGCGACAACTATTTTTCTCAGATGGACCGTAATGGTCACGCAGAAAGGCTGCAAGACATCGAACGTTTTGCATCCCTCGGTATCCGCGCAGTCCGTTACCCCGTGCTGTGGGAACGCACCGCCCCCGACGGGATCGACAAGGCTGACTGGTCATGGCCGGACGAACGCCTGCCGGCGCTGCAGCAACTGGGCGTCACGCCCATCGTCGGCTTGATCCACCATGGCAGCGGCCCGCGCCATACGAGCCTGGTCTCCGAGGACTTTCCGGAAAAGCTGGCGGAATATGCCGGCGCCGTGGCCCGCCGCTACCCCTGGGTCGAGTATTACACGCCGGTCAATGAAATCTGCACCACCGCCCGTTTCTCCGGACTGAACGGCGTGTGGTATCCGCACGGGACCAGCGAAGCCACCTTCATCCGCGCCCTGATCGTCCAGTGCAAGGCGACCGTGCTGTCGATGCGCGAGATCCGCAAGGTGAACCCGAACGCCAAGCTGGTGCAGACCGACGACTTGTCGCGCACCTACGGCACCCCGGAGATGGCCGAGTTCGCCAACTTCTTCAATGAGCGCCGCTGGCTCGGCTGGGACATGTTGTGTGGCAAGATCGACCAGGAGCACGCGCTGTGGGATTACCTGCTCGACGCCGAAGCGACCGCCGAAGAACTGCTCTGGTTCAAGGACAATGCCTGCCCGCCGGACATCATGGGCGTCAATTACTATGCCACCAGCGAACGCTGGCTCGACCACCGCCTCGAACGCTACCCGGAAAGCCGCCGTACCCAATACCGCGGCGTCCCGCACGCCGACATCGAATGCCCGCGCGTGCTGGCCACGCCGACCCCGGGCATCGGCCCGCTGCTGCAGGAAACCTGGGACCGCTACGGCCTGCCGATCGCCATCACCGAAGCCCACATCGACGCCAACCGCGAAGACCAGATGCGCTGGCTGCTGGAAATCTGGAACGCCGCCAAGAAGGTGCAGCAGAACGGTGCCGACATCCGTGCGGTCACGGTCTGGGCCCTGCTCGGCTCGTATGACTGGAACTGCCTGGTCACCGAATGCCGCGGCTACTACGAACCGGGACCGTTCGACGTGCGCGGCCCGCAGCCGCGCGCGACCGCGGTGGCCTCGATGATGCGCGAACTGGCCACCGGCCGTCCGCTGTCGCACCCGGTCCTGCAGGGCCAGGGCTGGTGGCGCCGTCCGGGCCGCTTCCTGGCCAAGCCGGTCGCCACCCGCACGGCGGTGGCCGACATCACCGACCGCGGCGCCTTCCGCTCGACCTTCCCGCAGCCGATCCTGATCTCCGGCGCCACCGGCACGCTGGGCCGCGCCTTCGCCCGCCTCTGCGAAAAGCGCAACCTGGCCTACCACGTGCTGACGCGCCAGGAAATGGACATCGCCGATCCGGCCTCGGTCGAAGCCGCAATCGTTCGCTACAAGCCATGGGCGATCATCAATGCCGGCGGCTATGTCCGCGTCGACGATGCCGAGCTCGAAGCCGAACGCTGCATGCGCGAGAACACGCACGGCCCGACCGTGCTGGCGCTGGCCGCGATCCGCCACGGCGTGCGCCTGATGACCTTCTCGAGCGACCTGGTGTTCGACGGCAGCGCCGAGCGCCCCTACGTCGAATCCGACAAGGTCGCACCGCTGGGCGTGTATGGCCGCAGCAAGGCCGAGGCCGAGCGCCGCGTGCTGGATTCCGATCCGCAAGCCCTAGTCATCCGCACCAGCGCCTTCTTCGGTCCCTGGGACCAGCACAACTTCGTCGGCCAGGCGCTGGACGCGATCGGCAATGGCCGTCCGTTCGCCGCCAGCGCCGACCAGGTGGTGTCGCCGACCTATGTACCGGACCTGGTCAACGCCAGCCTCGACCTGCTGATCGACAAGGAAAGCGGCGTCTGGCACCTGACCAACGGCGAAGCCATGAGCTGGGCCGACCTGGCACGGCGCGCCTGCGCCGCCGCCGGCATCGAACCCGTCACCCTCGAGGAAGTCGGCACCGATGCCCTGGGCCAGCACGCCGCGCGTCCGGTGTACAGCGCACTCGGCAGCGAGCGCGGCATGATCCTGCCGTCGTTCGAGAACGCGCTGGAGCGCTACCTGCACGATCGTGAAGTCGTCATGCCCGCGCAAGCGGTGCAGAAGGAAGAGTCGGCGCATTACGCCAGCTGAGTATCAGCGTCGCCCCTGCGCAGGCAGGGGTCCAAGTTTGCGCGAGTGTCCACGAAACACGCTGGTGGCCCGCAACGAACTCGGGCCCCTGCCTTCGCGGGGGCGACGGTTTTCAGGCTAACAAAACATCAGATGAAGCTGGCCACGTAGAACGCGGCGCCATTCAATTCTCACGCAGGATCGGCTCCAGCGCCATCCACACCCGTTCCACGCTCATCTTGTTCATGCAATCGTGGTGCCCGAGCGGGCACTCGCGCTGGCGGCATGGCGAGCATGCCAGCCGCAGCGAGACCGTGCGCGCCATGTCCGACAGCGGCGGCGCGTAGTTGGGGTCGGTGGAGCCGTACAGCGCCACCACCGGACGGTTCAGGGCCGAGGCGATGTGCAGCAGGCCGGAGTCGTTCGAGACCACCGCGGTGGCCCTGGCCAGCAGCGCGATCGCATCGTCGAGCGAGGTCTGGCCGGACAGGTTGAGCACGGCGCCGGCGGCGCCGCCGGCAAAGGCCGCCACCTGTTCGCAGGTCTCGCGGTCGTTCGGCGAACCCATCAGCGCGATCTGCGCATCCGGCAGGGTGCGCAGCACTTCGCGCGCCAGCGCGCCGTAGTGGGCGGGCGGCCAGCGCTTGGCGATGCCGAATTCGGCGCCCGGCGCGAACGCGACCAGCGGGCGCTTCAGGTCGATGCCCAGGCGCCGGCCGACCTCCTCGGTTTCCTCGCCGCCGACCACCAGGTAGGGCCGCGACGGCTTGCGCGTCAGCGCCAGTTCGGGCTCGTGCGCCAGCGCCGCGTAGAACGGCACCATCGAGCGCGGCGGCTGCTCGTCGTGGTGCATCACGTTGACCATCCCGTAGCGCATTTCGCCCTTGTAGCCGACCCGGCGCGGAATCCGCGCCAGCCACGGGATCAACGCGTATTTGAGGGTGTTCGGCAACACGTAGGCATCGCTGTAGCCGCGCCCCCTGAGCAGGCGCGCATAGCGGAAGCGCTCGCCCAGCTGCAGCGCGCGGTGGCGGAACGGCGTCACCAGGATGTCGTCGGCTTCCTGGATGCGGCGCCACACCGGCACCACCTGGGGCGGCGCCAGCACGTCGATGGCGCGCTCCGGGTGCGCCTGCTTGAGCAGGCGCAGCAGCGGCTGGGCCATCACGGCATCGCCGATCCAGTTCGGCGAAATGACGAGCGTACGCGCCTTATCGTGTCCCTTGTCCTGTGCCTTATCCATGAGCGGCCGCCTTCATGACTCTTCCGCCAGCGTCGTGAACTGCAGGCGGTACAGGTTGGCGTACATGCCGCCCAGCGCCAGCAGTTCGTCGTGCGTGCCCTGCTCGACGATGCGCCCGTGCTCCATCACCACGATGCGGTCGGCGCGCTCGATGGTCGACAGGCGGTGCGCGATGACGAAGGTGGTGCGTCCGGCCATCAGCGTGTCGAGGGCGGCCTGCACCGCGCGTTCGGATTCGTTGTCGAGCGCGGAGGTCGCCTCGTCCAGGATCAGGATCGGCGCGTCCTTGTAGATCGCGCGCGCGATCGCCACCCGCTGGCGCTGGCCGCCGGACAGGCGCAGGCCGTTCTCGCCGATCATGGTGTCGACGCCTTCCGGCAGCCGCGCCACCACGTCCGCCAGGTGGGCGGCGCGGATCGCGGCCTGCAGGCGCGCCTCGTCGACGTGCTGCACGCCGTAGGCGATGTTGGCGCGCAGGGTGTCGTCGAACAGCACCACGTTCTGGCTGACCAGCGCCAGCTGGGCACGCAGCGATTGCAGCTTGATGTCCTGGTAGGGCACGCCGTCGAGCAGGATGCGGCCCGATTCCGGCTCGTAGAAGCGGGTGACCAGGTTCACGAAGGTCGACTTGCCGCCGCCCGACATGCCGACCAGGGCGATGGTCTGGCCCGGCTTGACGTCGAGCGAGACGCCGTCCAGCGCCGGCGACTGCGCGTTCGGGTAACGGAACCTGACGTTCTCGAAGCGCACGTTGCCCTGGGTGCGCGCCAGCGTGCGGGTGCCGGCGTCGTGCTCGACCGGCGCGTCGATCATCTCGAACACGGTCTCGGCCGCGGCGATGCCGCGCTGCATCGGTCCGTTGACTTCGGCCAGCGCCTTCAGCGGCGTCAGCAGCATCAGCATCAGGGTGACGAAGTTGGTGAACTGGCCGGTGGTCATGCCGGCCTGCAGCGCCAGCACCACCACCAGCGACAGCGCCAGCGAGGTCGCGATCTGGGTCACCGGGGTGGTGGCGGCGAAGGCGACCGTCATGCGCTGCGAGAAGCCGCGCATGGCTTCGCTGCGCTGGAAGAAGCGGCGGCTCTCGTGGGCTTCGCCCGAGAACACGCGGATCACCTGGTGGCCGCGCGCGGCCTCTTCCACCACCTGGGTCATCTCGGCGGTGACGCGCTGGTTCTCGCGGTTCAGGTGGCGCAGGCGCTTGCTGGTGGTGCGCACGATCACGGCGGTCAGCGGCACCACCACGATCGCGATCAGGGTCAGCCACCAGTTCAGCCACAGCAGCGAACCGAGCAGGCCGATCACGACCAGCGTGTCGCGCACGAAGGAAAGGAACACCGAGTTGACCATGTCGACCACCTGGCGCACGTCGCCCACCACGGTATTGATGATCTTGCCGGTCGACTCCTGCTGGAAGCGCGCCACCGGCAGGCGCAGCACGCGCTCGAACACCTGGGCGCGCAAATCGTTGGTGACCCGGCTCAGCACCCAGTTGTTGTAATAGGCGGTGGCGAAGGTGCCGATGCCGCGCAGGACGAACAGCGACACCAGCACGCCCGGGATCCACCACAGGGAAAAGCCGGGCTGGCCGCGGAAGCCTTCGTCCATCAGCAGTTCCAGCGCCTTGCCCAGCAAGGGCTGGGTGGCCGCGGTCAACGCCATCGCCAGCAGCGCCATGTAGGCGCGCGAACGGTAGGGTTTGACGATCGCCCAGAGGCGCTTGATGATGATACGGTTATCCAATTTTTTCTTTCGCATTCAGGCAGAAGCCCATGAGCAAGAACACCATGAGCGCGTAAAAAAGGCTGCCCTTCATAGACCAGAATATCACTTCGGTCAGTCCGAAGCCGAGATAGCCCAGCACCACCAGCATGCCGGCCAGCGCGGCCGCGAACTGCGGCGCACGCACGCCCGCGCCGATCTGGCGCGAGAAAAACAGGAAAGGCGCGGCCAGGATGGCGGCCCACGCCACGAAGCCGGCCACACCGCCGGTTGCCAGTGCCTGCAACCCATCATTATGCAGGTGTGGAAGCGACAACACCATGGGATCGAGCCGGCCCTGTTGCGCAAATTCCGCCAGGCGCGCGCGGCAGGCGCCGAAATCCAGGCCGAACAGCGGATGTTCGCGGATCAGCATCAGCGCGCCCTTCCACAGCTCGAGCCGGGTACCGACGTTGGTCCATACGCTGCCGCCTTCGTACCAGGTGCGGGCGTCGGTCACGCCCTGGGCGAAACGGGCTTGCACCCCGGACGCCGGCACCAGCCAGGCCGAGGCCAGCAGCGCAAGACCGAGCGCCACCAGCGCGCGCACGCGCCGGCTGTCGAGGGCGCGCAGGTGGCGCAGCAGCACCGGCGCCGCCAGCACCAGCGCGATCCAGCCGCCGCGGGTACCGGTCAGCAGCGACGCCGCCAGCCCGGCCAGCGCCCCGGCGCCGCACAGCAGCGCCTGGGACGTCTGGCGGCGCAGGTCGATCGCGCCTGCCAGCGCCAGCAGCGCCAGCAGCAGCGCCAGGTCGCCGAAGGTGATTGCGTTGATCAGGCCGCCCGGGCGGTCGATACCCAGGCCGATGCGTTGCCAGGCGACGAAAGGCAAGGCCGCGATCGCACCGGCGCTCACGCCCCACCACAGTGCCCGGTGCGGCACGCGCAGCGCCAGTACCACGGCCAGGCTGCTCACCGCCAGGAACATGCGTGCCGGTTTTTCGACCGAGCTCATGGACACTCCACGCAGCAGCGCGCACGCCAGGACGAACAGGAAGTGAAGCAGGAAGGCTAGCACGACCCAGCGTATTTCCGGCCAGTGGCGCAGCAGCGCGTCGCGGCTCGGTTTGAACCAGATCAAGCCACTTATCAGGAACAGAAAACTGACAAGGCCTACACCGAACAATGTAACAAGGCTAAGGCAGGGCAACAGGAAGACCAGGGCGCCGCTCCAGATCCGGGCCGGCGCCCTGGTGTACGTCAGATTACTGTTCATTGATTCTTATGGGATACTCTTGCCCCTGGATACAGCAGTGTACATCGGACCTTATGCGGCACGCACAGACAATCTCGGTCGTGATCACCACCTACAACCGGCCGGATGCGCTGGAAGCGGTGGTGCGGGCATGTTTTATGCAAAACGACAATAATTTCGAAATCATTATCGCTGATGATGGCTCGACTGCCAACACACGTGCCTGTGTGGAACGCCTCGCGCAGGCATCGCCGGTGCCGCTGCGCCATGTCTGGCAGCCGGACCAGGGGTTCCGTGCGGCAATGGCACGCAACCGCGGCATCCTGGCCGCGCGGGGCGAGTACATCGTCTTCCTGGACGGCGACTGCATCCCCCAGCGCGACTTCATCGCCCGCCACCGGGCGCTGTCCCAGCCGGGCTGGCTGGTCTCGGGCAGCCGCATCCTGATCGGCGAAGCCCTCACCCGGCGCGTGCTGGACGAGCGCATCGACGTCCCGGCCAGTGCCTGGACCACGCGCCTGGGCTGGCGCCTGCGCGGCGGCCTCAACAAGGTACTGCCCTCGCTGCTGCGCTGGCCGGACCTGGGCCGGACCTCGACGACATTCAGCTGGCGCCGCATCAAGAGCTGCAACCTGGGCGTCTGGCGCAGCGACCTGGAACGGGTGAACGGCTTCGACGAGAGTTTCATCGGCTGGGGCTACGAGGATTCCGACGTCGTGCTGCGCCTGTTCCATGCCGGGGTGATGCGCAAGTACGGCGCCTTTGCCACCGAGGTGTTTCACTTGTGGCACCGCGAGGCGCAGCGGGACCAGGAAAGCAGCAACCGGCAGGTGGTGCTGGCGCGGGCCGAACAAAAGATCACGCAGGCGGTGCGAGGGTTGCGCGAGCACGCGGACGAGCCGGCGTAGAGACCGCCCGGCCAGGCAACGCGCAAAAAGCAAGGGAAAAAAGCCCCCGCTGCGTACTCGCAGCGGGGGCTTGTGCTGTCCGGCCGGGCGGCGGCGGATCAGTTCAGGCTGGAGAAGTCCGCCTGGGCGACCAGCGTGATCGTATCGTTCTGGACGTCGATGTCCAGCATCGGTCCCGCCGCGCCGTAGCCGGCGAGCTGGATGGTGTTGACCGTCTGCCCATCCGACCATTGGATCAGGTACGACGTGCCGTTGCCGTCCGGGTTGAACGAGTTGAAGAATTGCGTTCCGCGCACGATCGCGACGTGATTGGCGCTCACGTCGGTCAGCAGCGTCGACTGGATGGTCGGCATGGCCGTGAACACGTCGTCGAGCTTGATGAGGTCGCCCGCTTGGGCGCCGTTGATCACATCCACGCCATTGAGATCGCCCTGGAATACACCGCGCGCGGTATCGCCCGCGTGGATCACCACCGTATCGGCGACGTTGTCGCTGCCCAGGTAAACATAGTCGGCCTCGGTACCGCCGACGATCCAGGAAGCGCCCGTACCGCCGTACAGATAGTCCTGGCCCGCGCCGCCGTACAGGTGGTCGCCATTCGGTCCGCCATTGATGATGTCGTCGCCGCCGAAGCCCCACACGATCTGGCCGCTGAGCTCGTTGCCGCTGTCGGTAGCCAGGACATATTCCTTGTAGGTGCCGTCGGCAACCGACTCGCCCTGCGCCGTCGCGAGGGTGACCATGCCGCTGCGCGTGCCGTACTGGGCACCCACGGTCGTGGTGCCGATGACGACCTGGCCGCTCGGATTGTTCGTCATGAGGGGGCCGTTGCCCAGGTTGAGCTCGCCCTCATAGCCGCTGGTGATCTCCAGGCCGGATTCGGTCTCCTTCACGGTGAAGCCGGTGATGGATTCCAGCGTGAATTCCAGTGCCGCCGACGCGGCGCCGACGTTGCCGGCGGCGTCCACCTGATGCACCAGCACCTTTCTGTGGCCATCGCCGAAGCGGGTCAGGTCGAGCACATCCTGGCCGCTACTGTTGTTGAAGTCGCCGAAGGTCCACTCCTTGCCGCCGTCGAGGCTGTATTCCCAGCCGGTGCCGGCGGTGTTTTCGAGGCCGGTGATCGTCACCTTGCTGACGGCGGTGATGCCGTCGCCGACGGTGCCGGTGTCATTCGCCAGCGCGATGGACGGCGCCGACGGCGCCTGGCTGTCGACCGTGATCTTGACGTGGGCGGTCTCGCTGACGTTGCCGGCGGCGTCCGTCTGGCGCACGGTGAAGCTGTTCAGGCCTTCGTCCAGCACCGGCTTGTCCTTGGTCCAGGCGCTGCCGGGGACGATGGTCGGCGCCGGCAACGGCGGCAGGGTCGCGCCGGCAGGGAAATCGGCCGGATTGTAGGTAGCCGTCATCACGGTGTCGACCTGGTACTCGACGATGGCGCCGGCTTCGACCGCGCCGACGCTGAAGCTGCCGTCTCGGGTGACCAGGTCGGTGTGCGAACCGGTGTTGTCGCCGGCGGTGTCCTTGTCCAGCGCGATCGTCGGCGTCGCGACGTAGCGGTCGTATACGATCTCCTGGCTGACCGGGGCGCTGCCCTCGCCGCTGGCGTCATCGAACACGCGCATGTAGACCGTGGTCACCAGGTTCTGGGTCGCATCCGCCGGGGCCGCCGAGCCGGCCCCCTTGCCCGTGCCCAGGTCGATGCCGGTCACGGCAACCAATTTGTAGTTCGGTTCCGTCACCAGGCCGTCGCGGTGCCAGTTGATGCCGTCGAGGCTGTATTCGAAGTGCTGGGTCGCGGTCGGTTCGTCGCCGCCATGGATGAACCCGACGGTGGAGATCGCCTGGTTGGTCACGTTGTCGAGATGGAGATCGCCGTCGGCTTCGCTCACGGCCACGAAAGTGAATTGCATCGCCAGGTCCGGCGCATTGGCGTCGAGCGTGAAGGCCAGGTGGTTGGACACGGCGCCGACGTTGCCGGCCAGGTCGTACTGGCGCACCTGCACGTCCTTCGGGCCATCGCCCTTCCCTGTCAGGTCGAGCTCGGCCTTGCCGCTGCCGTCGTTGACATCGCCGAAGGTCCAGTTGGCACCGCCGTCGACGCTGTATTCCCAGGCGGTCTCGATGTCGGTGTCCAGGCCCGCGATCGCGACCTTGCCGACCTTGCTGATGGCGTCGCTGCCATTGCCGCTGTCGGTCGCCAGCGCGATGGTCGGCATTGCCGGCGCCCTGGTGTCGACGATGATGGTGGCCAGGGCGGTAGCGCTGACGTTGCCGGCGGCGTCGATCTGGTGCACGGCCAGGACGTTTTCGCCTTCGGCCAGTGCCGGCGCATCCTTGGTCCAGGTGCCGCTGTCGTTCAGCAGGTATTCGACGGTGGCGCCGGCTTCGATACGGCCGACTGTGTAGCTGGCGTCCCTCGTGATCATGTCGTAGCCGTTGCCGAAGTCGGCGCCGGCGGTGTCGTTCACCAGAGCAATGCGCGGCGTGGCCGCGAAGTGGTCGTACACGATCTGCTGGCTGACCGGGGTGGTGGCGCCGCCGCCGGCGTCGACCGCGCGCACCGAGACCGTGGTCAGGAGGTTCGGCAGGTTCTCGATCGCGGTCCTGATGTGCTGAATGCCACCGCTGGAGGCGGCCGCGCCTTGCGCCAGGTCGACGCCCGTGATGGTAACGCTGTGGTCGGCGGCCGACACGACGATACCGTCCTTGTTCCAGGTGGCGCCGCCGTCGACGCTGTATTCGACGTGCTGGCCGGCCTTCAGGCCGGTGCCGGTGTAGCTGAACTTGACGTCGGCGCTGGCCACGTTGGTGACGTTGTCGACCTGCGTGTCGCCCGCGCCCTGGGTCACTTCCTTGAACGCGAACTGCAGCGAGAACGTCGGTGCTTCCGGCGCAACTGGTGCAGCTGGCGTAACCGGCGCTTCCGGGACGACCGGGACAACCGGGACAACCGGGACAACCGGTGCAACCGGTGCAATCGGTGCTTCAGGCGTCACCGGTGCGACCGGCGCGGTCGGGTATACCACTTCCACCGCCGCCGGCAGGCCGCCGGTGGCGAGCGCATCGACCACGTCCTGCAGCGTGGCGGCGGCCGGCATCACCTTCAGCACCTGGACCATGCCGCCGCCGCGCAGCAGCGAATCGAGCGTGACCGGGTTGCCGGCGGCGGCCTTGGCGGTGTCGGCCAGGGCCTGGGTCAGGGCGACCGGGTCGCCCAGGCCGCGCGCGGTGTCGTACATGGCCAGCAGCGTGCTGCCGGTGGCGATGGCGTTGACCACGGCCGGGGTCTTGGTGGCGGTGTCGGCGAACGAGACGGCGGCCTTGACCAGCGCGTCGAGGTCGGCGCCGCTGGTCTCCAGGGTCACGGCGCGCACCAGCACGCGCGCGGCTTCCACCGAGGCGTAGCCCGTGTATTCGGTGCCGGACGCTTTCACCTGGGCGGTGAAGCTGTCCATGGCCTGCTGGCGCAGGTCGGCCAGGGTGTGGTCGGTGCCTTGCGCACCCTTCAGGATCTCGATGGCGACGTTGGCCATGGTCGCGTGGCCGTTCTCGATCGCGTCGAGCCAGTAGGCCAGGCCGGCGGCGTCCGGCGCGCGGTTGAACAGCGACTGGTAGATGTCGGCGATGCGGGCGCCGGCGCTCTCGCTGGCGAAGCGGGTCGCGGCTTCCTCCGAGGTCGAGAAGGCGGCCGAGATGGCGTGCAGGTCGCCGTTCGCGCCGGCCAGCTGCTGCGACCAGAAGGCGAGGCCGGCCGGGTCGGCCGGGCGTCCGTAGAAGGCGAGGTAGAAGGAATTAACGGTGGAATCGTAGGTGCTGGTAGGCGTCATGATCGGCTTCAGGTTGACACATGGGAATATTTCCTTGAAGCACAATTATATGAGGACGACCGATTTCAAACGAAAAATCCAGAACTATATTTAATTTATGTGAGATTTATCCTACAAAAATTTAGCAAAAATGAAAGCTTGCGGCATGGCGGCCGGCATACCGCGGCGGCATGCCGGCGCGCGGATCAGTATTCCACAGCCACTTCCTTCGCCCCCAGCTGCATCTCGAGCGCATATTTCAGTTCGTCCGAGGGCGCCACGCGCCAGCCGTCGCCCAGCTGCAGCGTGCACGAGATGCCCTGCGGGGTCACGCGCAGGCTGACCGGCAGGCCGTCCTGCTGACGGTAGGGCTGCAGCACCTCGGCCAGCTTGGCGGGCGCGATGGTGCAGGCCACGTCCATTTCCAGCTTGTGGCCGTACTGGATGCGCGCCGCCGCGATGTCGAACACCTTTTCGGCGGTGATGCGCAGGCCGCCGTTGAAGCGGTCTTCCGACACTTTACCGACCACCAGCAGGAATTCGTCCTCGCGGAAGATGTTCTTGTTCTGTTCCAGCAGCTCGTTGTAGATGGTGACCTCGACGGTGCCGGTCTTGTCGTCCAGCGCCACGATCAGGATCTTGCCGCGCTGGGTCAGCTGGGTACGCACGCCGGTGATCACGCCGCACAGCATGCGCGGGTCGCGCGACGGTTCCAGGTCCTTCAGCTTGGTCTTGGCGAAGCGCCGCACTTCCTGCGCATACGAGTCGAACATGTGGCCGGACAGGTAGTAGCCGAGCGCGATCTTTTCCTCGGCCAGCTTCTGGCGGTCGGTCCAGGGCGTGGCTTTCACGTAGTCCGGCGGGGCCACCAGGTCGGAGTCGTCGCCGCCGAACAGGCTGACCTGGTTGGCGGCGGCCGCGGCCTGGCCGGCCGCTTCCATTGCGAACGCGACCGAAGCCAGCAGGATCGCGCGGTCGACGCCGAAGCAATCCATGGCGCCGGCGCGGATCAGCGATTCGATGGTACGGCGGTTGATCTGCTTGCGGTCGACGCGCTTGCAGAAGTCGAACAAGTCCTTGAACTTGCCGCCCTCGCTGCGGGCGGCGATGATCGCCTCGATCGCGCCCTGCCCCGCGCCCTTCACGCCGCCCAGGCCGTAGCGGATGTTGCTGACCTGCTTGCCGGTGACGGAACGCGGCGGGCCTTCCGGGGTGAAGCGGAACTGGGATTCGTTGACGTCCGGCGGCAGCAGGGTCAGCTTGCAGACGTCGATCGCATCCTCGACCAGGATCTTGATCTTGTCGGTGTCTTCCATCGCCAGCGACATGTTGGCCGCCATGAACGCGGCGGTGTGGTGCACCTTCAGGTAGGCCGTGTGGTAGGACAGCAGCGCGTAGGCGGCGGCGTGCGACTTGTTGAAGCCGTAGCCCGCGAACTTTTCCATCAAGTCGAAGATCTCGTCGGCCTTTTCGGTCGACAGGCCGTCCTTGGCGGCGCCGGCGCGGAAGATCTCGCGGTGCTCGGCCATCTCCTCGGCCTTCTTCTTGCCCATCGCGCGGCGCAGCATGTCGGCGCCGCCAAGCGAGTAGCCGCCGACGATCTGCGCCATCTGCATCACCTGCTCCTGGTAGACCATGATGCCGTAGGTCTCGGACAGGATCGACTCGGTGCGCGGGTCCGGGTAGTCGAACTTCTCGCCGTGCTTGCGCTTGCAGAAGTCGGGGATCAGGTCCATCGGACCCGGGCGGTACAGCGCCACCAGCGCGATGATGTCCTCGAAGCGGTCGGGACGCGCGTCCTTCAGCATGCCCTGCATGCCGCGCGATTCCAGCTGGAAGATGGCGACCGTTTTCGCATCCGACAACAGCTTGTACGACGGCCGGTCGTTCAGCGGCAGCGTCTCCAGGTTGAAGCCGGCGTCCTGCGGATCGAGCGCGCGGATGTAGTTCACGGCGCGGTCGAGGATGGTCAGCGTGGTCAGGCCCAAAAAGTCGAACTTGACCAGGCCGACGGCCTCCACGTCGTCCTTGTCGTACTGCGAGACCACGCCGGCGTCGCCGCCCTGGGTGTACAGCGGGCAGAAGTCGGTCAGCTTGCCGGGGGCGATCAGCACGCCGCCGGCGTGCATGCCGATGCCGCGGGTGATGCCCTCGACCTGCTGCGCCAGGTCGAGCAACTGCTTGACCTCCTCCTCGTTGTTCAGGCGCTCCTTGAGCATCGGTTCCTCTTCGATCGCCTCGGCGATCGAGACCGGCTTGCCCGGCTTGAACGGAATCAGTTTCGAAATGCCGTCGCAGAAGGTGTAGCCGAAATCGAGCACGCGGCCGACGTCGCGGATCGCGCCCTTGGCCGCCATGGTGCCGAAGGTGGCGATCTGCGACACCGCGTCGCGGCCATACAGGTCCTTCACGTGCTGGATCACCAGTTCGCGCTTTTCCTGGCAGAAGTCGATGTCGAAGTCGGGCATCGAGACGCGTTCCGGGTTCAGGAAGCGCTCGAACAGCAGGTTGTATTTCAGCGGATCGAGGTCGGTGATCTTGAGCGCATACGCCACCAGCGAGCCCGCCCCCGAGCCGCGGCCCGGGCCGATCGGCACGCCGTTGTTCTTGCCCCACTGGATGAACTCCGCCACGATCAGGAAGTAACCCGGGAACTTCATCTTGATGATGGTCTGGTTCTCGAACTCGAGGCGCGCCTCGTAGCGCGGGCGCTCCTTCTCGCGCACCTCCGGGTCCGGGTACAGCTGGACCAGGCGCTCTTCCAGGCCCTTCTTGGTTTCCGCGACCAGGAAATCGTCGATGGTCATGCCCGGCGGCGTCGGGAAGTCCGGCAGCTGCGGCTTGCCCAGCGTCAGGGTCACGTTGCAGCGCTTGGCGATCTGGACGGAATTGGCGAGCGCGCCCGGCAGGTCCTTGAACAGCTCGCCCATCTCGGCCTGCGACTTGAAGCACATCTCCTCGTTGAAGCGGCGCACGCGCTTGGCGTTGGCCAGCATCTCGCCCTCGGCGATACAGACGCGCGCCTCGTGGGCAATGAATTCTTCCTTCTTGATGAACTGCACCGGGTGGGTGGCGACCACCGGCAGGCCCAGGCGCGAGGCCAGCGCCACCGCATGGCGCACCTGCTGTTCCTGGTTGGGCTGGCCGGCGCGCTGGATCTCGATGTAGAAGTGGCCGGGGAACATCGCGGCCCAGCGCCGGGCATGGCTTTCCGCCTTGGCCAGGTCGCCGTTCTCGATGGCGCAGCCGATGTCGCCGAAATGGGCGCCCGACAGGACGATCAGGGCATTCGCCTGCGGCACGTCCGGCTGCAGCGTCGAGGTGCTGGTGGCCAGCGCTTCCAGCCACTCGGCGCGGATCTCGGCGCGGCCCTTGTGCTGGTTGGTGAGCCAGGCGCGCGCCAGCAGGTCGCACAGCTGCAGGTAGCCGGTGTAGTTTTTTGCAAGCAACAACAGGCGCGAAGGCTTGTCGCGGTTGTCGTCGTTGGTGATCCAGGCGTCGACCCCGACGATCGGCTTGATGCCCTTGCCGCGCGCGGCCTTGTAGAAGCGCACCAGGGCGAAGGCGTTGGCCAGGTCGGTGACCGCCAGCGCCGGTTGCTGGTCTTTCAAGGCAGCGGCCACCAGGTCGTCGATGCGGACCAGGCCGTCGACGATGGAGTACTCGGAGTGGACGCGGAGATGGGTAAAAGTCGGGGATTGAATCGGGGAAGTCATCCGGGCATTTTACCGCGCCGGGCGCAGGGATGTGGATGCTAACCTTGCATCCGAGAATTCGAACGTGGCGCATTTACCAAGCCCGGCGCCATCCCGGGCTTGCATTTTTCAGCGTGTCGAGGTAACGAGTGACGCTGTCTTTTCGGCACCATAGCGCCGTCGCATGCGCAGGAAAGGCTCTTCGATGCTGTTGTAACTGAGCGTCGCCAGCGCCCAGGTCGCGCCATAACTGAGCGCGATCATGATGGCCGCGTCGAGCCAGCCGTTGCCGGTCGGGCGCACCAGGCCGACACGCTGGGCCAGCAAGTGCAGCAAGCCCATATGCAATAGATAGAAGGAAAAACTGACCTTGCCGCCATGGCACAGCATGCGCTCCAGCAGTATCGGCAGGCGCGGCCGGAAACCGACCCAGGCCAGGATCAGCAGCGCCCAGCCGGCGCTCTCCGCCATCGACCAGACAATCCAGAACGCGGCTTTCGGCGCGGCGCCGAACGGCGCCAGCCGGTGCATGCTTGCCACTTCCCAGGCCACCAGGACACAAGCGAGCGGCAGCAGCCAGGGCGCGTGGCGCTGCAGTCTGGCCTGGTATTGCTGGTACAGCATCGCCGCCAGCATGCCGATCAGGAACTGGTCGAAGCGGCCGACGAAGGTGCAGAAATACATCAGCGTGCTATTGTCGTTGACGGTGTAGGCGGCCAGCTTGAAGAAGGCCATCAGCGCCAGCAGCTGGAACAGGTAGCGTTTGCCGCGCTCGAGCGCGAAGCGCGCCAGGAAGGGGAACACCAGGTAGAACAAAAATTCCAGGGAAATGGTCCAGGCGGCGCCGGTGACCACCGTGCCCGAGGTCGGTGCATGGCCGAGGTTGGTGGCGAACAGGTACAACAGGTCCTGCGGCTGGAAATTGTCGCGTCCGATCGAGGTCGCCACCAGGAAGATGGTGAGATACAAGGGAAGGATGCGCAGCACGCGGTTGCGCACGAAGTCGCGGTAGACGATCGCCTTTTGCGCCAGCGCGATCTGCATGAACAGGAAACCCGACAGCGTGAAGAACAGGCCGACCCCGGTATGCCCTTCGGTCACCAGCGCCGCCCACGGACTGGTCAGCGCCGGGCCGCCGAGGCCGCGGTACTCGAGCTGGAAGTGGAACAGGAACACCAGGGTGGCGGCCAGCCAGCGCAGCTGGTCGATGCGCGGATTGTACTGCAGGTTCAGCGATTGCATGGTTGCCGGGCTTGCATGAAAGAAAAGTATTGTAATGCGCAACGGCTGCCGGCGCGACGGTATTTCCGGCCCCGCGGCTGACCTGGCGCCGGCCCTGACTTATAATAGAAGGCTTCCCAGAGCATCCAATTCCTGCCCCCACCATGTACGTCAACATTGCCGCCTACAAATTCGTCACCCTCGACAACCTGGAAGAACTGCGTCCGCAATACCAGGCGCTGTGCGAACAGCTCGGCCTCAGGGGTACGGTGCTGCTGACGCCGGAAGGCATCAACATGTTCCTGTCGGGGACGCGCGAGCACATCGACCAGTACCTGGCCTGGGTCCACGGCGACGCCCGCCTGGCCGACCTGGAATGGAAGGAAAGCCTGTCGACCGAGCAGTCGCACCGCCGCATGCTGGTGCGCATCAAGAAGGAAATCATCACGATGCGCATGCCGCTGATCAAGCCGGAACTCGGCCGCGCGCCGTCGGTGGCGCCGGCAACGCTCAAGCGCTGGCTCGACCAGGGCCATGACGACGACGGCGTCCCGGTCGTCATGATGGAAACCCGCAACGCCTTCGAAGTCGACGTCGGCACCTTCGACAACACCCTGGATTACCGCATCGACAAGTTCAGCGAGTTCCCGGACGTGGTAGCCAAGCACAAGGACGAACTGCAGGGCAAGACCGTGGTCACCTTCTGCACCGGCGGCATCCGTTGCGAAAAAGCCGCGATCCACATGCAGAACATCGGCTACGACCGCGTGTACCAGCTCGACGGCGGCATCCTGAAATACTTCGAGGAAGTCGGCGGCGACCACTACACCGGCGACTGCTTCGTGTTCGACTACCGTACCGCGCTGAACCCGAAGCTGGAGCCGACCGAAACCGTGCAGTGCTTCGCCTGCCGCGCCGTGGTCACCCCGCGCCAGCAACTGGCGCCGGAATACGTGGTGGGCGTGTCGTGCCCGCATTGCGCCAAGCCGGCGGATGCTGCGGCCGCGGATGCGAACACTGCTGCGGCGCAATAAACACTTTGCACGTGCTCCCGCCGGCGTGAGCCTTACCCCGCCAGCGTGACCGTCGCCCCCGCGAGCGTGATCGTCGTCCCCGCGCACGCGGGGCCCCATGCCGGGCATCCCCATCCGTATTTCCGAAGCACTCGGATTGCTTCCTGTTGAGCGAATTCCTTGGCAATGCATGGGTCCCCGCCTTCGCGGGGACGACGTGGTGTTGCGCGGGACGACGTGGTATTGCGCGGGACGACGTTCTTTTTCCGATAGGGCCGGGCGAAAAAAAACCTCCATCCCTTGCGGGACGGAGGCTTGGCCGAGTGGCCCGCCGCGGCCTTATACCGCCGTCGGCGAGAAGGTGATGCCGACCGGGGCGGCCGACGCATCCGGTATCGCGCCAACCAGCTTGATGACATGGTCGTTGACGTCGAAAATGCCGTCACCCGTGTCGAGGATCAGGTATTTGTCGTGGTTGGCGAACTCGACCAGCACCGAGGCGTACGGGGCCTGACCGGCCTTGGCCTGGTAGACGCCGGCGAAGGCCGACAGCAGGCCGGCATTGCTGCCATCGACCGGATTGGCGACGTTGCTGGCCCGGTACAGATCGTTCGACGATGCCGTGAATCGGAACAACTGGTTGCTCGTGTTGCCGGCCAGCGTGTCGGCGAAGATCACGGTATCGATCCCGTTCGCGATCGACGAGTCGCCTTCGTTGAACATCAGCGTGTTCTTGCCCTTGGTAAGGATGATGGTGTCCGCCCCCGTGCCGCCCAGGATGCCGGCGGTGCCGGTGCCGGCCTCCAGCGTGTCGTTGCCGGCGCCGCCCTCCAGGGTATTGCTGCCCAGGCCAGTGGCGGGACCGCCAACCAGGTAATCGTTGCCGGCGCCGCCGATCAGGCTGTTCGGGCCGGTACCGCCGATCAGCACATCGTCGCCGGCGCCGCCGGTCAGCTTGTTGATGCCGGCACCGCCGAAGAAGCGTACGCCGGCATTGCCCGCCGTGGCCTCGTTGGAGCCGCCGAATCCCCACAGGACGCTACCGGGGGCCACGAAGGTGTCCTTGGCCGGTCCCGGCGTGCCGAAGCTGTACACCGTGCCCGACGGGTCCGCGAACATCTCGCCGGATGCCGACTTCAGCACCAGCGTGCCGGTGCTGATGGCGGACTGGGCGCCCACCACCACCGTGGTGCCGCCCACCGCGCCGCCGCCTGCGGTGCTCAGCAGGGGGATCAGGCTATTGGATGCCGTCTGCAGGTACAGCGTGGCGTCGCCCGAACTGGTCACCGCCAGCCCGTCCGGCCTGACCTGGGTGCTGAAGTCGATGTGGCCGAACGGGCCGTTGACGGTGGCGCCGGCCTCGACGCCCTGGTTGCCCGCGGTATCGACCACGCGCACCGCGATGAACGGATCGGACGTGGACAGGTCCACGTCCGGCAGCGTGATGGTGTGCGCGCCCTGGTCCACCAGGATCGAATCCGAGCGGGTCCAGCCGCCGATATCGGTGCGGTACTCGACAAAGTCGCCGGCATCGAATCCACCCTCGTACTTGAACACCACGTCGGCCGTCGCCAGGCCGGTGGCGTTGGCCACCGTGGTCGCGCCTTCGACGTGGTCGAACGCCGGCAGTGCCGCCGGCTTGGTGGTGTCGAGCGTGAAGTCGAGCCTAGTGCGGTTGACGTTGCCGGCCGCATCGTACAGGCGCACCAGCACCGAATGCGCGCCGTCGCCGCTCAGGGACAGCGTGGCCTTGCCGTCGACGGCGCCCTCGCCCTTGACCAGGTCGCCGCCGTCGAACGCGTATTCCCAGGCGCTGCCGCTGTCCAGGCCGCTGACCCTGACATCGCCCGAATAGGTGAGCTTGTCGGTCGCGCTGATGCCGGTGTCCTTGGCCAGCACCACGACCGGGGCCGTGGCGCTGTTGTCGTACACCAGGTCCTGGCTGCCCACGACGGTGGCATTGCCGGCGGCGTCGATCGCACGCAGCTGCAGGGTGGTCACGCGGTTGCCGTCGCTGTTCGGCGCGCCCTGGGCCAGGTCGAGGTTGTCGATGGTGATCCTGCCGGTTTCCGGGTCGAGCTGCAGGCCGCTGCCGGTCCACTGCGCGCCATCCAGGCTGTACTGCAGCTGTTCGCCGGCTGCCGGCTGGGCGCCGTCGATGCGCAGCGTGGCGGTCGCGAGGGCGACGTTGGTGACGTTGTCGTGCTGGGTGTCGCGCACGCCTTCGCTGACCTTGATGAACACCAGCGAGCCGACCACGGGCGCCTCGCCGTCATAGACGATGGCCTGTGTCGCGGCCTTGCCGGCAAGGCCGGTGTCGAGGTCCACGACGCGCAGCATCAGGCTCGCATGGTCGGTGGTGGGCACGTTCTCGATCCACACCTTGTCGCCGATGCTGTATGCATCGCGCACTTCCCAGGTCACGCCCTTGTCGAGCGAGTACTGGATCTGCTGGCGCGGCTGCAGTTGCGCCGACATGAGCGCGTTCACCACGGCCATGGGCAGGTTGGTCGCCAGCGGGTCGGCGGTGCCGGCCACGCTGGCACTCTCGCCCTCGCCCTGGGAGATGGTGGTGAAGGTAAAGGTCTGGGCCGGCGGGTCGATGACCGGGAGCGGTTCGGCCGGCGTCGGCAGCGGCTCGGCCGGCGTCGGCAGCGGTTCGGCCGGCGTCGGCAGCGGCTCGGATGGCGCCGGCAGCGGTTCGGATGGTGTCGGCAGCGGCTCGGCCGGCGTCGGCGCCGGTTCGGATGGCGCCGGCAGCGGCTCGGATGGCGTCGGCAGCGGTTCGGCCGGCGTCGGCAGCGGCTCGGATGGCGTCGGCAGCGGTTCGGCCGGCGTCGGCAGCGGCAGCGGCTCGGCCGGCGTCGGCGCCGGTTCGGATGGCGTCGGCAGCGGCTCGGCCGGCGTCGGCAGCGGTTCGGCCGGTGTCGGAACCGGAATCGGTGCCGGCACCGGCGCGGTCTGCACCGGCGGCGTCGGATACACCACCTCGACCGCGGCCGCCAGGCCGCCGCTGCCCAGCGCGTCGACCACGTCGTGCAGGGTCGCGCTCGACGGCATCACCTCGAGCACCTTGTTCATGCTGCCGCCGCGCAGCAGCGATTCCAGCGTCGCCGGATCACCCGCTGCGGTCTTGCCCAGGTCGGCCAGCGCCTGCAGCAGGTTGGCCGGCTCGGCCTGGCCGCGCGCGGTGGCGAACAGCGGCACCAGCTTGCCGCCGGCGCCGAGCGCCTCGACCACGGCCGGGGTGTCGTGGGCGACGTCGGCCAGCTTGACGGCGGCCTTGACCATGGTCGTGAGCTGGTCCTGGGTGGTGCCGGCGGTGACCGCCGCGACCAGGGTGCGGGCGGCTTCGATCGAGGCATAGCCGTCGTAGTCGAGGCCGGAACTGGCCACCGTCGCGGTGAAGTCGGCCGCCGCCTGCGCGCGCAGTGCGGAAATCGTGACGTCGCTGCCTTGCGCACCCTTCAGGATGTCCATCGTCACCGCGGCCAGCGTGGTGCGGCCGCTTTCGACGGCCTCGGTCCAGTATTGCAGGCCGGCCGCATCCGGCGCGCGGTTGAACAGTTGCTGGTAAATGGTGGCGATGCGCTCGGCGGCGTTGTCGCCGCCGAAGCGGACGACGCCTTCTGCCGAGGTGGCGAAGGCGTTGGCGATGGTGCCGAAATCGCCGCCGGCGCTGTCCAGTTGCTGGGTCCAGTAGGCGAGGCCGGCGGTATCGGCGGGACGGCCGTAATAGGCCAGGTAGAAGGAATTGACTACCGAGTCATAATTATTGATCAATTTTTTTTCTCTTTCAGGATACGCGCTAGCTTGCGCTTGTAACTTTTGACGCAAAGTATATCCGTACGGAAAGAACAAAAATTGACGGCGTTGATAATAAACAACAACGCCGTTATATTTCCCACACAATCATGACTGCTTCATGGTGCCGGCCCTCAGGCATGCACGGGCGGTACCCCCACCACTTCCGCATCGACGCCGAAGATGGGGTTCACGATCGGCCCGGCGAACTGGCTGATCGCCGCATCGATGTTTTCCGGCGCCAGCGCCCTGAGTGCGCTCTGCGCGTCGGTGATGGCGGCCAGGTAGGCGGATGCGGTCTGGTTCGCCACCACGCCGGAGTAGGCCAGCTGCTCGAGCGTCGTGTCCAGGTGGCTGGTGAAGGCCGTCGCCACTGCGACCTTGCCGTCGATCACGATCTTGTCGCTGCCCTGGGCGCCGTGGGCGACTTCGGTCACCACATTGGCCACCGTCAGCGCCTTCTGGTCCAGCAGCTTGGCCCAGTAATCGACGCCGGCGGACTCGGCCGCGCGGCCGAACAGGTGCTGGTACACGGTGTCGACGATCTGGCGGTTGGTCAGGCCGTTGTAGCTCATCATGTATTCCCAGGAATTGGAAAAGTCCTGGGCGATGGCCTTGTAGGCGTTCGGATCGTCCGCCAGGATGTCAGCCCAGTACTTCAGTCCGGCCACGTCGGCCGGGCGGTTGAAATAGGCGACGTACAGTTCCTGCACCTGCGTGTTGGCATTCGCCATGATCTTCCCTCTCGAATATTAATATCCAGTCAATGCTAGCCTAAGCGGGCCGGGCCTGGCGCATGGATGGGCGGATACGAAAAAGCCCCGCCGAAGTGGCCGGCGGGGCTTGAGGGTGACATCGGCGCACAGCTGTTCAGCGCGAATAATCAGCGGAAATCATCAGCGAAAATAAGCGGCCACCTCACGTACGCTGTTCTGGTCCAGGGTACCGGCGGCGGAGCGCAGGCGCAGCACGCCGATCAGGTAGGAATAGCGGGCCTGGGCCAGGTCGCGCTGGCTGGTGTACAGCTGCTGCTGGGCATTCAGCAAGTCGAGGTTGATGCGCACGCCGCCCTTGATGCTCTGCTCGGTGGCCTTCATCAAGAGCTGGCCGGAGGTGACCGCCTTTTCCAGCGCCTCGATCTTGTGCACGCTCGACTGCACCAGGCTGTGCGCCTTGCGCAGCTCGACCAGCACCTTGCTGGTCCGCGCATCCAGGTCGGACTGGGCGCGGCCGTAGCCGGCTGCCGCCTGGCGCGTGGTGGCGCTGATCGCGCCGCCCTGGTAGATCGGAATGTTCACCTGCACGCCCACGGTGCGGTTGACCGAATTCTGCGTATAGGTATTGATCGATTCCGCGTCGCCGCGGCTGTAGGCGGCGACCAGGTCCACGCGCGGATAGTGCCCGGCCTTGTTCTTGCTGATCTCCAGGCGCGCGTTCTCCACCGCCAGGCGCGCCGCCGCCAGTTCCGGATTGTGCGCGCGCGCCAGCTTTTCCCAGTCCTCGAAAGTGCCGGGCTGGGCCGTCACCGGGTGGAAGCCCTCGCCGAGCTTGTCCAGGTTGCCCGGGTCCATGCCGATGATGCCGGCCAGCGTCTCGCGCGCGGCGACGGCGTTGTCCTTCGCTTCGGTCAGCTGGGCCTCGGCGATGTCGAGGCGGGCCTGGGTTTCCAGCATGTCGGTCCTGGTGCCCTCGCCTTTTTCGAACAGGCGGTCGTTGACGTGCTTCTGCTCCAGGTACATGTCGCGCGCCACTTGCGAGAGCGCCACCTGGTCGTCGGCGAACAACGCGTCCATGTAGGCGCTGACCACGCGCAGGGCGACTTCGTTGGTGCTCGACGCGAACGCCGCCTCGCCCTGCTCCGCCATCACCTTGCCCTGGCGGTAGCGCGCGATGCCGTCCAGGTTCAGGATCGGCTGGCGCACCTGCACCACGGCCGAGCGGCTGAGGTAATGTGGATGGCTCGGGATGCGGACCGGACCGATCTGGGTCTGCTGCAGCGTGTCGAGGTCGGCGTTGTTGCGGCTGAGCCCATAGCTGCCCGACACGCTCGGCAGCAGGTAGGAGCGGCCGATGATGCGGTTTTCCTTGGCCGACTCCTTCTCGTAGAAGCTCATCCGGTAGGTCGGGTCGTTCTTCAGCGCGGCCTCGTAGGCCTGCTGCATCGTGACCGCGCCGGCCTGGCCCGCGAACAGGGCCGCCGCCAGCGCGATCGCGCCGCGTTTCAATGTGATACGGACCACGCTCACTCCTCCGTCAGCGCCGACTTGGCGCGGTCCAGCACCGGCTTGAGCAGGTAGTTCATCATGGTGCGCTCGCCGGTCTTGACGAACAGCTCGACCGGCATGCCGGAACGGATGTCGAGCTTGTGCTCGGCGACCTTCTTGGCGCCCTGCGGCGTCACTTTCACGCGCACTTTATAGAAGGCGGAACCGGTGCGCTCGTCGACCGTGCGGTCGGCCGCCACCTGCTCGACCACGCCGTCGATGTGCGGGGTGCGGTTGGCGTTGAAGGCCGAGAAGATCAGCTCGGTCTTCAGGCCCGGGTGCACGCGGTCGACCAGGTTGACCGGCAGCTGGCCCTCGACCACCAGCGGATCGTCGCTCGGCACGATGTCCATCATCTTGAAGCCGGCCGGCACCACGCCGCCCGGGGTGAACACGGCCAGGCCGACCACGGTGCCGTCCGCCGGCGACTTCACTTCCACGTTGGACAGCTCGAACTTCTGGGCCTGCAGGCGCGCCTGCTGGGCTTCGGCTTCCTTCTGCACGTCGGTCAGCTGGGTGCGCACTTCCTTCTGGTAGTCCTGCACGCGCTGCGCCTTGCGCAGGGTCAGTTCGGTCACCTGGCGCTGGGCGCGGCCGATGTTGCCGATGTCTTCCGAGATCGAGCCGCCCAGCTGGGCGAAGGTGCGCTCCAGGTCGAGCAGGCGGTTGCGTGCGATGTAGCCTTCCTTGGCCAGGTCGCGCATGCCGGACAGCTGTTCCTTCAGGATGTTGACCTGCTCCTTCTTGCTGTCGCGCGATTCCTGCAGGCCCTGGATCTGCATCCTGAGGCCGGCGATGCTTTCGTCCACGCCGCCCAGCTCGTTCTGCAGCGAGGCCTGGCGCGAGGCCAGCAGCGAGCGCTGCAGGCTCATCATCTCGGCCACGCGCGGATCGCTGGCGCGCTGCTCCAGCTGCGGCGGGAACTTGATCGACTTGGCGCCGGCCTGCTCGGCCTGCAGGCGCGCACCGACCGCCAGCGCCGACAGGTACTGGCCATCGGTCATCTCGACCGCCGACTGGGCGACGATCGGGTTCATGCGCACCAGCACCTGGCCGGCCTTGACGACGTCGCCGTCGCGCACCAGGATCTGCGAGATGGTGCCGCCGCTCTGGTGCTGCACCGCCTGGCGGTTCGATTCCTTGGCCACGGTACCGCCCATCGGCACGCCCTTGTCGAGCGGGGCCAGCAGCGCCCACAGCAGGAAGCCGCCGACGCCCAGCAGGACGATCAGCCAGCCCATGCGCGCGAACACGCGCGCGTCGGTATTCACTTCGACCGGCTCGACGTCGTGGGTCACGACGTCCTGCGCCTTGTTACTGATCAGCTTCATTTGTTTCCTTCTCCTTGGATGGCGCCGGCGGCGGCCGGGGCCTGGCCTTGATTCTGGCCCGCCGCCTGTGCCTGCGCGGCGCGCTGGGCAGCCATCTGCGCCTGCGCCTGCTGCACGGCGGCCTGGGCCGCGGCTTGCGCGTCCAGCGCCTTCTTGTTCGCTTCCTGCAGCGCAGCCAGCACCTGGTTGGTCGGGCCGAACATGTGGACCGCGCCGTCGCGCATCAGCAGCAGCTTGGTGGTGACCTGCACCACGTTCGGACGGTGCGTGATCATGACGATGGTCTTGCCGCGCTGGCGCAGGTCGTTCACCGCGTTCAGCAGCGCCGCTTCGCCGACGTCGTCCAGGTTCGAGTTCGGCTCGTCCAGCACCAGCAGGGCCGGGTCGCCGTACATCGCGCGCGCCAGGCCGAGACGCTGCTTCTGGCCGCCGGACAGGCCGGCGCCGCCGTCGCCCAGCTTGGTGTCATAGCCTTCCGGGAACTGCAGGATCATCTCGTGCACGCCGGCGCGCTTGGCCGCCTGCACCACCTTGTCGGCATCCACGTCGCCGAAGCGCGCGATGTTCTCGCTGATGCTGCCGGCAAACAGTTCGATGTCCTGCGGCAGGTAGCCCACGTGCGGGCCCAGCTCGGCCTTGTTCCACTGGTAAATGTCGGCGCCGTCCAGGCGCACCTTGCCGATCATGGTCGGCCACACGCCGACCAGCAGGCGCGCCAGGGTCGACTTGCCGGAACCGCTCGGGCCGAGCACGCCCAGCACGTCGCCCGGGGCGACCGCGATCGACACGCCCTTCACGATCGGGGTCTTCACGCCGGGCGGCGCGGCGGTCACGTTGTCCAGGATCAGGCCGCCTTGCGGCGCCGGCAGCGCCATGCCGGCTTCGCGCGCCGGATTCGCTTCCAGCAGCAGGTTCAGGCGCTCGAATGAGCTGCGCGCGCCGCTGACGCTCTTCCACACGCCGATCACCTGCTGCACCGGCTGCAGGGTACGGCCCAGCAGGATCGAGGCGGCGATCATCATGCCCGGGGTGATCTTGTTTTCCAGGACCAGCAGCGCGCCCAGGCCCAGCACCAGCGACTGCATCGACACCTGCACGAACTTGGTGACGGCGCCGATCAGGCCGGCCTTCTGGCTGGCCTCGGCCTGCAGGCCGAGGAATTTGCCGTGCAGCTTGAACCAGCGGCCCATCAGGTTCGGCAGCATGCCCATCGAGTCGATGACTTCGGCATTGCGCAGGTTGTTGGTGGCCAGGGTGTTGGCCTGGATCGACATCGAGTTGGCTTCCGCCAGCGGCACCTTGGTGACGCGCTCGTTGACGATGGCCAGCACGATCAGCACCACGGTGCCGGCCAGCGCGAAGGCGCCCAGCACCGGCTCGAACATGAAGATCACGATCAGGTAGATCGGGAACCACGGCGCGTCGAAGAAGGCGAACAGCGCGCTGCCGGTCAGGAACTGGCGGATGTTGGTGAGGTCGGCCAGCGCCTGGCCCGCGTTGCCGCCGGCCTGCTTCAGGTTCTGCTGGAAGGCGGCGGTGTATACGCGCTTGTTGAGCTTCATGTCGAACTGGGCGCCGACGCGCACCAGCACGAACGAGCGGATCAGCTCGAGCGCGCCCATGAACAGGTAGGCGCCGACGATGAGCAGCGTCAGCATCAGCAGGGTGATTTCGTTGCGGCTGCCCAGCACGCGGTCGTACACCTGCAGCATGTACAGGGACGGCGCGAGCATCAGCAGGTTGACGATCGCACTGAACGCGCCGATCGTGATGAAGGTGCTCTTGAAGGACCGGAGCACCAGCTCGATTTCGCTCTTCTTTTCTAGCAGTTTTTTCATAGGTGGTTGCGGGCCGGATGTTGCGGCATCGAAGCCTGAGGTGATTCAAAGAAATTTATCCGGGCTAATTATCTACCAAATCCGTTCAAATTTGTGATGTGTATCACATTTTTCAACATTTTTAGTTGCGCCGGGGTCACAAAGAATGGGTTACCAAGGATGCAACAATGCGCTTGGCGTAGCGCCAATGAAAAAACCCCGCTGTCTTGCGACAGCGGGGTTCTCGGTGCTGGACCGGTTGTCCGGTCCGGGAGCCAGCGTAAATTACGCGGTGGTCGACACGGTGATGATGCCGTTGGTCATGTGAACCATTTCAGCCTTGACGCCGGTCAGGGTGATGGTGATGACTTCCGGAGTCGCTGCGTTCGAACCGAACGCGGTCTTTTCCAGCTGGACGCTGGTGTCGTTGCCGTTCTGGGTGATGAAGGCTTCCAGGACAGCCGAATTGCCAGCCGACAGCTTGCCGGTGTTCAGGGTGTAGTTCGAACCGACGTACAGCGAGTCGTTACCCAGCAGGCCGAAGTTCAGGATCGAAGCATCGGTCTTGCCTGCGACATAGATGTCGGCGCCGGCGGTGGCAACCGAAGTGCCGTTCAGGGTGACCGGCAGCAGCATGTCGTGCGACAGGAACGCGTCTTGGGCAGCTTTCACTTGGCCGTTGACCGCTTTCAGTTGGTCCACGGTGGCGTTTGCAGCGGTGACCGCGGCAACAGCATTGTTCAGGTCAATGATAGCGGTGTTGTCGACCTTGACAGCTGCGGTGGCGTTGACTTGTGCAGTCACCAGCGGATTCGCGGTGTCAGCAGCGACCATCTTGTTGACCAGGTCGTTGAACTTGTTGTAAGAGTTCAGCGCGTTGGTCGCGGCGGTCTTCTGTGCGTCGGTTGCGGTGTCGCCAGCGGCGGTCACGATGTCGGCGGTCGACTTGCGCACGGCTTCCAGCTGGGCCAATTCGGTGGTGATCTGTGCCTGGCTCGGGGTTGCGCCGGCGTCCAGCTTGATGACGGTCATCGCGGCAGCGACATCCTTCAGAGCGGTTTGAGCGGCTTCGGTCAGGTCCAGACGATCGACGGCGGTCTGTGCGGCCATTTGTGCCTTGGCTGCTGCGGCAACAGCGGCGTCAGCGGTTTCCATCGAGGTGCTCGATGCCAGCAGTGCGGTAACGCCCGGGTTCTTGGCTTCGGTCACACCCGAGACCAGTTGCAGGGCCTTGGTGGTAGCGTTCACTTCGATCAGGCCGGCAACGGTGCCGTCAGCATTCACGATCACTTGTGCGGCGGTGTTCTGCGCGTTGTAGGCGGCCAGCTTGGCAGCCAGGTCGACCATTGCAGCCTTGTCGGCAGCGTTGGCGTTGACGACGGCGGTGTTCGAAGCGTCCAGGGTTGCCATGGCGCTCGACAGGCCCGGCACCTTGGCGATCGCGGTGTTCGCGTCGGTCAGGGCTTTCTGGTCGTTGACCAGCTTGGTGTTGTTGGCGGTCATCTGGTCAGCCAGCAGGGCGGCACGGACACCAGCCGTCGAGTTGGTGTAGTCACCAGCGACTTGTGCGTCCAGGGCGGTCACGGCAACACCGACCTTGTCAGCGATCTGCTGCTCGGTGATCGAGGTCTTGGCGTTGTTGTCGCCGTCGGCGGCAACCAGGAAGTCAGTCTTGGCCTGGGTTGCGACGTTCAGGGCTTCCAGGCCCGACGACAGGGTGAACGGGGTGCCGGCGGCAACTGCGCTGGCAACGGTGGCGTTCAGGGAGGTGGTCGAGACAGCGGCTGCCAGGGTGGCATCGGTGGTCACGCCCGACAGGAAGGTCTTGGCGACGGCGTTGGCTGCATCGCCGCGGTAGCCGTTGGCTTCCGAGGTGGTGTCCAGGGCGGCGGTGAACGCGGTTGCGGCACGGACCTTGTTGGTGTACGCGGTCAGGTCGGTGGTTTGCGCGCCGTCGGCGATCTTGGTCACGACTTGGTCGACGGTGATCTGCTTGGTGTTCAGCAGGTTGGCCCAGTAGTCACGGCCAGCGGCTTCGGCATCACGGCCGAACAGGTTCTGGTAGACCTTGTTGACGATGTCGGCGTTCGACATGCCGGCGTAGGCGGTCTTGTATTCTGCTTCGTTGGCGAAAGCAGCCGACACACCAGCGGTGCTGCCCTTGGCGCCTTCAACGACGGTTTCCCAGTAAGCCAGGCCAGCCACGTCGGCCGGACGGTTGAAGTATGCCACGTACAGTTTCTGGATGTTTTCGTAGTAGGTCGTTGCCATTTAATGCTCCAAAGAGATCGATCGATCGATTAATTATTCCGTTTATACAGCCTCGGTAGTCTCCGTGCTGTCCAACGGGCCGAATCATGCCAGATCAGATCAAGTTATTAATGTGATCGCCATCACAAAAATATCAAACCAGTTCAAAATCAGGCCATTTTTTCGAGAATTGGGTTAACTGGCTCGCACTTGAAACCCCCGCTCTCCTATATGGCAGAGCAGAGTGCATAACACATTGACAAGGCACGAGTTTATCCGTCACACAATAATTGGATAGAATTTGAAATATTCCCCAATGAAATAATTGGTGATAATCTAAATTATGCTCGCCATCATTCTGGCATGTGATATTTGGTGAGAATTCACAAACCCCGGTGAATGTGGAAATCACGTTCCTTATTCATCGGAGCTTGGCGGTACAGATAAAAAATGCCCCGCAAGCGGGGCATCGATATGGACCGGAATGAGCGCGGAATCAGCGCTGTTGCCAATACGTGGCGCCGTTCACGCTGCGCAAGGCATCGACCTTGCCGTCGAAGATATAGGCGGCGCCGCCCTTGTCGTTACTGAGCAGGCCTTGCACGTTCAGATAACCGGCGCGGCCTTTCGTCTCGTCGCCGTACAGGCGGCCGTCGCCGCCGACCGTGCCGGTGGCCTGGAACGGCAGCTTCTCGTCCTTGCTGAAGACGTCGAAACGGGTGCTGAAGGTGCGCCTGCCGAAATCCACGCTCAGCGCGCCGTTCCCGGCCGTGGCCGCGGCCACGGTACGTGAACCGTAGCCATAATCGGTAATTACTACCACGTCGCTGTCGCGCAGCATGAAGCCGATGCTGCCGTTGTTCGGCGCCACGTAGTCGTTGCCCTTGGTACGCAGCAGCGCATAGTCGCCGTTGGTCAGGACCAGCGTCGCGTTGGCCGCCTCGGTCGCGAGGTTGAACTTCGGATAGTAGGCATCCGACTGTACCCAGCGCCCCCACAGGACGCCGCTCTGCACGCCGGGCACGGGCGGCGGCTGGGTGGGCGTCGCCGGCGTCGGCATCACCGGCGCCGGCTGCACCGGCGCCGGCTGGGCGGGAGGCGCACCCGGCGGCGCCTTGTCGGCGATCGCATTCAGGGCCACCGTCTTCTGCGCTTCCAGGTTCGGGGTCCCGGCATTCACTGCACTGCCGGCGGCGCCGTCGGTCTTGGCGACCGGCTCGTCGGCACGCGGCGGCGACACCAGGTCGGGCGACAGCGGACTGCCGCTGAGCAGCTGGGGCGCCGCCTGGCCGCGCGTCACCTGCAGCAGCAGGCCGCGCTGGGCCGCCGACAGTTCGCGGCTGGCCCCGCCCTCGCAGGGCCCCGCGCCCTGCGGGTTGCAGGCGCCGGCGAAGCCGCTGACCACCACGGCGCCGGTCAGCACCGCCACGCGCGAAGTGTGGTCGTCGGTGAACACGGTGAAATCGGTGCCGCGCACGCCGATCGCGGCGACCGGCGTGTTGAAACGGAAATTCTGGCGCGCCTGCTTGACCGCCTCGCCGGACTTGCTGCGGGCGACGCCGCTCAGCAGTTCGAACTTGACCTGGGTATTGGCCGGATTGACCTTGTCGACGTGGTAGGCGGCGATGCGCGCACGGCTGGCCGGGCGCAGGATGAACAGGCCGTTGTCGACGGTCTTGATATAAATATAGCCGTCGCTGCCGGTGGCCAGCAGCTGGCCTTCCTGCACGCCGGCGCCTTCCTGCGCCGGCTGGCCGCCGATGCTGGCCTTGCCCGACGTGAAGATGATGCGTCCGGCGTCCGCCGCGCTTGCAGTGCCGGCGGCACCGGCGGCGATGCACAGGGTAGCGATCAGGTGGCGAATCATGATGTTGACTTTTTTCTCCTGCCCCGAGCTTATAGTGTGCTAGTGGCATGCGGCAGTGATAACCGTCACAATTATAATCGGAACACTTGGGCCTGCTTGTCGGTTTTTTGTCGCCGAAATCATGAACAATGCACACTAGCAACATCGAGGCGCTATAATCTTTCTTTAGTTACAACCTTCGAGCAAGCTTTGAGCGGCGTGGCACACCCTTCCCCACCACCGGCCGGCCCCCTGCCGGCACCCAGGAAAGCCGCGCTGGCGATGCGTTGGCTGATCGTGCTCGCCGCGATCCTGCTGGGCGCCTGGATGCAGTGGGGGCAACAGTCGCAGCTGCCGCGCCTGCCCACGCTGGCCAACGAATGGCTGCGCGACGCCTTCGTGCGCCTGCGCGTGACGAACGCGCCCGAGCCGCGCATCCTGGTGGTCGACATCGACGAAGCCAGCCTGGCCCGCTTCGGTCCCTGGCCGTGGCCGCGCGCGCGCCTGGCCGACCTGGTCGAGACCCTGCTCGCCGATTACGAAGCGCGCGGCGTCGGCCTCGACATCCTGTTGCCCGAGGCCAGCAAGGACGAACCCGGCGTCCAGGGCGACCACCGCCTGGCCCTGCTCGCGCGCCACGGTCCGGTGGTGCCGGCCCAGGCCTTCGATTTCGACCTGGCCGGGCTGCGCCCCGCTCCGGTGCGCGACGGCCACCTGGGCGGTGCCATCGAGGGCCATGCCGGCGGCGTCGAGGCCACCGGCTACATCGCCAATTTCGCGGCGCTGGCCGAGGCGCCGCACATCGGCGCCATCGGCTTCATCCCCGACCCGGACGGCACGCTGCGCCGGGTACCGCTGGTCACGCGCTACGCGGGCAAGGCCTACCCGGCGCTGGCGCTGGCGCTGGTCGACTGCTGCACCGAGGCGCGCAAGAACAGGGGCAGGCTGGCACTGGACGACACCGGCCTGGTGCGGGTCGATTTCCGGCGCGACTGGAACGCGTATACATTAGTGAGCGCGGCCGACATCCTCGACGGGGCGATCGACCCGGCCAGCGCGCGCGGGCGCCTGGTGCTGGTCGGCTCGTCCTCGCTCGGCATGGGCGACCGCGTGGCGACGCCGCTGGCGGCCAGCCGCCCCGGCCTCGGGGTGCAGGCGGCGATGCTCTCGACCCTGCTCGACCTGCAGGCCGGCGATGCCCCGGCGCGCTGGCCGGGCCGCGCGATCGCCCTCGCCTGGTCGCTGCTCACCGCGCTGCTGGTGCCGCTGGCCTTCCCGCGCCTGTCGGCGCTGGCCTGCGTCGGCCTGCTCGGCGCCAGCTCGACCGCCTGGATCAGCCTGGCCTGGCTGGCCAGCCCGCACGACCCTGATTTCAACACGGTCGGACCGCTCGCCGTCAACCTGTTCCTGCTGGCGGTGGCGGTGCCCTACCAGTGGCAGCTGAGCCAGCGCCGCTCGCGCCACCTGCTGCTGACGCTGCGCCAGTACGTGGCCCCGGCGGTGGTGGCGGAACTGCTGCGCCGCGACCGCGAGGATCCCCTGCAGCCGCGCCAGCTCGACGTCACCACCCTGATCGCCGACATGGAAGGCTACACCTCCCAGGTCGAGGCGCTGCCGGTGGAAGAGGCGGCGCGCCTGACGCGCGATTTCCTGGATTGCCTGACCGGCCCGGTGATCGAGCGCCAGGGCACGCTCGACAAGTACACCGGCGACGGCCTGGTGGCTTTCTGGGGCGCGCCGCTGCCGGTGGCGCAGCACGCCGACCTGGCGCTGGACGCCGCGCGCGAGATCGTGCAGCGGGTCGCCGCCCTGAGCGCGGCGCGCCGGCAGGCCGGCCATCCGCCGCTGCGGGTGCGCATCGGGGTCGAGAGCGGGCCGGCGATGGCGGGCGACTTCGGCACCAGCTTTCGCAGCATCTATACCGCGGTCGGCGACAGCGTCAACACCGCCTCGCGCCTGGAGCAGGCCGCGCGCGATTATCCGCACGACGTCATCATCGGACCCGGCTGCGTCGAGCGCGCGCGGCGCCACGTCTTTGCGCCATTGGGCGAACGGCGCCTGCGCGGCAAGGAGCGCCCGACCCGGGTTTTCACTTTTCAGGACAGCATGAAGCACACCGGCAGCACCCCCGACGCCACCCTGGCCGGCGACGCCGTGGCGGGACGGGCCGCATGACGCCCTGGCGTATGTCCCTGTCGGCAACCGTGCTGGCGACGGCGCTCGCACTGGCGGGCCTGTGCGCGCACGCCGGCGCGATGGCCAACGAGGCGGCCGCCGACCTGGCCGCCGACGGCGACCCCGGAGCGGCGGACACGCCGCAGCAAGCACTGTACCGGGAAGCGATGGACGCCCTGGCCGAGGGCCGCCGTACCGATGCCTCCAACACGCTGCGCCGCCTGGTGGCCGAGCAGCCGCTGCATGCGGGCGCCTGGCTCGACCTGGCGCTGACCCAGTGCGGCCTCGGCAACGTGGACGAGGCCGAACGCCTGTTCGCGCTGTTCGAGACGCGCTTCCAGCCCTCGCCCGACCTGCTGACGCTGATCGCGCAAACGCGCGAGGCCGGCTGCAAGCCATGGCGCCCGGTGCGCTCCACCACCGTCAGCGTCGGGCGCGGCGCCGACCGCAACGTGAACCAGGGCGCCAGCGTCACCTCGCTGGTGGTCGACCGCGGCGGGCCGGTCGAGCTGCCGCTGCTGCCCGATTTCCTGCCGCAGGCCGACCAGTACAACCTGGTCGGCGTCGACCACCTGCGCGAACTGACGCCCAACGGCAGCATCGGTTACCTGCAGATGCAGGTGCGCCGCAACGACGACATGCACAAGTACGACAGCGCCGCCGTCTTCGCCGGGGTGGAATCGCCCTGGCGCGTGAAACGCATGACGGTGCGCACCGCGGCCACGCTGGGCGCGGTCAGCCTGGGCGGCCACCTGTACCAGCGCCAGGGCCAGCTGCAGGCGCGCGTGACGCCGGCGCTGCCGCTGCCGGGCGGCGCCCAGCTGACGCTGCTGGGCAACGCCACCTGGAACGACTACCCCACCCTGGCCAATTTCAATTCGGTTACGCTGGAAGGCCGCGCCCAGCTGGCCTGGCGCGACGGCCCGCTCGCCGCCAGCGCCGCCTTCGGCCTGATGACCGACCGTGCGCGCGGCCAGCGCCCCGGCGGCGACCGCCACGGCAACTTCGGCAGCGTGCTGCTGCGGCGCAGCCTGCCGGCCGGCTTCGGCGGCGAACTGGGCTACACGCGCCAGGCCTGGAACAGCGCGTCGGCGTATGCGCCGGGCCTGCTCGACGCGGTGCGCGCCCAGCGTACCGAGGTGCTGCGCAGCGCGCTGTCCTACCAGGTCGGCAAGTACCAAACGCTACAGCTGGAAGCCCGCGCCGTCAGAAACAGGGAAAACATAGCGATCTTTCAGTACAATAACCGGATTTTGCAGCTGAGTTTGCTGTGGCAGCTCCCCTGATCCATGACAGGATTCCTCCGATGACGTCCGTGAGCAAGACCCAGCCCGCGCCACAATCCGCCGGCGCGCTGGAAGCGAGCCAGATCCAGATCAACCTGCGCAAGATTCCGCTGCTGGCCGGCCTCAGCGAAGAGGAAATGCGCGCCATCAGCGCCGAGATCCGCATCCGCCATTACAACAAGCGCGAGGTGGTGCTGCACAAGGGCGGCAGCGGCGACGGCCTGCTGTTCCTGCTGTCGGGCCAGTTGCAGGTGGTCGACATCACCGAGGACGGCCGCGCGATCGGCCTGCGCATGCTGGCGCCCGGCGACTTCTTCGGCGAGATCGCCCTGATCAACCATTCGACCCGCTCGGCCTCGGTGGTCGCGACCACCGACGTGCTGGTGGCCGTGCTGCCGGCGGCCACCGCGCTGCACCTGTTCTCGCACTCGCCCAGCGTGGCCAACCAGATACTCAGGCACCTGGCCCAGAAGATCCAGCGCGACTCCGAATTCCGCGCCATCCTCAGCATCAACAACACGGCGCGCCGCATCTATACCTACCTGGCGCTGATGCAGAAGCCGGCGCCGGGCGAAGGCGGCATGCAGGTGGTCGAGAACCTGCCGACGCACCAGGACATCGCCAACATGATCAACACCAGCCGCGAGACCGTGACGCGGGCGCTGCTGACGCTGGTGCAGCAGGGGATCGTGCAGAAGGAGGCGAACCGGCTTGTCATCCTCGATCCGGCGGCGCTGCAGAAGCTGATCCAGGGTTAGCCCGACCCCGTTACAAATGTACCAATTGTGTGGCAATACCGTAGAGTATAATTTTGCGCTCGAACGGCCATGCCACTTATGAAGAACCACCCGATTCACGCTGTAGACGCGCGGCCCGCCGGGACCGCGCCATGATCCCCGCCACCATGCTGCGCGGCCTGTGGGCCTATCGCGGGTTCGTGCTCGGCAGCGTCAAGCGCGAATTCCAGTCCAAGTACAGCAACGCGATGCTCGGCGCCGTGTGGTCGCTGCTGGCGCCACTGGCGATGATCGTGGTGTACACCGTGATCTTCTCGCAGGTCATGCACGGCCGCCTGCCGGCCGGCTCGGGCGCGGCCGATACGCCCTATGCGTACAGCATCTGGCTGTGCGCCGGCATCCTCACCTGGAACCTGTTCGCCGAGATCGTCGCGCGCGGCCAGGGCATGTTCATCGAGCAGGCCAACCTGATCAAGAAGATCAGTTTCCCGCGCATCTGCCTGCCGCTGATCGTGGTGCTGAACGCCCTGCTCAACTTCGGCATCATCTTCGGCCTGTTCACCGTGTTCCTGCTGGCCTCGGGCACCTTCCCCGGCTGGATCTTCTTCGCGCTGCTGCCGGTGCTGGCGCTGCAGGTGCTGCTCGCCATCGGCATCGGCATGATCGCCGGGGTGCTCAACGTGTTCTTCCGCGACGTCGGCCAGTTCGTCACGATCGCGATGCAGTTCTGGTTCTGGCTCACGCCGATCGTCTACCCGGCCTCGATCCTGCCCGCCGACGTGCGGCCGCTGCTCGACTGGAACCCGATGGCGCACGTGATCCGGGCCTGGCAGGACGTGCTGGTCAAGGGCACGGCGCCCGACTGGGCCGGCCTGGCGCCGGTGGCGCTGCTGGCGCTGCTGCTGTGCGCCTTCGGCCTGCGCCTGTTCCGCCGCCGCGCCGGCGAAATGGTGGACGAACTCTGATGGGCGCGATCGTCGTTTCCAAGCTCGGCAAAGCCTACCGCCAGTACCCGACGCGCTGGTCGCGCCTGGCCGAATGGATGCTGCCCGGCGCGCGTCCGCGCCACCAGCTGAAATGGGTGCTGCAGGACATCGGCTTCTCGGTGGCGCCGGGCGAAGCCGTCGGCCTGATCGGCATCAACGGCGCGGGCAAGAGCACGCTGCTCAAGCTGATCACCGGCACCACCCAGCCGACCACCGGCAGCGTGTACATGGAGGGCAGGGTCGCGGCCCTGCTGGAACTGGGCATGGGCTTCCATCCCGATTTCACGGGACGCCAGAACGCCTACATGGCCGGCCAGCTGCTCGGCATGACGGTCGAGGAAATCAGTGCGCTGATGCCGCAAATCGAAGCCTTCGCCGAGATCGGCGACTACATGGACCAGCCGGTGCGCGTGTATTCGAGCGGCATGCAGATGCGGGTGGCGTTCTCGGTGGCCACCGCGCGCCGGCCCGACATCCTGATCGTCGACGAGGCGCTGTCGGTGGGCGACGCCTACTTCCAGCACAAGAGCTTCGAGCGCATCCGCCAGTTCCGGCGCCAGGGCACGACCCTGCTGCTGGTCTCGCACGACAAGCAGGCGATCCAGTCGGTGTGCGACCGCGCCCTGCTGCTCGACGGTGGCCGCCTGGCGCGCGAAGGCGCGCCGGAAGAAATCATGGACTACTACAACGCCATGATCGCGGAACGCGAGAATGACAATATGCGTGCCACCGTGCGCCTGAACCAGCTTGATGGCGGCAAGCTGCAGACCGTGTCCGGCACCGGCGAAGCCACCGTGGCCGATATCGCCCTGCTCGACGAACACGGCGCGCGCGTGGAAGTGGTCGACGTCGGCGCGCCGGTCACGCTGCAGGTGACGGTGCGCGCGCACGCGCCGATCCCGCGCATGGTGCTCGGCTACATGATCAAGGACCGCCTGGGCCAGCCGATGTACGGCACCAATACCCACCTGAAGGAGCTGCCGCTCGACGACGTCGCCGCCGGCGAGGACGTGGTGTACCGCTTCGCCTTCCCGATGAACCTGGGCCCGGGCAGCTATTCGGTGGCCACCGCCATCGTCAGCACCGACACCCATCTCGTCAACAACTACGAATGGCGCGACCTGGCGCTGGTGTTCACGGTCGTGAACATGCGCCGCCCCTACTTCGAAGGTTCGGCCTGGCTCGATCCGGCCGTCGACATCCAACGCACATGAGTTTCATTTCCTACGCCCAGAACAACGAGGACGTGCTGCTGTGGCGCGCGCTCGGCCACGTCGCGCCCGCCGACGGCTTCTACATCGACGTGGGCGCCAACGACCCGGTCGAGCATTCGGTCACCAAGGCCTTCTACGACGCCGGCTGGCGCGGCATCAACATCGAGCCGCTGCCGGTCCACATCGCCGCCTTCGACGAACAGCGCAGGCGCGACGTCAACCTGGCCATCGCCGCCGGCAGTACGGACGGCAGCCTGACCCTGTACGACGTGCCGGCGGTGCGCGGCTGGGCCTCGCCCGAACCGGAGGTCGCCGCACTGCACCGCGCGGAAGGGCATGCGGTGGCCGAGCTGACGGTGCCGGTGCGCACCCTGGCCGCGGTGTGCGCGGAGCACGTGACGGGTCCGATCCACTTCCTGAAGATCGACGTCGAAGGCTTCGAGGGCGAGGTCCTGCGCGGCATGGACTTCACGCGCTGGCGGCCGTGGGTGCTGGTGATCGAGGCCACCCTGCCCAACAGCCGCACCACCAACCACGACACCTGGGAACACCTGGTCACCGGCCAGGGCTACCGCTTCGCCTGGTTCGACGGCCTGAACCGCTACTACGTGGCCGCGGAACAGGCCGCGCTGCTGGACCGCTTCGGCATCCAGCCGAACGTGTTCGACGACTACATCCCCTACCACCTGGACCGGGCCTGGGACGCCACCCGCCGCACCGAAGAGGCACTGCAGGCCAGCGACCGCCACCTGCGGCGCGCCCGCACCGACCTCGACGACACGCTGCGCCGGGCCGATGCGCTCGAGCACGAGAAGCAAGCGGTGCAGGCCGAAGTGGCGCAGGCCCAGGCCGACATCGCCGAGGCCCAGGCCGAGATCGCGCGGCTGCGCCACGACCTGCAGCAGGCGGTGACCAGCGGCCAGCAGGTGACGCTGTGGGCGCAGGACCTCGAACAGCGCCTGGTGGCGGCCATGAACAGCACCTCGTGGAAGGTGACGCGGCCGCTGCGCCAGGCCGGCACGGTCGTCGGCATGCTGCGCCGCCCCAACCTCATGCGCCGCGCGATCGGACGCGTGACCTCCAGCAATCGCATGCGGCGTACCCTGATTCCGCTGATGCTGCGCTATCCCTTGCTCGGCAAAGGCATGTCGCGCGTGCTGCGGACCGTCAAGCAGCAGCCGGAGCAGGCGCCGGAAGGCGTCCCGGTACCCGATGAACTCAAGGGGCTGCCGGCTTCGGTGCGCAGCGTGCTGGCCGACCTGCGCGGCATCCGCAACAAGCAACAGGCAGACAACTGATGCGTATCCTGATCGATTTCCTGGACGGCGCCGAGGCCGTCGATTCCGCCGCGCTGGCACGGGTGCTGGACCTGGCGCGCAGCGCCTCCGCCAACGACATCTGGCTCGCCGTGCCTGACAGCCCGGTGGAATCCGAGGCGCTGGAACTGGCCTTCGCCGGCCTGCTGCCGCGCGCACGCATCCGTCCGTTCGCGCTGACCGGCGGCGCGGACATGCGCACGCCGCTGCGCCGCCACGCGCTGGCCAGCCTGGCGCCGGACGTGGTGCTGGCGCTCTCCCCCGCCGCGGCCGCCGGGCTGGACCTGCCGTCGGTGGTGCTCGACACCGCCGTCGACGCCGACACCCTGCTGGCCCGGCTCGCGGCCACCGCGGCCGAGCCGGCGCCGGCGGATGCGCCGGTACCCGCCAGAAAACCGCGCCTGGCCTACGTCTCGCCGCTGCCGCCGGAACGCTCCGGCATCGCCGACTACAGCGCCGAGCTGGCGCCGGAACTGGCACGCTACTACGACGTGGAACTGGTGGTGGCCCAGGCCAGCGTCCGGGATGCCCGCCTCGACGGCCTGCCGCAGCGCTCCGTCGACTGGCTGCGCAGCCACGCGCACGAAGTCGACCGCGTGCTCTACCACTTCGGCAACTCGCCGGTGCACAAGCACATGTTCGACCTGATCCGCGACGTGCCGGGCGTGGTGGTGCTGCACGATTTCTATTTCGGAAACGTGATCGACCACCTGGAACACAAGGGCACCCTGGCGCAGGGCTTCCTGCGCGGGCTGTACGAATCGCACGGCTACACCGGCCTGCTCGGCCTGCGTACCGAAGGGCGCACCCCGACCGTATGGAAATACCCGGTCAACAAGGGCATCCTCGACCATGCCAGCGGCATCATCGTCCATTCCGAGTACCCGAAACAGCTGGCCCGGGAATGGTACGGGCCCGGCGCCGCCGACGGCTGGCGCACCATCCCGCTGCTGCGCGGCAAGCAGGAAGGCGTCGAGGCGGATGCCCGCGCGGCGGCACGCAAGCGGCTCGGCATCGGGCCCGACGAGTTCGTGGTGTGCAGCTTCGGCATGCTCGGCCCGACCAAGCTGAACAAGGAACTGGCGGCCGCCTTCCTCGACTCGCCGCTGGCGCATGCGCCGGAGTGCAGCCTGGTGTTCGTCGGCGAGAACGACCCGGGACAATACGGCGCCGAGCTGCTGAAGACGATCCGCACCCGCCGCTCGGCCGCGCACATCCGCATCACCGGCTTCGCCGACGCCGCCGCCTACGCCGACTACCTGGCGGCCTGCGACGTCGCGGTGCAGCTGCGCCGCTCGTCGCGCGGCGAGACCTCGGCCGCGGTGCTCGACTGCCTGCTGTACGGCGTGCCGACCGTGGTCAACGCGCACGGGTCGACCGCCTCGCTGGGCGACGACCTGCTGGTCAAGCTGCCCGACACCTTCGCGCCCCAGGCGCTGGCGGACACGCTGGCGACCCTGCGCACCGACCCCGCCCTGCGCGCGCGGCTGTCGCGCCGCGCCAGCGCCCACATGCAGGCCGAGCACGCGCCCGCGCATGCTGGCCGCATGTGCTTCGACGCGATCGAACACTTCGCGCGGCGCGGCGAGCATGCCGCCTACCGGGCCCTGGTCGCGGCCGCGGCCCCGCTCTGCGCCGAGGAAGACTTGCCGGCGCTGGCCGGCGCCATCGCCTTCAACCGCACGGCGCAGGCCCCGCGCCAGCTGTTGATCGACGTCTCGGCGCTGGTCCAGAAGGACCTCCGGACCGGCATCCAGCGCGTGGTGCGCAGCATCCTGCTGGCGCTGATCGCCGATCCGCCGCCCGGCTACCGGGTGGAACCGGTGTTCACCACCGGCGGCAACCGCGGCTACCACTACGCCCGCAAGTTCGGCATGCAGTTGGTGGACGCGCCCGGCCTGGCGCTGGAAGACGCGCCGGTCGACTTGCGCCCGGGCGATGTGTTCTTCGGCCTCGACCTGTTCCTGAGCGGCACGGCCCAGAACGAACCGTGCCTGCAGGCGATGCGGGCGCGCGGCGTGGAAATCTACTTCTGCATGTACGACGTGCTGCCGGTCCTGCGTCCGGAAGTCTTCCCGTTCGGGACCGACGAACACTTCGAGATCTTCCTGCGCGCCGTGCACCGCATCGCGGACGGCGTGGTCTGCATTTCCCGCGCGGTGGCCGACGAGCTGGCCGGCTGGTTCGCGGCCCAGGGGCTGGCGCGGCGCCGGCCACTGCAGCTGGGCTGGTTCCACCTGGGCGCCGACATCGACGCCAGCGCGCCCAACCGCGGCCTGCCGCCGGATGCGCGCCAGGTGCTGGATGCGCTGGCGGCGCGCCCGAGCTTCCTGATGGTCGGCACGGTCGAACCGCGCAAGGGCCATGCCCAGGCACTGGCCGCATTCGAGCTGCTGTGGAAACAGGGTGCCGACGTCAACCTGGTCGTGGTCGGCAAGGAAGGCTGGCTGGTCGAACAGGTCGCCACGCGCATGGAAAACCACGTCGAAAAGGACAAGCGCCTGTTCTGGCTGGCCGGCATTTCCGATGAAATGCTGCTCAAGCTGTACGCCGGTTCGGCCGCGCTGCTGGCGCCCTCCGAAGGCGAAGGCTTCGGCCTGCCGCTGATCGAGGCGGCCCAGCACGGCATTCCGATCGTGGCGCGCGACCTGCCTGTGTTCCGCGAGGTGGCGGGCGACCACGCGTATTACTTCAGCGGCCTGGCGCCGGACGACCTGGCCGGCGCCATCGGCGCCTGGCTCGCCCTGCGGCACGAAGGCCGCGCGCCCGCCTCCACCGGCATGCCGTGGCTGACCTGGGACCAGAGCGCGCGCCAGGCGGTCGACGCCATCATCGGCGCCAAGTGGTACCGCACCCTGCCCGGCCAGGCTTGAGACAGCCGGGCGGCATCGCGCCTGGCCCATCCTGAGCGGGTGCGCGCATGGGTGCGCTCCTTAACAGTGCGCGCCCTGCTTCCCCCCTTAGAATCGTTGTCAATATCGTCACCGGCAGGGCCGCGCTCGGCCCTATTACCGTTGCGAATTGAATCGAGAGGAATCACGATGGTGATGGGGAGCAACAAGGAAGAAGGACTGGAAAAACCGCTCGACGAAAAAGGCGGCCAGAGCGCGGGCGTGCCCGCGTCAGGCGAAGTCGAGGGAAATGCATACAGCCCCCTCGGCAACCCCGGTGTCAAGCACTGGCAGGCCAGCTTCATCAGCCGCGAAGGCTTGAACGACCGCGGCGACATCTTCTTCGCCGCGGTCGAGATGACCCGGATGCCGATGGTGGTCACCGATCCGCGCCAGCCGGACAACCCGATCGTGTTCGCCAACGGCGCCTTCTTCGACCTGACCCTGTACAAGGAAGAAGAGGTCCTGGGCCGCAACTGCCGGATGCTGCAGGGCCCGGATACCGATCGCCGCACGGTGGACGAGGTGCGCAAGGGGATCGCGGAACAGCGTCCGGTCTCGGTCGACATCCTGAACTACCGGGCCGACGGCTCGACCTTCTGGAACGCGCTGTTCCTCGGCCCGGTGTTCGACGAAGAGGGCCAGCTGCTGTATTTCTTCGCCTCGCAAATGGACATCACCGAGCGCCGCAGCTCGCAGGACGCCTACCTGCAGGCGCAGAAGATGGAAGCGATCGGCCAGCTGACGGCCGGCATGGCGCACGACTTCAACAACTTGCTGCAGGTCATCAACGGCAACCTGGAAGTGGCGCTGGTCAGCCTGGACAACCCGGCCGCCGCGCGCGAGGCGCTGGTACGGGGCCAGCGTGCCGCCATGCGGGCCGGCAAACTGACGCAGCAACTGCTGACTTTCGCGCGCAAGCAGCGGCTGGAGCCGAAGCGCATCAACATCAACTCGCTGGTGGTCGAGTTTTCCGAGATGCTGGTGCGCACGCTGGGCGACAAGGTCGACCTGCGCCTGGACTTGCGCCCCGGCCTGCCGCCCTGCATGCTCGATCCGACCCACCTCGAGATGGCGCTGCTGAACGTGCTGATCAATGCGCGCGACGCCATGCCCGAGGGCGGCGGCGTCAGTGTCGGTACCTCCATCGTGCGCGACGAGGACCGGATCCACAAGCACAAACTGCCGCCGGGTACCTATATCACCCTGTGCGTGATCGACAAGGGCAGCGGCATGCCGCCCGAAGTGCTGCGCCGGGCCACCGAACCCTTCTTCACCACCAAGGGCCCCGGCACCGGGCTGGGACTGGCGATGGTGCATGGTTTCGTGCAGCAGTCGCGCGGCAAGCTGGAAATCGAGAGCGAAGCCGGCAAGGGCACCACGGTGAAGATGATCTTTCCGGTGGCCGACAACACGCTCGATGCGGCGGGATCGGTGTGCCAGCGCGACGCGGCATCGCCCTCCTCCACCGGAGGCAAGCACGCGGACAAGCCGAGCGTGCTGGTGGTGGAAGACAACGACGACGTGCGCGAACTGGCCGTGAGCGTGCTCGGCCTCGCCGGCTACAAGGTGCTGTCGGCGCCCAGCGGCGAACAGGCGCTGGCGCTGATCGAAGGCGGTGCCCGGGTCGGCCTGCTGTTCACCGACGTGATCATGCCCGGCGGGATGAATGGACTGGAGCTGATCGAGCGCGCGCGCAGGCTGCACCCGGACTTGCCGGTGCTGGTCACCACCGGCTACATGGACGACCTGCCTGACCGCGGCCGCTCGACCGACCTCAAGATCCTGGCCAAGCCCTACCGCCACGAAACCCTCCTCGAGGAGGTACAGGCAGCGCTGAAAATCCCAGGCTGAAGCGGCAGGCGCCGCATGTAAAACGGGGCGCCATGCGCCCCGTTGGCATTACTGCTTCGGCACGCCGCCGAGCAGGACCGCCAGCTTCTGCTTCGACCGGGCCGGCCCTGCCGCCGGTGCCGGCGCCGGCTCCTGGCGCGGCGCGGCCGACGGCTCGTAGGGCTTGAGGAACCACGGATCGACCTTTTCGCGGCGCGGCGCGTAGCCGCGCGGGCCACGGTCGCCGCGGTCGCCGCCGCGCTCGGCACTGCGTTCGCCGTTGCGTTCGCTCGTGCGTGGCGCCTCGCCGTCGCGGCGCGGACGACGGTCGCCGTAGCGCTCGTTGTCGCGTTCGCCGCCACGCGGATACCCGCCGCGCGACGGCGGCACGTAGCCGGTCAGTTCGCCGCGCGTGATGGTCTGCTTGATCAGCTTCTCGATATCGGCCAGCAGGCGCTCGTCCTTGTCCGAGTAGACCGACAGCGCATCGCCGGTGGCGCCGGCGCGGCCGGTGCGGCCGATGCGGTGCACGTAGTCTTCGGCGTTGTACGGCAGGTCGTAGTTGATCACGCACGGCAGGTCGGTGATGTCGAGGCCGCGCGCGGCGACGTCGGTCGCCACCAGCACGTCGATGTCACCGTTCTTGAAGGCGTCGAGCGCGGCGATGCGCTCCTGCTGGGTCTTGTCGCCATGGATCGCCGAGGCCTTGATGCCGGCCTGCTCGAGGGTGCGCGACAGGCGAGAAGCGCCGATCTTGGTGTTCGAGAACACCAGCACCTGCTTCAGGCTGCGCGAACGGATCAGGTGCAGCACCACGTCGGGCTTCTGCGCTTCGTCGACCTTGTACAACACCTGGGTGATCGCCGTATTGGTGGCGTTGCTGCGCGCCACTTCGATGGTCAGCGGATCGGTCAGGAAGCTGGAGGCCAGCTTCTTGATCTCGGGCGAGAAAGTGGCCGAGAACATCAGGTTCTGGCGCTTCTTCGGCAGCAGGTTGATGATGCGCTGCAGGTCGGGCAGGAAGCCCATGTCGAGCATGCGGTCGGCTTCATCCATCACCAGCATCTGCACCTGACCCAGGCTGATGTTCTTCTGTTCGACGTGGTCGAGCAGGCGGCCGGGGGTGGCGATCACGATCTCGACACCGCGGCGCAGGATCTCGGTCTGCGGCTTCATGTCCATGCCGCCGAACACGACGGTGGAACGCAGCGGGGTGTGCTGGGCGTAGGCCTTGACGTTGTCGGCGACCTGGATCGCCAGTTCGCGCGTCGGGGTCAGGACCAGCGCGCGCACCGCATGGCGCGCCGGCGACATGCTGGTGTTCGCATGCGGCAGCAGCAGCTGGATGATGGGGAGCGAGAAGCTGGCGGTCTTGCCGGTGCCGGTCTGGGCGGCGCCCATGACGTCGCGGCCCTGCAGCACGATGGGGATGGCCTGGGCCTGGATCGGGGTCGGATGCACGTAGCCCTGGTCCGACAGCGCGCGCTCGATCTCGGGCGCAAGGCCGAAATCGGCAAAGCGCACGGTCGGCGCGCCATCATCATTGGTGGTCGGTGTTTCAGACATGTGTTCTTTCGGGCAGTAAATCGTTGCGTCTATGGCCTGGCTGCGCGGCCGGGCTGCGGCCCTGGCATGACCAACACGGGGAAACCGGGGTGACGGGACACGCGCACGCAGCGCATGGCACGCGGCGGCGGCTTGGAACGTAGACGCGGACATAATGAGTCTAAACCGCGCTCAAGGTTACCCGAAATTGCAACCCCTGTACATGGAATCCTGTCTTTTCGCATGCTCTTTGCCCATTTTTCAGGCACAGCCTGCTTTACGTTCCGCTTTACATTCCGCTTTACATTCCTTTACCTGGCTTTACATTGGCCCGCATTCATTTCCCCCGGGCCCATCCGATAATTGATGTAACGAAACAGATAGAAGGACTGCAATCATGGTTGCCAGCATCAGCAGCAGCGCCAGCAGGGTCGCCAGCCGGGCCGACTCGCTCTTTTCGAGGCTCGACACCGACAACCAGGGCTACATCGACAAAGCCGGCCTTGCCAGCGCCCTTTCCAGCGCCGGCGACCGCGACGCCGACGACACCGGCGCGGTCGACGACATGTTCGGTGCGATCGACGGCGACAGCGACGGCAAGGTCACCAGGAGCGAGCTGACCGAGGCGATGACGAACGTGTCCGGCCAGCTCAACGCCCAGTTCGACGCGTCGCGCGTGCAGGGCGGGATGCCGCCGGGTCCGCCACCGGGCGGGACGCCGTCCGATGCCCATCCGACGACGGCAGTGCGGATGTGACCGGTGCGACCGGTGCGACCGCCGGCGTGGCGGCGGGCGGCATGCCTCGCGCCGGTGGAGCGGGCGGCGCGGGCGGTCCACGCGGTGCCGGCGGCACCGAGGACACGGACGGCACCGACAGTACCGACTACGTCGCCGCGGCCGACACCGACGGCGACGGCACCGTCAGCGACGCCGAGCAGGCGGCCTACGACAAGAAGCTGGCCAGCGGCGAGATCGACAAGAACGGCAACGAGACCGGCAACGCCGGCGGCACCGGATCGGCGCGCCAGCAGGACCCGGCGCACGAACTGGCACAGGCGCTGCACATGCTCAAGGCGTATGCGGAGAATGGCGGCGACAGCGATGCCTCGGCCGCATCGACCGGCAACGTCAGCGTCACTGCGTAAAATGCGTAAGGCTATGGATCAGGATGTGATCAATCCGTGCTCGTCGAGCACGTCATGCAGCAATTCGAGCCGGATCATCGGATTGTCCAGCATCAGCATGTTCTGCTTCTGATGATTGGGCAGCGGCAGCAGTTCGCACCAGCGGTTGGCCACCCAGCCGCAATCATCGAGGCGGAACGGCGGCTGCACCGGCCAGCGGCTCTGCGGCACGTCGTGCAGCGAGGCCAGCACGCGGTCGAGGGCATCGGCCGCGCCCTTCAGGTCGGACGGGATGCGCACCGTGTGGTCTTCCTCCACCAGCTCGGCTTCGGCCATCCACAAGCCGTTGGCACGGCGTTCGGTGTCGACGACGTGGAAACGCGCGCCGCCGCGGCATACCACCTGCAGCAAGCCGGGCGTGGACGCGGTGGTGTCCTGCACCGACGCCAGCGTGCCGGCGCCGGCGAAGCGCTCGATCCCCTCCGGCGTGCGCACCTCCTGACCCTGCGTGAGCAGCACCACGCCGAAGGGTTCGTCCTCGGTCAGGCAGTGACTGATCATGTCGAGATAGCGCACCTCGAAGATCTGCAAAGGCAGCACGCCATCCGGAAACAGGACCGTGCTGAGTGGGAACAATGGTAAGGAGATCGTCGCCATGGGCGCATCATGACAGTTCGCCGTGCGGGACGGAGCACGATTGCGACGCTGTCGCATTCCATGCACGGCGGGTGGAATCAGCCCTCTTCCGGCCCCTGCACCGGCAGCGCGCGCACCGCGTCGAACAGCGCATGCAGGCGCCAGCGCAAGCGCCGCCAGCCGGGATCGGGCTGGGCCAGTACGCGCACCAGCACCCAGGCGCCGGGCGCGCGGTCGCAAGCGAACGCGAACTCGCCGGCCTGCTCGAAGGGCAGCCGGAACGCGCGGCCCGGCAGCACCCGTACCTGGCCGAACACGTGCGGTACCCGGTCGCGGTTGCGCAGCAACAGGACGTCGCGCACGCCCAGGGTCAGCCACACCTGCGCCGGCACGCGGCCATCCGGCCCACCCGGGAAATCGAAGCCGAGTTCGCGGGTCGGATAACGCAGCGGCGCCAGCGCGGCCCAGGCCAGCGTAGCCAGCAGCAGCGCCGCCAGCGTCCATTGCAGCCGGCGTACCAGGCTCATGCGGCCCCCGGAGGGGGAAGAAGATGGAAAGTCATGACTGGAATGGACATCGTCCTCGATTGTAGCTGGAGAAATTATTCCGTAGGAAATTCGGAGGTTTTGTGCGCCTGTTAATACAATAGATGCGTATGCTGTGCAAGCCCATCGCACATACCGCGCGCGCACCGCGCACATAACGAGTTGATGCAGTCTTCCGATCCTTCGCACGCCGCTGCTTCCGCCGGCGCCGGCCCGCGCAGCCTTGCGCCGCTCCCGCTGCTGCTGGCCGCGCTGGTCTTCCTCGCCTCCCTGATGGTGACCTACATCGTGGCGCAGAATGCCGAGCGGGCAGCCGAAAGCGAACTGGAAAGCACCTTCAACTACCGCGCGCGCGACCTGGAAACGGTGCTCGAGCGCCGCCTGGCGATCTACGAACAGGTATTGCGCGGCGCACGCGGCTTCCTGCGCGGCTCGGTCGACCTGAGCCGCGCCGAGTTCGCCGACTATTACGCGCTGCTGCGCCTGAACGAGCGTTTCCCCGGCATCGAGGCGCTGGGCGTCGCGGCAATCGTCCCGCCGGCCCAGCGCGACGTCCACGTGGCGGCGGTGCGTGCCGAGGGCTTCCGCGACTATGCCATCAGGCCGGGCGGCGAGCGCGCGCTCTACACCGCGATCACCCATATCGAACCCTTCACCCAGCGCAACCGGCGCGCCTTCGGCTACGACATGTTCAGCGAGCCGGTGCGGCGCGCCGCGATGGAAGCCGCGCGCGACACCGGCCGCGCCGCCGCCACCGGCAAGGTCACGCTGGTGCAGGAAGGTGGCCTGGCCGCGCAGTCGGGCTTCCTGATGTACGTGCCGGTCTACCGCCACGGCATGCCGCAAGCCACCGTGCCCGAGCGGCGCGCGGCCATCGTCGGCTGGGTCTATGCCCCATTCCGCATGAGCGACCTGATGCAGGGCCTGGGCGGCGAGCATGCGGGCGACCTCGAAGTCGAGGCCTACGACGGCCACCAGCCAAGCGCCGCCGGGCTGCTGTACCGCTCGCACGGCACCAGGCCGTCCACCGGCCGCCAGCGGACCTGGACCTACACCGCCCACCTCGACAACGCCGGCCGGCCCTGGACCCTGGTGATCGGCGCCTCCCCCGCCTTCGAAGCGGCCCTCGACCGCCGTTCCACGCTGGCGATCGCGCTGACCGGCACCGGCCTCGGCCTGCTGCTCGGCATCGTGATCTGGCTGCTGGCCAGCGAGCGCCGCCGCGCCCTGCAACTGGCCGACGCCATGACGCTGGAACTGCGCGCCTCGCGCGACCGCATCGACACCGACCGCCGCCGCATCCGCCTGATCCTGCAGACCGCCTACGACGCCTTTGTCGCCATCGACGCCGACGGCCGCGTGACCGACTGGAACGCGCGCGCCTGCAAGCTGTTCGGCTGGCGGGAAGAAGAAGCGCTCGGCCGCGACCTCATCGAGCTGCTGGTCCCGCCCGAGCGCCGCGAGCACGAACGCGCCTGCCTGGCGCGCTTTGCCGGCAGCGGCGAATGCGCGATGCTGTCCGGCCCCGCCGAAACCACCGCGGTCGACCGCCACGGCCACGCCATCCCGGTGGAGATCGCGATCACGCCGCTGCCGACCGCGCACGGCTACGGCTTGACCGCCTTCGTGCGCGACATCCGTCCGCGCAGGGAGGCGCAGCAGCGCCTGGACGAGGCCCGCGGCGCATTGCTGCGCTCGCAGAAGCTGGAGGCGGTGGGCAAGCTGACCGGCGGCGTGGCGCACGACTTCAACAACATCCTGCACATCATCAGCGCCAACGTGCAGCTCATGCTGCGCAACGAAGAGGCCAGCCGCAAGCGCCTGGTCAGCATCATGGATGCGGTGGAACGCGGCAAGAAGCTGGCGGCGCAGTTGCTGGCCTTCGCCCGGCGCCAGCCGCTGCACCCGAGCGTGGTCGACCTGGCCCAGATGATCGAACGCATGGACACCCTGCTGCACCGTGCCGCCGGCGACGCCATCCAGATCCGCTTTTCGATGCCGCCCCAGCTGTGGAACGCGCTGGTCGACCCCAACCAGCTGGAAAACGTGCTGCTCAATTTGGTGATCAACGCACGCGACGCGATGGACCGCCAGGGCACGATCACGATCGCGCTGGCCAACCTGACGGTGCGGCCGGCCGACGCGCTGGCCAACACCGGCATCCGCCCCGGCGAATTCGTGACCGTCGCGGTGAACGACACCGGCAGCGGCATGCCGCCGGAAGTGATGGAACGCGCCTTCGAACCCTTCTTCACCACCAAGCCCGAGGGCGAAGGCACGGGCCTGGGGCTATCGATGGCGCACGGCTTCGCCAAGCAGAGCGGCGGCCATATCCGCATCGCCAGCACGCCCGGCAAGGGCACCACCGTCACCCTCTACCTGCCGCGCGCGCTGCAGGATACGCCGGACCCGCTGTTCGCGCCCGTGCCGCACTGAACGCATCCAGGCAGCACCGCGCAGCCGGCACGGCGAACGTGCGCCGGCCAGGCGCCCCGCGCGGCTACACTGGCCCCATGCGGCGCCCATGACGCCGCCGGATCTCATGGAACGGAAACGATTTGCGTATTACTGAAGGCTCCCCATCGCCGGCCGACGCGCGCGACGCTGTCCCGCGTGCACCCGGCTTCGACAACACCCTGGCCTTGCTGGCCGAAGGCTACCGCTTCCTGCCCACGCGCTGCGAGGCGCTCGGTTCGGATGCGTTCACGACCCGGCTGATGCTGCGCAGGACGCTGTGCGTGCGCGGCGAGGATGCCGCGCGCATGTTCTACCAGCCCGGCCGCTTCACCCGCCGGCGCACGCTGCCGCCCATCACGCTGGCGCTGCTGCAGGATGTCGGCAGCGCGCTGGTGATGGACGGCGAGGCGCACCGCAAGCGCAAGGGCATGCTGATGTCGCTGCTGGGTCCCCTCGAACGCCAGCGCCTGGTGGGCCTGGCGGCGGCGCAGTGGCGCGCCCAGTTCGCGCGCTGGACCCAGGCGTCGCCGGGGAACGTGCACCGCGCCGCCGAGGAAGTGCTGTGCCGCGCGGCCTGCCAGTGGGCGGGCATCCCCATCAGCGGCGATGAAGCGCGCCGGCGTACGGCGGAGTTCTCGGCGATGATCGACGCGGCCGGATCGGCCGGGCCGCGCAGCTGGCGCGCGATGCTGGTCCGCAGCCGCACCGAACACTGGGCGCGCGCCCTGGTCGACGCGGTCCGCTCGGGCCAGGTGCAGACACCCTTCGACAGCGCGCTCAACGTGATTGCGCGCCATCGCGACGCCGACGGCCAACTCATCCACCGCAAGCATGCGGCGGTGGAACTGATCAACGTGCTGCGCCCGACCGTGGCGGTGGCGCGCTTCATCGCCTTTGCCATACTGGCCTTGCACCAGCACCCGCAGGCGCGCGAACGCATCGCGCAGGACGACGTCTATCTTGAATGGTTTGCGCAGGAAGTGCGGCGCTACTATCCGTTCTTTCCGGCGGTGGGCGGCCGCGCCACCCACGACTTCGACTGGCACGGCATGCGCATCGCGAAAGGCACCTGGGTGCTGCTCGACCTGTACGGCACCGACCACCACCCGGCCATCTGGGGCGATCCGGGCGTGTTCCGGCCCGAACGCTTCGAGCGCTGGCAAAGCAGCGGCGCCGACCTGATCCCGCAAGGCGGCGGCGACCCGTACTCGGGCCACCGCTGTCCGGGCGAACAGGCGACGGTCGACCTGATGAAATCGGCGCTGCGCCTGTTCACGACGGAAATCGGGTACACGGTGCCGCCGCAGGACCTGTCGGTCAACCTGCGGCGGATGCCGACCCTGCCGGCCAGCGGCATGGTGATCGACAACGTGCGGCTGATGGGACACGCTGCCTGATCAGGCAGCGGTGTTAAGCAGAACGGCTTGAAGCTGAGCGGCTTGGGCTCAGCCGCGCACCAGGCGGCCGTCCAGCACGCGCACGCGGTCGCCGTTGCGCAGGCGCGGATGGCCCTTCTCGGTGAAGGTGCGATAGCCGCCACGGGCCATCTTCACGCGCACCTCGGTATAGGTGTCGGTCTTGATGTTGCGCTCGAGCTTGTTACCGGCATACGCGCCGCCGACGGCGCCGGCCACGGTGGCCAGGGTACGGCCATTGCCGCTGCCGATCTTGTTGCCGAGCAGGCCGCCGACCACGGCACCGCCGACACCGCCGACACCGCTGCCACGCTCGGCTTCACGCTCGAAAGTACGGGACGACACCACGGTGCCGCAGTTCTGGCATTGGGCCGACGCGCGCGGATGATGATCCTGCGGTGCAGCCTGGCTCAGCACTGGCGCGCTGCCGGCGGCCAGGAAAGCGGCGAGGACAGCGGCCTTGCGAATGTTCGTGAATTTCATGATTTTTCCCCTTGAGTGTTGTTGTAGCGAATATGTTGATAGCGTAATCGCAAGACGAGCTCGGGAAAAGAGGGATTCGGTATCAAATGCAAGCGGTTGTAACTGTCTGGTTTCTCTTCTCCCTTCCTGTGCGGCATGGAACAGAAGACTGCGCGCGCGTCGCTTATCCTGCATCGCATGGACAAGCAACCCTTCGATATCGATATCGCGCTCGATCGCATCGAGCAAGCCGTGCAACCCTGGCCCAAGGCGGCGCTGTTCCAGCTCGCCGAGGAAGGCTATGCATCCGTCTTCGAACAGCTGCTGGCTTGCATCATTTCGATCCGCACGTATGACGAAGTGACGCTGCCGGTGTCGCGCAAGCTGTTCGCGCGGGCGCGTACGCCTTCGGCCATCGGCGCTTTATCCTGGGAAGAACTGGATGCCTTGATCAGTCCCAGCACTTTTCATGAGCGTAAGGCGAACCAGATGCTGGCCATTGCGCGCCAGGTGGAAGCGCAATTCGGTGGCGTACTGCCCGGCGACCGCGACGTGCTGCTGTCGTTTGCCGGGGTCGGGACCAAGTGCGCGAACCTGGTGCTGGGCGTGGCTTGCGAAACGCCGGTGATCAGCGTCGACATCCACGTGCACCGGGTGACTGGGCGATGGGGGTATGTGAAGGCGTCGACGCCCGAGAAGACGCTGGTGGCGCTGGAAGCGACGCTGCCCAGGGCGCACTGGATCGACATTAACCGCTTGCTGGTGCCGTTCGGGAAGCATATCTGCACGGGAAACCGGCCTCGGTGTTCGACTTGTCCGGTGCTGGCGATGTGCGCGCAGGTGGGGGTGGAAGAGCATCGTTGAGCTGCGACACTTCCTGGTTTCTCGAATGACGCAGATCAACTCTCATGGATAATCGTTTTTGATGTTTCCAGGAGAAATTATTCTCGGGGTCTCTGTTATTGATATGAGGAGACCTGATGGCTGGCGAGATCATTCGCTTAGGGGATTCAACGAGTCACGGCGGTAAGGTACTCGAAGGTTCTCCTGCCGATATCTGCATGGATAAACCCATTGCTTATGTCGGGCACAAAGTCCAATGCCCTAAATGCAAAGGCATTTTCCCAATCGTCGAAGGTGCCATCACGACAAGCTTCTATGGCAAGGGCGTTGCTCTGGCCGGCATGCGGACGGCTTGTGGCGCAGTGCTCATAGCAAGCCAATTCACGGACATCGTGGAATACGGCGGGGGCGGATCATCCACTGCCCCAAAGACATCACCCTGTTCCTCCGCTACTTTAGTTAGTGCCAATCAAAACGGCAGCACGTCAATGTGTGTCGTCTCGAATACGGCTGAGTTCGATGACAAATTCATCCTGCTGGATGCGGAAACAGGCTCTCCGATTTCTCATACCGAATATGCGATCCGCAGGGCCTCTGGCGAGGTCGAGTTTGGTACGACCGACGCCGCTGGGCGCACGCACCTGTTGTCGGCCACCACGAATGCCGAAGTGATCGAGATCTACATCTAGGGGGCAGAATGAGCGACACATTGACTTCCCCGTCGGGGAAGACCTTGGTACGACGCGCGTCAAGGACCACGACACCGAAGGAAAGCAGCGAAGCGAAGATCATCCGGATAGCCCAGGAGAAGAAGGTGCGCCTGGCAGAGAACGAAGCGCTGCTTGCCGACCAAAATGTCAGCGCCTTCCTCAAAGCGATCGCGGAGGCTGAAGGGGGTGGCTACGATTTCAAATATGGCGCAGTCAAGGGCAAGAAGAATGATGTTTGGCGGTTCGCGGATTTTTCCACGCATCCAGGCCCTGGCTTCGGTGGAAAGACCACGGCGGCTGGCATGTACCAGATTAATATTGCTACTTGGCGTGAGCATGGAGGCAAGATGGACCTATCGGATTGCTCTCCAAAAACGCAGGATTTGATAGTCATAGAACTACTGCGTTCAGTCGGAATCATCGACAAGATCAAGGCAGGTGACATCGCCGGCGCCATGGGCGCTGCCTCAAGAAAATGGGCAGCCTTGCCTGCCGGTCCGGGTTTGAGCGGCCTCACGCGAACCAGCCATCAGTCAAATACGATACTTTTTTTGAAACCTATCAGGCTCACGGAGGCAGAGGAAAATGAGCTTACCTTGGCTTCAAGTCTTGGCAGGTGCGAGCATGGCTATTGGATTGATGTTGCCATTATCCTCAGAAGCAGGAAATGGCAGCAGCAGAGTAACGCCGAACCAGCGAGGTCGGGCATTGAAAGCTGGAGACTCTTTCATCAAAGTGCGAAAAAGCATTGTTGCGTCAGGATGGAAGCCTGTTCGTATGCATCAGAGCGACGGATATCAATATGGCGGAACTGAAACGGAGTTGGCGAATCAAGGTTTTCTTGAAGTCGACTCATGCTCGACTGATGCAGGCTCGCTCTGTACCTTCTACTACCGCAAGGCTGCGGAATGTCTTCGCCTCGATACGGTAGGCGAGCACTTGAAAGATATACAGGTGACTTACTGGACTCATGAATGTCCTCCAGAAAAGTCTTGGTATGTTTTGCCTTGAGTTCGCTACTCTACATATGAACAGTCAAGAATGATCGTCGATATGAAAGACAGAACTTTTAAATAAAAAAGGGACTGGAATTACTTCGCAATCCCTTTTTACAATAATTTTGGTAGGCCTCCCCAGAGTCGAACTGGGCACCAACGGATTATGAGTGAGTTAGCAACTCTTTTCTGGTACATAATCCTTTTAAAATCAACATTTTAGATATTTTATAGATGCACATAGGCCGTGCACATGCATGGCATGTGCACGGAACTTGCACACGTTGCACAGACACGACACTAGCGCTTCACGCGAACAGCATCAAAGAACCAGCCTTGCCAGAAAATCACTAGATGGTTCGGTTTCGTGATGAACGCTGACGTACAGCCCAGGTCAACAACAGTGACCGGGTTAGGCAGGCCGAGCTCCTTTGAGCTTGCGTGAAATGCTTCGCGCAGGTGAAGTCGGGGTTCGACCTTCTGCGCTTCAAATTCAGTCCCTCCACAGTCCATTTTTTCGAATTTGACTTTATCTTTATGTATCGTGAAGACTTTGCCGAGAAGTTGCCGTGCTTCGCGCTCATCGAGCGATGCTATTTCTGCTCCATCAAGCGCCGCAGTAAATCGCCAGTCGCCGGTTACTCGTCGCTCAACCGGGTCTGACGCATAAGCGGGCGCCTGCGTAACGATAGCAATTGCAGCAATGAATGATAATATCTTAACGCGCTGAAAAAGAAGCCGGACAATAGACATATCAACTCCCCTCATTTAGCAGCAGCAGTCGCCGCTTCATCTTTGATAAGAAATGGCGCGGCTTCCTCGGCGCGGCGCTTGATTAAGCCTGGCGCAATGACGTATTTTTTCTTCCCTTTTTCAATAACTTGCACTTTAATCATTAACGCCATGTTTGTCGCTGCCCCGGCAAAATCATTTTTATTCACGAACTTAATGTAGTGCTGGAACCTCCCACACCGGCATTATAAGCTAGACTGCACAGCGAATCGAACTGCGCCTGATTGAGCGAAACAGTGATATTGCGACGAACGATTCCTTCAGCTCCCCGAACCTTCCTCTCGAATGCTTGGTCTACCATTTCCGTGCTCACCTTTTTTCCGAGCTTTCTCCGGTGCAAACTCCCCTATGAGCAAGAATACCGGCTCCCCACGTACAATGCCCTTTATTCTTGCCCATATCGTTGTAATACTTATAAATTTTCTTTTCCGTGGCGCGCATGCGAGCTTTGGCCTCGGGGCTCATCTTCATACTTGCGTTCGGACTAACCGCCGCTGGCTTGCCGGTCATAAATCGCTCCCTGAATGGATAAACCTTCAATCTAACAGCAACAAAAGCAAACTGATTGAGCTAACACAAGCAGTCTCATCAGTCTTGTTACATGATAGATACCCCACTCACAGGAGGAATCATGGCAATTGACGTATATTTGCAAATCGACGGCATAAAGGGCGAATCACAGGACGACAAGCACAAGGATTGGATTGAATGCGCGTCGGTAAATTAGGGGCTCATCCAGCCCCGTAGCGCGACCGCATCGACCGGCGGTGGGCACACCGCAGAGCGCGTAGAGATTCAAGAAATAACCTTCGGCAAAATGGCCGACCTGTCGTCGCCTATTTTGATGCAGACTTGCGCGATGGGCAAAACAATACCGAAAGCCAAATTCGAATTCATGAGGGCGGACGGCAACGGCGTTCCTATCAAATACTTTGAGATTGAGTTAGAGAACGTCCTCATCGGCGCGATTTCCCCTGGAATCGAAGCAGGGTCGATTTTGGGAGAACATGTCAGCCTGAAATTCTCCAAGGTCAAATGGAAATACACTCAGCAAAAGATTGGCGGCGGCACTGGCGGCTCGACGGTTGGCGGCTGGGACTTGGCAGCCAATAAAGTTACGTGAGTCAACAATACATAGAGAAGCCTCGGACGGCCGGGGCTTCCTATTTCGACGGAAGTCTAGTCACCAAAAGCGCAGCCTGCCCACTTACTCAGCAAAGCTGTACGAGAATCCGAAGTGGTCGACTACAGTTGGCGGGATGTCGCCCCAATCGCCGTCATGGTATGCCTGTTGAACTTCAGACCGTGTGTATTCTGTTCCATCAACCCGGCGCTTTCGCTTGGCCTGCGCCGGTCGTTCAATTTGGCGAATGAAATTGGCTTGCACAATCTTGCGCTGCTTTGCGAAAGCAATGACTGCCGAAAGTGCAGCAATCTCCAAACGTACGCTTGTCGTAGATAGCTTCTTTTTTGTTCGTGGCGATATTGTTTCGCTTCGCTTGTCGATATAGTCGTAGACAAGCGTTGGTGCATTCTGCAAATTGACAAGGGAATACGCGCCGAGTTCGGCCAATACCGGCTGAATACGCCCAGCTTCCGTTGCCCGCGTTTTCGCGGCTTTCTGCAAAAATGATTGAGACTGGCAATATCGCGCCCAGCACTCGGAAAGCGTTATCTCTGTGGGCGCCTCTACCGCTTTCTGCTCGCCTCGTATCGACGCTTCCGCTTCCTCGGCCTCTTGGCGAGTTGCAAAAACTTTATCGTATTTCGGGTAGCCCTTGCGGCGAATCTGGACACGGTGCTTCCCGTTCGGGAGTTGAATAATTGACATGACTTAAATGTGCAAGTGGGTCATGTGCAAAGAATTGCATCGCGGATTGCACAGAGTCAAGAAAAAAGGGGCTACGTTTTCACGTAACCCCTTGATTTTATTGGTAGGCCTCCCGTGAGTCGAACACGGCACCAACGGATTATGAGTCCGCTGCTCTAACCAAGCATGAGCTAGAGGCCCGAAACCTGTACTGCGTGCGGCGCTAAAAACACGCCACTTCAGGCATCCGACACCAAAGTGCCGATTACCCAAAGTGGCGAGAGCATATTGCTTTTAACCCAGGTACGTCAAGCCTCAACCGCCACTGTTACCTTCCAGGAAGCTCTTCAGCTTGTCCGAACGCGACGGGTGGCGCAGCTTGCGCAGGGCCTTGGCTTCGATCTGGCGGATGCGCTCGCGGGTCACGTCGAACTGCTTGCCGACCTCTTCCAGTGTGTGGTCGGTCGACATTTCGATGCCGAAGCGCATGCGCAGCACCTTGGCTTCGCGCGGGGTCAGCGAATCAAGCACGTCCTTCACGACACCGCGCATCGAGGCGTGCAGCGCGGCGTCCGAAGGCGCCAGCGTGTTGTTGTCCTCGATGAAGTCGCCCAGATGGGAATCGTCATCGTCGCCGATCGGCGTTTCCATCGAGATCGGCTCTTTCGCGATCTTCATGATCTTCCGGATTTTGTCTTCCGGCATTTCCATCTTGACCGCGAGGGTTGCCGGATCGGGCTCGGCGCCGGTCTCCTGCAGGATCTGGCGCGAGATCCGGTTCATCTTGTTGATCGTTTCAATCATGTGCACCGGAATACGGATCGTGCGCGCCTGGTCCGCAATCGAGCGGGTAATGGCCTGGCGGATCCACCACGTCGCGTAGGTCGAGAATTTATAGCCGCGGCGGTATTCGAACTTGTCCACCGCCTTCATCAGGCCGATGTTGCCTTCCTGGATCAGGTCGAGGAATTGCAGGCCGCGATTCGTGTATTTCTTCGCGATCGAGATCACCAGGCGCAGGTTGGCCTCGGTCATTTCGCGCTTGGCCTTGCGCGCCTTCATTTCACCGGCCGCCATCTGGCGGTTGATGTTGCGCAGGTCCGGCAGCGGCAGCACGACGCGGGCCTGCAGGTCGATCAGGCGTTGCTGCAGTTCCTTGATCGTCGGGATGTTGCGGCCGAGGATGGCGCTGTAGGCGTGGCCGGCGTTGACTTCGCCGTCGACCCATTCCAGGTTCGTCTCGTTGCCCGGGAAGACCTTGATGAAGTGGGCGCGCGGCATGCCGCAGCGGTTCACGGCCACGTCCAGGATCTGCTTCTCGATGTGGCGCACTTCGTCGACCTGGCCGCGCAGCGTGTCGCACAGTTTTTCGACGACTTTCGCGGTGAAGCGGATGCCCAGCAGTTCGTTCGAGATCGCGTCCTGGGCCTTGACGTAGGCGTCGGAATTGTAGCCCTGCTTCTCGTAGGCCTTGCGCATCTTGTCGAATTGCTGGCCGATGAAGGTGAACTTTTCCAGGGCGGAGGTTTTCAACTGCTCGAGCTGCTCGGCCGAGTAGCCGGCGGCGCCGGAAGCGGCGTTGCCCTCTTCTTCCTCTTCCTCTTCTTCCTCGTCGTCTTCGTCATCCTCGTCGTCGTCGGACTCGGTGGCCGTCGGGGCGACCGCGGTCGGCGAGGTTTCCTCGGCCGACTCCTCGTCGACCAGGCCGTCGACGATTTCGTCGATCTTGATCTCGTCGTTCTCGATGCGACGGGCGGCGTCGATGATTTCGTCGATCGTCACCGGGCAGGCCGAGATCGCCTGTATCATGTCACGCAGGCCGTCCTCGATGCGCTTGGCGATTTCGATCTCGCCTTCGCGGGTCAGCAGCTCGACCGAGCCCATTTCGCGCATGTACATGCGCACCGGGTCGGTGGTGCGGCCGAAGTCGGAGTCGACCGTCGACAGCGCGGCCTCGGCGGCGGCTTCGGCTTCGTCGTCGCTGGTGACGGTGGCGACGTTATCGGACAGCAGCAGGGTTTCGGCATCGGGCGCATGCTCGTAGACGGCAATGCCCATGTCGTTGAAGGTGCCGATGATCCCTTCGATCGCTTCCGGGTCGACGATGTTGTCCGGCAGGTGGTCGTTGATCTCGGAATACGTGAGGAAGCCGCGCTCCTTGCCCGACTTGATCAGGGCCTTGAGCTTCTGGCGGCGGATTTCGAGTTCTTCCTCGCTGGCCTCGGTGTCGGACGAGAATGCGTCTTTCAGCAAGGCCTTTTCCTTGGCCTTGCGATCCTTGGCCTTGGCCTTGTCGACCGCCTTCAGTTCGGCGCGCTCGACCGCGTTCAGTGCGGCGACTTCGTCGTTCTCGGGCGTGAATTCCTTGGGCTTGCGGCCACGGCGTCCCGGTACTTTGACGGACGGCAGCACATAGCCCGACGTGTCGATCGCGGCAAGGGCTTCCGCGTCGGTGGTCTGGCTGACAGGCGCAACACCCGCGACGCGGGCTTCCGCCTTGTCTTGCGAATTGTCCGCCTTGGCGGACATCCTGGTGGATTTGGTAGCCACGTTGGTTTCGGGTTTCTTGGTTGGCACAGGCGCTTTCGAAGTCACAAACGACCACTTTACGATGGTTAAAGATAAATTTTTGTTACCTTACATCATACGCTGCAGGCACAAATTTGTTGCCCCACTAACTGAACCTCAACGCCCGGTTCGAACGAAAAGTCGTTTCAAAGCTTGCAATAGTTAGCGTTTTATTATAGCACGCGTGTCCACACTTTCCAGTCGAGAACACCCCTGTCGTGGCATCGGCCCGTCAGGCGAATTTCGCGGGGGTGTCGTTCGCGGCTTCCCGCATCAAGAGGTCCTGCTGGGCCGTGATTTCACGATAGCGGGCACTCACCTGATCTGGGGTCAGTCCAGACGAAAACAACTGGTTCAACTCCTGTTTTAAGACATCCATCTTGATTTGTCTCACAGCGCTGGTGATCCAAACGCGGTCTTGATCGATATCAGATTCGGGCTCCGAGGCGATCTCGGAAATCAAGCGGTCGTACTCGGTGCTCGACTCTTTCAACTGCTGGGACAAGGCGGCGAAGGTCCCGTTCGCACCCAGCGCCTGGGCCATGTCGACCAGCTGGCGCAGGCGCTCGCCGGCTTCGCCGCCGAAGTGGTCGAAGGCGCGCCGCGCGGCATCGTCGAGGTCGAGCGACAGCGAGGGGTGGCCGACCAGGATGCGCATCAATTGCAATTCCAGCCCGACCGGCTCCGGCCGGCCCTTGCGCGGCGGCGCCACGCGCGCGACCGATACCGGCTTGGACAACTCGAACAACGCTTCGATCTCCGCCGGGGTTGACTCCGTCAGGTTGGCCAAACCGCGCACGATCTGCAGGCGCAGCGCCGACGGCGCCATCGACTGCAGCAGCGGCTTGGCGTCGAACTGGACGTGGGCACGCCCTTCCGGCGTGTCGAGGTCGTGCTCGGTGGTGACTTCGCGCAGCAGGAATTGCGACAGCGGCATCGCTTCGTTGATTTCCTGGGCAAACGCCTCGGCGCCGAACTCGCGCACGTAACTGTCCGGATCGTGCTCCTGCGGCAGGAACAGGAACTGGATGGTCTTGCTGTCCGACACCTGCGGCAGACAGGCTTCCAGCGCGCGCCGGGCGGCGCGGCGGCCGGCCTTGTCGCCGTCGAAGCTGAAGATCACGTTGTCGGTCTGGCGCAGCAGTTTTTGCACGTGGGTGCTGGTGCAGGCCGTGCCGAGGGTCGCCACCGCCTGCGGAAAGCCGAGCTGGGCCAGCGCAACCACGTCCATGTAGCCTTCCGTCACCAGCACGTAGCCGGCGTCGCGGATCGCCTGGCGCGCCTCGAACAGGCCGTACAGTTCCTGCCCCTTGTTGAAGAGCGGGGTTTCCGGCGAGTTCAGGTATTTCGGTTCGCCGCCATCCATCACCCGTCCGCCAAAACCGATCACCTGGCCCTTGCTGTTACGGATCGGGAACATCACGCGTTCGCGGAAGCGGTCGTAGCGTTTCTTGTTGCCGCCGTCCTCGTCCACGCGGTCGATCACCAGGCCGGATTCGACCAGGGCCAGCGCCTCGTAATCCTGGAACACCGAACGCAGGCTGTCCCAGCCGGACGGCGCGTAACCCAGGCCGAAGCGCGCCGCCACCTCGCCGGTCAGGCCGCGGCCTTTCAGGTAGGCGATCGCGGCCGGCGCCTGGCGCAGCTGGGCGCGGTAATAGTCACAGGCCTGGTTCAGGGCGTCGGTCATGGCCAGCGATTGCGCCTGCTGGGCGGCGCGCTGTAGCGGTGGGATTTTGTCATCGGCTTCGGGCACGATCATGCCTACGCTTTGTGACAGGTCCTTGACCGCGTCCACGAAACCCATGCCCGAGTATTCGATCAGGAAGCCGATCGCGGTACCGTGGGCGCCGCAACCGAAGCAGTGGTAGAACTGCTTGGTCGGGCTGACGGTGAAACTGGGGGATTTCTCGTTGTGGAAGGGGCACAGCCCCATGTAGTTGGCGCCGCCCTTCTTGAGCTGGACGTAACGCCCGACCACGTCGACGATGTCGACGCGGTTGAGCAAGTCGGTAATGAATGATTGCGGAATCACTTGTCAGGTCGCTTCAAAATGGCCATAACGTCGTTACAGGTCCTTGCCGTACTCCAGCACTGTCTTCGTCGCCGCGCCTGGTTCTGGCCATTTTGAAGCGACCTCCAACAGTGTGTTGTCCAAGGTCAGACTATACCGCAGGGTTCGCTACCGATTGATTTTCAACAAGGTAGCGAAGATGCTGGCGCCACGGCCACGACAACGTGTGGCGCCAGCAACGTTCAAGGCATCGAGCGCCCCATCAGGCGCCGGTAAGCGCCTTCTTGACCTGGGCGGACACGACCGTCATGTCGGCGCGGCCGGCCAGTTTCGGCTTCAGGATGCCCATGACCTTGCCCATGTCCTGCGGTCCCGATGCGCCGGAGGCGGCCACGGCGGCGGCGACTTCGGCGGCGACTTCCTCGTCCGACAGGCCGGCCGGCATATAAGCCGTCAGCACGGCCAGTTCGGCCTTTTCGATCTCGGCCAGGTCGGTACGGCCGCCGGCCTCGAACTGGGTGATCGAATCCTTGCGCTGCTTGATCATCTTTTCGACGATGGCGACGGTCTGGGCGTCGTCCAGCTCGATGCGTTCGTCGACTTCCTTGCGCTTGATTTCGGCAAGGATGAGGCGGATGGTGGCCAGCCTGCCGGCTTCCTTGGCGCGCATCGCGGTTTTCATGTCGTCGGTGATCTGGGTTTTCAAGCTCATGGATTCTTTCTCCGTGTTATTCTGGAAATGCAAAAGGCAAAACCCGCTGCGGAAAGGTCCGGAGCGGGCTTCGTCATATTCAGGCCTGCAATCCGCGACTGGCATTGTAGCCGTCGCCGGATAGGCGTCTGAACCGAATTAGTACAGTTTCTTCGGCAGTTGCTGGCTGCGGATGCGCTTGTAGTGACGCTTCACGGCAGCTGCCAGCTTGCGCTTGCGCTCTGCAGTCGGCTTTTCGTAGAACTCGCGTGCGCGCAGTTCGGTCAGCAGACCGGTTTTTTCGATAGTGCGCTTGAAGCGACGCATAGCGACTTCGAACGGCTCGTTTTCTTTAAGGCGGATAGTGGTCATGTAAAAATGAAACCGTTGGATTTAGGGAAGAAC